>Ga0210400_10004479_pt1 | contig 12089 bp, 8 predicted proteins | sample IncBWH26MmetaG_FD_155456 | JGI IMG/M metagenome (GOLD analysis project Ga0210400, IMG submission 155456) | Forest soil microbial communities from Barre Woods Harvard Forest LTER site, Petersham, Massachusetts, United States - Inc-BW-H-26-M | ecosystem: Environmental > Terrestrial > Soil >...
TGGCCGCAATCGTGTTCTGGTCCCAGGTGGTGACGCGAATGTTGGCGTCGGAGGTTTCGATCCGCAGATCGGGTTTGCCGCTGAGGTTGTAAGTCTTCGACCATTCGTCGGCGCGGGCGGGCTTGGCAGCCAGCACGGCAATCACGCTGGCAGCCACGATAGCCAGCGAAAGGCGCTTCACGGAAACTAGTGTCATAGAATCCTCCGGCAGGGCACAGCTTCGCCCAGCCTCTTAGACGGGGTTACGGACGATCGGTGAGGTTAGTTCCATAGAAAATAGCCTAATCGCCTACTCACCTCGTAGCCCGACGTATGCCATGCGAATCAGGGTTCGCTCGGAGAACGGCAGATACAGCAGCGCAGCGCACACCGCGAAAGCCGCGCCTAATCCGATCTCCTGGATAAGCAGGAACGGGGCCACCGCCCAGAGCTGGTCGAGCGCGAGGACGAAGGGAAACATCTGGCGGAATTTCTCGCCCAGCCGCTGGTAGTCAAAGCCCACCGCCGACATCAAGTAACAGCGCAGCGGAATTCCGACGCCCGCGGTTACCAGCACGGCGATGGCGAGAGTGTTTGCGCCCCACAGCGGAAGAAATAAATCCGCAACCGCCTGCACTTGATGAATGCGAAACAGGGCGGTGAGATAGAAGGCCAGATACATCACTTGAATCAGTCCGAACAGGCCGCGCGTGATCGCCCGGCGCGGGATAGGGACTTCGAGTTCGGGATGAATCGCGACCGGGGGATCGATGGACGCCGCGTAGTCGGAGGCAGAGCCTTCGCGGTTTGTGATCGCGTCGCGCGCAGTCGGTCGCGATGCGTCGGCTTCGAGCGGAATAGTTTGCGGAATTTGTTGCGGAGTTTCTTCCGGAGCCTGCACGGGAGCGATGAACCGGTATCCCCGGCGGGCCAGGGTTTCGACATAGCGCGGGCTGGACGCGGAATCTCCCAGGGCCTCGCGCACCTTGTTGATGGCCGTGTTCAGGCTGTGGTCGAAGTCGACGAAGGTGTCGGAGGGCCAGAGCTTCTGCTGCAGTTCCTCGCGGGTGACCACGTCGCCGGCGCGTTCCAGCAACAGTGCCAGGACCTGGAAGGGCTGCCCCTGCAGGCGCAGCTTCACTCCGCTCTTGCGCAGCTCGCCCGCGCTAAGGTCGAGCTCAAAGACTCCGAAGCGCGCGACTCGGCTGCGATTTTGCGGCACGTTCTGCGGCACGTTTTGCGGCACGACGCCGTAGTGTAGCAGGAAGGGCTTGGGTCGTGAGTATTCGGGGTTTGGCTGGGCTGCGCCTGAGTGCGCTGGTACACTTTGAGGCGGACCACGAACGATCTTCCGGGACACATCTTGAGTTAACTGAGGCTGAGAACCAATGACCGCAAAACGGGTAGCGATTCTGACGGTGGCAGGACTTCTCGCAGCATTTGCCTTCGTTATGGCCGGAGCAAGCGCGCAGTCGGACGCGACCGCGCATTCCGCGGGCCCAGGCCAGTCGCAGGCTAACGCGGGCGGACCGAAAAAAGCCGAGGAGCAGTTCAAGAATATCCAGGTGCTGAAAGGAATCCCGGCGGAGCAACTGGTTCCGACCATGCAGTTCGTCGCGGCATCGCTGGGCGTGCAATGTGATTTCTGCCATGTGCCGAGCGCGTTTGAAAAAGACGATAAGAAGCCCAAGCAGACTGCGCGGAAGATGATGGCGATGATGATCACCATCAATGCGGAGAACTTCGACGGTCATCGCACGGTCACCTGCAATTCCTGCCATCGCGGCAATCCGATCCCGCAGGCGATCCCGCCGGTGATGACTGAAGATCCGAAAGAGCCAATGGCGACGGCCGCACCGAAGCCGCCTGATGCAAAGGAAAACGCCGGACCAGCGCCCGAGCAACTGCTCGACAAATATGTGCAGGCAGCGGGCGGGGCGGCGGCGATCGACAAAGTGACGAGTCGCGTCATGAAGGGCACGATCGATTTCGGCGGCAAAACTCTGCCCATTGATATTTACTCGAAGGATCCCGACAAGCGCATTTCGTTCACTCACCTGCCGGACGGAGACAGCGTCACCGCATTTAACGGGCGCGAGGGATGGCTGGCATCCCCGGGCCGTCCTGGAGTGCACGAGATGCATGGCAGCGAACTGGACGCGGCGTCGATCGACGCGGACCTGCATCTGGCCACGCATTTGAAGGCGATGTTCAGCGAAATGAAAGCGCAGGGCACGGAGAGGATCGGTGACCACGATGCTTTTGTAGTGGTGGGGCAGCGCGAAGGAAAGCCGCCGGTCCAGTTGTATTTCGACCAGCAATCGGGTCTGCTGGTGCGACTGGTGCGTTATGGCGACACTGCACTGGGCCTGCTTCCAACCCAAATCGACTATGCGGATTACCGCGACTCAAACGGAGTGAAGATTCCCTTCCGCTGGACGCTGGCCCGGCCCAGCGGGCGGTTCACCATTCAGGTGAGCGAAGTAAAGCAAAACGTTCCCGTGGACGATGCAAAATTCGTCAAGCCGCCCGCAGAGGAGCCGAAGGCACCGGAGAAATAACGGGGCATTTCCGGTCTGCGTTACTTTCAGGACCCTTTCAGGTTCCTGCGGTATGTTTGACGATTGATGCGCGGCACCGAACCGCCGCTAAACTACCGTTACACCATCGTTAAGGATAATCGCTCTTGTACCGTCCCTTGCTCCTCCGATTCGCGCGCTTCGCGCTGTTGAGTATGGTGTGGCCGGTTGCCGTCTGCGCGCAGCAGGCAGGCCCCACTCCCGCTCCGGCCGCGGACCAGCGAGCGGCCACCGATTCGATCTCGGGAGTCCTGCTCGATCCCTCGGGCGCGGCGATCACCGGCGCAGAGGTGACTCTGTTTGGTCTCAAGGCTGACGCGGTTGCCCACGCGACCACCGACAATGTGGGCGCGTTCCGCCTGCAAAATATTTCTACCGGAAAATACACGCTGCAGTTTCATGCGGAAGGATTTCGCGATGCCCGCATCGCCGTCGCGGTCACGAGCAAGCGGTCTTCACCGATCCGGGTGGTGATGCAGATCTCTGTCGAAACCGAAAACGTGACGGTAGCGACCGGGATCAACGTTCCGCTCGTGAGTACGGAAACTTCCGAGAACCAGAATACGAACGCCATCGACCGCAACGCGCTCGACCGTGTTCCGGTCTTCGACCAGGACTACATCACCACTATGTCGCGCTTTCTGGACGACAACGCCACCGGCACGAACGGCGTCACGCTGGTGGTGAACGGCATCGAGGCCAACGGCCCGGGAGTTACGCCCTCCGCCGTGCAGGAAGTGAAGATCAACAACAATCCTTACTCAGCGCGCTTTTCGCGGCCCGGACGTGCCCGCCTGGAAATCATCACCAAGGGCGGATCTCCGACCTACCACGGTTCGGTGAATTACATGTTTCGCGATTCTGTCTTCGACGCGAGCAATGCCTTCGCGGTCGTGAAGCCTCCGGAAAGCCGCGAATATTTTGAAGGCTCCGTGACCGGCCCGGTCGGGCACAGCAAGCGCACCAGTTTCCTGCTCTCGCTCGACGAAGATATTCTGGATCAGCAGGACATCATCGATCCGAGAGCGATCGCTGCCGCGGAGTCCGTGGGCCTCGGCCCGTTTGCTCAGACTGTGCCTAATCCGACCCATCATTTCTTCGGATCGGGCCGCATTTTTCATGATTTCGTGAATGGAGACCAGTTCTGGATTGGCTACTCCTACGAGCATCGCTCGGCGGAAAACCAGAATGCTGGGGGCACTACTCTGCCCAGTGCCGCTACCGATACGCGCTTCCTCGAACACGAGGTCAACGTCAGCTATCTACACCAGTTCTCGCCGCACTGGCTGAATCAGGCGAGATTTCTGGTGGGGCACTTCGACTCGCCGGTGGTCAGCGTCGTCCCGGACGCGCAGATCGCAGTCTCCGGACTATTCACGGCGGGCGGAGCACAAGCCGATTCGCGCCGCACGGAATACCATTTCGATGGCACGGACTTCGCCACCTACGCCAACAACCGGCATCAAATCAGCTTCGGCATCGACATCCCAGACATCAGCCGCCGCGGCCTCGATGATTTCACCAACCGCGCCGGCACCTACACCTTCGCCAGCACCGCCGATTACTCGGCGTCGACTCCGGCCACTTATCTGGTGCAGACCGGTCAGGGGCACGTGACATTCCTCGAGAAGGTGATCTGCGCATTCGTGGAAGATAACATCCGGGTGCGGCCGAATTTTTCCCTCTACCTGGGAGTGCGTTACTACTTCCAGAACTATTTTCACGACGACCCGGACAACTTCGCGCCCCGCGTGGGTTTTGCCTACGCGCCCAGCGCAAAAGGAAAAACGGTGATCCGCGGAGGCGCCGGCGTCTTTTACGATCGCACCGGGCCCAGCCCGATCGGCGACCTGCTGCACTTCAACGGCGTCAACCTGCTGCGCTACATCGTGGACCAGCCACTGGTCTCCTATCCCATCAACCCTGCGGTTTTGGCGCAGATTCCGGTCAGCGTGGTTACGCTCGATCCTCGCTCGCGCATTCCTTACACGCTGCAATACAGCGCTGGCGTGGAGCGCCAGGTCACCGCCAAAAGCACGTTCAGCGCGGTTTATATAGGCACTCGCGGTATCGACGTTTTCCGCTCGATTGATAGCAACGCGCCCGTGCTGACGGGCGCAACTTTTGTGTATCCCAATCCCGCTCTGGGGCAGGTCCGGCAGATTCAATCCGACGGCTACCTGAAGGGGAACGCGCTGGAGCTTACCTTCCGCGGCAAGCCCAGTAAATATTTTTCTGGCCAGATTCAGTACACGCTGAGCCGCACCGACAACAACACCAGCGGCATCACTTATTTCCCTGCTAACAGCTACGATCCATCCGCCGATTGGGGACGCTCCGACAACGATCGTCTGCACAAGTTCGACATGCTGGGGTCGACGCAGTTCAGCAAATTGTTTACGCTCGGCGTCGCGCTCTCTCTTTATTCCGGCAAGCCGGTCAACATCACTACCGGCAGCGATAACAATGGGGACGGAATCTTCAACGATCGTCCCGCTGGCATCGGCCGGAATACCATGGCTGGACCCGGCCTGATCGGGCTCGATTTCAACCTGTCGCACGACTTTGCTCTCTCCAAGGCAAAGAAAGAAGCCCGAGTGCTCTCGGTCGCGTTGAATTCCTTCAACGTCCTGAATCATCCCAATTACGTCACCTATATTGGGGCGCAATCCTCGCCGCTGTTTGGCCAGCCGGCAGCCGCGCAGCCCCCGCGGCGCATGCAACTGGACGTGCAATTCAAGTTCTGAGCCGAATCAATAACAAAACCTGATAGGCACGATAAATAGTTTCGATTTCCGTGCGGGTGCCGCGGGGCGGTAGAGTGAGGCGGTCCTGATTAAGGAAAACGGCGGCTTTCAGGAGGACGAAGTCAAGCACTGCATTCTCTCCCAACCCGTAGGAGAGATAATATGAGAGAGCGTCGGCGTAGAGGTTCGCCGCGAGTTGCCGGGCTTCCTAACGCGCCGGCCGCGTGAAGCACGCAGAACAGGACTTGACGACATTATGACGAAGATCGAAGCAGTCATTCAAAACTCCAAGCTGGACGCGGTGAAGACGGCGCTGCACGAGATTGGCGTCGAAGGCATGACCGTTCTCGAGGTGCGCGGCCACGGCCGCCAGAAGGGCCACACCGAGGTCTATCGCGGGCGGGAATACAGCGTGGATCTCATTCCCAAGACCAAGATCGAGATGGTGCTGCCCGAGCCCATGGTGGAGAAGGCGGTGCAGGCCATCCTGGGTGCGGCCCGCACCGGCAAGATCGGAGACGGAAAGATTTTTCTGTCCCGCGTGGACGAGGCGATCCGCATTCGCAATGACGAGCGCGGCGAGGGCGCCCTGTAGCGCGGTTGGGCGCGGACTTTAGAAGCCGGGACGCATGGAAAGCTTGACAGGCAGCGGTTGAAATGGCCTTCCCCCAGTGGCGAGCGTGCGGGGGAAATTACTTTCATCATGGCAGCGTCCTCATTGATCAGCGAGCTGCGCAGTTCCCTCAGCGATGAATCGGCGCGCATTCAGCAGGAATTCGAAGCCACCGGGGACGGCCGCGCCGCCCTGGCGCAGCGCACACGGCTGGTGGAAGACATCCTCGCGCGGCTGTGGCGCGACATCATTTCGCAAGACCCCGCGAAGCCCGCAAACTTTGCGCTCGTCGCTACCGGCGGATTCGGCCGGGGATGGATGTTCCCCTACTCCGACATTGATCTGCTTTTTCTGTTCGGGGATCGCGAGGCCGAGAAAACTTTCAAAGATCCGGTGCGCCGTTTCTCGCAGGAATTATGGGACCTGCGGCTGAAGCTGAGTCCCGCGTCGCGGACACTCGCCGAGTGCGACCGATACGACCCCAATAACACCGAGTTCACCATTTCTCTTCTCGACTGCCGCTACCTCGCGGGCGATCCCGACCTGTTCCGGCGGCTGCATGACAAGGTAATCCCCAAGCTGGTGATGCGGGAGTCGAAGGCCCTGCTGCAAGGCCTGGCGGAAGTCACGCGCGAGCGGCACGCGAAATATGGAATGACGCTCTACCACCTCGAGCCAAATTTGAAGGAAGCCCCAGGCGGATTGCGCGATTGCAACGTAGCCTGCTGGCTCGCTCTCATCTCGGCGATGGATAAGTTGCATGACTGGCCGGATGCGAGTTCTCTGCGCGCTCCAGTGCGCAAGCAGCTGGATTCGGCGCTCGACTTTCTGATGTCGGCGCGCTGCTTTCTCCACTTCCGCCACGGACGCGATGACAACACGTTGAGCTGGGAGGCGCAGGACGAAGCAGCGGCGCGCAAGGTTGGAGCCAGCATCGCCGGAGAGACGTCCGGCTTCTCGGACTCCCTGGAACTTTCAGCCGCGGACTGGATGCGGATTTATTTCGGCCACGCTCGCGCCGTACAGCGCACCGTCACGCAATTGCTGGAAGAAATTCCCGAAGCCTGGTCGGCGCTCTACCGTCAGGTGCAGAGCTGGCGGTCGCGGCTCACCACTCCGGATTTCTCCGTCGTTGACGGGCTCATCTTTCTGCAGCAGCCTTCAGCGCTGCAGGATCCTGAAGTGTTGTTGCGGATGTTTCACTTCATGGCGCATCACGGATTGAAATTGAGCGCGACCACCGAGTACCGCATCGAGCAAGCGCTGCCTGCGCTCGCGTCCATGCCGCCCCGCGGAGCCGAACTCTGGCTCTACCTGCAGGAAACCTTGCTGCAGCCGCATGCCGCCGACGCGCTACGCGCCATGCACTCCTTGCGCCTGTTGACCTTGCTGCTGCCGGAGCTGAAGCTCATTGACTCGCTGGTGGTGCGCGATTTCTATCATCGCTTCACGGTTGACGCACACTCGTTCCTCGCGATTGAAAGCCTGCACCGCCTGAAGCAATCGCAGTCGGAATGGGACAAGCGCTACGCGGAACTGCTCGGCGAACTGGAAGATCCGGAGTTGCTGTATCTGGCGCTGCTGCTGCATGACACAGGCAAGGGAGTACCCGGCGGCAATCACGTGGAGGCCAGCCTCGACGTTGCGAACCGCGCGATGGATCGCCTGGACGTCGAACCGAAGGAGCGGGCGGAGGTGCTGTTCCTGATCGGCAGCCACCTGGAATTATCGGCGGCGTTGCGTCGCGATATTTTCAATCCCGAGACGGTGGCGGCGTTTGCTGACAAAGTGGGAACGCCGGAGCGGCTGAAGATGCTTTGCCTGCTGACTTATGCAGACATCAAGGCGGTAAATCCGGAGGCGCTGACTCCGTGGAAAGCCGAGAACGTCTGGCAACTCTACATGGGGGCCGATAATTATCTGAACCGCAGCGCCGACCAGCGTGTGCACGCCGACGTGAATGACGAAAAGCTGGCCCGCCTGCGCTCGCTCGCGCCCGTGACCAGCAGCAAGTTCAAAGGATTTCTGGAGGGATTTCCGCAGCGGTATTTGCTTGTGCACTCCGCCGAAGAAGTCATGCGGCACATGGTCATGGCGGAAGAGCTGGGTGCCAATCCGGTGCAGGTCGAACTGAAGCGCGGACGACATTGGTATGAATTGGCGATGGTGACCAGAGATCGTCCGTTTTTGTTTGCCAAACTCGCCGGCGTGCTCGCGGCCTGGGGCATGAACATTGTGAAAGCCAACGCGTTCTCGAACCAGGCCGGGACCGTGGTCGACACGCTGTACTTCACGGATCGTTTCCGCACCCTCGAATTAAATCTCTCGGAGTGGGATCGGTTTCGGCGCAGCGTCACGGAGGTGCTGCTGGGCGAGGCCGATCTCGACAAGATGCTGCGCGACCGGCAGCGCTCCGAGAAGGGCGGGATCGCAAAAGTAAAAGTCGAGACCAAGATCGAGTTCGACGATTCCTGCTCGTCGTCCAGCACGCTGGTGCAGGTGATCACCCAGGATCGTCCGCGCCTGCTGCACCGGATCGCGTCGTGCCTGTCAGATCAGAAGTGCAACATCGAGATCGCTTTGATCGATACCGAAGGGCAGATGGCGATCGACACGTTTTATCTGACGTCAGGCGGAGTGAAGCTTAAGGCAGATCACTGCCGCTTAGTCGAGAAGGCGCTAGTGGAGGAGTTAAGGGGCGAGTAAAGCGGTCCCGGAGGGACCTCTGACACTAGCCCGCGCCCCTCCAGCGGCGGGTAGCTGTACCAGATTGTGTCCGTGCAGGAGGCACGGCTGAGAAGGACGCGATTTCGAACATCCCCAACGGGACGAGCTAACAAACTGATCAAGCTTACTTTAGGAACCCGAATCTTTCTTCGGCTCCGCATCAAGTTCTATTTTCATAGTCTTGTCTTCGCCGGAGTGAAAACGCAGCGGCAGCAACGCGAACCACGGCTCATAGCCTTCCGCTCGGATCTCCAAGGTAACGTCGACGTCAGCAGGTATCAGCCATCGGAATTTTTCAGGCCCAAGAAATTCAATCGAATCTTCCGGGTCCACAACCTTTCTTACAATGAAGTGCGGGGCATGCGGCGGCGCGATGGGTTTGCCGTTAGCCTTGTCGATCAGGACGCCTGTCCAAGCACCCGCTACCGGACCGAGGACCAGCTTGACTTTTGCAGTGTCGCCTGTTCGAAGAAACACTTTGGTTGGCTCCTCCTTTCTATAAAACGAAAGAGCGGCGTTTGGATAGCCGGCGACATCGCTCTCGCCGAATAGGTCGTAGGTCCCTGGTTCCAGTTCTTCGATTACGAACTGGCCTGAGCTATTGGTTTCTGCGCTGGGCACATGCATCCCGTTTTCCTCCCGAACCGCTCCGACGGTAACGTGGTTAAGCGGTTGGCCTCGCTGACCGAGCACCGTTCCAGTGATTAGTCCCGTTGCTTTTGGTCCTTCGCCGACCTGAGTCGAGGCCCTAAGTCCTAACAAAAGGAGAAGGGCGGTAGTAAGACATGGCCAACGCATGGCAAGGTGAAAATGTTATACCCTTCAGATTTTATTTCGCCGAAAACTTAAACACCGTCTTCGATTTGAACGTCTCGCCGGGCTTCAAAGTCGTGGTCGGGAAATCTGGATGATTCGGCGAATCCGGGAAGTGCTGGGTTTCCAGGCAGAGGCCGAAGCGCCGCTTATACACGTGGCCTTGTTTTCCGGTGACCGTTCCGTCGAGAAAATTTCCGGTATAGAACTGCACTCCGGGCTGCGTTGTCGAAACTTCCATCACGCGGCCGCTGGTTGGTTCGTAGACGCGCGCCGCCAGCGTGAGGGCGTCGCTTGCTCCTTTGCGGTTGATAACCCAGTTGTGGTCATAGCCGTGGGCAAGCGCGATCTGGTCGTAGCTGTCGTCGATGCGCGCTCCCACTCTGGTGGACGTGGTGAAATCGAGCGGCGTTCCCTTCACCGGGCGCAATTCGCCGGTCGGGATGAGATTCTTGTCGACCGGAGTAAAGCGGTCGGCGTTGATCATGATTTCGTGATTCAGAATATCGCCGGTGCCTTCTCCGGCCAGATTGAAATAACTGTGCTGGCTGAGATTGAGGACCGTGGTCTTGTCGGTGGTGGCTTCGTAGTCGATGACCAATTCATTTTCGTTGGTCAGAGTGTAGGTGACGCTGACCTTCATGTTGCCGGGGAACCCGTCGTCGCCGTCTTTGCTCAGGTAGGTGTAGGTGACGCCGGACTTGCCTTTGAGGGGCTCGCCATCCCACACAACTTTATTAAGAGTCTTGTCGATGCCGCCGTGCAGCGTGTTCGGGCCGTTGTTCTTGGGCAGAGTGTACGTCTTGCCGTCAAGCATGAAGCTGCCGTTGGCGATGCGGTTGGCGTAGCGGCCAACCACGGCGCCAATGTAAGGCGGATTCGGGATGTACCCGTCGAGATCTTCGTGGCCGAGCACGATATCGGCAAACTTGCCCTTACGGTCGGGCACGCGAATCGAAAGAATGATGCCGCCATAATTCATGGTGTCGATCTCGACACCGTTTGCATTGGTGAGCGTGTACAAGTTGATGGGCCTCCCGTCCCGCGTGCCAAAAGGTTTCTGCTGAACTCCGGACTTATGTTTGGTGGCGGATTGCGCGAGGGCGGGTCCGCCGATCGACATGCCGATCAACAGGCTGAGCAGGACAGTAACGCATACGGTCGTGAGGTGCTTTGGCATCATGCCGGAAAGTGTACTACGGCCACCGGGTTCGTGCGCCGCCGCGTCGCGAGACTCCTCACTTTTTGTAGGGCCACTGCGCCTTGGTGAACAGCGCTCCATCGATCCAGATGGTCTGGCCGCTGATGAACGATGCTCCCTCGCTGGCCAGAAAAACCACCGTGGGCGCGATGTCGGCGGCGGTGCCTACGCGTCCCAACGGAGTCAGCTTCGACCAGGTACCCGCGTAGTCCGGATCTTCCCCTCGCGTACGCTCCGACTCGATTGACCCGGGAGCGATGCAGTTCACGCGTATCCCGTAACGGCCCAGCTCCACGGCAGCCTCCTTGGTGAACATCTCAATTCCGCCCTTGCTCGCGGTGTAGGCCACCAGAGAGGGGAACGCGAGTTTGTTGCAGCCCGAGCCCAGGTTCACGATCGAGCCTCCACCATGGTCCTTCATATATCTCGCCGCTTGTTGGGTGCATAGAAAGCAGCCTTTCAGGTTGGTGTCGACCACCAGATCCCACTCTTCTTCGGTCACCTCGAGCAGCGGCTTCCAGGTTTGCACTCCGGCATTGTTGACCAGCAAATCGAGCCGTCCGAATGCGGCGACCACGCGCTCGAACATCGCCGTCACCTGGCTGTTGGATCGAATGTCCGCCTCAATCGCTAAGACTTCAGCCGGCAGCGCGCGAATCTCGGCGACGGTCGCATCCACTACCGGCGCGGCATCGTTGTAGTAGTTCACCGCCACGCGGTATCCAGTGCGCGCCAACTCCAGCGCAATTTCCTTCCCGATCCCTCGGCTTGCGCCGGTTACCAGAGCTGTCGGTTGCATAGTCACCTCGATGGCTTGAAGAAGATGGACGACAGAAGAGGAGATCATAACGGACCGCGGGCAAGAGTGCCCGCGGCACATGTTCGGTTCTCCGCGGCGCTCTGGCAACGTTCGATTCGGAGTGGTACCATCGCGGGCGATATGACTAGCCGAAGACTCGTTCTCCCTTCCGTTTCTGTGCTACTCCTGATGCTCGGCGCGAACGCCGCGGGCCAGTCTCAGGCTGCGCCGGCTCATCCGATCGTGCTGCATGCGGCGCGCCTGCTGGACATCAAGACTGGCCGCATCCTCAAGCCGGGCGAGATTCTGGTGCAGGGCGAGCGCATAGTCGAGGTGGGCAGTGCGGTGAAGCGTCCGGCAGGGGCGGAAGTGCTCGACCTCGGCGATCACACGCTTCTTCCTGGATTGATCGACGCTCACATCCATCTCTTTCTCCATCCTGGCGCCGAGGATTTGCAGACGGTGCAGGAATCGGTGCCGCAGCGCACCATCACCGCGACGCTGGCTGCCCGCGATGACCTGATGGCCGGCTTCACTGCGGAGCGCGACATGGGCACCGAAGGCGCGGGCTCGGCCGACACGGCGGTGCGCAACGCAATTAACGAAGGCCGCATCCCCGGCCCGCGGCTGC
>Ga0210400_10004480_pt1 | contig 12089 bp, 11 predicted proteins | sample IncBWH26MmetaG_FD_155456 | JGI IMG/M metagenome (GOLD analysis project Ga0210400, IMG submission 155456) | Forest soil microbial communities from Barre Woods Harvard Forest LTER site, Petersham, Massachusetts, United States - Inc-BW-H-26-M | ecosystem: Environmental > Terrestrial > Soil >...
TCGGCAGGGTATCGATTAGTGAAAGTCATGATCAGAAGACCTCCGTAGGAGTGGCCTACCAGCACATAGGGTGGGCTGAGTTTTAGCTGCGATAGAAGCTCGTGGAGGGATTGGGCCACGTGATCCAGCGTTTGCGATTGTCCGTCGAATTCGGACCTGCCGATACCAGGCCGATCATATGCCACAACCGGAGCCAATGCTGCGATCTGGCTAAAAATCGGATTCCAGTTTTCGAGCTGCTGCACGGAACCAGATTCCAGCACAACAATTGGTTGCCCCGGCTTCCGATTCTCCAAATTCCCCGTTCGCACGCGCATGGCTCGCCCATTCACCTGAACCATCGAAACGCCCCGTAGTTTGGCGGGCCCCTGTGCGGAGACACACTGAAGCAAAAGCCCCGCCGCAAGTGCGCCTCTTCTGAAAATTCTCATCATAGCTGTACTCTACGAGATCGCCACAGCCCAAGTTCCATATCGTTTCAGAGAATCTCCACTTCGTAGTCGCGCAGTGTAGAGTGATCGCGATTCCCTCGTAGAGGCGACCACCATCGTCCGCCGCAAGGCAATGTGCCTGAAGCAGTGCTTAGCGAACGAATCGCCGCGAAAGTTGTCCATCGCCGCTCAAGTTGCGGGCGTCGCTGCGCTCCGATGATGTTTCATAGCCAGATCGGGAACGAAGATACTAGTGGAAGTCTCCTTTCCATGACCAGCCGTCGGAAGGGCGCGTGAGTTCGATCATGTGGAGGCGATGATCCTCGGGGTTGCGCCCCGGCGAGCCAACCACAAAGACATGGTCACCCGGACGCAGGGTGTCGCGTTGCACACCGGCGTTTGCGAGCTGCGCAGCAGCGCCCCACTCCGCCGCCCAAGTGATCGGCTTCCCGGTGGCGTCTTTCGTCTCCAACTCCAGGAACGAATGGGGATTGCGGTACAGGAACTCCAGCACGTCAGCCTCGATGGTAATTCTTTGATCTCCGAGGTACGTACTCGCGAAGGCGTGGTGTGCATGAGCGCGAACGCCCAACACAGTCATTCCCGCGAAGATAAGTACGAGTAATTTAATTTTCACGCTAGTCTCTCTGCCTGATGACTAGCACCTTAATTCCCTGCCGCTCAACTGCCGCAATTCTGCGCGCACCTGGCCGAGCTTGAACTTGTCCTTGATCTTTTCGCGAAATCCCGGATACCTCGTGGGAGAGCCGCATACTGGCACTTTCGTGGCGTGCTTTCAATCCCCGGCACACCGGAAACCGGTGCTGTAGTTATCATAATCAAGGCTGCTCTCCTCGCCAGGCGATTTGAGATGATCGCGCAGGGACATCTTCACATCGGCTGAGAAATCATGCCACGAACCGCCTCGCACCACGCGGTACAGGCCTGTCGCGGGCCCTTTGGGGTCGACCATTGGTGGGGCTGGATCGTCGCAACACGGCCGGACCGTTCGATAAGGAGCGTACCAGTCGGCTACCCACTCCCAGACATTTCCCAGCATGTCGTACAACCCGTACGGGTTTGGCTGCTTTTGCCCGACTGGATGCGTCCTGCCGTTGCTGTTTCCGCGGTAGCAGGCGATTTGATCCAGTGGACCATATCGATCCGCGTCGACACCCCCGCGTGCGGCCCACTCCCATTCCGCTTCTGTCGGCAGTCGCATCCCCACTTTGGTGCAAAAGGAGTTTGCGGCGTTCCAGTCAACCGTATCCATGGGCAGTTGATCATCCCCGGAGTTCGCACCGCTGGCCCCAATCACCCTTTTGTACGCGGCGTGTGTGACGAGGGTCTGGCCAATCCAATAGCCTTTGGTTAGGGTCACGGAGTGCCTCGGCAGCTCTTGACCCAGGCATTCCCTTGATTCTGCGGTGCAGCCCATCCGAAACGTGGCCGGCGGAATCCAAACGTACGTCAGGCCGTCCTTTGGATTGATCTTGCTCGTGCCCACTGCGGCCTGCGCCGTTTGTGCCCGAACCGCCCGGCTACCCCCGACGAAAATCGCTGTTACGAGGATCGCTGTCGCGCATCGCATCCATCGAATTAGACGAGGCAAGGCGAGTTTTCTTCACCATTTTCGCACCGAGCCGCACGCTTCCGATAATCCGGCGTTACGTCGCCTACGCGTTCAGCATCTTCTTAATAGCCGCCGTCGCCTGCCGAGTCCGCTGCGGATTCTCGATCAGCGCGAAGCGCACGTGCCCTTCGCCTAGCGGTCCGAAGCCGATGCCGGGCGAGACCGCCACCAGCGCCTCCTCCAGCATCAACTTCGAAAACTCGAGCGACGTTAGGTGCTTGTGCTTTTCCGGCAGCGGCGCCCACACGAACATGGTTCCCTTGGGAGGCTCCACCGGCCAGCCCGCCTGGTGCAATCCCTGAATCAGGACGTCCCTGCGTTTTTGATACATCGCGCAGATCTTCTTGGTGTCCTCTTCGCACTCGCGCAGCGCGATGATGGAGGCGATCTGGATGGGCTGGAACACGCCGTAGTCCAGGTAGCTCTTGATGCGCGCCAGTGCACCGATCATCTTCGGGTTGCCCAGGCAAAAGCCCACCCGCCAGCCGGCCATGTTGTAACTCTTGGACATCGAAAAGATTTCGACGCCGATTTCCTTGGCCCCGTCCACCTGCAACAGGCTGGGCGGTTTGTAGCCGTCGAAGCCGAGATCGGCATACGCGAAATCGTGTACCACCATGGTTCCGTGATGCGCGGCCAGCCGGACAATCTCTTTAAAGAAATCCAGGTCCACGCACTGGGTAGTGGGGTTGTGCGGGAACGAGATCAGAATCATCTTCGGCGCCTTGGACGATTTCCTATACAGATCGGTCAGCGACTGGAGAAAGTCCGCCGGCGTCGGCATGGGTAGCACGCAGGCGTGGCCCTCAGCCATGATGACGCCGTATTGATGGATCGGGTAGCACGGGTTGGGAGACACCACCGCGTCGCCTGGACCGATCACGGCGAACAGCAGATGCGCCAGCGCGTCTTTCGCCCCAATGGTCACGATGGCTTCCTTTTCCGGATCGAGGGTGACGCCGTAATTTTTCTGATAGCGCTTGACGATCTCCTGGCGCAAGTGCGGGATGCCCTTGGACAGCGAGTAGCGATGGTTGCGCTGATTACGCGCCGCCTCCACCAGTTTGCTGACGATGGCGCGGGGCGTAGCGCCGTCCGGATTCCCCATGCCCAGGTCCACCACATCGAGCTGCGCGGCTCGTGCTTTAGCCTTCATCTCATTGATGACGGCGAACACGTAGGGCGGAAGCTTCTGGATGCGGTAAAACTCCTCATTTGGCTGCATTAAATCCATTCTACGGCAGCAGCGCTTGGGCCGCCGTGCCATGATGGGATTTGGTCCGCTCGCCGTTGCTCGCCATTTTCCTGATTGTCGCCGTGGATGTACTCGGCCTGACGATCATGATCCCCTTGCTGCCGTTCTACGCCGAAAAAATGGGCGCGAGCGCCGAGCAAGTCGGCTGGCTGATCGGGATTTACGCGGCGTGCCAACTGTTTTCGGGTCCTCTGTTAGGGCGCCTGTCGGATCACACCGGACGCAAGCCGCTGCTGCTGGTGAGCCAGGCGGGAACCTTCGCCGGATTTATGATCACGGCGTTTGCGCCTTCACTATGGGTGTTGTTTCTGGCGCGGGCGATCGACGGGTGTACCGCGGGGAATCTTTCTCTGGCGCAAGCCTACATCTCCGACGTCACCGAGCCGGAGAACCGCGCGAAATCGTTCGGCATCATCGGCATCGCGTTCGGGTTGGGGTTCCTGATCGGGCCGGCGATTTCCGGATTGCTCGCCAAGTACGACTACCGCTATCCGATTTTCGCCGCGGCGGCATTGTCTGCCACCAGCATCCTCAGTACCTATTTGCTGCTGCCACGGGTCGCGCCGGGTGGTTCGAAAGCGGCGCCTTCAGGTCCCGGAGGCAAGCGGCTATCCCTGGTCCAGTGGGGCGCTTACGTGGAGTATTTTCGCCAGCCGGCGCTGGCCACGAAGTTGTGGCAGTTTCTCGCTTTCACGTTCGCTTTTTCAATGTTCATTGCGGGAATGCCGCTGGTTCTGGAACGGCGCCTCACCTGGGCCGGGCGGCCTTTTGGGCCCGAGCAGGTCGGCTACACCTGGGCCTTCGCCGGCTTGCTGGGAATTTTTCTGCAGGGACCCGCGTTAGGACGATTGGTCAAGCGCTTCGGCGAGCGCGCGCTCAACAAGACTGGTTTCCTCGGTTACGCGTGCGGTTACGCCCTCCTCGCGTTCTGCCACTCGATCCCGATGCTGGCGCTGGCGACCATCGTGAGCTCCATCGGCGGCTTGGTGCGGCCGACGCTCACCAGCTTAATCACGCAGGCCACGCCGCGCGAGGAGCAGGGCGTAGTTCTCGGACTGACGCAGTCGCTCAATTCGGTATCGATGATTGTCGCGCCTCCGCTGGGCGGACTCCTGATCCAGAACGGCTGGCTGACGGCTTGGGGCCTGACCGCGTCGGCAGTTGCGGCAATAGGAATGATGCTGGCTGGACGCCACGCGCCTGCGCTCGAAGCGGTCGCTTCAACGGGTCCAGCGACGCGCCGTGGGACGACGTAAGGCATCTTCTTGTATCGCCCTTGGAGCCGATAGACCCAGGGGCCGACAACAGCTTAGGGCCCGCATGTCGTTGTCCGCGTTAAGCCCGCCCCCTCAATCGACACTTAGTACCTATCTGCGCCCCGATCGGACGACGATTTACAAGCAAAGGCGAACCTCTTGAGTCGTGTCTCTGTATTTGCGTGCGAATCGCAACCCATTGTTCTTGAAGGGCTGGCCAAAGTGCTGGCCGGCTCCGAAGAGTTTGATTTCATTGGATCCGCGCCGGCACTGCGTGACACCTTCACGGCGGTGCGGCACACCCAGCCCGATATCGTATTGCTGGATCACTCGGCTGGACTGAAGGCGGTGTTCGAGTTTATCGCCGACGTCAAGAACGTTGCCGGGAACTGTCAAGCGGTGTTGTGGGTCCACGATCTGGCGGATGTGGACTGCTTCCGCGCCTTGCGCTGCGGCGCGCGGGGCATTCTGAAGAAAACTTTGCCGGTGGAAGTACTGGTCGACTGCCTCCGCGCGGTGGCGCGGGGAGACGTGTGGATCGAGGGCTCCCCGGAGCTGTCGCCCCAGGATGCCGATCGGCGGCCGGCTCCACGCCTTACACCTCGGGAGAAGCAGATCGTGCAACAAATCTGCGAAGGTCTCAAAAATAAGGAGATCGCCCAGGCGCTCTCGATCACCGCTGGAACAGTGAAGGTGCATCTGATGCACATTTTCGAGAAAACCGGCGTAAAAGACCGCTTCGAGCTGGCCATTCAGGGCCGCAGGCTGCTGGGCCTGGACTCGTCCACGGTTCCCAAGATGGGACCGCGTTCGGAAGATCAAGGGGAACCGGCGCTAAAGTACCCGCTCGTGCAGGGCGAATAAGTACGGTAGTGAACCCGACGCAAACGATCCCGGCCGTAGCGCCGGCAGTGCGGAGCCCAAGCGGCGGCAATGACCGAAGCAGGCCCGGGAGCCTCGGCCGAAGCAAGCCCACCGTTCCGCTGTACGCCGTGTTGGCCGTGCTGGCCTTCTGCGCTTTCTGGACCCTGCTCGGATCGATTCTGGTCCCGGGGGCCCGGCTGCACGACTTCCTGAACCTGTATGCCGGCGCATCGCTCGCCCGCGATGGAGTCTTCGCCGGAATGCATGTGCCGGAGGTCCAGCTCCAGCGCGAGCAGGAATACGCGCCGCGGCTGCCGGAATTGGTGCCCTTCGTGCGTCCGCCGTTTTACGCGCTCCTTCTGACGCCGCTGGCCTGGCTGCCGTTCGGAACGGCTTTCTGGGCCTGGCTGAGCTTGCAAGCGGCGGTGCTCGCCGCAACCTGGGCGTGGGCTTTCCGGCGCTGGGGCGCCGACGCCCTGATCTTCGGCTCGATGTACCTGCCCACGGCCTTGGGGATCGCGCATGGCCAGGATTGTGTTCTGATGCTGGCGATCGTAGTAGGCGCTTATGCGCTGGCCGCCCGTGGCCAACATTTCCGGAGTGGCCTGATCTTGGGCGTCGGGTTGATCAAGTTCCACCTGTTCGTTTTGTGGCCGCTTATGTTGCTGATCCAGAGACGCTGGCGGATGCTCGCGGGGACCTGCGTCGCGGCGGTGGTCGAAATCGCCGTCTCACTGGCGCTAGCCGGTCCGGATGGGATGACGAAATACGTCCGGCTCCTGCGGATGACCGACCTGCGGCGCCTGAGCCCGTCGCCCGAGCTCATGATCAACCTGCGCAGCCTGGCCTTGAACTTCCGTGTCGATAGTCTCGCGGTCAGCGTGCTGTTGACAGCGGCGGCGGTGATTTTGACCGCCGCGGCCTGCTGGCGCGCTCCGCTGTGGCGCTCGGTTGCCGCCGCCAGTGCGGGATCGCTGCTGGTGGTTCCGCACGTGTACGGGTACGACGCGGGGTTGTTGTTGGCCGGCCTGTGGCTCGCGATATTCGAGAGCGGAGCCCAGTTTGGCGCGCGATGGTCTCGCATCAGCGCTGCCTTCCTTCTGACACCGGTCCCGTTCCTGCTGGCGCTGGCCGGATCGCCCTGGGCGGCCGCCACGCCGCTGGCCCTGCTGGCGTTTCTTACCAGTCTGGCTTGGATGAGTCAGCAAGCCTTGCAAGAAACGACGCAGGAGAGGACCGCATGACACCTCCGCAAACGCTCACCGCCTTCCGTCCGTCCGTGCGGCGAATGGAAACGATTCTCGCCCGCCGTTGGGCGCGCGTGATGGTCCCGTCCTTGTCCGACTTGTTCTTCCTGGCGATTCTGGTTTGGTTGTTCATGAGCTCCGGCGCGGCCGGATGGGAGGGTCTGTTGGTGGACGCCGACGTGGGCTGGCACATCCGAACCGGCGACTACATCCTCAGTCATCACGCTGTTCCACACGTGGACTTGTACTCGTTTTCGAAACCCGATGCCCCCTGGTACGCCTGGGAGTGGCTCACCGATGTGATCGACGGCGGTTTGCACGGGATCGCGGGACTCAAGGGAATCGTGCTGATGGCGGCCGTTCTGATCGCGCTATTCGCGTTGACGCTGGTTCGCAGGATGGTCAGCCGCGGCGTGCATTTGTTCGTGGCGCTGTTCGTGGCGCTCCTAGGCGTGGGCGGAGCCAGCATCCATTTCCTGGCGCGCCCGCACGTGGTGACGCTGCTGCTGCTTTCGATTTCCGTATGGCTGATCGAAAACGATCGCCAGCGGCCCAGCTCCAGGATCTGGTGGCTGGTGCCGCTCACCGTGGTCTGGACCAACCTGCATGGCGGATTCCTGGCGCTGATCGTGGTGCTGGGACTGGCGGCCGTGGGAAGCGGCATCGAGGCCTGGTTCGGCGCCTCGTTCGGGACAGGACGCACCATTCGCGACGCCGTGCGTTATGCCAAACTCACGCTGGCGTGCGCCGCCGCGTCGCTGGTGAACCCCTACGGCTGGAACTTGCACCGGCATGTCGTCGAATACCTGCGCTCGGACTGGATCCGGAACGTGATTCAAGAATTCCAGTCCCCGAGTTTCCGCTCGGAAAATATGCTCCAGTTCGAGGCGCTGCTGCTGATCGGGCTGATCGTCGCCGGGGCGCAGTTCCGCCGCTGGAAGATTGTCGAAGGACTGTGGATCGTGTTCTGGGCGCACATGGCGCTGGGCAGCGTGCGCCATGCTCCGGTCTTCATCGCGATCACCGCCCCGATCCTGGCCGCGCAGTTGAGCGACTGGTGGAACACATGGACCCGACAGGTCAAGAAAAGCTCCGTGCCCGGGATACTGAACCTCATGTCTGCCGATGCGCTCAAGGGATTCCGGCGAACCAGCGCCTGGCCCGTTGCGGCGGTGGCGGTGCTGGCGCTCATGGGTTCACCGATTAAGTGGCCCCAGGACTTCCCCGATTTCGTGTTTCCCACCAAGATCGTGCGCGCCCACAGCGAGCTGATCCTGCGATCCCGAGTCCTGACCACGGACCAGTGGGCCGACTACCTGATCTACGTCAACCCGGCGCAGAAGGTCTTTATGGACGGCCGCAGCGATTTTTACGGTCCGGAGGTGGGGAACGATTACCTTCGCCTCACCAGCGGGGCGTGGGACTGGCGGCTATTGATTGACAAATACCGCTTCAACCTGGCCTTGCTGCCGGCCGATTCGGCCCTAGCCCAAATCCTGAAACTGGCTCCGGATTGGCGGGTCCTGGAGGACGACGGTAAGCGGATCCTCTTAGCTCGAACCGCCTCCTGAGTACCCGACACAGGGGAATCCCCTGCGGAACGAAGGTTCTAAGCACGGTAGTCCCTTAGTTTGCTGGGGCTAATGAAAAGCCCCGACGCCGCCGAAAGAGTATCCAGTAGGAGCAAACAGCCGAGATGGTAGAGAAGGGTGCGGGCGGGCGCGGGACCAGTATCGATAGTCGTCTTCGGTCTACGCGTATTCCTCGGATTCCGATGGAATGGATGGATCCGATGAGCTGGCGTCTTCCGTCCGGGAAAGACCTGGCGGAGTTCGCGCTGCAGGCTGGTTTTCTGGCGCCGCTGATGCTAGAACGTCCGAACTTGAAACGCAGGAAAGCCCCGGTGCCGGTTCCGCCTGCACCGGTTGCAGAACGTCAAGCGCGGGAGGCGCCGGAGCATTCCGGCAGCTTTCGAAGGTACCAGTGAACGCTCAAGTGTGGATCGCGATTCTGGTGGGACTGGCGGCGATGATCGATGATCTCGCGCGGCGCCAGATCGCTAATTGGATTCCGTTGGCGGCCCTGGCTGCCGGTTTCGGCTGGCAGATCGGGCAAAGCGGACTTCGTGGATTGTTGTACGCGGGAGTTGGAACGGTGGCGGGTTTTGCCGTCTTCCTGATTTTCTACCTGCTGGGCGGCATGGGCGGGGGCGACATCAAGCTGATGGCGGGCTTCGGCGCGTTGCTTGGCTTCCATCAACTGATTGCCGCCGCTCTGTGGACGGCCGGCGTGGGCGGCGTGATCGCCGCGGGAGTTTTGGGCGTGCGCGCCTTGCGGCGCGCGCTGGGTTGGGCAGCGAGTTCGACGGCGAAACAAGATGAGCGCCAGGATTCGATTCCTTACGCTCCAGCCATTGCGCTGGGAGTCTGGTTGTCGCTGGCGTCAAGAGTTTAGCGGGCAAGACGTATAGAGGAGAACAAGTATGGATCGCAGGTTTCTGACGGTATTGGGCGTCAGTCTGGTGTTCGCGTTGGTGGTTTCGAGCGTGTTCTATCAGATGACCTCGCGCGGGAGCGGCCCCAAGAAAAACGAGCCGACCGACATGAGGGACGTGGTGGTAGCCACGCGTCCGTTGGGTATCGGGGTCATGATCAAGCCCGCCGACGTGAAATTGACGAAGGTCTCCACCGAGGCGTTTCCGAAAGGGGCGTTCTCGAAGGTGGAGGACGTTCTGGACCGGCCGGTGGTCTCCAACATTCTGCTGGATGAGCCATTGATGGAGGGCCGGCTTCAGGTAAAGGGCAGCGGCCTGGGCATGGCGCCTACGATTCCGGTGGGTATGCGAGCCGTTACCGTGCGCGTCAATGACGTTTCCGGAGCCGCTGGGTTCGTCCTGGCCGGCTTGCACGTGGACGTGCTGGTTACCGGACATCCGCCCAGCGGCGAAAGCAACATGACCACCACGGTTCTGCAGAATGTCCTGGTTCTCTCCGCCGGACAAGCCATGCAGCCGGACGCGCGTGGATCGCCAGTCTCGGTTTCCACCGTGACCTTGCTGGTGACGCCCGGCGATGCCGAGACGCTCACGCTGGCGGGCGGCGAAGGCCGCATCCAGTTGGTACTACGCAATTCCAGCGACGAGGCCATCGAGAAGACTCCCGGACGCTTTGTGGCCGAGCTGTACGGCGCGGCTAAGCGCCCCACCGCGCCGCCGCCGCCGGTTAAGGCTCCGAGGCCAGTGGCTCCCAGGCCGCTGGTGATGGTAGCCCCGCCCGTCGCGGTTCCGATCGCGCCTGCTCCTCCTCCGCCTCCGGACCAGATCGTGGTCATCCGGGGAGGCCAGAAGACAGTAGAAACGATCCCCAGGGGTAACTGAAGTAACTGACGACGCCACACCCATGCAACCGAAGGAAACGACTATGACTCCCATTCGCGTGTTTGACATTCCCGCTGCCGGGCAGATCCGCCGGATCATGTTCACAGCGGCGCTGCTGGGGCTGGCGGCAGGAACGTGCCTGGCGCAAGGCGCCGAGGATTTGCGGATCACCGTTGGCAAGAGCATCGTGATCGACTATCCCGCTGATATCCGCCAGATCTCCACCAGTAATCCGGAGATTGTGGATGCCAGCCCGGTCACCACCCGGGAAATCCTCATGTCTGGCAAGGGCCTGGGCTCGGCCACCATGGTCGTGTGGAGCAAGACCGATCAGCGTATGTTCTACAACGTGACGGTGGAGCTCAATATCGAGCCTCTCCGCCGCATCCTGCAGGACACCTTCCCCGACGAGAAAATTGAAATCCACAGCTCGCGCGATTCGGTTTCGCTAAACGGCGTCGTTTCGAGCAAGGACACCGCGGACCGGGCGGTAGCGCTCGCGGCGAGCTTCGCCAAAACAGTGGTGAACAACCTGAGCTTGGCCGCCGGTCCGATTGAAAAGCAGATCCTGCTGCGCGTTAAATTCGCCGAGCTCGATCGTTCCAAGGCGGCACAATACGGCGTGAACTTCCTCTCGAGCGGAGCGACCAATACCATCGGAGGCGTTACGACCGGACAGTTTGGGCAGGCCAATACGGTGACTGCCACTACCGGGAGCGGCGCCACCTCGAGGGCTGCCATCACCGTGGCGGACGCCCTCAACTTGTTCGCCTTCCGGCCCGACTTGAACATCGCCGCGTTCATCAAGGCGCTGGAGACGGAAAACGTTCTCCAGATTCTGGCTGAGCCGAACCTGGTCACCACCAACGGAAAGGAAGCCAACTTCCTGGTGGGCGGCGAATTCCCGGTACCCATCCTGCAGGGCGGCGCAAATTCCGGAGCCGTCACCATCCAGTTCAAGGAATTCGGCATTCGCCTGCTGTTTACTCCCATGATGACCGCCAACAAGACCATCAAACTGGCCCTGCGCCAGGAAGTATCGACCATCGACTTTGCTAACGCCGTCACGCTGCAGGGATTCCTCATTCCGGCGCTGGCTACTCGCCGCGCGGAAACTAACGTGGAGCTGGCGGAAGGTCAGACGTTCGTGGTGGCCGGGCTGATGGATAACCGGGAAACCAGCGCCCTGTCGAAGCTGCCCATCATCAGCAGCATTCCAGTGCTCGGGTCGTTGTTCAAGAGCAAAATCGAGAACAAGAACAACACCGAGCTGGTCATGCTGGTGACGCCGGAAGTGACCGAAGCCCTGGGTCCCAACGATCCGAAGCCGCAGCCGTACTTCCCCAAGGATTTTCTGAAGAGGATCGAGCCTAAAGACCTGCCGCCGGCCAAGGTCAGCGGTAAGAAGTAAGCGAGTCCGGAAAGAATCGGATGCGGGAGCTGTTCTGGTGAGTTCTTTATTACAAAACGGTCCGGAAATCACAGCGCTCCTGATCGCGCCCGATCGCGACCTGGCCCACAAGTTTCTGGAAACCATTCCGCGAACTCGCGGCTTCCAGATTCTGGCGGACCTCAAGAATTATCCGCCGCACCAGACGGTCGAGATCCGGGCGCGTCAGCTCAAGCCTCAAGTAGTGCTGCTGGACCTGGCGTCGGACCTGACGACTGCGGTCGACCTGGTGCGATATATCACATCGTTAAATCCCTCCGTGCATGTGGTTGGCCTGCACTCGAACAACGACTCCCAAGCGATTCTGCAATCCTTGCGGGCCGGGGCGGTCGAGTTCCTATTCGCTCCCTTCGATCTGTCCACCCAGCGAGATGCGATCTCGCGGCTGCGGCGGCTGGTGGTACCCGAGAATTCGCAACGCACCGAGGCGGGTCATGCCATCGCCTTCAGCAGTTGTAAGCCGGGCTCGGGAGCCTCCACCGTCGCCACGCAAACGGCGTTTTCCCTGCACCGGCTGACCGGAAAGAGAATTCTGCTGGCGGATTGCGATCTGACCGGCGGCACTATCGGATTTTAT
>Ga0210400_10004481_pt1 | contig 12089 bp, 16 predicted proteins | sample IncBWH26MmetaG_FD_155456 | JGI IMG/M metagenome (GOLD analysis project Ga0210400, IMG submission 155456) | Forest soil microbial communities from Barre Woods Harvard Forest LTER site, Petersham, Massachusetts, United States - Inc-BW-H-26-M | ecosystem: Environmental > Terrestrial > Soil >...
GCCTGACGCCCCGACTCCGACGACCCCAAATTATCGATAACCCGCACCCCCGGGTATAGACCCAGAAGAGCGTCTTTCACGCCACTGCTCAGTCCCGCACCCCCATTGACAAAATTCCGTAACGACGGCACCGACCTAGCCCCCGCCTCCACAATCGGACGAGCAAAAGCATCCCCCACTACCATCACGTCGGTCGCCCCCTCCCTCGCCGCCGTCTCCATCAACTCCACCGGATCGAATCTCGCCACCTGAGACTGGATAATCACCCGCGACCCCGTCAACAACGCCCCCAACGCCATCCACTGCGCCGCTCCATGAATAAACGGCGGAGCCGGCAAAAACGCCCGCTGCAACTCCGTCGTCGCCCGCTCCACCAACTCATCCAACGACGAAAACTCGACACCCCCCTTATCCGTCACCGAAAAACAAGCCACGACCGCATCCGCCTGCCGCCACAACACTCCCTTAGGCAAACCCGTCGTCCCACCCGTAAACAGTAAATACAAATCATCAGGCGACCAATCGTCACGAGACACCTCCCCTGAAGCCGCCCCCACCACTTGATCAAACCGCTCCGCTCCGCGCACCAGATCAGCACCAGAACCATCCCCCACCTGCAACACCGCTGCCGAACAACCAGCCCGATCCAACGCCTCACGAGCCGTACCCGCGAACGAATCCCCAACCACCAAAACCGACGGACCAGAATCGACAAACAACGCCGCCAGCTCATCCACCGTGTACCGAAAATTCACATTGAAGGTCGCTGCCCGAGCAACAAACCCACCCAACATGCACTCGAGATACTCAGGACTATTCCGCAACAACAACCCCACGTGATCCTGACCCGACTCCCAATTCCTCAACCCAGACCGCTCACACCGAACCGACAACCCCAAACCACAGAACACATTCGCAACCCGAACAGACCTCGCCCACAAATCCCCAAAACCCAAAGTCCGACCACGCTGAACGAAACACACCCGACCGGGATCCCGACCAGCAATACCCCGAACAATCTCCGGAACAATCAAATCAACAGCCATCTACCTAATCCCCAAACTCACGAATAGAACTAAGGAACCGATGCGGAAGCTTGCGACCACGCGGCCCCTTCCTGACTTGCCCGAGGAGAACTTCCGGACATTGGCGTTTACGGTCTGACTTCCATCCACCACAAGGGTGTAGCCGCTTACCGAATCGGGCGTCCTCGCTGCGAGGTAGGGCGCCGCCTGGCCGACGTCGGATACCAGGGGGGTGAACCCAAGCGGCGAGGTGGCCCGAAGCCGCTCGGCCAGCGGCTCGAGGGCAGCTTGGATATCGCCTGCTGTCGTCGCCTCGTACACCCGTCGCCAGGGGGGTAAGCGCCCTCCCAAGGGCTATGTCGTTCACACGTACGCCGTAAGCGGCCGACTTCTGAGGCCGATCGAGGCATGCTTGCAGGTCGTCGAGGCGTGGGGCCCAATTCCACCCAGGACACCGGCGGTGCTCGACGTATTCACGATAACGCCCGCTCGCCGGGGGATCGTCACACGCGCCGCCTGCTTTGGTTCCAGGGAACACTGACCGGATCAGGATCGCGATGGTCCGGTCCTAGGCTGCGTCGTCGATCTCCTCGATTCAGCCAGTGTCGGACTCCACTGCTCCGGCGCCGTTGAACATGCAGTCGGCTGGCTCCACTCAATAACCGCAGCATCGACCACACCCTCTCTCGCGCTCTCTTCGGTGACGTCGCAGGGTACGAGGCGAGCGGCGTCGCCGATCTCTCTCGCGACCTCCCTACCCCGGTCCTCCTGAATGCCAGCTATGACGACACGAGCTCCTACTTCTGCAAACAGCCGCTCCGAAGCAATACCCCTAGCCCCACCGATAGCGACCACAGCACCTCCACTCCTCCGGTCCACTTGAACCCTCCTGCATTGAGATTGAGCACCCCTCGGACGCTCGCGTTGTTGGACATCTTCGGGAACCTGACGTCGGCGAAGCTGGCTCGTAGTGTCATCTACAGAGGAAAGCCAATAGCATCAACCAATACGAAGCTGACCACCTTCTTAGGCGAATCAGCGAACCAACGGACTCTGCCCCCGCCCATGGCGACGTGCGCCTGACACCGAACGAAGTCCAGCCTTACGCTACGCCGAAATATCCCACCTGTCAATGACTTCGTGGATCTGGAGGTGCCGGTGTGACTACTCATGATCCGTCGCTGAAATGGAAAGGTGGGTGATGATGGGGTCATGGCTTTGGTGATCGCGCCTCTGATCAAGATGTCCGACGACCAGCAAGTAACGCTCATGTCGACGGCCAAGTCCTCGTCGTTGCCGCACCGATCGGTAACTCAGGCGGAGGCCCTTCTCCTGGCCGCCGACGGCGTGGCCAACGAGGAGATCGCTCGGCGTTGTGCGACCACACCCGACAAGGTGCGTCGCTGGAGCGCGCGCTTCGAGTCTCATCGGAGTCGAAGGCGTGGGCAAGATCGCCGACGGCCGGGGGCGGAGGTCGTGGCTGCCCGACGCGACTGTTGCTGAGGTCGTGCGGGTATCGATGCACGAATCCCCTGACGACAACTCCACCCACTGGATAACGCGCACATTGGCCAAACGGCTGGGCGTTGGCAAGGACACCGTGGCCCGCATCTGGCGTGACCGTCAGCTCAGGAAGGTCGACACATTCAAGATCTCCAACGATCTCCACCTAAAAGAAGAGCTGGTCGATGTGGTCGGGTTGTACATGGACCCGTCCTCACGTGACCTCCTGTTCAGCTACGACGAAAGACGCAGATCCACCGCGTTTGGAAGAACGACAATCCGGAGCCCTTCGTCTGGCACAAGCCCGCTCAAGAGATCATCGCCAAGGTTTGTCGTGTTCGGGCCACACTCCACCAGTTCACATCTGCGACGCCGAACCTGGGCGCCGTAAAAGCGTGTCGGCGCCGCCAGGGAGTACCGGCATCCCATTTGTCATCAATGCCGTTGACGAAGTAAGGTTGCGCTTCCAACGTCTCACTCGAGAAACTGGACTACATGTATGCCCAGCAAAGAGCATCAAGATGTGGCGAACCTTCTTCGTCGTGCTCAGGAAGTTACTGACCCCATTCCGTTGGAGGTCCGGCGGAACGGCTTCGAGCGTATGGCCTCCCGTCGTCCCGTACCGGACGACGTAACGGTGGAACCGGTTGAGGCGAACGGGGTGCCCAGCGAGCTCCTTACGCCGCCGGGTGCCGACCCCAAGCGTGTGATCCTCTACGTCCACGGCGGTGGGTACTCGATGGGCTCTCGGAATTCGCACCGCGAGATGGCGGCGCGGGTGTCGAAGGCTGCCCAGGTCCCAGTCCTTCTGGTCGGCTACCGCCTGGCCCCCGAATTCTCCCATCCGGCGGCGCTTGACGACGTCACCGCCGGGTTCCAGTTCCTGCTCTCTCAGGGATTCGACCCAAAGCGAATTGCCCTCGTCGGCGATTCGGCCGGAGGCGGTCTGGCCGTAGCGGCCCTGGTGGCCACCCGCGACGCCGGGCTGTCCCTCCCCGCTTGCCTGGCCTGCCTCTCGCCGTGGGTCGACCTCACGCTGGAGTCCGCGCGCACCATGACCGAGGTCGTGTCCGATCCGGTGAACACCATTGACGGGCTCAGCGAGATGGTAGGCCTTTACATCGGCGACTCCCCACCCAACGCCCCATCGATATCTCCGCTCTTCGCGGATCTCACCGGCTTACCGCCGATGCTGGTGCAGGTCGGTACAGCGGAGCTGCTCCTAGCGGACGCACGATTGCTGGTCGCCTATGCCCAGGCCGCTGGTGTGAAAGCCGAGCTCGACGAGTATGAGAATCTGATTCATGTCTTTCAGCATCTGGCCGGCGGTTCGAAGGAAGCCGCTCTCGCGGTGGGGCGACTCGGGTCCTTCATCTCAGAACACACCTCGGTTTGAACCCGGAGGGTCGCACCACTCGTACCGGTGCTTGGCCCTGCATTCCATGTACTGATCAGCAAAGGAGCGATCGTGGAGACACGGAGTATAGGAAGCCTGACGGTTTCCCGACTAGGTCTCGGTTGCAACGACTTCGGCATGACGCGCGACGAAGAGACGGTGCTCGAGATCGTCCACGCCGCTCTGGATGCCGGAATCACGTACTTCGACACGGCAGACGTGTACGGCGGTGGTGACTCCGAGCGATTCCTCGGAAAGGCTCTGAAGAGCCGCCGCTCGGAAGTGATCATCGCCACGAAGTTCGGAACGCCGGGCACCCCCCCGGGAAACGTCACCCCCGGAAGCGCGGTGTGGATCGAGCGGGCCGTCGAGTCCAGCCTGATCCGGCTCGACGTCGACTACATCGACCACTATCAGATCCACTACTTCGATCCGCTCACGCCGCTCGACGAAACGATGGACGCGCTCGACCACCTGGTCAAGTCGGGCAAGGTCCGGGAGCTCGGGTGCGCCAATTTCGGCGGAACGGAGCTCAAGCAGTCCTTCTCGGTCAGCGACCAGAAGAAGCTTGCGTCCTTCCGCTCATTGCAGAGCCGCTACAACGTCATCTACCGTCAGCCGGAGCTCGACGGCAGCTTGGCTGCGTGTGGCGACCAGGCCTCGTTCATTCCGTTCTTCCCGTTGGAGAATGGCATCCTCACCGGCAAGTACCGCAACGACGCTCCTCCGCCGGCCGACAGCCGTCAGGCCCGGTGGGACCATTCGATCACCTCCAAGTACTTCTCTCCGGAAAAGATCGCCCGCGCCACGAAGCTCGTCGAATACGCCGCAGAGCGCGGCCGAACCGGCGTCGAGTTGGCGCTGGGCTGGCTGGCCGTCAACCCCACCATCTCGACCATCATCGCCGGCGCCAGCCGCCCGGATCAGGTGGTGTCCAACAGCCAGGCACTGGGATGGGAGTTCACCGAGTCCGAGCTTCGCGAGATCGACGAGATCGCCATCGGCGATTTGGCGGCCGATACGAGCGCCAGCTAAGCCCTGCCGACGAGATCGCGGAAGGTAGATCGCAGACGATATGCATCTAGGTCCTTGCACGCAACTGTCGGCCGATCGTGGAATGATCGTGCAATGACCCGCATGGGAAGGCATTCCGTCTCCCGGCCTAAGGTGGCCATCGTCGGTGTCGGTGCGACAGCTCAGGGTCGTCAACCCGGCTACAGCGCGAACGAGTTGGCTGTCTTAGCCGCGAAGAACGCACTCGCCGACGCCGGCCTGACTAAGGACGACATCGACGGGCTCGTCACCGGCAAGACCTATACCGGCCCGGCCGGCCGGGACACGGACATCGGCCAACTGCTTGGGCTCAACGCGCGTTTCAGCCAGAGCCTCACATACGGCTCGTGCAACTTCTCGCTGCATACCGCCTGCATGGCCATCGAGGCCGGGTTGGCGGAGACAATCCTGCTGACGTACGCGACCAACGCGGGGACGCTGTGGAGTGGGTTCCCCATCGGCCTGAACGAGAGCGAGACCCATAGTGAGCTCCTCCCCGTCCCGGCCTGGGCGGCCCTTATGTTCCGGCGTCACCAGCATCTCTACGGCGCTACGGAAGCGGACCTCGGCGCGGTGACGGTCGCCCAGCGGCGGTGGGCGGCGCTGAACCCCCAGGCCGTCCGGCGGGAGTTGCTCACAATGGACGACTATCTCGCGTCTCCTTACCTCTTCGAGCCCATCCGGAAGCTGGACATCTGCCCTTACGACGACGGTGGCGTATCGCTGATCATGACCACCGCCGATCGGGCGGCGGACCTCCACCATCCGCCGGTCGTCATTCTCGGCCAGTCCGAGCTGGCGGAGCTTCGGGTCCTCCAGAACACCGACAATATGGAGCGGGCCTGGATGACGGACATGGCCGACGCGTCCTTCGCCGACGCCGGGATTTCCCGATCGGACATCGACATTGTCTCGATCCAGGAGCCGGGAAGCATCTGGGTTCTGCAGCTCCTCGAGGCGCTCGGGTTCGTCGGCCCCGGCGAAGCGGGTGCATTCATCCTCGAGGGCCACACCAGCCCAGGCGGTCAGCTGCCCGTGAACACGGGCGGTGGCCATTTGGCCGAGAGCTACATGTGGGGCTGGCTCCATCTCGTCGAGATCACACGTCAGCTACGAGGAGAAGCAGGGGGACGGCAGGTGCCTTCAGCCCGGACGGCGATCCATTGCTCGACACTGCTGAGCACCAAGGGTGCGTCGACCATCTTCGGAGTTGACGTCTGAGATGGCCGCTACGAACGATCCCGAGTGGCTCCAGCCGCATGGTCAGGCTTTGGAGAATGGTACGTTCACCGTCCAGCGCTGTGACAACTGTGGCTACCTACGTTGGCCGCCCGCCCGTTTCTGCCCGACGTGCCTCTCCGACGCCGCGCAGTGGGTGGAGGTGTCAGGCCGTGGTCGCGTCTGGAGCTTCGCCGTGTCGCAGCAGTCCGCCAGCGAGGGCGACGACGGCAGGTACATCCTCGTCGCGGTAGACCTCGAGGAGGGGCCGTTCCTGTTCGGTCGCCTCACAGGCGATCCCGATGACCTCAAGGTCGGCGACCAGGCACACGCCCACGTCGCGAAGATCGGGGACCGTCCGGTTCTGCGGTTCACCAAGGTGAGCGACTAGCGTCGTGACCCAGCCGATTCGCGCACACTATCGAGCGAGTCGAGGATCTCCTCCGCGGTCTTGTGCCAAACGAATGGGACCGGGTTGTCGTTCCATCGCTCGATCCATTCGTTTTCGACTGCTTTGGCTCTTTGGTCGATCGGTGGGTTCACCGTCCCAACCAATTGTTGGTGAGCTCGGCGAACCAGCGCTCCACGATGGCCCCACGGATGTCTCAGAAGCCATCGAGGGAGCCAGGGCGTCTTGTGGGTCGACACGTTCTCGACGACCACGTCAAAGTCAAGGTCGTTGGGCACCGATCAGTTTGATCAGGTTGAAGAACTTGGGGAACTCGATGGCATAGTGGTGCCCGGTCACGTCGGCCATTACTCGTCGCTGGGCGATAACCAAGGCGGCATAGAGTTTCGTGGTGCGTCACGAACGTAGTCGGGGGTGCAGCGCTCGGGTAATCCGGGTCGACGCCCCTTCCCGACTGTGTTCTTGAGATGGGAGCGGAGGTCCAATGGCTCAACATCACCATCTTCGTTTCGGTGTCCACGCACGATCAGCTCCTGATCGGAAGGCACGGGATGGACCTCGGCGAGCGCTCTGAAGCAAATGGATATGCCGTAGTGACGATGCCCGACCCTCCGAACGAGCAGTTTCTGCCATGCCGGTACTCGCGCCCATAGCGGCTGTCACCATTGAGCTTCGCCTCGGATCGAGGATAAGGTTGGTCGAGGAGATCTCGTGCTGCGCCCGCCGCGGCGCTGCGAGCGTCGTTACGTCCCTGGACAGCATTCGGCTTCTGAGTTAACGTCTACGTTGATAAACGCTCGTCGGCCCAGCGTAGCTTTGCCGAAACGTGGCTTGATCGCTATCGAGGTGCATTGCCCTTCGAGATACGTTTCTCGCTCGGATTTCGGATCGATAAGGGATGTGGTTTAGTGCGTGCTCCGTTCTTTCACGTGGGAATTCTCGTCGCGGACTTGTCGATTGCGATTGAGAACTTCTCGCGGGTTTTTGAAGTCGAGTTCAACGAGCCAGCAATGATACGAACTCCACTGCTATCGAATGACGACCGTCGGAACTATGACATGCGGGTGTCGTATTCGAGGAATGGACCGCCGTTCCTGGAGCTGATCGAGGGTCATGACGTTGGATATTTTTCGCTCGCCGGAGGCGAAGGTGTTCATCACATCGGGCTCTGGGTGGGGGACGGGGAAGTGCTCTCGGACTCGAACCGCTTTAGGGCCCTACATATTGAGGCGGCAATACCGCATGAAGACACCACTGGGACAGTCACTCGAATGTCGAGTCCTTCCATGTTGCATGGCGTACGACTCGAGATGGTCGAGGAGGGTGACCGCGTAGGACTTGAGGCTTGGATCGGGGGAACCGCCGGTCAGCCCCGGTTGGGTTGAAGCCGGCGGGAATCCCTTGAGAACCATCTCTCTGGGAAGTCCTCAAGCGCAAAGGCGTAGCTCGGGACGGCGCCGGGCTGATGCAACCGCGTCGAGATGCCCATTTGGTGTGGCTGCCACTGTCTTCTCGGTCGACTTACATCCAGCGTCATCTATCGCCACCAGTGTGTAGGTGCGCTTGTGCGCGTCAACTCCAACGACCATGGTGCTTAGCCTCCTTGATCGCTTCAATGGGGTCGCGCTGGGTCGGCCGGGGACACGCCTCTCCATTCATGAGTGCAACCAGGCTCCTATCAAGGCCCACCAGTCAACCCGTCTAGTCGCGGTTGGAGGCACAACGAGGAATAGCCACAACGAAGGTCGGGCAGCGAGAAACAATCGGACCAGAGCCGCGTCCACGATCCCATGATGAATGCCCTCGTCAAGGGCCATTGTGAAATGCCCGTTCAGGTCAAGTAGCTTGAGATAATCACGCCCGGGTTGAGCATCCTGGCGGGGTCGAGGCCGAGCTTGATGGCGGTCATGGCTGCGACCTCCGCCGGCGAGCGGGTAAGGGGAAGCCAGGCGATCTTGGCCCGACCGATGCCGTGCTCGGCGCTGATACTCCCGCCGAACTGGGCCACGAGCCGGAGCACGGCATCGTCGATGCTGTCATCGGCTGCGTCGGGACCGACCACGTTGACGTGCAAGTTGCCGTCGCCCACGTGGCCCCAGATGATGACAGTGGCGCTCGGTTCGAGGGCGGCGACTACAGCTCGGACGTCGGTTTCGAACTGGGCCAAGTGACTTAAGGGCAAGGTGACGTCGAGCTTGTGGGGTACGCCGAGGGCGTTGACCGCCTCGGTATGGCGTTCCCGGTACTCCCAGAGGCGCTGGCGGCTGGGACCGTCCAAACCGACCGCAGCCGCCTCGGCGCCGACGCTCTCGGCCAGGCCAGCGAGGTCATCGAGGACTGCATCGTCCCTGCCGGCACATTCGACAAGGAGGTAGGCGCCATATGAGCGCGGAAAGGGAGGCGCCAGGCCAGCGTGACGTTGGACCAGCGCTAACCCGTCTGGATAGAAGATCTCGGCCGCCTCCAGGCTCGCGGTGCTACGGCGGAACTCGGATATGAGGTCCACCGCCTGCTGGGTGTCGTCCAGGGCGAGTAGGGCCGTATATCTTGCGGGCAGCGACGGCACCAACTTCAGGCGGGCACGGGTCACGATCCCAAGCGTGCCCTCGCTGCCGACGATCAATTGGGAAAGGTCGTAGCCGGTGTTGTCCTTGACCAGCCCGTCGAGCCGGCTGATCACCGAACCGTCGGCGAGCACCGCCTCGAGGCCGGAGACCTGAGCTCGCATACCGCCGTGGCGCACCACATGGATGCCACCGGCGTTCGTTGCGATCATCCCCCCGATAGTGGCGCTCCCACGTGACGCCATATCCACCGCGAACTCCAACCCCGTCCGGGCCCTGCTCAGATTGTCGTGCAGCTGGGCGAGGGTGACGCCCGCGCCAACGGTGACCTGAGCTGCCATCAAGTCGACCGGTTCAACGGCGTTAAGACGGCGCAGGCTCAAGACGACTACGGGAGGCCCCATCGTGGGCGCTGGGACGGCGCCGCCCACGAGGCCCGTGTTGCCGCCCTGGGGGACGATCACCGCGCTGAGGTCCCGGCATCGCTCGACGACGGCCGCGACTTCCGCGGTGGTCTCCGGCCGCACCACCATCGTGGCGGTTCCGTGCCACCGACCGGTCCAGTCCACGATGTAGCCAGCGACGAGCTCCGGGTCGGTCAGGACGTTGGCCGAGCCGACGACGGCGATAAGCTCATGGCGGAGACTCACCCGGGGCAGTGTAGTTGCCGGAAGATGGTGCGCATTTGGACTTTGTCGCGCACGACGAAGCCTTGGCAAGATCTTTATGGCCGACGCGGTGCTGTACTCCTCGACGCTGTGAAACTCCCGCATCGGATTAGCTTGTCGGCGAACTCCCGGAGTTGTACCAAATTGAGCCAGGACGAGCTGATAGTGATCGTAGGTCTCCCAAGGCACTTCGGCGCTATCAAGTCATGACTGATGTTGAAGAGCGTCTGGATGGCGCGTCTGGAATCGTGGCGAACATCGCTCGAGAGCTATTCGTCCGCAACCGGAAAGACTGTCGGGGCCAACGAGATCCACCGCGCGATCACCGGCATGGTCCGACGGTTGGCTCCCTCCTTGCTCTCGCTCCCCCGCTGTGGCGTACTGACAGCCGCCCAGATCGTGGGCGAGTCGGTAGGGCCACTCGATCCCGATCCAAGGCCGCATTAGCCAGCGATCATGGAGCTTGGTGTAGAAGACGGCAACCCGGATCTCTTCAGACGTGAGGGCGTAGCAGTTCGTGCCCCGGGCTGCGTTCGATCAGTCCACGGAGCGACACAGGTCGTAGGTCATCTGCGAAGAGGTGTAGTTCGCATCGAGGAGTCCGGCGACATGCCCGCGAAGGCTCTTTTGCTGGTGAAGCGGGTGACAATGTGGACGACGAGGCAGTTAGCACCGGCCAGGGCCATGGGGCGTTGATCCGCGAAGCGTTGCCAACCTCCTGCCACGGCATCCGCTCTTGCTGGGCGCACTGGGGGACAATGCCCTCTTTCTCCAGCATCGACTTCGACGAGACCCAGGGCTGAGCTACCTAAGTTGAATTTGGTCTTCGGGTCCAAGCCCACCGGGTCCACCAACCGCGGCCAAACGGCGGACTTCGAAAGGGGGACCTACCAGCCAACTGGCTGTCAATGCATATGTTGACACAAGTGCCTGATCGGAGTATTCTGATACGCAACTAACCAGTAGATGCCTTTCGGGTCGTCAGGTAACTGACTGTTAGAAACATCATCAGTTTTCGATAATAGATGTCGGGTGTCCGGCATCTATTCAAGATTGGAGAGGACTCTATGCATGTTGGAATGGGCCTGAATATCCAGAATGTCGACAACGCGCGAACCGACTTGGCTGTTTATACGGAAGAGCTTCAGCTCGCATCGCTTGCAGAACCGCTAGGCTTTGAGTCGATCTGGGCCGTCGAACATCATTTCACTGATTATGTGCTCATTCCTGATCCCACATTCTTGCTAAGCTATTTGGCGGGGAAGACCTCGAAAGTGGAGTTGGGGTCAATGGTAATCGTCTTGCCGTGGCATGATCCTGTCCGCGTGGTCGAGCATGTGGCGATGGTAGATAACCTGAGTGATGGGCGTATGGTGCTCGGTATCGGCCGGGGATTGGGTCGTGTTGAGTTCGAAGGTTTTGGAGTGCCCATGAGTGAGTCACGAGAGCGTTTTGTCGAGGCCGGTGAGATGGTCGTCAGGGCTCTCGAGGATGGGTTTATTGAGGGGAAGGGTAAGTATTACCCGCGGGAACGGCGTGATATTCGTCCGGCACCAACTCGAACCTTCAGGGACCGGACGTACGCGGCAGCCGTCTCGCCGGAGTCTGCTGTAATCATGGCGGATCTTGGGGTAGGCCTTCTCTATGTGCCTCAGAAGCCATGGGACCATGTCGCAAAGGACCTGACTACTTACGCGGCGAGGTACCGAGAGGTCCATTCAGATTTGCCCATTGCGCCGATCGTATCGTCATATGTCTTCTGTGACCGCAATGAAGATCGCGCCACTAGTCTTGCGCGCGAATATGTTGGTACGTATTACAACTCGTTAATTCGTCACTACGAGATGGCGGATACTCTATTTACGAATCTGAAGGGCTATGAGTTCTACGAGAAGATGTCAGACACAATCCGAAATGGCGAGGAAGCGGCTACCGATTTCTTCTTAGATCTGCAGGTGTTCGGGACTCCAGAGCAGTGCTACGAAAAGGCGCTTAAGATTCATAGTCTGATGAATAATGACCGCTTTGTTGGCGTCTTTAGCTTTGGGAAGATGCCCTACGACGAAGCCTTGCGCAACATTCATCTCTTCGCTCGTGAGGTGATGCCAGAACTGCAAACGTTCGACGGCACGAGCGAGCTATGGCGTTCCACAATCTAGACATCCCACGTCCGTAAGTTGTCAAGCCGCTTCGGTTTTGGGCTCTCCCCAGGCGACCCCTTCGTCATAGAGGGCCTGGTTCACAAGACAGCCA
>Ga0210400_10004488_pt1 | contig 12085 bp, 11 predicted proteins | sample IncBWH26MmetaG_FD_155456 | JGI IMG/M metagenome (GOLD analysis project Ga0210400, IMG submission 155456) | Forest soil microbial communities from Barre Woods Harvard Forest LTER site, Petersham, Massachusetts, United States - Inc-BW-H-26-M | ecosystem: Environmental > Terrestrial > Soil >...
GTTTCCCGGTGTGTTCAACGGGTGGGCAAAGGGACTCAGCACCCAAAACTGGAGAACTTCGATATTCGCCGTTTCGAAATCGGTCTGGTCGAGGGCGCGCATGATGCCGCCCCAGCGTTTCTGGGGGTTCAGCAGTTTGCCGCTCGGAGCCACACTTCCGGGGCGCGCGTCGAAGTTATAAGGTCCGCGATCCGTGGGATAGTAGGCCATATCGAAAGTGACCAACTGGGCCTGACCGGTCACTACCGTTTGTTGCGGGAAGAGTTGATTCACCTGTATCGGGCCGATACGGGGATCCTGCAACGCATTCTGATATCCGGCCACGGGATTGTTGGAGTTGCTGGCATCCTGCAGGGTCGGTTCGATATTGTACCAGGCGAGTTTGGCGCGGTTAAAGCCATAATCCAGCGAGTCAGTGAGATTGCCCTCGGGGAAGAGCGGCGGGTAGCTGGCCGTCGAGCTCGGCGGGACCGCCGGAGTGGAGGCCAGCGCCCAGCTGGTGAGCGGGAATCGCAGGTCGATGGCGCTGGTGCTGCCTTCGAAATCGTCGATATAAACTGCGCCGGCATTCCCACTGCCGATCTGCGGCGGATGACCCGGCCGCAAAATGGCCCCTTCGGCATAGGCATTGATGGTACTCATCTCCTTTGTCGAATAAAAGGGCAGCTTGTCGAGCAGGCGGGTCAGCTGTGGAAGCTGTCCCCGGTAGTTGATGTCCGTGCCGATCATCGTATTACGGATGGGGTCTTCGCCATAATCCGTTTTACTGAAGAAGGGGCGTTCGTTCAGGCGCTCAAAGGTCGCCCCGATATTCAACGATTCTTTCGCTGTGCTCTTGGCAAGATAATCCAGGCGGACGCCCATGAAACTTCGTTGCTGCAACCCGAAGTTGGCGTTGTTCTCGAAGGAAACGTTCACGGGGACTCCGGAGTTGACGATTGCCTGGTTGATGATCTGCACCTGGCCCAGGTTGTAATCCACCACATAGTCGACGTTCTCCCTGAGGGTCTGCCCCCCGGCGGTAACCACGACGGATCCCGGCGGCACGTTAAAAGCGTTGAGGGAAAGGCTGGATGAAGCCTGCCCCTTCGCCTGCCCGTTCAGCACATACCGGTCGACGTTGGCAAAGGTTTGCGCCACCGCCTTGATGGTATCATACAATTGATAGAAGACATATTTATCCTTCAGGGTTTGGGGCGAGCCGGCAAAAGCCAGCGTGTCGAGATCCCGGCCGAAGGGTTCGAGGACGGGGAAGATGATCCGGCCCTGGTTGGAAATGACCGTGATCCCTTCGATATAGTCGAAGATCCCGTCCGAACCGGGATCGTTGTGGGCATTCAGGCGATCGAGCCCAAGCACGGAGAGTAAGGGAAGGTTGGCCTTTGGCCCTTCCGGCAGGTAGCGCTTGGTGCCCTTGCTGGGTTCATCGTAGTTGACATTGAACTGAAATCCCTGCTGCTGGATATTCGTTACTATCGAACCCGTGGGGGACTTCAGTGAATAGACGTTCTTCATCATCAGCTTCCACAGGGGCAGGTTGGTACGCTGGGAAGTGGCCTTTAATAATTTAAGATATAATACTTTGGAGGCACCCCCGCCGGTGCCGGCGGTAGTATCCGGCGGAACGTCGTTGGAAAATTCCCCTACCTGGTAGATATGACCATTGTAGCTATATTGATAGGCGACGGCCAGGACATCGTTTGCCTGCAAGGTCTGGTTCACGGAAATAAAGCCCACTTGCGGATTGAAATAATAGTCCGCGGCATTCAATTTCCGGGCGTAAACGATCTCAAAATCCTGCACCTGGGTCAATCCCAATGCGTTAAGTTTGTTGGCGGCAGAGGAAGGGCTTCGGCTGGACGGGTCATTGATAATGCTGCGGTATTCGGAGTTGGTGTCGTTATCCGGCAGGCCGGTTGTATTGGAGCCCCGGCCGATCCGGTTGTTGTATGGAGAAGCTTCCCCCAGATCCATCAGGCCTACGATCTGGCGGGAACCCGTGTCGACCCCGTTGCGGTTCGTTACCCAGACTTCGAGGCGGAGGATCTGCACCTGGGAGCTGACGACGGGAATGGTGGACATCACGCGGTTGAAGTTGTTCCGGAAGTACTGGGCCAGCAGAAAGTGGCGGTTCTCGTCATAGTCATCGGCCTTGAACTGGAAGGAGTTTACCGCGGCCCCGCCCTGGGAGGAGACGGTTTGCTTCTGCGAACGCTGGTTGGCCAGGACGGCGGTAACCGACAATTTCCCAAACTGCAGCTTGGTCTTGATCCCAAAAAGCGATTGAGCGCCGGTCATCAGGGTACTGGGAGTCGTAAAGGAGACGTTCCCGGCTTCTATTTTCTTGATGATCTCGTCCGGGCCGCCGGTATAGTCCAGCTTTAGCTGATTTTCAAAGTCGAAATTGGACAGCGTATTATAGCTGATCGGCAGTTTGAGCTTGTCGCCAATATTGCCCACCACCTGGATATTGGCGTTCTCGTTGAAGTCAAAACCGCCGGTGCGCCTCGCACTCTCGGGAAGGGTCGGGTTTTGAATGTTCTGTCCCTGGTATCCGGCAGTGATGTCCACATTACCCTGTGGTTTGATGTCAATCTTTCCATTCCCAAAGATGCGGTTGAAGAGATTGTCGCTGACGGAGAGTTTGGGCCGCAGCAGCCGCCGGTTTAGCGCGTCGAGGGCATCGGCCCGCTTCCGGAAGTAATCGGTCTCTGCCGAGTCCCCGGACATTTTCATCATTTCGTCGAAGCTGAGGTAGGTGGGTTTTCTATAGTATTGATTTCCAATCTTCTCAAGAATGTAGTATTGTTGGGTGACAGGGTCGTAGATGATCGAATCGCGAAGATTGGGGGGGTCTTTGAGGTCGAAGGGATTTCGGTTGGGACTGGTGAAGCGGTCGCCGCGGCGGTCATAGATGGGGAATCGGAGGCTGTCTCCGGGCCGGGCGGTGTCGTTGGCGGCCGTTTGGCGGCGAGCGGAATCCCTGGCGGCTATCTGCTGCCGAATGGAATCCCTTTGTCTGCGGACGGAATCGGCTGCCCTGCGCATCTGGCTGAGGTAATAATCGGCCAGGCCTACAGTATCGGTCCGGTGGGTAATGGTATCTTTTCGGGTTCCGGGCGCCGTTGTATCCCGCTGTTGCTGGAATGGGTGCGCGGATACAGTCGTACAAAACACAACTGAAACTGCCGTCAACACTACCGTTGCCAGGATCAACAGAAACAAATGGCGGGTCAAACTTTCCTCAAGAATTAGTTAGGTAGAGTTCCACCGATAGGCTTACAAGATTTTTAAAGCTTTCTTAATAACATCCTCGATCTTTTCTGCTCCTGGCCCTTCACTGATGACTTTTTTGATGGCATTTTCTGCGGCAGGTCTGGCTATGCCCAGCGTGATCAGTGCATTTAACGCGTCCTGTTCTAACGTATTGTTTGTCAGGGATAAAATATTTATGTTTTCTTCCTTTGACCTGCCTAACTTGTCCCGCAATTCGAGGATGATCCTTTCCGCGGATTTCTTGCCGATGCCCTTGATGCTTTCCAGCTGTTTTGCATTGCCCTGGAGGATGGCCCTGGTGATCTCCTCCGGTTTCATAGAGGACAGCATCATCCGCGCAGTGGTTGCGCCGACGCCGGATACGCTTAGGAGTTGGATAAAAAGATCCTTCTCCGCCTTGTCGAAGAACCCGTACAGGATATGCGCGTCTTCACGGATATGCAAGTATGTAAGCAATAACCCGCTTTCCAGTGACTCGATCCGGGAATAGGTATTCAGGCTTATCTGCAACTCATACCCCACCCCGGCGACATCGATATGTACAAGCGCCGGACTTTTATAGGTGAAGCTCCCACGTAAAAATGCGATCATGGCTGCGAAAATAGGCTAAAATATGCGCAGGAAATGCGCTTTCGATATTTTTCCCCACCTTTGCAAAAATCTTTTCTTAACCTGATTGGAAAATTTAATGAGCAAGAAAACGACCGCAGCTATCACCGCGATAGGAGGATATGTACCCGAAGACCGCCTGACCAATGCCGACCTGGAAAAAATGGTAGATACCAACGATGAATGGATCCGCACCCGGACAGGCATCGAGGAAAGAAGGATTCTGAAGGGCGAGGGGAAGGCGACTTCCGATCTGTGTGCGCCGGTCGTGGACGAGATCTGCCGGAAGCGGGGCATTGTTCCGGCGGAGATTGATTGCATCATTGTAGCGACTGTCACTCCGGATATGTTGTTCCCATCCACCGCCAATATCGTCTGCGATAAGGTCGGCGCGAAGAATGCGTGGGGGTTTGATATGAGTGCAGCCTGCTCGGGTTTTGTTTACGCGCTTACCAGCGGTGCGATGTATATCGAGAGCGGCCGGTTCAAAAAAGTGATCGTCATCGGCGCTGATAAAATGAGCAGCATCGTCGACTATACCGACCGCACGACCTGCATCATCTTTGGGGATGGCGCCGGCGGGGTCTTGCTCGAACCCAATACGGAAGGCTTTGGAGTACTGGACAGCATCCTGAGAAGCGATGGCAGCGGCAGGACGCACCTGCACATGAAGGCCGGCGGTTCGTTGCGTCCATCCTCCTATGAGACCGTTGCCGCAAAAGAACACTATATCTACCAGGAGGGGCAGGCCGTTTTCAAATTCGCGGTCAAGGGGATGGCCGACGTCAGCGCAGAACTGATGGAGCGGAACAAACTTTCGGCGGATGATATCAGTTGGCTTGTTCCCCACCAGGCGAATAAGCGGATCATCGATGCCACCGCTCATCGCATGGGGCTTTCGGAAGAGAAAGTAATGATCAATATCCAGCGCTATGGCAATACTACGGCCGGGACTATTCCGCTTTGCCTTTGGGACTGGGAAGACAAACTCAATAAAGGGGATAACCTGGTGCTGGCCGCTTTTGGCGGTGGATTCACCTGGGGCGCGACCCTGGTCAAATGGGGACATTAATCGATATGGAAAATATTGTTATCCGCAGGGCAGTCCTCACGGACTGCCCACGTTTATTAGAGCTGATCCGGGAATTGGCGGAATACGAAAAGGCTCCGCAGGAAGTAACGGTAACGCTTGATCATTTTACAGCGAGCGGCTTTGGGCCCCAGCCCGTCTGGTGGGCCTTTGTCGCCACCGTCGATGACCAGGTGGAAGGGTTTGCCCTGTACTATGTCCGGTATAGCACCTGGAAGGGGCAGCGGCTCTACCTGGAAGACCTGATCGTTACCCTGGAAATGCGCGGCAAAGGGCTTGGCAAATTGTTATTTGACCGGCTCATCGAAGAGGTGCGGGAAAAGAATTTTGCAGGCATGGTCTGGCAGGTGCTGGATTGGAATGAATCGGCTATCCGCTTTTACAAGCGATATGCTGCCGCGTTCGACGCGGGGTGGATCAATTGTTCCATAAATTAATGCCCGAAATTAGTGTACGCCATCCATCAGCACGTCGTGATTGATCTTGTGGATGAGCTTATGTAATACCTTGCCGGGTCCAACTTCGGTAAAATGGGATGCTCCGTCGTCTACCATGGCGCGGATGGACTGGGTCCATTTGACGGGACCCGTTAGCTGTTCGATAAGATTCTTTTTTATCTCATCTTTCGCCACCACGGCTCTTGCCACTACATTCTGATAAACCGGGCAATTGGGTGTGTAGAAAGTGGTATTCTCGATGGCTTCTTTCAGTTCGTCCTGGGCCGAAGCCATAAAAGGAGAATGAAAAGCGCCGCTTACCTTTAACGGGACGATCTTTCTTGCACCAGCGGCTTTGGCCTTTTCGGAGGCCAGCATCAAACCTTGCGGCGACCCGCTGATCACCAGTTGTTCCGGGCAGTTGTAGTTGGCGGGAACGACGATCTCGCCTGATTCCTTTTGCACTTCCGTGCAGATATTCTCCACGACCTCATCGGCCAGCCCCAATACGGCGGCCATGCCGGAAGGCGCTTTCTCACAGGCATGTTGCATCGCCTCGGCACGAGCCGAGACCAGTTTTAGTCCATCCTCGAAACTCAACACACCATTCGCCACCAAAGCGGAAAATTCCCCCTGCGAGTGGCCGGCCACCATTTCAGGCCTGCTATTTTCGATCCCCTTGAAGGCAATTACGGAATGAATGAATATGGCCGGTTGGGTCACATAGGTTTGGAGTAATTGTTCCTCGGTGCCATTGAACATGATATCCGAGATGCGGAACTCCAGTATCTCGTTGGCCTGTTCGAATAACTTCTTTGCAAAAGCACTATTTTCATAAAGGTTTTTTCCCATTCCGGGGAATTGCGATCCCTGTCCCGGGAAAACATACGCATGCTTCATACTAATCCGAGTTTGGACGGCAAATATGCCACAAAGGACCGACTCAACAAAGAAAATCTTTGCCTGGATATCCGAAGATACTACGTTGAGACAGGGTCATCAGTGCAGATTGGAGGAGATGAGCTTGGTAAACTCATTGCGTGTTTCGTTCTTCTCGAACTCTCCCCAGAAAGCCGATGTGGTAGTGACGGAATTTTGCTTTTGAACGCCGCGCATCATCATGCAAAGATGTGACGCTTCGATCACCACGGCGACGCCCAGCGGGTTCAGCGTCTCCTTGATGGCATGCATGATCTGCGTGGTCAGCCGCTCCTGCACCTGCAAACGCCGGGCATAAACGTCCACTACCCGGGCGACCTTGCTCAGGCCCGTGATCCAGCCATTGGGGATATAGGCGATATGGGCCTTGCCGAAGAACGGAAGCATATGATGCTCGCACAGACTGTATAGTTCGATATCCTTCACCAGGATCATCTCACTCACCTCTTCATGGAATTTGGCCGAATTGAGAATGGAATGCGCATCCATCCCATAGCCCTGGGTCAGGAACTGCATCGCCTTCGCTACCCGCTCAGGTGTCTTTAAAAGACCTTCCCTGTTCGAGTCTTCGCCCAACAGATCGAGAGATTCCCGGTAACTCTTTGTCAGCGCCTCGGTTGTCCTTTCATCATACTGTTCGATTTTCGAATATGCCATATTGCTTTGCCTTGAATTTTTCTCTGTTGTCAGGCAGGGTACTCCACAAAATTCCTTTCCGTTTCATACAATCTAACCTGCAGGTCCAGCCGCGTGTCGATCCTCGCACGGAGCAGATCATAGATCACCATCGCGATGTGTTCGGCCGTTGGATTGAGATCCCGGAAATAGACCGTGTCGAGATTCAGATTCTTATGATCAAACTTCTCCAACACCTCCTCCGCCGTGATCCGGGAGAGGACTTTCATGTCCATCACATAGCCTGTCTCGGGGTCGGGTACTCCGGTAACCTTCACGATCAGTTCATAATTGTGGCCATGATAATGCGGATTGCTGCATTTCCCAAAGACCTCCGCATTTTTGCCGTCATCCCAGGCGGGATTGAAGATCCGATGCGCCGCATTGAAATGCTCCTTTCGGAAAACCGCTACTTTTCTTTCGTTCCCGCTCATGTTTTAATTTTTTAGTCCTGGCCAAAATATTCTACAAAGATCCGCGGCGTCTCATACAACCTGAGCCCGTGCAACTGTACTCCGGCCGGGATATGCGGCAAAAGCTGCTGCCAAATGCCGATGACAAGATTTTCCGTCGAGCACAGTTTGCCCTGCATAAAATCGACATCCAGGTTCAGGTTCTTATGATCCAGTTTTTCGATAACACGTTCACGGATGATCTCACCCAACTGTTTTGCATCGAAGAGGAATCCGGTGTCCGGATCGGGATCTCCCTTGATGGTCACATACAGATCATAGTTATGCCCATGCCAGTTCTCATTGGCACATTTGCCAAATACCGTTTCGTTCTTTTCCTTGCTCCAGCCCGGATTATAAAGTTTATGCGCCGCATTAAAATGTTCCAGGCGTGTCAGATACACCATTTCTTGCTTCCGTATTCTGGGTTATTAGAGATAAAATTCCCGCAAAGGTAACAATTAAGAAGCAGATATTTGTAGAATGGAAATCCTGCTGGTAGCCGCCACAAGCTTTGAAATTCAACTTACTATCGACTATCTAAAAGAGAAGGGCGGGGGAAGCGGCACCGTTTCCGTGACCCCGCTCATCGCCGGTGTGGGAAGTCTTCAAACCAGCTGGGCGCTTACCCGCCAATTGGAGCGGACCCGGCCGGCGCTTGTACTACAGGCGGGGATTGCCGGGTGCTTTACCGATAAGCCGCGGGGCACGGTGCTGGCCGTCAGGGAAGAGGTCCTGGCTGACCTGGGAGTTTGGGAAGGCCCGGCTTTCCAGTCCCTTTTCGCTATGCGCCTCGCGGATCCGGACGGCTTTCCATTTACGGGCGGCCGGCTGTTCAATCCCCATGAATCCCTGTTTGCCCTTGCCGGACTCGAATCCGTCAGAGCGATGACCGTCAATGAAATATCCACCGACGCCAAAAGAATTGCCTGGCAGCAACAAAATACATCCGCGGTTGTTGAGAGCATGGAAGGAGGTGCGCTGCACTATGTCTGTTTGCAGGCGGGCGTGCCCTTTCTGCAACTGCGATCGGTATCCAATGCCGTCGGTGTAAGAGACAAGGCAAAATGGAATATACCATTGGCGATCGCCCGGCTCAATGCGGAACTCATCGGTCTGTTGCAAAAACTGGAAAAACAAAATAAAGCATGAAACTCTCGCTTGGATTCAGTCCCTGTCCGAATGATACCTTCATCTTCGATGCCCTTGTCAACAAAAAGATCGATACGGAAGGAATGGAATTCGATCTCTTTTTGGAGGACGTGGAAACCCTGAACCAGTGGGCGATGCAGGGAAAACTGGATGTTTCCAAGATAAGCTATGGAGTGTTGCCCCTGATCCTGCCGCAGTATGAACTGCTGGATGCCGGCGGGGCCCTGGGCAAGGGCGTTGGCCCCCTGCTCATTGCGCGGGAATCGATCCCTCCCGGGAACATCAGGGATTGCCGCATCGCGGTCCCCGGTCAGCACACCACCGCCCATCTCCTCTTCTCCCTCGCCTTTCCCGAGGCCCTGGGAAAAGAGTTCATGATCTTTTCGGCTATCGAAGACGCGGTCATAAAGGGAACCGTAGATTGCGGCGTCATCATCCACGAGAATCGCTTCACCTATCAGCAGCGCGGTCTTGTGAAATTGATGGATCTGGGAGAATTCTGGGAGACGGAAACCGGTGCGCCCATCCCGCTCGGCGGCATCGTCTTCAAAAAAGGGCAGCAGGACGGCCTCTCGAAAAAGATAAATATACTCATCCGGAAGAGCCTGGAGTACGCCTTTGAGCATTATCCGCAGTTACCAGAATTTGTGCGATCCCACGCCCAGGAAATGGACGAGCAGGTGATGCGACAGCATATCGACCTCTATGTCAACAACTATTCCCTGACCCTGGGGGAAGATGGGGAGAAGGCGATCCGGACCTTGTTGCAAACCTATGAGCGGATACATGCGGGTGTTACTGCGCTTTGACCGTTTCACCATTGTCTCAGACCAACGGCTTTACCAATTGGTCATAAATGGCCTTCGAAAGGGTACCGCGATACCGCGAGGTCCGAAATACCCCCACCCAACGGATCCCCTTTATAGCATTGGTAAGAAAGACCTCATCGGCGCCGAGCAATTCTTCGGCCATGACCGGCCGTTCGTGGACGGGAAAACCCGCACCCGGCAGGGCCGACAGGAGGAAGTCGCGCATGACGCCGGCCACTCCGGCTTCCGGGAGCGGTGGGGTATAGACTGCGCGGTCCTTTATAAAGAAAACGTTGGCGATGGTGCTGTCTGCGATACGCTGGTGAGTGTTGAGGACGAGACAATCGTTCAGCCCATGGGCCCTGGCGTGCAGGGCTGCGAGGACATACAGGAGAAAGTTATTCGATTTGAGATTGGCCAGTGCGTCACAGGATTTTCGTCCTTCGGGATAGATATCGACGGCCAGACCCTGGTCATTCCATTCCATCTCTGTGGGGTTGATGGGCCATGATTCGATAAGATAGGCGGGATCCGGCTCCTGCGGGTCATAAAGCCCGCCGTCGCCCCGGTAGACGACGAGTCGTACGCGGGCAAGGCCGGCGTGGCCATTTCGCTCGCAAAGCCTCAAAATCCCCTGTTCCAGGAACCCGGGGGTAAAATGCGAAGGGATGGCAAATCGAAGCAGGTGGATCCCGGCAAAGAGCCGTGCAAAATGGCGGTCGCGCAGCCGGATGCGGCCATTTCGGACCAGCAGCGTCTCAAAAAGACCATCACCGTAGCGAAATCCGCGGTTTCCAGCCGTAAGGACAGGGCTGCCGGTCCGGAGGAGGACTCCATTATGATCGATCCATTCGGCGGAGGGATTCACCTGGCGGGATGACTTTACTGCTGTTGGATGATACCATTTTTCACGGCATACATGACCAGGCCGGCCATGGACTTGGCGCCCGTTTTTGTCTTCAACTTGTCCCGGATGGCTTCGACGGTACGAGGGCTGATATCGACGATATCGGCAATTTCCTTCGTTGTTTTCTCCTCGCACATCAGCTTTAGGACCGTGAGTTCCTTTTCGGTAAGATTCACATCCTGGGCGGCCCCGATCTCGGGTCTCTTTGTGCGAAGTCCAGTCAATAACGCCTTGTTGGTCAACTCGTTAAAGAAAAATTCCTGTTCGTAACAGGTCTTTATGGCCTGGTAAATGGTCTCTGAATCCGAGTTCTTGGTAAGATAGGAGTTTGCCCCTATTTCCATCAGTTTGGAGATCATGGAATGGTCATTGTGCATGGACAGGATGATGACCTTGACATTGGGGTGCTCCTTGCGAATTTCAGGGAGGGTCTGGATACCGTCCATTATAGGCATTTGAATATCAAGCAGAATAACATCTGGCTCGATATGTTTGAGCAGGTGCAAAAGTTGCATTCCGTTATCAGCTTCCGCTATCAGTTCCACATCTTTCTTAACGGCAAGCGCCGTCTTGACCCCGGCACGGAAAAGAGCATGATCATCGGCTATGGCAACTTTAATTGCCTGGTTAAGGTCGGGTCTTTTCATACGATTTAGAATTTACGCTCATCCATCTCGCCGCCTGTGGCGGCTTCGGCAGTTGGACGAATTGCCGGATATATCTGCAAATTGACGCAAAAAATGCAAGACTTACTATAGGTAAAGTACGTAACAACTTGTTTTCGGAATATACGATGTCTACGAAGATAAGTGGTTTTTTCCCGATTTGGAAGAGTAATTTATACGAGGGCCTTTATCGTTGAATTACGATCAGGCCAGTAAAAGCTGAAAAGTTAAAATCGGGCAATTCTGCTCTTGTTCACCTCTCTGCTGCGCGCTATTTTTGTATCAGTTGATTGACGGGATTAGCAACCTCAGACCGTCCAATGTCCTAGAAACCGTCCAGAACCTTTTTCAATATTCTATGAAACCCGGCAAAATCCAATAGTCAATCAACTTTATTTTAAAAAGAGTTCAGTATCCTAATAAAGCCGTCCGACCTTCTCTCTGGTTTGTAAAGTTTTTTTGTAAGGCTTCCGTGTCTTTGTACATGGAAGCTCTTTTTTTTGGAGTAGTCTCATTGGAGTAGTCTCAGTCGATGATCTTGTTCCGCATGGCATACATGATCAGGCCGGCGATGGTCTTGGCCCCGATCTTTGTTTTCATGTTCTGGCGGATGGTCTCGATCGTGCGGGTGCTGAGGAAGACTTCTTTGGAGATCTCTTCGGTGGTCTTGTCTTCCGCGAGGAGTTTTAGGATGCGGATCTCCTTTTCGGAGAATTTGATGGGGCTGGGGTAAAACTGCCTTACCTGCCGTTTGGTCTGCAGTTTGGAGAGCACGGCCTTGTTGACCAGGTCGTTAAAGTAGAAATCGTCATTCATGCAGGTGAGGATGGCCTGGTAGATCTCATCCGGATCGGTGGTCTTCGTCAGGTAGGCGTTGGCGCCCATTTCCATCATCTTGGAGATCATTTCCTGATCATCATACATCGTGAGGACGATGATCTTTACGTCCTCGTATTCCTTTCGAAGCAGCCCTATCGCATTGATGCCGTCCACTTCGGGCATCCGGATATCCATCAGCAATACGTCCGGCCGCTTGATCTGCATCTTATGCACAAGGTCTTTTCCGTCTTCGGC
>Ga0210400_10004489_pt1 | contig 12081 bp, 5 predicted proteins | sample IncBWH26MmetaG_FD_155456 | JGI IMG/M metagenome (GOLD analysis project Ga0210400, IMG submission 155456) | Forest soil microbial communities from Barre Woods Harvard Forest LTER site, Petersham, Massachusetts, United States - Inc-BW-H-26-M | ecosystem: Environmental > Terrestrial > Soil >...
GGAGCGATCGAGTTGCGGGCGATGCGGCTCGGATATAGCACGCTCACGCTGCGCGTCACGGTCGCGGCGGGCGCCACGCCGACGGTGGCGAACTTCTCGTTGACGCGATTGGCGCAGACGTTGAACGCCATAGTGAGCACCGCGACCTCGGAGGCGACGTCGCGCCGCGAGACGGGCGCGGACATCGCCGTCGTGCAGGCGGATTCGATTCCGCAGGCGTCGTTGACCGACTTCTCGGACATGTTGACGAGCCGCGTGCCGGGGGTGGTCGTCGAGCATGCCAGTGGCGAGACGGGCACCGGGTCATCGATCCGGATTCGTGGAACGAGCTCGCTGTACCTGACCAATGAGCCGATCTATTTCCTCGACGGCGTCCGGTTGGACAACACCCCTTATACGAGCAACCTCTCGATCGGCGGTCAGGGGCCATCGCGCGTCGATGACATCCCCGAGAGCGAGATCGAGACGTATGAAGTCCTCAAGGGACCGACGGCGTCGGCGCTGTATGGCACGGCCGCGGCCAACGGGATCATCTCGATCACGACCAAGCACGGTCAGCAAGGGCCTACCCACTGGGACGCATACGCCGAAGGCGGCAACGTCCAGAACGCGACGCATTTCCCGCCCAACTGGGGAACGCTGACGCAGGACTACAGCCCCAACGTGCCGGGGTATCCCGAAGCCACGAATTGCTCGCTCAACTATCAAGCGATCACCATCGATCAGGGGCCCGGGAATGGCGGCTGTGTCCCCGATTCGACGGCGGGCAACGGCGGCGTCGTCACGTTCAACCCGTTAGCGGAGCATAGTCCCTATCGGATCGGCCAGCGCACGGACCTCGGGATCTCCGCGTCCGGCGGCAGCGGGACGACGACGTTTTTTCTGAGCGGGTCCAAGGCCAGCGAGACCGGCGTGTTCCCAAACAACACGCTCAACAAAGCGAATCTCAGGGTCAACGCCAACTTTCAACTCACGTCGCAACTGGGCGTCGCGGTGACGGCCGGCTATCTGACCAACAAACTGCAACTGCCGCAGAACGACAATGGCTATTACGGCCCATTGTCCGATGGCTACCTCGGGTTTCCGGTCGGCAACACCTCGGACGGGCACGGTCACCCGTCCTTTGGCTACTACCCGGTGCCGCCGGAACAGGCGGAACGGATTTTCGACGGACAGAATCTCGACCACTATACCGTGGGTGGAACGCTGAACTATCACCCACTGAGCTGGCTGACGGTGACCGCGGTGTCGGGCCTCGATCAGAACTGGCAGGGCGACAATGAGATTCAGCCGGCGAACGCCGTGTTCGCGCTGGCCACGGACAGTATCGGGCACGTCAACCAGTTCAAGACGGTCACGCAGGTGTTGACCGACAACGTGTCAGCGACCGCGACGTCGCATCCGTTCTCGTCGGTCACGTCCAAGACCACGATCGGGTTTCAGTACTATGAGTTCTATCAGAATGTGCTGTACGGGGAAGCCCTGAACCTGACCCCCGGTTCGTCGTCGCTCTCCGGCGCCAATCAGAACCCGCTGACCAACGATACGACGTCGCAGGTCAAGCAGATTGGCGTGCTCGGATCGGAAGAACTGAACTGGCGGGACCGGCGGTATCTGACCTTCTCCCTGCGGTCGGACTTCAACAGCTCGTTTGGTTCGGCGGTGAAGGCGCAGGTATATCCAGCGGTCAACGGATCGTGGGTGGTCAGCGACGAAGACTTCTGGCCGCGCAACACGACGGTCAGCAGCTTTCGACTCCGTGCGGCGTACGGCACGTCGGGGTTAGCACCCCAGGACAAGAGCGCCATCACGTATTACCGCCCGGGCGTGGTCAAGTTTGGCGGGGTCGAGAACGCGGGGATCTCGCTCGTCAATATCGGCAGCAGCCATCTGAGCACCGAACGATCGAACGAAGTCGAAGGCGGCACCGAGTGGGGGCTCTTCAAGGATCGCGTGACGTTTGGCGCGACGGCCTACTACAAGTACACGTCGCACGTGCTGGTGCAGCTGCCGCTCGCGGGGTCGGTCGGCGGATCGACGTCGACGCTTGCCAACCTCGGGTCGGCACAGAATCTGGGCATTGAATTGGAGTTGAACGCCCAGGTCATCAAATCGGACCCCTTCTCGTTCGACTTTAACGCGATTTTCTCAGGGAATCAGAACCGGTTGCTGTCGCTCGGACCGGGCGATAGCACGCCGGTGATCTTCGGGTACGGCCAGCAGTTCCATCGCGGGTATCCGGAGGGCGGGTACTGGGCGCTGCCGATGATCGACGTGCCGACGCGAAGCGCCAACGGCATCAGCGGATTGGAGAACGCCGGGACGCTGAGTCCCAACTATTCATTCCGCGGGTCGACGAACCCAGTACGGGACGCGTCGTTCAGCCCCGTGTTCACGTTTTTCGGACACGTCCGCGTGGCGGCCAACTTTGAGTATCGCGGCGGCTATAAGCAATTCGACGCGTCGGAGCAGTTCCGGTGCACGTTCTGGACCTGTCGGGGCAACAACGACCCCACCGCCTCGTGGCACGACAAGGTGTGCGCCGCGGCCGCGGTCAACACGTCGGGCAATTATGCGGATTGCTGGATCGAGAACGCCGACTTCATCAAATGGCGTGAGGTGTCGGTCGAGTACGCGTTCCCCGACCAGTGGGCGCACCAGCTGCATGCCGCGCACATCTCGATGTCGGTGGCCATGCGCAACATCCTGACCGTGTGGACGCTGTGGAAAGGCGTCGACCCGGAGATCGACTCGTACGGGCAGGACAACTTTGCGCGATACCAGTTTGGCGCGCAGCCGCTGACCCGGTATGTGGCGCTCCGCCTCAACGTCTCGTACTGAGGTGCGTCCTCTCATGACCCTTTCGCGTGCGGGCGGGGCGCTGGTCGCCGCGGCGCTGGTGTCGGCGTGCAATACGACGGTCACATCGCCCGATGTGGTGACCAACAAGAATCTGCAGGGCAAGGCGGCGCTGCCCGCGGAACTCGCGGGCACGTACGGCAACTTCGCCCAGGCCTACCTCGGCTCGGGGTACTTCGCCTCGTTCATCGACGCGCAGGCGCAGGAGTCGCAGGTCCTGGTGTCGGCGCTGTTCACCGACGAGATGCACGAGAATGATTTTTTCACCAATCATCTGCAGATCGACCTGCGCGCGCAGACGCGGGACAACACGACGCTGGATGACCTGTGGTATTTGCTGCATCGCGCCCGTGTGTCCGGCGACCAGACGGCGGCCAACTACGCGCAGTTCGATTCCACGAACCCGGGGCGTTTGACAGTTCTCAACTTTGCCGGATTCTCGAACGAACTGCTGGCCGAGTCATTCTGTGGGAACATTCCCTTGGGGTCGTTCAATGCGGCGACCGGCGCGTTGGTGTACGGTGCGCCGGTCGGCACCGACTCGATCATTCGAGCGGCCAAGGGGCATTTTCTCGCGGTCCTGGCGATCGCGGCGCAGGACACCCAGTCGGCCAACGCGCCGGCGGTGCAGTATGAAGCCATGCGCGCGACGATCGGCCTGGCCCGGGCGCTGGCGTTCGAGGGCAATCTCGATTCAGCGGCGCTGGTGGCGTCGGGGGTGCCTGATACCTACGTCGACTCCGTTGAACGGTCCTTGAACTCGCCCGCCGAACAGAACGGGGTCTACTACTATACGAATATCGAGGTGCGGTATGGGATCACGTCGGGCGAGGGTGGGAATGGGCTGAACTTCGCTATCGATGGGGCCAATGGGGACCCGCGCATCAACGTGGGCGCGCCGCACATCACGACGATCATCGGGTACGACGGGTTTACGCTCGACACGATCCAGCAGAAGTACCCGCAGTACGGCTCCTCGGGCGTCCTGGCGTCGGCCGCGGAAGCCAGACTGATTCAGGCTGAGGACTTTCTCAAGAACGGGAATAGTGGCCAGGCGCTGGCAGCACTCAACCAGGCGCGCCAGGACGTAGCCCCCGGGATGGCGTCGCTCAGCTGGCCGGCGGGGATCACGTCGAGTGCGATGATCGACACGTTGTTCGCGGAGCGGGCCTACGATCTCTGGTTGACTGGACACCGCGTGGGAGATCTCCGGCGTCTTGTCCGGCCGACGAGCGGACCGCTGCCGGGCTATGGTCGCGACCAGGCGACGGAGTGGCCGACCGGGACGTATTTCAAGAACGGCACCTACGGGAGCCAGGTGGCGCTGCTCGTGCCGCGCAACGAGGACAACAACCCGAGTTACAACGACGCGGGGTGCAATGGGGGGCTCACGCCCTAGTCCCGACTCTTGGGGAACAACGGGTCCCCCTTGGCCACGCGCCACCCGGTGGGGTTGGGGGGACGGGAGCCGGGCCCCAGGCGTTGGGCGTGGACGGAGTCGGGGCCGCCGAGTTGGCGCCAGAGGGCCTCGGCGCGGTCGGGCATGAACGGGGCGAGGTGGATGGCCTGGCGGGCGAGTTGGGCGATCGAGGTGGCGAGGACGGTCTCCAGGGCGGCGCGCTGGGCGGGGTCCTTGGCGAGCTTCCAGGGGGCCTGGCGGTTCACGTACTCGTTGCCGCGATAGACGGTCTGCCAGACGGCGCGGAGGGCCGCGTGGGGGAAGTAATCGCTGATGCCCCCCATGAGCTCGGTGTAGCGATCGTAGTCGAGCTTGTCCAGAGCGGCGATCGCGGGATCTCCGCCTGCGGGCACCGTCCCGCCGCAGTAGCGCTCCACCATCGAGATCGTGCGACTGGCCAGGTTGCCAAAGGCGTCGGCGAGATCCGACGTGTAGCGCTCGTCGAACCGTTCCCAGGAGAACTCCCCATCACCGTCGAAGGGCACTTCGGCCATCAGGAAATACCGCAGTGCATCCGGTCCATGGCGCTCAACAGCGTCGGCGAGTTCGATACGGACGCCGGCCGACTTGCTCAGACGGTCGCCGCCGCTCGTGACGAACCCATGGGCCCAGACACGGTCGGGGAGGGGAAGGTCGGCGGCGCGCAGCATGGCTGGCCAGATCACGCAATGGAAGCGTGTAATGTCTTTGCCGACGAAGTGGACTTGGGCGGGCCAGCGGTTTGGCGCGGCGGTGAGGTAGTTGGGTAGGGCATCGAACCAGACGTAGGTGGTCTGCTCGACGCCGTCGCTCGTGGGGCGCGGAAACGGGATGCCCCAGGCGAGTCGTGCGCGGCTCGCCGAGATGTCTTCCAGGCCGCGTTCGAGGAAGGCACGAATTTCGTTGCGGCGACTGATGGGAAAAATGAAGCTGGGATGTTGGTCAATATGGTCGCGAAGGAAGTCGCCGTAGCGGCTCAAGCGAAAGAACCAATTGCGCTCGGTTACCCACTCCAGCGTCCGTGTGGGATGAAGAATGCAGTTGCCATCAACGATCTCGGCGTCGGTCTTGAACGCCTCGCAGCCGACGCAGTACCAGCCCTCGTAGCTGCGCTCGTAGAAGTCGTCGGGATTCGTGGCGAAGATGCGTTCGAGCAGCTCGAGGACGCCCGCGATGTGAGCGGGGCTCGTGGTGCGAATGAACTGGTCGTACGAGATGCTCAGACGCGCCCACATCCGTTGGAAGCTCTCAGCGATCTCGTCGACGAGGGCGCGCGGGGTGATGCCGCGGTCGGCGGCGGTCTGGGCGACTTTCTGGCCGTGTTCGTCCATGCCCATCAGGAAATGAACGTCGTCGCCTCGCTGGCGCGAATAGCGGGCGTACACGTCGGCCAGGATCTTTTCCAGCGCGTGTCCGAGGTGCGGCTCTCCGTTGGCGTAGTCGATGGCAGTGGTGAGGTACTTCTTCAGGGCTCACTCCCTCCCTGACTGCTGCCTGGATTACCGTCATTCCCCTGGTTGCCGCCGCCGCGACCACGGCGACCGCCGCGGCGGCCACGGCGACGGCGACCCGGGGCGGGCGTGGCTGCCGAGGCTTCCGGAGCGGCGGCTGGTGGGGCCGGGGGCTGCTGCGCCGGTGGGGCTGGTGGCGCGGTGCGCGGGGCGGTGGGCTGGCGGCGGGCGGGGCGCTCTTTCGGGCGCGGCTGCTGGGCGCGCCGCGCGGCCGCCGAGACGTCCTCGTCCGGTGCGGTGTCGGCCGGGGTGCCCGACAGGTCCTCGGTATCGACGCCGTTTGGCTCGTCGATCTCCTCGATGACGGGCATGCCGCCCGCGGCGGTCGCGATCTCGCGCTTGAGCGCGGCCAGCTCGACGACGCGGGCTTCGCCTTCCGGGCCGCGCAGCGTCACGCGCTCGTGGAAGATGTCGTTGCTGACGACCTTCTCCTCGCCGAGCGAGGTCACGACGATCTTCCCCTCCTTGGGGAACCGCTTGCGGCTCTGGACGTAGAACTCGTGCTCGTAGCGCAGGCAGCACATGAGTCGCCCGCATGCGCCGGAGATCTGCGTCGGGTTGAGCGAGAGCCGCTGGTCCTTGGCGACGCCCAGGTTGACCGGGCGCAGCTCGGGCAGCCACGATGCGGAGCAGTACTGGCGGCCGCAGCGGCCGATACCGTCCAGCCGCTTGGCCTCGTCGCGGACACCGATCTGTTTGAGCTCGATCCTGGCGCGAAAGAGCGCCGCCAGGTCGCGCACGAGGTTCCGGAAGTCGACGCGCTTATCGGCGGTGAAGTAGAACGTGAGCTTCTTGCGATCCCACTGCCACTCGGCGTCGGTCAGCTTCATGCCGAGTCCATGGGCGCGGACGCGCTCGGCCGCCTTGCGCCGGGCTCCATCGTCCTGGGCGCGGACGTCGCGCGCCTGTCGCAACTCGGCCGGGACGGCGAGGCGCACGGCTTTGCGCGCGGGCGGTGCCGAGCCGCACCCGTGGGAGCAGCCGGCGCAGCGCTTCACGGCGAGCTCGCCCACGGAGTGGACGTGTCCCAGATCTTCCCCGCGATCGGCATCGACGATCACCGCCGCTTTGAGCGGCGGCGCCTCGTCGAGCTCCCAGGTATAGAACTCCTTTCGGTTGCCCTTGAAGGCGACTTCGATCAGGTGGGGCACACCTCAAAAACTAATTGCTACGACTCCGAGAACTGCCCCATCTTGAGGAATTTCTCGCGCCGGCGGCGGATCAATTTGTCGGGTTTGAGGTTGCGGAGGTCATCGAGGTTCTTGACCAGGACCTGCTGGACGGCATGGGCGGCGGCGGCGTGGTCGACCTGGGCGCCACCGGGCGGCTCGGGGACGATCTCGTCGATCACGCGGAGCTCGAACAGGTCGGGGGCGGTGATGCGCAGGGCGTCGGCGGCGCGTTCGCGCATCTCGGGGCTTTTGCCATCCTTCCAGAGGATGGCGGCGCAGCCCTCGACGGTGATGACCGAGTAGACGGCGTTCTCCAGCATGAGGACGCGGTCGGCCACGCCGAGGGCTAGGGCGCCGCCCGAGCCGCCCTCGCCGATGACGGTGGCGATGATGGGGACTTCGAGTCCGCTCATCTCGATCAGGTTGCGGGCGATCGCCTCGGACTGCCCGCGCTCCTCGGCCCCGAGTCCGGCCCAGGCGCCCGGGGTATCAATGAAGGTGAGGACGGGCACGCGGAACTTTTCGGCCAGCTTCATGAGGCGGAGCGCCTTGCGGTAGCCTTCGGGGTGGGGCATCCCGAAGTTGCGGCGGAGGTTCTCCTTGGTGTCGCGGCCACGCTGGTGGCCGATGACCATGACGGTCTCGCCTTCGAGCCGGGCCCACCCGCCGATGATGGCCGCGTCATCGCGGAAGGCGCGGTCGCCGTGGCACTCGATGAAGTCGGTGAAGGCGAGCCGGAGGTAGTCGGCGGTGAAGGGGCGCTTGCTGCTGCGGGCCACCTGGACGCGCTGGAGGGGCGTGAGATTCTTGTAGATCTCGGCGCGCAGTTCGGTGAGCTTTTTTTCGAGCGGGGCGATCTCCTCGGTGACCTGAAGCTGTTGATCGCCCGCCATCTTTTTCAGTTCGTCGATCTGTTTCTCGAGCTCGGCGATCGGTCGCTCGAACTCCAGTGTCGTGGCGGTACTGGCCATGTCAATTCCCGCGTACGAGGCGCACCCGGTCCCCGAGCAGCGCACGTAATTCCGAGAGAGCCGCGTTGGACGCCGAGACCGCGACACTGCGAGATCGGAACCGGACTCGCGTGCCGTTGCCATCGGACCATCGCGTCTCCAGCGGCGCCGAGCCGGGGTGGGCCTCGACAACCGCGCGGACGTCGGTCATGACCTCCGGGGGGAGCGGTCCGGCGCCGGGGCTCAGATCTATGGAAACGCAGACCTGGCCACCTGTCCGGAGCTCCGCCAACTTCTTGACCGTCTCGACGATGAAGGTTGGGTTGTCCGCTCCCTGATCACGTTTGGAGTAGCCGCCCTCGAGGAGGACGGGGATGTCGGGGCGAATGCGGTCGGAGAGGACCGCCCACGCCTCGGGGAAGATGAGCACCTCTGAAGATCCCGAAAAATCCTCGACTGTCAACCGGGCGAACTCGGCGCCGGAGCGTTTGCTGACCTGGCGTTTGATGGCGGTGACCACCACGCCCAGTTTGACCGGTTCGGGGACCCAGGTGCCGAGTTGGGCGACCGTATGGGTGGCAAACAGCTCGCACTCGGTGCGGAACGGGTCGAGGGGGTGGCCTGAAATGTAGAAGCCGAGGGTTTCTTTCTCGCGCTTCAGTCGCTCGGTCTCGCTGTAGGGCGCGACATTGGGTAGCGGGATGGGCTGCCGGACGAGGGCCACGGCGGCGTCGTCCCCGAGGCCGCCGAACAAGGACGCCTGGCCGCTGGCGACCTCGGTCTGCTGGAGCATGGCTTCGTGGAGGGCGGTCTCGAGGGCCTCGTGATACTGGGCGCGGTGGCCGCCGAGGGAGTCGAGGGCGCCGGCGTTGATCAGGGCCTCGAAGACGCGGCGGTTGCAGAGGCGGAGGTCGACGCGCTCGGCGAGGTCGAAGATCGACGTGAAGGGTTTGTCGCGGCGCGCCGTCAGGATCGAGTCGATGGCGCCGCGTCCGACGTTGCGTACGGCGCCGAGGCCAAAGCGGATGCGGGCGTCGGCGACCACGTTGAAGCGGTAGCGGGACTCGTTGACGTCGGGCGGGAGGACGTCGAGGCCGAGCTCGCGGGCTTCGTTGATGTATTTGACGACGGAGTCGGTGTCGCCGATCTGCGAGGACAGGAGGGCGGCCATGAAGTCGGCCGGGTAGTGCGTCTTGAGCCAGGCGGTCTGGTAGGAGAGGATCGAGTAGGCGACGGCATGGCTCTTGTTGAAGCCGTACCGGCCAAACGTCTCGATCTGAGACGAGAGCTCCTCGACGATGCCACGGTCGTAGCCGCGGGCGACGGCTTTGGTGACGAATTTCCCAAGCTCGGCACGAATCAGCTCAGCGTCTTTTTTGCCGACGGCTTTGCGAAGGACGTCGGCTTCGGCGAGGGTGATGCCCGCCAGGAGCTGCGCGATGCGCATGACCTGCTCCTGGTACGTGATCACGCCGTACGTGCTGTGGAGGACCGGCTCCAGATCGGGCAGCAGATAGGTGATCGGCTCGTCGCCGCGTTTGCGCCTGATGTAGACGCGGTGCATGCCGGCGTCGAGCGGGCCGGGGCGCATCAAGGCGTTGGAGGCGACGAGGTCGTCGAAGCTGTCGCAGCGCATGCCGCGGAGCAGGTCAGTGGCCAGCGGCGACTCGAACTGGAACACGCCGGAGGTGCGGCCGGCTCTTAAGACGCGGTAGGTCGCCTCATCGTCGAGGGGCAGCGTGGCCAGGTCGATGACGAGGCCCGTGCGCTCGGCGATCGAGGCGACGGCGTCGGTGATGACCGTGAGGGTGGTGAGGCCCAAGAAGTCCATCTTGAGCATCCCGACCTTCTCCAGCCCGTTCATGTCGTACTGCGTGACGACGACGGTCTCGTCGCTGCCGCCCGCGCCCTTGGTCGACGTCGTGAAGATGGGGACGTAATCGTCGAGCGGGCCCGGGGCGATGACGATGCCGGCGGCGTGGACGCCCGAATGGCGGGAGAGGCCTTCCAGGGCGATGGCGTAGTCGAGGAGCTGTCGGTAGCGGCCCTCGGTCTCGTAGAGGCGGCGCACGTCGGCGATCTGGGCGATCGCGTCTTTGACCGTGAGGGAGAAGTTGGGCTGGTTGGGGATCAGCTTGGCGAGGGCGTCGGTCTCGGCCGGGGTGAACCCCAACGTGCGGCCGACGTCCTTGATGGCCGCGCGGGACTTGAGTGTGCCGAAGGTGACGATCTGCCCGACGGAGTCGCGGCCGTACTTCTGGCGCACGTAGTCGATGACTTCGCCCCGCCGCTCGAAGCAGAAATCGACGTCGATGTCGGGCATCGAGACGCGATCGGGGTTGAGAAAGCGCTCGAACAGGAGGTCGAACTGGAGCGGGCAGACGTCGGTGATGCGGAGGGCGTAGGCGACGATCGAGCCCGCCGCCGAGCCGCGGCCGGGTCCGACGGGGATGCCGCGGTCGCGGGCCGCCTTGATGAAATCGGCGACGATGAGGAAGTAGCCTGCGTAGCCGGTCTTGGTGATGACGCCCAGCTCATAGTCGAGTCGGTCGCGGACCGCGGGCGGGAGCGGGTCGCCGTAGCGTTCGCGGGCGCCGGCCTCGGTGAGGCGGACGAGGAGGTCGTTCTCGGTCGGGACGTCGGGCGGGAGGGGGAAGCTGGGGAGGTAGTACTTCTTGGAGAATTCGATGGCGGCTTCGTCGGCGATTCTCAGGGTGTTGTCGAGAACGGCCGGGCGGTCGGGGAATCGCTCGCGGATCTCGGGCGCCGACTTGAAGTAGAGGCCCCGGTCGTAGCGCATGCGGTCGGCGTCTTCGCGGTCTTTGCCGAGTCCGATGCAGAGCAGGACGTCGTGGGCGTCGTGGTCGGTGCGGCGGAGGAAGTGGGCGTCGTTGGTGGCGACGACGGGGAGTCCGATCTCGTCGGCCAGGGCGAGGATGCGGGTGTTGAGGGTCGACTGGCCTTCGCTGTCGTGGGCCTGGACCTCGAGGTAGTAGCGATCCTGGAAGACGTCGGCGTACCAACTGGCCGCGGCGCGGGCAGCGGCGGTGTCACCCGAGAGGAGGTGGGTTGCCACCTCGCCGGCCATGCAGGCCGAGGTGACGATGAGGCCTTCGTTGTATTTGGCGAGGAGCTCGCGGTCGACGCGGGGTTTGGTGTAGAAGCCTTCCGTGTAGGCCAGCGAGGAGAGCTTGATGAGGTTTTTGTACCCGGTGGCGTTCTGGGCGAGGAGGACCAGGTGGAAGTACGGCTTGGCGTTGGGCGCCGGCCGTTGGCGCACGCGGCGATCACCGGGGGCGACGTAGGCTTCCATCCCGATGATTGGCTTGAGTTTCGCTTTTTTGGCTTTTTCCTGGAACTCCCACGCGGCGTGCATATTCCCGTGATCGGTAATCGCTAAGGCTGGTTGCTCGAACTCCAGCGCGCGTGCGATCAGGTCGTCGATCCGGTTGGCTCCATCGAGGAGGGAGTACTCCGAGTGACAGTGGAGATGGACGAAGGACATGAGATCAAAACAATAGCGAAAAGCACGGGTGGCTGCATGGTTATCGTCGCGTTATTGGCCGCGGCGATTGTGGTGTTCCTGGTGGGGACGGGCACGGGGCGGTTTCTGGTGCGGGCGGCGTGGGAAGAGGGGAAGATTCTGGCGCGACGGCAGCCCATCGCGGCGGTCAGTGCGGATCCTGGGACGAGTGCGTCGGATCGGGCCAAGCTCCGACTTGTGACGGCGGCACGGGCGTTTGCCGCGGAATCGCTGGGGCTCAGGGCCAAGGCGAGTTTCACGACGTTTACGCGGGTGGATCACGATACGCTCGTGCTTGTGCTCTCGGCGGCGTATCGGGACGAGCTGCGGCCGTATACGTGGTGGTTTCCGATCGTTGGGGAGGTTCCGTATAAAGGGTTCTTTGACTTTGGGGCCGGGGAGCGGGCTGCGAAGCAGTTACGGGACGAGGGGTTTGACGTGTATCTGAGGCCGTCGCCGGCGTTCAGCACATTGGGGTTCTTTAATGACCCGGTGTTGTCGACGTCGTTGGCGGCGGATTCGGTGTTTTTGGCGAATACGGTGATTCACGAGTTGACGCATAACACGTTTTATCCGTCGGGGCAGGCGGTGTTTAACGAGTCGTTTGCGAACTTTGTGGGGTCGCGGG
>Ga0210400_10004490_pt1 | contig 12080 bp, 8 predicted proteins | sample IncBWH26MmetaG_FD_155456 | JGI IMG/M metagenome (GOLD analysis project Ga0210400, IMG submission 155456) | Forest soil microbial communities from Barre Woods Harvard Forest LTER site, Petersham, Massachusetts, United States - Inc-BW-H-26-M | ecosystem: Environmental > Terrestrial > Soil >...
AATGGGGATAGCGCATTCCGCCGTGATAATCCAGAGAGACTGTGAGAAACTCGTCGCCACGCTTAAGTATGAGCTTGATCGGCTCTTTACTTGTACTTGTCTCGGCGGCGAGGATGGTTTCGCGCAGGACCGCGGCAGTGTACTTCTGGCCGTTGACCGCCAGCAATTGCATATCCGGCGTGATGCCAGCTTTGAAGGCCAAACTGTCCCACCCAACGGAATCAAGGCTGCCATTTGAATCAGGGGCGCCCGCCGACCTTACCGAGAAGCCCAGTGAAGTCGCGAAGCTCGCCCCGCGAACGCTCTCTGACTTCTTCAGCCACTCCGGTTCGTTATCGTTGTACACGAGGCGATAGCCGCCTTGGATAAACCCGTTCTCGGGAACGTTCGGGTTGACCTCGTAAACTCGCGTGCGAAAGAATCCCGCCCAATCGTAGGGCTGCACGGTGTTCAACGCTTTCACGAGATCGTCCAACGTATAAGTAACGGTGACGTAGCTCCCATTGTCGATCCCGAAGAAGAGCTTCGCGAAATCGTCGAGAGACTTTTTCTCGCCGCTCAGCTCGCGGATTTTGGTGTCGGCGTCGAGCCAGATCAGGTCTGACTCCGGGTAGTAGTCGTACGAACGCTCCCAGCTTGGCCAAATTTGCGGGACGGCTGAGTGAGACGAACTAATGGGCTGGTTGGTGGTGTCTTCAAGAGAGCGCCACGTGCGCCCTGGGCTGATTTCGAACGAGGCAGCGATTTGTGCGAATACATCGCGGGCCTGCTCGGGAGTTCGCATTCCAGATCGCGCCGTGAGAACGTTGCCGTAATAGTCCGTCAAGCCCTCATAGACCCATAGCAGGTCGTTGCGCATCGGCACGTTGAAGTTGGGCGTCCACAAATCAGCCGGCCGGCGAAACTTACCGTTCCACGAATGGGTGTATTCGTGGGGCAGGAGAGCACGGCCGGTAACTCCGGCGCCCCAGTCGGTAAAGTAGTTAGCGCGAGAACCGTCCTCGCTGGATTGGTGATGCTCCAGGCCTTTGCCACTGACTATGTCGCTGACAGAAAAGAGAAAATCGTAGCGATCATAGTGATGCGAATTGAAAAGCTTCTGCGCCTCGACGACAAGGTTCTTGTGGTATTGCAGTTCTTCCGGAGTGATTTCGAGATCGGCCGGTTGGTCGGCGAAGACATCCAGATACACCGGGTTGTCCGGCCCGGTGGAAAGGTCTAGACGCTTGAAATTGGCGCCGGCGTAAAGGGGCGAGTCGATCAATGTATTCAGCGTGGTTTCTTTGAACTGAACCAGGTTGCCATTCTGCGATTTCACGCCCAGGGAGCAGGCGAATCTCCAGGCCTCCGGCAAACGGAGCGCAGCTTCGAATCTGATGTCCCGCGAGAAGTATCCTGCCGGATAGAGAAGCAGGTTGTTCCAGGTAACATCGGCGAACTTCGAGGAAATACGACTTCGTTTCGAATCCAGCGAGGCGAGGTACTGGAAGGTTATGTCCAACGTCGTCGCATCCTTCGGAGCCTCGACGTGGAATGCGTACATGTTCACGCGGTCGCGCACCCAAGGGACGGGTTTGCCATTCGCCGTGACGGTAAGGCCGGCAAATTCGGCCACTGGGATTGAGGGAGAGTGCGTCCCCGGAAGCCACTCAGGGTAGAGCAGTGTAATTTCGCGGCCTTTTATCGGGATCGTCTCATGCACATTCAGCACGCGGGTGGCGACGTGGGTGACATCAACGAGCAGCGAAATCGTGCCGGGATAAGGCGTGTCAACCGGCGCAACAATCGCCGGAGGCAGCGGTACGAGCTGTGGGCCCGGTGAATTCTGCGAGCGGGCGGTCGTGGTCAGGGCAATGCATGCAGCCGCGAAAACCGCTGCAGTGGTTCTACGACGGAAAAATGAATGCTGCATGCAGATCCTCCGAAACTCCGAGCTTTAGACGACGCGAAGGGGAAATGGTTTGGTCGATTACTTGGGCAGAATCCTACGTTTGTGAAAGCGTCAAGTCAATGAGGCCGTGAGTGCCAGCGCAGACCTGACGGTCTTTTACAAATGTTTACATACGTAACTCCCGTGCCATTTGTGTGCGAGCAGAATCCCATGAAAGATGCGAAAATGAAGGTAGCTGGGCTGCCCCCGCGTGCTGCGTCATCCCGAGACAGGACGGATGCAACGTAGCGAGGGGAATCTGTGTCTAACGGACAAGCCTGGCTCGCACAAACTTAGTTCATGCCCATCACGCAAATTCCATTCCAGGATCCCGTGGCTCCTCCCGAAAAGCCGCAGCCGGAACAGCTCGGCCTGTACGATGCCAAGGATTGGGAAACGGCCTACCGAGCGCTGGATGACGATGCCCGCGTGCCGCATCTGCTCATTCAGTTGCAGGACGATCTGGCGCGCTCGCGCCGACGGGAAGCCGCGTGGATTTCTATCATCGTCCACTTGATTCTCATCGTCACTCTGGCCAAGCTGGATATGTTTGAAAAATACCTTCCCTGGCACTCGGCTGTCGTGGTGAAAAAACCAAGCAACGCTAACGATGTGACGTTCCTGGAGCTTCCGCCGGACTTGCAAAAGCTGCAACACAAGCCGAACACGAACATCGCTTCCGACAAAAACCGCACAGCCATGACGCGGCATCCGCAACTCGACGTCAAAGAGTTGCGGAAGATTTTAGCGAGCCCACCGCCCGGCCCGCCGGGGTCGAGTGCACCCCAGCCGCCAGCTCAATCGTCGGCCGGATTGGCGCAAAATCCGACGGCGCAACCGCAGCAGGCGCCCAATCCCCAGATCGCGCAACTGCAAACGCCGGCCACGCCCAACATCAATAATGAGTTCAAGAAATATGCGGGTTCCATGTCCGCGGGAAAAGCGATTCAGGAGGCGGCCCGGGCGGCTGCCAAACCGGGAAGCGGCGGTCAGGGCAATGGCGGCGACTTCGGACTAGGGACAGGCGCGCACGGCCGACAGGTGGGCAACCTTGAGATCCTCAGCGACACCATGGGCGTGGACTTCGGCCCTTACCTGCAGCGTGTGCTTCATGACGTGAAGCAGAATTGGTACAACGCAATTCCGGAATCGGCGCAGATGAAACATGGAAACTTAATCATCGAATTCGCGATAACTAAAGACGGAAGAGTTGCGGGCATGAAGCTGATCGCCACCTCCGGAGACATTCCGCTTGATCGCGCGGCCTGGGCCGGAATCACCGGCTCGGACCCATTTCCAGCGTTGCCCAGCGATTTTGGCGGACAATATCTCGCTCTTCGATTCCGCTTCTACTACAACCCCACCAAAGACGAACTCGAATAGGTCCTAACGAGTCGCCCAAAACCCGTGACCAACAGCGAGCGGCGGGTTTCTTCTACCACACCCGGCAGCGGTTCTGGTTGACCATGGGCGATGTCGCCTTGCAGTGAAAAGCCTCTTGGAATTCGGGCATGTTCGAGACCACTCCATTGGTGCGGTATTTTTCCGGAGAATGCGGGTCCACTGTGGCGCGCAAGCGCTTGGTCTCGTCGCGGGTTTCGCCACACCAGCTTTGCCCGTAGCCGACGAAGAATCTCTGGTCGGGGGTGAGGCCGTCGAGCGGCTGCAAATTCTGCCCCTTGGTATCTTCCTTCCAGGCCATGTAAGCGAGAATGAGCCCACCCAGGTCGGCGACATCCTCGCCCAGAGTCAGCTTGCCATTGATCTTGATGTCGTCAATGATGGTGTAAGTCGAATACTGGTCTGAGATGCAACTGGCGCGCTTCACAAATTCTTTCCCGTCGTCCTCAGTCCACCAGTCGCGCAGGTTGCCCTGCGCATCGAACTGGCGGCCTTCGTCGTCGAAGCCGTGGGTGAGTTCGTGTCCAATGGTGCCGCCGGTGTCGCCATAGTTCGGAGCCGCGTCCGAGGCGGGATCGAAGGCAGGCGGCTGCAACACTCCAGCCGGAAAGTTAATGTCATTCATCTGCGGGTTGTAGTAGGCATTCACCGTGGGCGGAGTCATGCCCCACTCGCCCCGGTCCAGCGGCTTCCCGATCTTGGCCAGATCCCGGTTGAATTCGAATCTTCGCGCCCGCTCCACATTGCCCAGTTCGTCCCCGCGCACGATCTCGAGCTTGCTGTAGTCTCGCCACTTGTCGGGATAGCCGATCTTGTTGGCCATTCCGTGCAGCTTTACCAGCGCCTGCTGCTTGGTGGCCGCCGACATCCACGGCAGCGAATTGATGTCCTGTTCCATGGCCGTCTGAATTTCCCTCACCATTTTGAGCGCCTGCTGTTTCGCGTCTGGACCGAAATATTTCTCGACGTAGACCTGACCCAGAGCTTCGCCCAGATCGCTGTCTACGTACTCCGTGCAGCGCTTCCAACGCGGTTGCAGTTCCTGCTGGCCGCGCAAAGTCTTTCCATAAAAAGCGAAGTTCTCGTTCAGAAATGCCGCCGAAAGAAACGGGGCATCGGCATGCACCAGATGCCAGCGCAGGTATATCTTCCAGTCCGCCAGGCTTTCTTTTCCAAGCTCCTCGTTCATGGCCTTGAAGAAGCCAGGGGACGCCACGTTCAGCGAAGCCAGCGACGGCAGCCCAACCTTTGTGAAGTAGACTTGCCACTGAAAATCAGGACTGATCTTCTCCAGCTCGCCGCTGGTCATCTTGTGATCCAGGTTCTTCGGTTCACGGCGCTCTACCCGCGTCATCGACCCCTTGGCGAGTGCGGTTTCGATGCGCATCACCGTCTGCGCTTCCGCGGCCGCCACGTCGGGATGGTCGCCGAGCAGTTCGAACATCTTCTGCACATGAGCCAAGTAAGCCTTGCGCAGATCGACTGATTTGGGATCGTCTTTCACGTAGTAATCGCGGTCGGGCAGCCCGAGTCCTCCCTGGTCCGCTTCTGCGATCACTTGCGTAGCATCGCGGAAGTCCTGGGTAGAATCGAAACGAAACAGGACGTTTTCCTGAATCATGGCCGCGGCCACGCCGGCAATCTCCGGCTTGGAGGCGATCTTCGCAATGCGCTCCAGATCAGGCCTCAGCGGCTCCGCTCCTTTGGCCTCGATCGCCTTCTCGTCGGTGCAGGAAGAATAGTAGTCGCCAATCTTTTGTGTGGCCGCGTTGCGCTTGGGGTCAGGCGCCGAGGCCGCCTCCAGGATCAGGCGCAGCCGGCCCCGGTTTTCGTCCTGCATCTTCGAGTAGGTGTCCCACGACGACTGATCGGGAGGAATCGGGTTGGTCTTCATCCACCCGCCGCAGGAATACTTGAAGAAATCCACGCAACGATCAACGCTACGATCCATCGACATTACGTCCAGCGCAGGTTCATACTTCGACGACGCGGGTACGGGCTGTTGTGCGCTGGCCACAGAAAGCAGCGATGCGGTCAGAAGCGCAATGATGATTGCAGACATAAAGACACGGGGAATTGCCATGGGGGAGACCCTCTTCCGTTTGCCTGCCGAAGATATTGCTCAGGCAGAATGATCCAGCCAAATCGAAATCGTTGGAACCCAAGAGTATAAGGCTTCGCCGTCAAGCCCGGCTCGGAGTGCGGGGCGCCTCGCTTCCTCTAGCTCTTCCGCAGCCGGATCGATCCATCTCCGGTATGAATCACCAGCAGATTTCCGCCGCCGTTCAGCTTGCCGCGCACTTCGCCTTCGCGAATCTTACCTGTGGTCGTGATCGGCATATCCAGATCGATGTGGCCATCGCCGGTGTGTAGATCCACATCCGCGGCCAGGTTCTCCGGCACTTCCAGCGTCACCGTGCCATCGCCGCTTTCCAGCCTCCAGCCCGCAGACAGAACTGACCCTGCCGCTGCCCGCGCGTCGACCCGCCCGTCGCCAGTTTTGAGGTCGAGCTCGTCAAAGCGGCCATTGGCGCGGATGTGGCCATCCCCGGTCATCGCGCGCAGTTTGCCGTCTACCCCGTTGACTTCCTGCGAGCCATCTCCGCTGCGCAACTGCATCTCGCCCTTGAAGTTGCCGAGTTCAATCTTGCCATCGCCGGTGTGCAGGTCCACCCGGCCCTCGCGCGGCATGTGGATGTCGATGTCGACGCGGTGATTGCTGTAATTGCCCCAGTTGATCGTGACGCCGTGATGCGGATAGCGCACCTCGATCTCGACCACGTCGCCCGCCTGGTGCTCCTCGATCCGGATGCCGTCGCCGCCGATCTTGTAGCGCGTGGTCGTCACCTTCGCTTCTATGGTGTTCTGGTCCCAAGTGGAGACGTGAATGTTCGCGTCAGACGTGTCCACCCGCAGATCGGGCTTGCCCGTCAGAGTGTAGGTTTTCGACCAGTCATCAGCCCGCGCCGGCAGCGCCGCCCAAGAGCAAGCTAAGGCACCGAGAATCAGACCCGAGAACAACCAGCGTTCGATACGCATGCTTTTCATCAGAATCCTCCGCCGGGCGAACACACTCCCGCCCTGGCTCTTAGACGAGGTTACGAGCGATTTGTGAGTATTGTTCCATGGAAAATTGCGTGTTTGCTCTACGCCTGTGCCTGTCGTCGTATATACGCCATGCGAATCAGAGTGCGCTCCGAGAAAGGCACATAGAGCAGACCCGCGCTGGCCGCAAAGGCCGCACCCAGGCCGATCTTCTGCATCAACAGAAATGGAGCCACGGCCCAGAGCTGATCCAGCGCTAGAATGAAGGGAAAGATCTGCTGGAACTTTTCGCCCAGGCGCTGGTAGTCGAATCCCACGGCGGAGAGCAAATAACAGCGCAGCGGAATTCCCACACCGGCAGTCACCATCACGGTCGCCAAAAGAACGGTCGCTCCCCACCCCGGCAAGAAAGAATCCGCAATTCCCAGCACAGCATGTAGACGAAAAAGCGTGACCACGTAGAAGATTAGGTACATCACCTGAACCAGCGCAAACAATCCGCGCGTCAGGCCGCGCCGCGGGATCGGAACTTCCAGCTCAGGATGCAGAGCCTCGCTGCGCTCGGTTGGACCCCTCGACTCCGCTCGGGGCAGGCTCAAGAAGGCGCCCGTCCCCAGCTTGCTTGGCCCCACACTGTTCTGCACCGGAGCAATGAACCGGTATCCGCGGCGCGCCAGCGTCTCGATGTAGCGCGGACTTGACGCCGAATCGCCTAACGCTTCCCGCAGCTTGTTCACGGCGGTGTTCAAGCTGTGGTCGAAATCCACGAAGGTGTCAGCAGGCCAAAGTTTCTCGCGCAGCTCCTCGCGTGTGACCACATTGCCGGCGCGCTCCAGCAGGAAGGCGAGCACCTGGAACGGCTGCTCCTGCACGCGCAGCTTCGCGCCGTTCTTGCGCAGTTCGCCCGCGGCGAGGTCGAGTTCGAACACTCCAAAGCGCGCGATTCTGCCGGAGTTATTGCCTTGGAAAGCGGGCATGACGATGGACGACAATCAACGACTAGTGGACCAACGACGCGTAGTGTAGCACCAAGCCGCGCGCGGCTTCCCGCCGAGCGTACAATACTTTCGTGCCCGACGCCCAGCGCCAGAACGACTCCGCCCGCAAGCATCAGCGGCACGCCATTTATGCCACGGAAACGTCCGGCCTGCTGCTGATCGCCTTTCTGCTGCTCGTCCTCACTCTCATTCGCTATTGGCACGCCATTCGCTGGAGCGTCCGCTGACAGTGGCTTCCGTGCAGCCTGAGCCGCTGCTGGTGGTGATCCTTGGCCCCACGGCCAGCGGAAAGACCGCGCTTTCTCTGGCGCTCGCCGAGCGCTTCGACGGTGAAATCGTGAACTGCGATTCCGTCGCCATGTACCGCGAGTTTGACATAGGGACCGCCAAGCCCACCCTCTCCGAACGGGCCCGCGCCCCGCATCACTTGCTCGACTGCATCGCGCCCAACAGCCACATGACGGCCGGCGAATATGCCCGCCAGGCGCGACAAGTGCTCGAGGAGATCAAGGCACGAGGCCATTTGCCAATCCTCGTGGGCGGGACCGGACTCTACCTGCGCGCCCTACTCGAAGGACTCTTTCCCGGTCCGCAGCGCTCCGAAGAGCTGCGCGAGCGACTGGGCGAACGGGCCGACAGCCGCGGTTCTAACTACCTTCACCGCATTCTCCGCCGCTTGGATCGCGTGGCAGCGGAGAAGATTCATGCCAACGACACGCCCAAGCTCATTCGCGCCATCGAAGTTTGCCTGGCCTCGCGCCGGAGGATGACAGAACTCTGGCAGCAACACGGGCGCGAGCCGTTACGCGGCTTCCGCATTCTGCGCCTCGGTCTCGATCCTGATCGTCAGGCGTTGTATGACCGAATCAACCGCCGGGCGGAACAGATGTTCAAAGCTGGGCTGGTCGAGGAGACGGAGGTTCTGTTTGAGAAGTATGGCAACGCCGCCGGCCCGCTTTCTTCCCTCGGCTACAAGCAGGCAGTGCAATGCCTTCGCCGAGAACTCACACGCGAGCAGGCGCTGCAAGCCGCTCAGCAAGCTCACCGCAATTACGCCAAGCGCCAGGTGACCTGGTTTCGCCGCGAGCCGGAGGTCCACTGGCTGCGGGGCTTCGGCGACGATGCGCAGGTTCAGCGCGAAGTCGCGGCCAGGACGCAAACTTCACTAGCCGCGGATTTTCGCGGATGAACGCGGATGAACCGGCAAGGGCGCTCACACCTGTCATTTCTGCTATCGTTTCTGCATGCATCGCACACTCGCCCTCTTACTGTTGACTCTCATGCTCACCACGGCAGCGTCTGCCAAGGACAAATATCAACGGCCTGGTCCGATTCATCAGAGCTCCGCCGGCGACAAATGGGCCGAGAAGACTCTGCGCAAGCTGAGCCTGGAAGAGAAAGTCGGACAGGTATTCATGATCTGGTGCCGCGCCAGCTTTCTTAACGTGGAAAATCCGGAATACCTGCAACTGCGCGAGGCCATGCAGAAGTATCACGTGGGCTCGTTCGCCATGACGGTCCATGTGGACGGCCCATTTCTTCTGCGCAGCGAACCCTACGAAGCTGCGGAACTTCTCAACCGCCTGCAAAGCGACTCGAAGCTGCCCCTGCTGTTCGCCGCCGATTTTGAACGCGGGGTTTCGATGCGCTTGCAGGGAACCACAGTTTTCCCGCACGCCATGGCTTTCGGCGGAGACGGCAAGATCGAAGACGCCGAGAATTTCGGCAACATCACCGCGCTCGAAGCGCGCGCCATCGGGATTCACTGGAATTTTTTCCCTGACGCCGACGTGAACTCGAACCCTGCCAACCCGATCATCAACACACGCTCGTTCGGTGAGGATCCCAAGCAAGTCGGTGATCTAGTCGCGGCCTATATCAAGGGCGCTCATCAAGGCGGGATGCTGACAACGGTCAAACATTTTCCCGGTCACGGAGACACGGCGACTGATTCGCATCTCGGAGTGGCCAGCGTCAACGTGGATCGCGCCCACCTCGACTCAATCGAACTGCCACCTTTTCGGCAAGCCATTGCGGCGGGGGTTGACTCCGTCATGGTGGCGCACGTGACCGTGCCCGCGCTTGATTCCGATCCCAACCACGTAGCCACGATTTCGCCATTGATCGTCTCGGACCTGCTGGAGAAGCAGCTGGGCTTCAAAGGAATCATCGTCACCGATGCGCTCGACATGGCAGGGCTGACGCATCTCTTCGCCAACAACATCGGCCGGGCCGCAGTCGAGGCTTTCAACGCCGGCAACGACCTGTTGCTCATCCCCGCCGACTTTCCCGCTTCGTACAACGCGATGCTTCAGGCGGTTCAGTCCGGTGAGATCTCCGGCGAGCGGCTCGACCACTCGGTGCTCAAGATTCTGAAGACAAAGGCGTCTCTTGGTCTGCAAGACGCCCGCCTGGTGGACGTGAAGGCCATCGCAAACCTCGTGGGCAAGCCGGGGAACCTGGCGTTCGGCCAACAGGTGGCCGACGCTGCGGTGACGCTGGTGCGCGACAATGGCAAGGTTCTGCCCCTCAAATCTTCACCCAAGAACCAGGGAACCGCGAAGGCCGGACTTCCGTATACAACACAAGAGGAGACACACAACCAAGTGCTGGCGGTGCTGTTCTCTGACGACGTGCGCACCGACTCTGGACGGACCTTCGGCCGCGAATTTCGGGCCCGAATCCCGGACGCGCGCGTTCTGTACGTGGATCCGCGGATCGCGGCAGGCATGAGCGCCGAGGTGCTGAAGGCAGTCGACGAAGCCCGGACTGTGGTTGCCGCCGTGTATGTGGTTCCGACAGCGGGCAAGGTGGGGAACACGGTCGCGATGGCAGATGCGACCGGTACGCTGCTGCAGCAAGTGCTGGATCGTGCAGCGGAGAAGACTGCGGTGGTCGCCATGGGGAACCCGTATCTTGCGGCGGACTTCCCGAAGATTGAGAATTACATGTGTACGTTTTCCAACGCAACGGTGTCGGAGATAGGAGCGGTCAAGGCGCTGTTTGGGGAAATTGCCATTCGCGGGCATCTTCCCGTGAGCATTCCGAACATTGCCCAGCGGGGCGCCGGCATCGAGCGTCCAGTCCAGGTTGCCCATGGAGGGACTCAACATGCGCAAGAATAAATTCTTTGCATTTGGCGCAGCCGCAGGCGGAGCCAGCCTGGCTGCACTTCTGCTGCTGCCCGCGTGCAGCGTGAACGTGAAGAGAGAAGCCAACGGGCAAGACAAGCAGGTGGACATCAACACCTTTGCCGGCGGCATTCACGTCAGCAAGCAGGCGGACGTCTCCGACATCGGTCTGGCTGTCTATCCGGGCGCCCGCTTGAAAGAAAAAGATTCCGACGGCAGCGGAAAGAGCGCCAACGTGAATATTTCCGGCTTCGGTTTCGGCCTGAAAGTTGTTGCTTTAGAGTACCAGTCCAACGACGCGCCCGCCAAGGTGCTTGCTTTCTACAAAGACCAGCTAAAGAAGTACGGCAACGTGCTCGAGTGCCACACCTCCCATCTAAACCTGGACATGAAGATGGACTCACACGGTTCCAGGAATAATTCGGACGAATTGACTTGCGAAGGCGACCACGGCGTAAACATCGAGCTCAAGGTGGGTAAGAAGTACGACCAGCACCTCGTGGCCGTCGAACCGGAAGGTAAGGGATCGAGCTTCTCACTGGTTTACGTGCGCACACATGGCAAGGATGCTGACATCTAGCAGGGAGTTATTCGCAACCTCAAGGAGGACATCATGTTCCGACCGGTCATTCTTCGTTCGATCCTCGCCGTAGCATTCGGCATTGCCATGGGGATTCCCAGCTTCGCCGCCCAATCCCAGAAATCAGACAACAGTCAGGAAAAGAACCTTGACATCCGCAGCTCGGTGGGTGATCTGCACATGGGCAATGATGCTGACGCACGAAAAGCTGGATTGCCCCTCTATCCCGGTGCGCGCTTACGTCACGATGAGGAAAACAGCAGTGCGCTCAATCTTGGCGTGCTCACGGAAGCATTCGGCATGAAGCTGGTGGTTGCGAAATACGATTCCGACGATGCGCCCAGCAAGGTGATTGACTACTACCGCGAGCGCTTGAGGAAGTACGGCGCAGTCCTCGAGTGCCACACCCGGGAACACGGCGGGGATACCCATGCCGAAGTCAACGAAGACGAACATTCCAAAGCGCTAAAATGTGACGGCGACAACACCGGCCCGATTACCGAACTGAAGGTTGGCACGGAAGACAACCAGCATGTCGTCGCCATCGAGCCGCATGACAACCGCAGTGGCTCGACTTTCGACCTGGTTTACGTTCACACGCGGGGCAAGAAAGGCGATATCTGAAGTAAGAACAAAGCGTCTTCAATCGACAACGCATAATGTGAAGACTGGATCCTTGCGCCTGCCGCTCACCGTGCTATACCTTCAAGTAAGCCCTTCTTTAAACTCCGATGGACCATCCCTGCTACAAGTGCGGGCACAACGTCGAAGACGGCAAAGCTTTCTGCTTGCAGTGCGGCGCGCCGCAGATTCGCGTGGCCATGCCGGAGCCTTCGGCGCCAGCTGTCGCGGGCAATGTGTCGTCCACTGAGCTGCCAGCTTTCTCCCTGGATCCCCCCTTCGTTTCAGGACCTCTGAGTGTTTCGGCACTCTCCACCGGGATCGAGTGGCCGCGGGCGCTTCGGTCTTGCGGGGTTGCCGCCTTGATCTCAATT
>Ga0210400_10004493_pt1 | contig 12071 bp, 8 predicted proteins | sample IncBWH26MmetaG_FD_155456 | JGI IMG/M metagenome (GOLD analysis project Ga0210400, IMG submission 155456) | Forest soil microbial communities from Barre Woods Harvard Forest LTER site, Petersham, Massachusetts, United States - Inc-BW-H-26-M | ecosystem: Environmental > Terrestrial > Soil >...
TGCGGCCATCAGCGCAAATCAGCGGTTAAGGTTCTGCTCTGCGCCAAGGTTCTGGCCAATTGCCAATTGCATTTGCTAACTACTGGTTTTCCGATCAGTGGCCTCAGTGCAAATCAGTGGTAAGGTTCGGTTCTGCGCCAAGGTTCTGGCCAATTGCAATTGCTATTTGCCAACCGCCGGTTTCCTCCGCGTCTCCGCGCCTCCGCGGTAAACTGATTTTTGATTTTCTCTGTGTCTTCGTGTCTCCGTGGTGGGTTTTGCTTTTGGGGCATCACCTTGGTCCCCTCTGGTTTACGGCATAGCGTGCTGCGCCGATCAGTCCTACTTTGTCATTGACTATGATGCGGACAGGAATGGTCTCCAGAACTGGTTGCAGTCGTCCTTTGGACACAAAGGCTTCTAGGAACGCTGGCTCCCGCAGTTTGGGCAGGATCTTGTGGGCTATGCCGCCGCTCATGAACAGTCCGCCGGTGGCCATCAGTTTCAGGGCCAGGTTGCCGGCTTCCGCGCCATAGATGCTCACAAACATTTCAAGCGCTCGCTGGCAAATCGCGGCTTTTTCTTCCAGCCCATTCTTGGAAATTGCAGCGACCGGGTCTGCCAGTTGGCTTAACTCCTGCCGAAGCCAATCCGGTTCCTGCTCTGTGCCGCTATCGCGCAGGAATTCATAAATGATTTTAAGACCCGGACCAGAGAGCACGCGCTCATAGCTCACGCGGCCAAATCTCTTCAACAGGTATTGCAGCAGGGCGATCTCCAGGTCGTTGCGTGGAGCAAAATCGCAGTGACCGCCTTCGCATGGAAAAGCGTGCCGCCGGGCTCCATCCCAGTAAAGGCCGGCTTCCCCCAGACCGGTCCCGGCGGCAATCAGCGCGGCGTTCCCGGCAGATGGTTCAACTGAATTGAGATTGATGAAGTCGGCTGGCTCCAGATCATCAATGCCGGAAGCATGTGCCTCAAGGTCATTAATCAGCCACACGGTTTCGGTCCCCAGATGCCGGGAAAGCTCGGCTGCGTCGATGATCCAGGGTAGATTGGAAGCGGAGACACGCCCATGCAGCACCGGGCCGGCAATCCCAAAGCAAGCCAACCTTATGCTCACACCCTGTTCGCGGAGAAACATGATTACGATCTCGTCCAGGCCCTTGTGCTCGCGGCTCGGATAGACATTTTCCGCTGCAAGCTGCAGGCGACCAGCTTCTTCCTTGAAGAATGCAAGTCTGGTATTGGTTCCGCCAATATCTCCGGCCAGTATCATTCTGGGATTCGTCTCCAATAGCGGCCATCGCGGTTGATGAGTTCATCCGCTTCTTTGGGGCCCCACGTTCCTGCGGGATAGTTGGGAAAGCTGCGGGGCGGCAGGGTCTTCCACACGTCGAGGATGGGATCAACCACGCTCCAGCCGGCTTCCACCATGTCGGCGCGCTGGAAGAGAGTCTGATCGCCCATGATGCCGTCGTAGAGAAGGACCTCGTAGCCGGTGTTGGGAGTGGTGCCGAAATAATCGGCATAGTTGAAATCCATCTCCACCGAGCCGACCCTCATCTGAGCGCCGGGCACCTTGGCCCCAAAGCGCATGGAGATGCCTTCATCCGGCGCGATATGCACTACCAGCTGGTTGGGTTTCAGGCTGCTTACCGGAGTATCGCGAAAAAGAATAAACGGAGCGCGCTTGAACTGGATGGCAATCTCGGTGTGGCGCGCGGCCAGCCGCTTGCCGGTACGGAGGTAGAAGGGCACTCCGGCCCAGCGCCAGTTGTCAATCATCAGCCGGATTGCGACAAAGGTCTCTGTCCTTGAATCGGGCGGGACGTTCGGCTCAGAGCGATAGGCGGGCACGGCTTCGTGATTGATTTCGCCGGCTCCATATTGGCCTCGCACCGTATTGTGCAGCACATCTTCAGGCCTGAGAGGCTGGATCGCGTTCAGAATTTTCGATTGTTCGTCGTGGACGGAGTCGGAGTTGAACGAAACCGGCGGCTCCATGCTGGTGATCGAGAGAAGCTGCAAGAGGTGGTTCGGAACCATGTCCCGCAGTGTGCCGGATTTGTCAAAGTATCCGCCCCGCTGTTCCACGCCCACCGTTTCAGCCACCGTGATTTGCACGTGATCAATGTAATTCTGGTTCCATACGGGCTCGAAGATCCCGTTGCTGAACCGGAATACCAGGATGTTCTGGACCGTCTCTTTTCCCAGGTAATGATCAATACGGAAAATCTGGTCTTCCCTCAGGAAAGTCTTGATCTTACGGTTGAGTTCTTTGGCGGACTCCAGATCATTGCCAAACGGCTTCTCAAAGACAATCCTGCGCCACTGCCCGTTCTCCTGGCAGGTTAGTTGCACGGCGCCAAGGTGTTCGACTATGCTGCCGAAAAATGCCGGGCTGGTGGCCAGGTAAAAGAAATAGTTGCCATGCGTGTGGTGATTCCTGTCGGCTACGTTCAGCGCATTGACGAGCTGGGGATAGATCTTAGGATCCTGAAAGTCGCCGGATACGTAGTAAAGACGGCTCAATATCCAGTCTTTCAGGTCCGGATCAACTTTACTGGTGGCAAATTTGTCGAGCTGCTGGCCCATAAGGTCCCGGAATTGCTCGTTGCTTATCTCGTTCCTGCCCACGCCGATCAGGGCAAACTCCCTGGAGAGCATATTGCTCTTCGCCAGATTGTAGAGCGCAGGAAGAAGCTTTCGAGCGGTGAGATCACCGGTGGCCCCGAAGATCACCATCACGCAAGGCCCGGTCTGGCGTACTTGCTTTTCCGGTTCTGCCGGTGCTTCCGGAAGTTCGTGTTCAATTCTTGGCATAGGCTCTTCTCTTTTCTTGTTACCTATTTTTTCTTCAGCTCAATGTGCCCGCCAAACTTCTGGCGCATGGCGCTGAGGATCTTTTCCGCAAACGTGTGGTCCTGGCGTGAGCGGAAACGCGTATATAAAGCAGCAGACAGGACATCTGCAGGTACCGCTTCGTCGAGCGCGGCCTGGATGGTCCAGCGGCCCTCTCCGGAATCCTGCACAACGCCAACGTACTCTGAAAGCGTGGGATTTTCCGTCAGCGCCATCGCGAGCAGATCCAACAGCCACGATGCGACCACGCTGCCGCGACGCCATACCTCGGAGATGTCCCTTACATTGAGGTCGTAGCGGTGGTCTTTGGGCAACTGGTCGGAATTGGCGTTGCGGAAGATATCAAAGCCCTCAGCATAGGCCTGCATGAGGCCGTACTCGATTCCGTTGTGCACCATTTTGACAAAGTGGCCTGATCCCGAAGGGCCGCAGTAGAGATAACCCAGCTCGGCCGTGCCGCTTACTTTTTCCCGGCCGGGAGTGCGTGGGATCTCTCCGATGCCTGGGGCAAGCGTCCTGAAGATGGGATCGAGACGTTCAACGGCCTCCTGCGGTCCGCCGATCATCATGCAGTAGCCGCGATCCAGGCCCCACACGCCGCCGCTGGTGCCGACATCAATATAGTGGATGCCGCGTTCTTTGAGCTTCAGGGACCGCCGCACATCGTCTTTGAAGTAAGAGTTGCCGCCATCAATAATGACGTCGCCGGCTTCGAGCTTTTCCGCCAGCCCCAACACCGTTTGCTCGGTGGGATCACCGGCGGGGACCATGATCCAGGTGGCCCTTGGCTTTTTAAGCTTCGCAACAAAATCATCCAGCGATGTAGATCCGGTGGCGCCCTCACCTGCCAGTTCCTTGACGTTGTCCGGGCTCAAATCGCGGACCACGCACTCGTGGCCGCCGCGCATCAGCCGGCGTACCATGTTGCCGCCCATGCGGCCTAATCCGATCATTCCAAGTTGCATTGTTGTTCTCTCCCTCGCTGGCTCATTAATGTTTGTCGCGACTCCAGAGCCAAACAGTCTGCAGAAAAAACGTTTTCGCTCGCCGATTTGAAGGGGCACTGCCTGTCCTAGAGGCGAGCTTGCGAGCCGAAGGAGCTTCAGCCGTGCCGTAAATTGTTGAAATAAATCTGGGGCTTCAGCCCCTGAGGTAATAATTCGACACAATCTGTTTATCCCAGTGCTTCTTTAACTAACTTGTTGAGCTTCTCCAGGCCGGCATTTACATCTGCTCCTATATGTACGCGTAACGCCCGGCGCTTGCGCTCTGCCAGTACGTGAAAGTCTCCGCGCGCCTGTGCGGCTTTGACTATGCCAAAGGTATATTTCTGTCCGGGTACCGGCAGATCAGCGGCATCGTCACAGGTGATCTGTAGGAAAACGCCGGAGTTGGGGCCGCCCTTATAGGCTTGCCCGGTGGAGTGCAGGAACCTTGGACCAAAACCCAGGCAGGTGGCTACGCGTTTGCGGTCACGAATTGCGTGGCGGATCGTCTGCAAGCTGTTTTCATGTTCACGGTTCATCTGGACGTAGGCCAGCAATCCCAGATAATCGCCTGCGCCAAGCTGGTTCAGATGAGCGCGCAGCAGACCTACCAGAGAATTGTTGCTTCCGGCAAACTGCTTCAGATTGGCGGCGTTCCGCTCATCGGTAAACAGCTTGACGCCGTCTTCTTCAAGCATCGGTTTCTCTTCCGGAAGCTTTCCGTTCTTTTCGTATTCTGCGGTCAGCTCGCGGGTGACGATTTTGCTGGCTTCCACGTCGGGTTGGTTAAAAGGATTGATTCCCAGAATCGATCCGGCCATCGCTGTGGCGATTTCCCAGCGGAAGAACTCCTGGCCAATATCGTAGATATCAGCAACGTCAATGCAGAACACCGGCTGTCCGGTCCTGGCGAGCGCCTCCACTTGGGCGTCCTGGGCGGCGTCCGGCGCGCTCTGGAGCCGGAGATAAGCAAAGATGCGGTCATTGCCATAGACGCCGGGCGCTCCCGGTTTTTCGCGGTCCACCGGAACCAGGCCCTTGCCCAGCTTGCCGGTACTTTCAGCCAGCAATTGCTCCAGCCATGCGCCCAGGTCCGATATGCCCGGCGAGGTGATGATCGTGACTTTATCGCGGCCACTGTTGCCCAGCGTGCCTAACACCGCGCCCAGAACTGCGCCGGGGTTTTGGTCGACCGGCACATTGGCGGAGCAGGCGTGTACCATCTCTTCCGTCTGGTCGAGGAAGCGCCGCAGATCCAGTCCCATGATGGCCGCCGGCACCAGTCCAAAGTTGGAGAGGGCCGAATACCTGCCGCCAATGCTCGGCACGCCGTGGAAGATGTGCCAGAAATGATCGTTCTTTGCTACCTGTTCCATCTTCGATCCAGGATCGGTGATGGCGATAAAATGCCGTCCGGCATTCCCTTTACCCACTGCCGACTCTGCGCGATCAAAGAAATACTGCTTGTAGATGTTGGGCTCCAGCGTGCTTCCCGATTTGCTGGAGACGATGAACAACGTCCTGGCAATATTGATCTGGCTTTCCAGCGCGCGGATCTGCTGGGGATCGGTGGAATCGAGCACCAGGAGTTCGGGAAATCCGGGCTGCCTGCCAAAGGTGATCTTAAGCACTTCAGGGCAGAGGCTGGAGCCGCCCATCCCCAGCAGGACGGCATGTTCAAATCCGCCCTTGGCAGCTTGCGAAGCAATCGCCGAAAGCTGTTGCAGGTGCGCAATCTGATCTTCCGTGATGTGCAGCCAGCCCAGCCATTTATCTTCGTCGTCTTTGGTCCACAGCGAGGTGTCGCCTTTCCAAAGACGGTTCATCTTGTCATTGGCCTGCCAGTCTTTGATGGTGGCGTCCACCGCCTGCTGCAGCGGAGCCGGCAATTGGCAGCTTTGCTTTTGAATTTTCGGCTTCGCTAGCTCGGGTTCATTTTTTTTTTTATCAACTGCCGCGATGAGTTTGTCAAAAGCGTCATCGAAAAGCTGGATCGCTTCCACCAGCAGTTTGTCGGTGACCTCTCGGATGGAGATGCCGGCTTTTTCCAGGTCGGCCATGGTTTTGTCTGCCGATGGCAGATCGGCATCCAGGGTGCGGACTACCTGCCCATGGTCGCGGAAAGCGTCAAGAGTGGCAGGCGGGATGGTGTTGACCGTATCCGGGCCAATCAGGTTCTCGATGTACATCACATCCCGATAAGCCGGGTTCTTGGTGCTGGTACTGGCCCACAGTAACCTCTGGGTCTGGGCCCCGGTAGCGGCCAGCTTCTTCCAGCGGTCGCCGTCGAAAAGCGTCCCGTATTTGCGATAGGCCTGCTTGGCATTGGCAATCGCCACCTTGCCCTCCAGCGAATGCAGCAACTGCTCCTGCTCGGGAGTGACTGGAATCTTAAGTTTGCCGGAAATCAGAGCGTCCACGGCCGCATCAATCCGGCTGACGAAAAAGCTGGCTACGCCCGCGATCTTGCTTAAGTCTTTCCCGGATTTCTGCGCCTCTTCCAGTCCGGCAGTGTAGGCTTCCGCCACTTTCACGTAGGCATCCTGGGAGAAGAGCAGCGTCACGTTGATGTTGATGCCTTCGCTGATCAACTGGCGTATGGCCGGCACGCCTTCCGGCGTACCCGGGATCTTGATCATCACATTGTGCCTGCCCACCGCCTTCCAGAGCCTGCGCGCCTCATCGATGGATGGCTGGGTCAACCGCGCTAGTTTGGGGGAGACCTCCAGGCTTACGTAGCCGTCGCGGGCATTGGTCGCCTTGTAGACAGGACGCAGGAGATCGGCTGCATCCTGAATGTCGCGGATGGCGATGCGTTCGTAAATCTCCCCGGAGCTGAGATTCTGGGCGTGGAGCTGTTCCAACACGTCCGTATAATCCGTGCTGCCGGCAATAGCTTTCTCAAAGATGGCGGGATTGGAGGTGATGCCGCGCAGGCCGTCCTGGTCAATTAACCGCTGCAGCTCTCCGCTGGTAATCAGGTTGCGGCGGATAAAATCCAGCCACACGGACTGGCCGAACTTTTGCAGCGCGAGCAGCGGGTTTTCCTGTCTAGCTTTCATCTTTGCACTATCCAGAGCGCTCACAATACTCATGACTTCTTCTCCTTCATAGTTGGGCTGGCTGCGTATCGTTCTTCGATGTTAAGGATCTTAGCCAGCCTGCGCTGGTGGCGTTCTTCTTTCGTAAAGCGGGCATTCAGGAACGCCATGGACAACTCTTTCGCTAATTCAATTCCAATCACGCGCGCACCCAGCACCAGCAGGTTCATATCATCATGCTCCACACCCTGATGGGCCGAATAGGTGTCGTGACAAAGGCCTGCGCGGATTCCAGGAATCTTATTGGCGGCAACCGACGCGCCCACGCCGCTTCCGCAAATCAGCACGCCGCGTTCAGACTCGCCCCGCACCACACTCAATGCTACAGCCTCGGCAAAATCAGGATAGTCCACCGGCGCGGTGCTGTTGGTTCCCACGTCCAGAACCTGATGGCCGTTTTGCTCCAGATGCCGCCCCAGAAGCTGCTTCAGCTCAAAGCCGGCATGATCAGAGCCAAGGGTGATTCGCATGTTCCTTTTTCAATCCTTCAGTTTTCTGATGACAGAAAGATTTCTACTGCTGGCAAATTGAAATTTGAAACTTGAAATTTAAAATTTCAAATCTTTAAAATTCTTCGAGCCGCTTCTATCACCGTCTCTGGAGTAAATCCAAACTTCTTCTGCAACGCTTTCAGCGGGGCGGAAGCCCCAAAAGTCTTCATTCCGATTGTAATGCCATCGTGGCCCACATATTGCGACCAACCCAGAGTAGAAGCTTGCTCCACGGAGATTCTGGCTTTTACTTCCGGGGGTAGAACGCTGGCGCGGTATTCAGGAGTCTGCTTTTCAAAGATCTCCCAGGAGGGCATGCTGACCACCCGCACCTTGCGTCCCTCTGCGCTGAGCTGCTCATAGACCGACAGGCACAGCGATACTTCACTGCCGGTTGCCATCAGGATCAGCTCCGGCTTGGCATCGGGAGCATCTGCCAGCACATACGCCCCTTTGGCCAGCCCAGCGGCGGAGGCGTATTTGCTGCGGTCAATGGTTGGCAACGCCTGGCGGGAAAGGGCCAGGGCTGCCGGCTCATGCTTGAGTCGCATGATGAAACGCCAGGCTTCCACGACCTCGTTGGCATCGGCCGGCCGCAGCAGGATGAATCCGGGAATGGCCCGCAGGGAGAGAATCTGCTCTACCGGCTGGTGCGTTGGGCCATCTTCACCCACGCCAATCGAGTCATGGGTAAAGACATAGATGACCGGAATCTCCATGATCGCGGCCAGACGCATGGGCGGTCGCGAATAGTCGCTGAAGATCAGAAAGCCTGCGCCAAAAGGACGTACTTTGCTCAGAGACATCCCATTCAGGATGGAGCACATGGCGTGCTCGCGGATACCGAAATGAAAATTCCTTCCTGTGTATTGTCCGGCCTCAAAATCACCAGCCCCGTCAAAGGTCAGACGGGTCTTGGTGGAAGGGGCGAGATCGGCAGCGCCCCCAATCAACCAGGGATGATTTTTGGCCAAAGCGTTTAGCACCTTGGCGGATGACTCGCGGCTGGCAATGCCCTTGGGATCGGCCGGGAAGGTGGGCAGATCTTTGTCCCAGCCCGTGGGCAGCTCGCGGCGCTGCATTCGCAGCAGATGGTCCGCCAGCACTGGATATTCCTTCTTGTATCGCTCCAGGAGCGCCTCCCAGGCGGTGCGCAGCTCTCTCCCGCGCTTGCCGATCCCGTTGGCGAAGTTCTCGCGCACGCCGTCGGGCACCAGGAACTTGGCATCCTCAGGCCAGCCGTAATTGCGCTTGGTAAGGCGGATCTCATCTTCGCCCAGCGGCTCGCCATGGGCGGCTTCGGTGTCCTGCTTGTTCGGAGCGCCATAGGCGATATGGCTGTCAACAATGATGAGCGTAGGGCGGTCCTGGGAATTCTGGAAGCACTCAAAGGCGCGCATCAGCATGTCCAGGTCGTTGGCATCGCCGACCCGGGTAACATTCCAGCCGTAGCCGATAAAGCGCGTGGCCACATCTTCGGTGAATGCCAGGGCCGTGTGCCCTTCAATGGTGATCCGGTTGTTGTCGTAAATCCAGCAAAGATTCGAGAGCCTGAGATGGCCGGCCAGTGAGGCGGCTTCGCTGGAGACGCCCTCCATCATGTCGCCATCGCCGCAGAGGGCGTAGATGTTGTAGTTGAAAAGCTCGTAGCCCGGCTTGTTGAAATAACCGGCCAGCCAGCGTTCGGCAATGGCCATGCCCACGGAATTCGAAACTCCCTGTCCCAGAGGGCCGGTGGTGGTCTCCACGCCGGAGGTCCAGTGGTACTCGGGATGCCCGGGGCACTTGCTATCCAACTGGCGGAACCGCTTGATGTCATCCAGCTTCACTGACAGTTCGCCCAGCGTTTCATAGTTGGGATTCACCGCCTTGACTCCAGCCAGATGCAGCAGGGAATAGAGCAGCATGGAGGCGTGTCCAATGGAAAGGACAAAGCGATCGCGATTGGGCCAGATGGGGTCTTCAGGGTCAAATCGCAGCAGACGCTGCCATAAACAGTAAACCACCGGAGCCATGGCCATAGGCGTTCCGGGATGTCCGGAGTTGGCCTGCTGTACGGCGTCCATGGCCAGGGTGCGGATAGTGTTGATGCTAAGCAGATCAATGTTGTCGTTCATTCAGAGAAGGTCCTTCAAGGCGCGACCAGAAGCCGTGGAGTTCTGGGAACATCCAAAATTGGGAACATCTTAAAATAGAGATGCGAAGGCACAACCAAATAGCGTAAATCAAACCGCCCTTGAAATGGTGAGCTGAACGGAATATTTAAGATCTTTTGACAGACGGAAAAATGGCAATAGAGCATCTTCTGCCAGGACTGATCAACGCTTGCGTTTCTAAAGAGAAATTGCTGGAATGTGTTTTTTAACAGTCTTTATTTTTAACAGTCTTTAATGGGGCCGCGATATGCCATGAGTAGCTCTGCCCAACTCTCCTGGTGCCGGAGAAGGATGTTTTTAAATTGCTGCTCTTCTGATCAAATCAGCGGTCATCAGCGCAAATCCGCGGTTAAAACGTCTCGCTTTTCGATCAGTGGCCTCAGTGGAAATCAGTGGTAAGACTCTGGGCCTTGCCGTCCACGTTAGGATTTACTGCAATTCGGTTCTCTGATGGGAAGGGGTTCCCAGAGTTTTTGAAGGGGCCGGCGGAAGGTCTTCTCCCCTTGGCAGTTTCGCCTGAAGTCTTTCCCGCCGGCCCCTTCGTGCCACTCCGTTCATCTGTATGTATAGTGTGGAGACCAGGGCAAGCGTTTCACTTCTACGAACTTTTTTTGAACTTTTTTCCGAATACTCCCAATGTCAACAGAATCAGGATTGGATATGCGGAGGCTCCATCCGCTGTCTACATAATTCCCTGAACAGGCTAAACCACAGCACATCAACGACTTCGGCCGATATATTGAAGAGAATTTCGATGCAATCTTCTCACTTACCTTCTTGGGTGGGATCACAGGCTCATAGAACTCTCAGGAACAATCCTTGGCTTGGTAATACTTCGCCAGCCGCTCCAGCCTGACCAGGTCCTTTTCGAGGTCCTGCACGGTGTAGTCATAGACTTGATGCTGTTGCAAGAAAGCATCGACCTGCATACGTGTGCCAAAACCCAGAAGCTGGCGGACTTGCTCCATGGTGAGCTTTCCTGCACGATAAGATTCAACGGCGAAATCTTCTAAGAGAATGCGCGCCGGATTAGCATCACGTGAAACTATCTTCCTGGCAAGGTCCTCGGTCATTGGTTTCTCACATTACCGCGCGGAACATCCGTTGGCGTATCCAACTCCTTGTTGAAAAGCTCTCTGATTTGGGCGAGCGTTTTCTTCTTGTTCTTGCCGGTTTCCTGCTCATAGGCGTTCGCCACGTGCCCGGCCAGGTCAGCAAGCACGATACCCCAGGCGATTGGGTCTTTCCATACACCCACATCGATGCTTACATGTTGTCCGCCCTTGGCGACCCAGACTCGAACGACTTCAATAGCGTTAGGATCGTTTTGCGCGATTTCAGGGATGATTAGTTCTTTTTCCATTTGGGATTGTTGACCTCGGATCTTTGTAAAATTAGGAAGAATCGTCTATAAGCGCACGCAAGGCGTGACCTGTGGTGGAAAATAACGGCACGAAGCGAGTGGATGAGTGTCATCCTGAGCGGCAGCGAAGGAACTGCTCCGCTGCACTTAAGGTACACGAGAACTGCTCTAACCGCTGGTTGTTGGCCAAAGACAACTGTTGATCCGGTCAGCGCAATCACAGGCACTCATTTTCCACTACAGGTTCATCATCTCTCTGACCTGTTATTTTTCCGTCAAGCCTTTCGCTCTAACGGCGCGTTCTCCACAGGACATGGCAGGTGTCGATCAGCGCTCCTCGTAGAAAAGCAGGCAAGATTTCTAGGCCTTTAGATCACCCCATGAATAGCCTGCACTGAGGTGTGCCGAAGTGATCACCCGATTCAAGACTACTCTCCAGCAGTCGTAGTGGCGGTCGCCGATGCCGGCGGGTTCTTCACCCATTTATCAAACCAGCTCACCATCTCATACAGCGTATGCTCGGTAGACTCGCGGGCTATGTAGCCGTGGGCCTCGTACGGCAGTTGAACGTAACGTACGATTCCGCCGTTGCCTTTGATTGCCTGATAGAGGCGCTCGCTCTGAATGGGGAAGGTCCCGGAATTGTCGTCGGCCATGCCGTGGATCAGCAGAATGGGGTGCTTGATCTTGTCCGCGTGCATGAACGGAGAGACTTTGATGTACATCTCCGGGGCCTCCCACAGCGTGCGGCGCTCGCTCTGGAACCCGAAGGGGGTCAGCGTGCGGTTGTACGCTCCGCTGCGGGCCACGCCGGCGCGGAACAGGTCGGAATGGGCCAGCAGGTTGGCGGTCATGAAGGCGCCATAGCTGTGTCCGCCTACGCCCACGCGGTCGCGGTCGGCCACGCCCATCTCGACGGCCTTATCAATGGCGGCCTTGGCGCTGGCCACGATCTGCTCGACGTAAGTATTGTTCATCGTGTCCGGGTCGCCGATCACCGGCATGGTGGCGTCATCGAGAACTGCGTAGCCTTGCGTTGCCAGGAACAACTGGGAAATTCCGCCGATGGTTGTGAACCGATTCGGCGATCCTGAGACCTGTCCAGCGGTGCTGGCATCGCTGAACTCCAG
>Ga0210400_10004494_pt1 | contig 12067 bp, 9 predicted proteins | sample IncBWH26MmetaG_FD_155456 | JGI IMG/M metagenome (GOLD analysis project Ga0210400, IMG submission 155456) | Forest soil microbial communities from Barre Woods Harvard Forest LTER site, Petersham, Massachusetts, United States - Inc-BW-H-26-M | ecosystem: Environmental > Terrestrial > Soil >...
AGAAACCGGCGTCACAGCCGACAGTTGTGGCCTCTGTTCCCGCCGAGATCAGCGACAGTGACGCGGACCTTTTCGAGAGTGAGGACGTCGTTTCACCATCGATCGCAAAGCCCGCTGCACAAACTTCTGCTCCTAAGGTCTTTTCTGCTGCTTCTGCGCCTGCGACAAGCGCCGCCAGCGCGCCCGCTCCCGCCCGCGAGTCGAGGCCCAGCGCCTCGCCCGAGAATAAACCAGCTTCAACTGTTTCAGAGCCCGAGAGTCCAGTTGAGGGAGTCGCGACTAACAGCAGTGCTGCGGGCGAACGGATTTCCGCGCCTGCGCCCGCGTTCACATTTGGCGGTAATGTCAGCAACGACGCCGAATCCGCCGGCGGCGGAAGCAAGAAGACGCTTCTATTGGTGGCTGCGGTTGTGCTGATTGCCGCGGTCGGCTACGCGGTATGGAGGCAATGGAACTCGAGCGAGGCCGGAAGCGTTCCCGTGCGCGTTACCGCGCAGCGGGCGACACCTCCTGCAACGGTTCCGCAGGTGGCACCAAAGGCGGCTCCGGCGGCTGCGTCTTCCACTTCAGCTTCTCCGGCTTCCTCTACTACTTCTTCGGTTCAGACCTCGACTCCAGACTCCTCGGCCGCTCCACAAGCAACCGAAACAGCGAGACCTTCTTCCGATACGTCGACAGCCGCAAGTGCGGAGAATGCGCCGGTTCATGCGGGCAAAGTCAGCGCTGGAGCAAGCTCGTCGAAGCCTTCGCCTACGGCTCTGGCGGCAAACAAAGCTCCAGCAACAAAAGCAAATGCAGAGCCGATCATGATCAAGAGCGGGGCATCGCCGGTAAAAGCGGCGGCAGTCCCTGATGCGTCGGCTCCGAGCATGGCCGGTATTACCGTAGCCGGCAACGGCGGAGCACTCCCCAATCTCATGGACAACCAGATCAAAGGGCCGACTCCGGTGCTCCAGACGCTGAACGTCTCACAGGGAGTGTCGCAAGGACTCTTGGTGAAGAAGGCGCAACCCACATATCCGGCAAACGCGCTGCGGCTGCACCTTGAAGGTGCGGTCCAGCTTTTAGCAACGATCTCGAAGAACGGCGACATCTCCGCGGTGAAGACTCTCAGCGGAGATCCGCAACTGGCGCGCGCTGCGACGGACGCGGTGAAGCAGTGGAAGTACAAGCCGTATCTGCTCAACGGCGAGCCGGTCGAGATTCAGACGCAGATCACGGTAAACTTCAAGCTGCCGCGTTAAGCTTTGGACCTGCTTCTCGGCGTTGAGAAATCCAGGGCGTGGCAGCGTCGGGTGTGATCTCGTGGCAAATCCAGCCTGTGAATTTCTACTCGTAAAATATTTCCAATTTGGTTTCTTGGGATGCGTTGATCGATACACGATGACGCCAAGGACGGGGCAGCCACTACGTCGGGCCTAGGGCTAACCCCGCCCCCAAGGTCGTTACTTTTCGCCGGTGCTGGGATTCAGGAACAGCGTCCCGTTGCTCCTGATCTTCGTGAAGTTGAACATCTGGATGATGGAGTTGGCGATTCCGTCGAACGAGCCCTGACCGATGCGCTGGCCGCCCAACCAGTTGTCTTCGACGAAGTGGATGATGGAGGACTGGTCGGTCACCGAGTGATCGACGAAATTCTGCTTCGCCCACGGTGAAATGACCAGCAACGGTTGCCTGGGACCGTAGCCGCAGCGGCCGAGCGCGTGCAGAAGCGAAGGATTGAGGCCGGGCAGCGAGGTGGCGGCCGTCCCGCAAGCACTCGGACCGGTCAGAGCGTCGGCGGCGCCGGTGGAGGTGTTCACGATCGGACCCATCTGGTGGTCGTACCATCCATCGGAATCGTCATACATGATGATCACGGCCGTACTGCTCCAGGTGGGCTGCGCTTCGAGGAAGTTGATCAGATCCACGAGGAAGGCCTGCTCATCCAGAGGATCGGAATATCCTGCGTGGCCATCCTGGTAGGCCTGCGCCTTGATGAAGCTCACCGCCGGGAAGTTGCCCTCCGCAACGGCAGCGTAGAAATCCTGCAGATCGTACTGATGATTCGCGGGACCGGGGCCGCCGATTTCGGAGATGGAAGCGGGCCGGGTGTGGGCGTAGTTGGCGGTGGAGGTGTAATAGTTGAAGAACGAGTGGTGAGGGATGTAGTCGCCGGTGGTGCCGGCAAGGCCGGCCGAGCTGCGGCTGCAACCGGTGGTGCCGTTGGGATTGACGATGGACAGGTTGAAGCCGCCCATGAACGATCCCCAAGTGATACCAGCGCTGCTCAGAAGGTCACCAATGTTGTGACTGCCCATGGTGCCTTGGGCGCGGGTGGCCGAGGAACAGGTGTCCCCCAGCGGATCGGCATCGCCGATCATGGTGAGAGAGCCGTCGCTGCCGCCGCTTACTTCGTCGCCGGTCCCGTTCAAAGTGGCGATGACGCCGTTGGTCTGGCCCGAAACCAGATTGAGAACGCCCGGGGTTGACGGGCCGAAAGTGCTGCTGAAGGAGTTGTCGCTCATGGCAAAAAACTGGGCGTAGTTCCACAGGCCTGTGACTGTATTGCCGTCAAAGTAGCCCATCACCTCGTTCGCGCTCGAGCCTGTATCCACCGGGAACAGGTCCATGAGACCGGTGTCAAAGGCTTGTTGCTCGGATGTGTAGTTATGGTTCTGGTCGGAGGTGACAGCCTGGGTGCGATCGAGACGAAAAGGGTTGGAAGCAGCTGCGCCGTTGGCGGGATTGAGGTTGGGATTGTTGGTGAGCAAGCCGGCCGTGAGACCGTTGACGGTGGGCGTGGCGGGCGAAGGTTTGAACTTGGGTTCGCTGGCGGGATTTGTCGCGTTGGGATACGTTCCAAAATAGTGGTCGAAGGAAACATTCTCCTGGAAAATGACAACCAGGTGCTGGATGGGGGTGGCAGTAGCGGGTGTTCTGTCGTTGTGCTTTGCGATTGCTTTCGATGCCGCGAATGCGGGCATAGCGGTTGGTCCCAGGGCGGTGGTCAACGCCAGCAACAGAGCCATCGTCCCCCGGGGAGCATCTGACATCTTCAGTTTGATGAACATTTTAATCCTCCGCCCGTGGGAAGCAGGGTCCATGCCTCCGCCGGCACGCACGAGAGGCCACGACACTGTTCTTTGAACCGGGGTGAAGAGGAATATAGCGGCAGCATGTTTCAGAGCGGTTGCGTGATTATTAAATGAGAGTGAATCGGTAGAGACGTGCGCGTGAACCAGAACGGCTCGCTTGCGCCCGCCGGACAAGCGAGGCGGCTGTCCCCACATGGGCATTTTCGGTGCGGCCGTTCCGGTCGTTACTCGTGCTGGAGGACCTCGTCGATCACGGCTTTGCCGCCTTTATCCACAGTGATGACTTTGTGGATGGGGACATAGCCGCTCATGGTGATATCGACGATGTAGTTGCCGGGATCAAGGATAAAGTTAACCGGAGAGTCTTTATCCAGCATGTGCTTGTTGACGGCCACCTGTGCGCCCTTGGGCTGGGTCTTAATGCTGACCGTGCCCATCCCCTGGGCTTCTTTGCCGCCGAACAGCTTATTCATTTTTCCGACGGTCTTGATGTCGTCGACATTGCCGAGCGATCGCAAGGTGGGCGAAAAGTTGATGGTCTGGCCCAGGATGAATTGGGCGTTCGTAGTCTCGTCAATGTAACCCGACTTGCGCACCAGCACCACGTGCTGACCCTTGTCCACGGGAACCTGGGCGGGAGTGAGCTTGCCGGTGTCTTTGCCGTCCACGTAGACGTTGGCTCCGGCGGGACTGCTGGAGACCGCGAGCGCCGCCATCAGCTGGCCGAGATGGCTCACGACAAATGCCTTGCTGCCGGAAGACACATTGACGGTTCGCGTATCCGTGGAATAGCCGGCTTTGCTGACAATGACCGAATGCTGGCCGGCGCCTAAACCAGACAGCGTGAAAGGTGTAACCCAGGAGGGATCGGTTCTTCCGTCGACCTGCACTTGCGCGCCCTGAGGGGTGGAATCGATCGCCATCTGTCCGGGCACGACTACGGGGGCTGCAGAGGTTTGCTTCTTCTTGCCATTCCTGCCTCTGGAGGGAGCGGCGGCAACGTGTGTGGGCTCCGGCTCCGCTTCAGCTACAGGGGCGGGGGGCGGAACCTCGGGTTGTGCCTGGGCTGCGGCAGACTGCGCCGGCTGCGATTGCACTGGCTGGGGCTGGGCGGCAGGTTGGCTGGGCGCAGGTTGAGGAGTGGATTCGGCGGCGGTGGGGCGGGGTGAATCGCCGTCATTATTCAAACTGTTGACGTGGAGGACCAGGGCCACGGCAATGATCAGGATCAAAACCGCCGCGCCGGCAATGGAGTAGACGATCAGCTGAGGCGGGACGCTCTTGATTTCTTTCATCGCCTTCTGCGCGACTTCGCGCGGCTGAACCTTGGGCTTCTCCGGCTCACCACCGTCATAGGCCGTAACGCTGGGCATGTGAGAAGTTTGCTGATCGAAAGTCGGCGGAGGAGGAGGCGGGACGTAAACTTCTTTGAGCGGAGGCAGTTCGGTCATCTCCGAGAAGCTCACGCTGCCGCCGCGAGACGGACCATCCTCGGCCTCGGCCATCATGGGATCGACGGCAATTCTCGGGGTCTCGATTCGGGGAGCGTCTACTGCGGGCTCATCAACGACGGAAGAAGACATGGAAGCTGACGGTTGCCGCGCCGTATCGATGGCCGGCTTTACCGGTGTGGATGACACCGGCTGGCCGCCCGCCCATCCGGCGGCAGCTGCGGCCGCCTTGGCAGGAGCGGCGGACGGAACTGCGAATTTCTTTTCGACCGGCTTGTTCTGCACGGGCTGGGTGGCATGAGGCTTCGGATCAGCAGGACGGGTCGGGGTGGAAGCCGCAGTGGCTTGCCGGGCTGCGGGTTGTGCCGCGCCGACGAATTTCGACTGGGTCGCAGCTTTGAGCGCGTCCGGAACAACTGGGCTCTTGGCAGCCGCGGCTGGCTGCTTCGCGGCCTGTGGTCTGGATTCCTTGCAATTCTCCAGATCGTCGAGGAGCTCTCTTCCGTTCTGGTAGCGTTTCCCCGGATCCTTGGAGAGCGCTTTCATGATGAGATCGCTTAACAGTGGATGGAGCTTGGGGTTCAGGTGCAGCGGAGGCACCGGTGTGCTGTCGAGGATGCTCTGGCGAACGGATTCAGCATCCTCACCATCGAAGGCCTTATGATCGGTCACCATTTCGTAAAACACTGCGCCAAGACTGAACAGGTTCGAGCGCGCGTCGATAGTCTCGCCGCGAACCTGCTCCGGAGGCAGGTACGGGAGGATCGACGGGACGCCGGGCATTTGAGTCGTAAACTTGCCCACGCTGGAGACGCCGTATCCGAGAATTCTGACCATCCCGTCCCAGCCACACATGATCTTGGAGGGCTCCAGACTATAGTGAAATACGTTGTGGGAGTGAGCGTGATCGAGACCGCTGCACACCTGCCTTCCGATATCCAGCAGGTCCCAGATGGAAAATCCTTCTTTGCGCGCCAGCATGGTGGCGATGCTGTTGCCCTGTATGTATTCCATCGCGGCATAGAATTGGCCGTCGACTTCTCCCGCGCCGTAAACCGGTGTGACGTTGGTATGGCTCAAGGCCTTGGTGGTCTCTACCTCCTCAAGAAGGCACTTCTGCAGTTCGGCGGCGCGTTCGCCGAAGGCAGAAAGCTGAATCGCTTTTAGAGCGACGGTTTGGCTGGTTTGCGGGTCGTTCGCCTTATAAACCACGCCCGTCGCAGACTTCGCGAGTTCACTGATGATTTCGAAGTGGCCAATTTTCGTGGGCATTGTTTCGTTCCTCATCCCCAGACAATACCGGGCAGTTCCCATCTGAGAACTGCCTTGGTTAAACCCAGGGCAGGGTAAAGGTAGGATATCGCTCAGGAGATTTAGGTTCGAGTTACCAAAGTACTGCAAAACCGGGACGAAACCCCCGACACGATTGAATGCTGGTCCGCGGAACCTTCTGCTCTGCCGCGAAAAGGAACTGAATCACCAGCGTGACCTTTTGCCGGGAGGCGCGTTTAACACGTTGAAGGGCAGAGGGTGACAATTGTCATACAGGCCAGATGACGATCTCCACTGGCGTCGGAGCATGTGCGGTCTGAGTATGGATGCGGTGGTTGGGTGCAGATCGTGTGAACTGGCATTTGCCAAGGCTGGAGGCAAGTTGTCGAAGCAGACTCCTTCGTTTATCCTTGAGGCCTGCATGGACTAAGGTCTTCCGCTGTCCAGCACGCCGCGTTTTCCCTGGGGTTCAACTGGGTTACAAAACATGACTTTGACCCGATTTGTCACCAAGAACGCCTTCCGCAACAAACGCCGCAGCATTCTGACCGTGGCAAGCATCGGGGTTTCCCTGCTGCTGCTCACCTTCATGATGACGATGTGGAGCGGCTTTTATATCGAGAAGGGCAGCGCCGAGTCAACCCGCCGGCTGGTGACGCGACACCGGGTGTCGCTGACCTTCAACTTGCCCGGCTTCTACCGCGAAAAAATCCGCGCCCTACCCGGAGTGCTTGCGGTCGTGCCCAACTCGTGGTTTGGCGGCCTCTATAAAGACGACAAGCCGGAGAACTTCTTCGCGCAGTTTGGTACCGATCCTGACGAGTTCCCGAAAGTCTACCCGGAGATGCAACTACCACCCGATCAGCTTGCGGCCTGGCAACGCGACCGCGCCGGGGTGATTGTGAATGACGAACTGGCTCAGGCCCATGGCTGGAAGCTGGGGGATCGCATCGTGCTGATGGGGACAATCTATCCCGTGAACCTGGAACTCACCATTCGCGGCATCTATCATTGGCCCACGGCGAACAAGACGGTCTACTTCAACGCGAAGTACGTGGAAGAGGCAGTAGATTTTTTCAAAGGACGGGCCGGCACCTTCAGCATTATGTCCGGCTCGCCCGACGATGTGGCCAAGATCGCGAGCGCCGTGGATGACATGTTCCGCAATTCGCCGCAGCCCACCAAGACGGAAAGCGAGAAGGCCTTCGGGATGACCTTCATCAACATGCTGGGGAATGTGAAGGCTTTTATCCTCAGCATCTGCATGGCGGTCGTCTTTACTACGCTCCTTGTTTCCGCCAATACTATGGCGATGTCGATCCGCGAGCGCACGCGCGAAGTGGCTGTGTTGAAGACTCTGGGCTTTGAGCGGCGGACCATCCTGGGGCTTTTCGTGGGTGAGGCTATGTCGCTTTCGATCGCGGGGGGACTGTTTGGCTGCGGCTTCGCGTGGCTGTTGCTGACTGGCATGAAGAATTCGCCGATGGGTTTTTTCCTGGCGCAGATGCACATTTCGCTCGGGACTCTGGGTGTCGCCGTGGTGGTGGCGGCGTTGGTGGGATTCTTCAGCTCGCTGCTGCCCTCCTACCACGCCTCGCGGGTGGAGATCGTGGAAGGGCTGCGGCACATCGGTTGATATGCGGCTTCCTGATTGGTTGAATTTATGACGTTCAGCAGTTTTGTGGTGCGCAATACGTTTCGCAACAAGCGGCGCAGCCTGCTGACGATCGCCAGTATCGGGTTTTCGTTGCTGTTGCTGACGCTGATGACCAGCATCTGGCGCGCTTTTTACGTCGATCAAGTGGCTCCGGAGGCCGCAAAACGGGTAATCACACGCGACCGCGTGTCCTTGTCGTTCTTCCTTCCGGCGTTCTACCGGGACAAGATTCGCGCCGTCCCCGGAGTGGTGGCGGTGGCGCCGATGACCTGGTTTGGAGGCCGTTATAAAGACAACCGTCCAGAAAACTTCTTTGCGCAGGTGGCCACCGATCCGGACGAGTATCTGAAAGTTGCGTCCGACAAGATCGTTCCGCCCGACCAGTTGGTGGCGTGGCAGCGCGACCGCGCCGGAGCACTGGTAGATGTGACGCTGGCGGACAAGTATGGCTGGAAAATCGGAGATAAGATCACGTTGCTGGGGACGATCTTTCCGGTGAATCCGGAGCTTACAATTCGCGCCATTTACCACCGGGACCCCCCTCAGAACTCTTTGTATTTCAATGCCAAGTACCTGGAAGAGTCCGTAAACTGGTTCAAAGGACAAGCAGGCTGGTATGCGACTCAGGTGGGGGAGCCCGGAGAAGTGGCGCGAGTCTCCAGCGAAATTGACGACATGTTCCGCAATTCGCCGTTGCAGACGAAGACCGAGAGCGAGAAAGCTTTCCAGCTCGATTTTGTAGCTACCTTGGGAAATGTGAAGGCATTTATTCTGGGCATCTGCGGCGCCGTAGTGTTTGCCATCCTGTTGGTCTCGGCGAACACCATGGCCATGTCGGTTCGCGGGCGAACCCGCGAAGTGGCGGTACTGAAGACCCTGGGATTCACGCGTCAGCGCCTGCTTTCCTTGCTCGTGGGCGAAGCCGTAGGACTGGCGGTCGCGGGCGGAGCCCTGGGTGTCGCAGTGGCCATCCCGGTGATCCAGGGATTGACCCGCCGTTTTGTCGCTCTGGGGGTTCCGCTCAACATGAAAGTCACGCTGCCCACGGTGGGACTGTCATTGCTGGTCGCGGCCGTAGTGGGCTTCGTCAGCGGCTACTTGCCGGCATACAAAGCTTCCCGCATGAATATTGTGGAGGGGTTGCGCCACATCGGTTGAGAAGCGTCGACTGAATTGAGAGTTTATTTATGGCGATACCGATCAGCTATAACGTTCGCAATTTGAGGCTCCGCAAAGGGCTCACCATCATGACCGCGCTGGGCATCGCGCTGACCGTGACAACCGCCATCTTTCTCATGGCGCTGCTGGCTGGGTTGCAGCGAGCTTTTGTTACCAGCGGCAATCCGCAGAATGTGCTGGTGCTGCGCAAGGGATCGGAGGCGGAGTTATCCGGCGGCTTCGACGCTGCACTGTTTCCCACACTCAAAGTTCTGCCGGGGGTCGCGAAAGACAGCCACGGCGAACCGATGGCTTCTGGTGAACTCGTGGTTGTAATTGTCCTTCCCCGCAAAGACGGCACAGGCGAGGTGAATGTAACGGTACGCGGCATGATGCCAGATGGTCTCGAACTTCGTCCCAGCACGAAGCTCACCGACGGCCGCTGGTTCCAGACGGGGCAGCGCGAAGTTGTGGTCAGCAAGTCCATCCGGAGCCGCTTTTCGCGCGCCAATATTGGCGACACGATGGAATTTGGCAAGGGATCGTGGAAAGTGGTGGGAGTCTTTGACGCTGGCGGCTCGGCCTATGAATCAGAAATATGGGGCGACGTGAATCAGATGGCGGCGGATTTTGACCGGACGGGCGGTTTCTCCTCGGCCTATCTACGCGCCACCGATCCTATTGCCGCCGATGCCCTCAAGAACCGGGTCAGCGATGATCAGCGCCTGAAGCTCGAAGGAGTTCTGGAGACGGACTATTACGCAAAGCAGACCCGGTCGGGCGGTCCCATCAAATACATTGGCATTGTGGTCGCGATCATCATGGCCATCGGATCGAGCTTCGCGGCGATGAATACGATGTACGCGGCGGTGGCGTATCGGGGGCGCGAAATTGCGACTCTTCGGGTGCTGGGATTTTCGCGTCCCGCGATCCTGACATCGTTTGTTCTGGAATCTTTGATGCTGGCGTTGCTTGGAGCGCTGGCGGGAATTCTTTTGATGCTGCCTTTTAACGGAATGCAGACAGGAACATCGAATGCAGTGACGTTTAGTGAGGTGGTATTCAGCCTGCAAATTACGCCGATGGTGGCAGCTACTGCGGTTGGGTTCGCGCTGATCATGGGATTGTTGGGGGGATTTGCTCCAGCCTGGCACGCAGCGCGGCAGAATATCCTTACCGCCTTGCGAGGTTGATGCCTGCTGCCGGAACCGGATCGCTGGATAGTTCGTACCTGGTGATGGAGCAGTTTGATAGGGAAGCGAGCCAAGCGAGCGTTAGTGCGCCGCAAAGAACGCGACGCATCGCGCGGCTCGCCCGCATCCTTCGCCGCGCAGAGAACGCGCGCTCAGGATGACATTGAGGCTTATGCCGATTGACGCCAAACACGAAGACTTGCAGAGCCTGCGAATCGACCGCACGGCGCGCAGCAGGGGCGATGGAGAACCGCCGGCCTGGGCACGCCGCTACATTGTTATCGGAATCGCAATCGTGGCGGTGCTCAGCTTGTCCGCCCTGGCCTACCGGATGCTTTCGCGCGACGTGCCAGAGGTAGAGGTGACACGAGCCTCCGCGGAGAGCAGCGATGTCGGCGGTACGGTGCTTTCGGCCACCGGCTACATTGTTGCTCATCACACCATCAACGTGAATTCCAAGGTCACGGGGCGACTGGCCTGGATTGGCGTGGAAAAAGGCGACAAGGTGAAGGAGGGACAGGTTCTGGTGCGCTTGGAGGACCAGGAGTTCCGCGCGTCGTATGAACAGGCGAAGGGCGCATTGGACAACGCTCGCGCCTACCGCGATGAACTTGAGCACGGATCCCGGCCGGAAGAGATTCAACAGGCGCAGCACAACCTTGACGAAGCCCGCGCCACGCTGGTGAACGACAAATTGATTCTGGACCGCACCAAGGAACTCTCAGCCGGGGGCGTGGTTTCGCGACAGGCGCTGGACGACGCTACCGCCAAGTTCGAATCGGACCAGCAGCGGGTGAATTCGCTGGACAAAGCTTTTCAACTGATGAAGATCGGCCCTCGTGCAGAAGAAATTGCCCGCGCCCGGGGATCGCTGGCGCAGGCGCAGGGGCAGTTCGACTATGCGAAGTCGCAACTTGACGCCACCGTGATTCGCGCGCCCGTCACGGGCACGATTCTGGACCGCACTGCCGAAAAAGGGGAATTGATTACGGCGCAGTTTGCCAGCGCGGCGGCCGGCGGGCCTCAGGGATCAGTAGTGTCGCTGGCGGATTTGAACGATATTCAGGTTGAACTCGATATCGCACAGTCCGACTTCGCCCGGCTAGGTCCCAAACAGAAAGGCATCGTCACCGTGGATGCTTACGCCGATCGCAAATATAACGGGGAGATCGCGCAGATTTCGCCAGAAGCCAATCGGCAGAAGGCTACGGTACAAGTGAAAGTGCAGGTGCTGAATCCGGACGAGTATTTGAGGCCAGAAATGAACGCCACAGTGAAATTCCTGGCGGAGGAGCAGAAAGCCACCAGCGAGCGCCCGACGGGAGCGTTTGTGCCGGCCAGCGCGGTGCGGGATCATGACGGCAAGAAGGTCGTGTTCCTGGCCTTCGAGGGCAAGACGCGTATCCGCGAGGTTCACGTGCTGAGCCAGCGCAGCGACGGCTTTCTCGTCGACGGACTGGTGGGCGGCGAAAGCGTGATCACCAAAGGGCCGCCGGATCTGAAAGACGGGGACACAATCAAAATCAAGGGGCAGTCATAATTATGAGCACAGTTATGGAAAACAAGATCGCTACCGGAACCAAGGTCGTCCAGGCCCGCAATGTCAGCAAGATTTTCAAACGCGAGGCCTTCGAGGTGAAGGCTCTTGACGACGTCTCGATCGACATCGCGGCCGGCGAATTCATGGCACTGATGGGGCCCTCGGGGTCCGGCAAGACCACGCTGCTGAACATGATCGCAGCCATTGACCGGCCGACCTCGGGCGAGTTGCTGGTGCAGAACCAGAATATTTTCCGGTTCAGCGACTCGCAGGCCGCGCACTGGCGCAATGAGCACATCGGATATGTCTTCCAGACATTTAATCTGATCCCGGTGCTGACCGCGTTTGAAAACGTGGAACTGCCGCTTCTTCTGACCAAGCTCAACCCGCAGCAGAGACGCGAGCACGTCATGACCGCACTGAAGCTCGTGGGCCTGGAAGAACGGGTCAACCACCTTCCCAAGCAGCTTTCTGGCGGACAGGAGCAACGGGTGGCGATCGCCCGGGCCATCGTGAGCGATCCTACGCTATTACTGGCGGATGAACCCACGGGCGACCTGGATAGTCACTCAGCCACGGAAGTTTTGGAGATCTTGAAGCGTCTGAACGAGGACTTTCACAAAACGATTGTGATGGTGACGCACGATCCGCACGCAGCGTCGTATGCACACGTGACCCGGCATCTGGAGAAGGGGATGCTGCTGCCACCGGGATAAGTT
>Ga0210400_10004495_pt1 | contig 12066 bp, 10 predicted proteins | sample IncBWH26MmetaG_FD_155456 | JGI IMG/M metagenome (GOLD analysis project Ga0210400, IMG submission 155456) | Forest soil microbial communities from Barre Woods Harvard Forest LTER site, Petersham, Massachusetts, United States - Inc-BW-H-26-M | ecosystem: Environmental > Terrestrial > Soil >...
GTAGGTTGCGGAACAGGCGGTCCACCAGCCACGGCGGGCATTCCTCGCCGGGTTGCGGCAGCTGTTGGAATGCGATCTCAAGTTCGTACAGCGAGTCATTGCGGGCCTCGTCCGCGCGCGGCGCCTGCGAGGTGGGCCCGATGAACAGCCCCGAGAACAGATACGACAGCGACGGATGATTGTGCCAGTAGGACACGAGGCTGCGCAGCAGGTCCGGGCGGCGCAGAAATGGGGAGTCCGGCGCGGTGGCGCCGCCCAGCACAAAGTGATTGCCGCCGCCGGTGCCGGTGTGCCGGCCGTCGAGCATGAACTTCTCGCTCGAGAGGCGTGCCTGATGGGCCTGCTCATATAAGTGTGTGGTGCGATCCACCAGTTCGCCCCAGCTCGCCGACGGATGGATGTTGACCTCGATCACCCCCGGGTCGGGCGTGACGCTGAAGCGCGTCAGGCGCGGATCCTTGGGCGGTTCGTAGCCCTCCAGGATCAGCGGTTGTGCGAGCGCCTCGGCGGCGCTCTCAACCGCCGCGACCAGTTCCAGGTAGTCCTCCAGCTGCTCGGTGGGCGGCATGAACACATACAGCACGCCGTCGCGAGGCTCGGCGCACATCGCCGTGCGCGTGATCCAATCCGCCGATTCCTGCTGCGCCGGCTCGCGGTCGGGCCCCACCTTCGCGCCAGCAGCGTTGGCAGTTGCGGAAGCTGCGGTCGCGGCCGCCCGCCCGGCGCGCGGCCCGTCCCGCAGTTGCGTGCGGATATCGGCCCATGAAGCCAGCGGCGGGAACACCTGCATGGGATCCGGAAGATGCACAAAGGGGTAATCGCCCGGCTTCACCCACGGCAGGGAGTCGAGCGGCAGCCGGTAACCCAGCGGCGAGTCGCCCGGAACCAGGTAGCAGCGCTCATCGCGCAGAAACCAGGGGCCGGATTGCCACTGGGTCCGCAAAGGATCACGTCCGATGGGCATGACATAGCCCACGGCCCGTTCCAGACCGTGTTCAAACAGCCGCGCCAGCCGGGCGCGCTCCTGGGCATCCTCGAGGTTGGAAAACTGGGGATTGACGTTGGCGGGCAGGCGGCGTTCGCGCCATAGATAATAAAAGGCATCCTCGTACGCCGGCAGGATATTCGCGGGCGTGACGCCCAGGCGCGCGGCAACGAGGGCCAGGAAGCGCTGTGCCGTCTCGGCGGAAACATCGTAGTCGATGGATTCATCGGCCAGCAGCTCCGGATTGCCCCAGATCGGCTCGCCATCCTGGCGCCAGAAACAGTTCAGCGACCAGCGCGGCAGTGGCTCACCCGGATACCACTTGCCCTGGCCGAAGTGCGTCAGACCCTTGGGCGCATAGTGGCTGCGCAGGCGGTGGTACAGGTTCGCGGCGAGACGGCGTTTGTCCTCGCCCAGCGCCGCGGTGTTCCACTCGGGACCGTCCGGATCATCGATGGAAACGAAGGTCGGCTCCCCGCCCATCGTGAGGCGCACGTCGAGCGCGGTCAGTTCGCTGTCGATCTCATGCCCGAGGGATTCGATCTGCGCCCATTGTGCTTCGCTGTAGGGGCGGGTGACGCGCGGGGCCTCCCAGATGCGATCCACCCGCATGGCATGCTCGAACTCGACTTCGGAATCCTCGACCAGGCCCGAGACCGGCGCCGCCGAGGAGGGCTCCGGGGTGCAGGCCAGCGGAATATGGCCCTCGCCGGCCAGCAGACCGGAAGTCGGATCAAGGCCGATCCAGCCCGCGCCGGGCAGATAGACCTCGCACCAGGCGTGCAGGTCGGTGAAGTCATGATCGGTGCCCGAAGGACCATCGAGTGATTTCACATCGGCGACCAGCTGTATCAGGTAGCCGGAGGCGAAACGTGCCGCCAGGCCCAGATGGCGCAGCAGCTGCACCAGCAGCCAGGAGGTGTCGCGACAGGAGCCGGAACCTTTCTCGAGGGTCTCCTCGGGACTCTGCACGCCCGGCTCCAGGCGGATCAGGTAGCGGATGTCGCGCGACAGCGATTGATTCAACGCCACCAGGAAATCGATGGTGACCGGCGCCGTGCGCGGCACCCGCGCCAGATATTTCTGCAACGGCGGCGTGAGCGGCAGGCAGGTCAGGTATGGGGCGAGGTCCCGTTGCTCGCCGGCTTCATATGCAAACGGGAAACTCTGCGCATACGGCTCAAGAAAGAAATCAAAGGGATTGAGCACCGCCATCTCGGCGACCAGGTCCACCTCGATGCGCAATTCCGTAGCGCGATCCGGGAACGTCAGCCGCGCGAGATAATTCGCCTCCGGATCCTGCTGCCAATTGACGAAGTGCTTGGCCGGAGTGACCTTCAGGGCGTAGGAGAGGATGCGGGTGCGACAGTGAGGCGCCGGCCGCAGGCGCACCACCTGCGGCCCGAGGGCCACCGGCTTGTCGTAGCGATAGTGGGTGACATGGTTCAGGGCAATATGGATGGACACCAACAGTCTCCGGCACAAGGCGAGGCAGCATGACGAGCACCCATTATACGGTGCAGCGGGACCGCCCCGTTCGCACCAATTTGGCACATCGCGCACCAAGGAGTAGCGACTGGGTCTGATTGTTTGAAGCGCGTGCACCCGCACTGGTATGTTGCTCTGAATCTGTGCCCGTCGAGGTGACATGCGCATTGACTGGACCGCATATTCCGCGCCCGGACTTCACGATGAGCTGATCGGCCCAGGCGGCGGTGCGCGTGTCGCCGGCCGCGCACTGGCCCGTTACCTGACCGAGCTGGGTGGTGAGGAGATCGGCGTGCGCCAGCAGGCCGCGGAACTCGCCATCAAGGCCATGGGCATCACCTTCACGGTGTACCACGAGCAGGGCGGCTCGATCGACCGCTCCTGGCCGCTCGACATCATTCCGCGCACCATTGCCCGCAAGGAATGGAACCGCATCGAGGCCGGCCTACGGCAGCGCGTGATCGCAATCAATTGCTTCATCGATGACATCTATCATGAGCAGCGCATCATCGCCGATCGCATCCTGCCGATCAGCATCATCGCCTCGTCGCGCAACTTCCGGCCCAACTGCATGGGCATCTCGCCGCCGTCCAGCTGCTGGGCGCACATCTGCGGCACGGACCTGATCCGTGGCGCGGACGGCACGGTGTATGTGCTGGAGGACAATCTGCGGGTGCCGTCCGGCGTTTCGTACATGATTGAGAACCGCCAGGTCGTGAAGCGGGTATTCCCCGAGCTGTTCGACAGCGCCGTGATCCTGCCCGTGGATGACTATCCCGGGCATCTGTACGACATGCTCGCGGCGCTGTCACCGCGTCCGCAGGACCGGCCTGAAGTGGTGGTGCTCACTCCGGGTATCTACAACTCCGCCTACTTCGAACATGCCTACCTCGCGCGCCAGATGGGTTGTGAGCTGGTCGAGGGGCGGGACCTGACGGTGGCCGATGATGACTGCCTCTACATGCAGACCACCCGCGGCGCGCAGCGCGTGGATGTCCTCTATCGGCGCATCGATGATGACTTCCTGGATCCGGATGCATTCCGTTCGGACTCGACCCTGGGCGTACCCGGTCTGATGCGCGCCTGGGCCGCTGGCAAGGTGGCACTGGCCAATGCGCCGGGGGCGGGCGTCGCCGATGACAAGCTGGTGTACACCTATGTTCCGGACATGATCCGCTACTATCTGGATGAGGCACCGATACTGCCCAATGTGCCTTCGTGGCGCTGCGGGGAGCCGAAGGAACTCGAGCACGTGCTGGCAAACCTTGATTCCCTGGTGGTGAAGCCGGTGGACGGCTCAGGAGGCTATGGCATGCTCATGGGACCGATGTCCACGCAGCGCGAACGCGCGCAATTCGCCGCGCAGCTGAAAGCCGCGCCGCGCAATTTCATCGCCCAGCCCGTCATCACCCTCTCGACGGTGCCCACCTTCGTGGGCGATCGGCTGGAACCGCGGCATGTGGATCTGCGCCCCTTCATCCTCAGCGGCCCCTCCACCTATGTGACGACCGGCGGACTGACGCGGGTCGCGTTGCGCAAGGGCTCGCTGGTGGTGAACTCATCCCAGGGCGGCGGCAGCAAGGACACCTGGATCGTGGATACGGAAGCCTGACCCGCCATGCTGGCCCGAGTCGCCGAAAACATCTACTGGCTGGCGCGCTACTTGGAGCGGGCGGAGAACACCGCGCGCCTGATCAGCGTGAATGCGAATCTGCTGCTCGACCTGCAGCGCGGCTACGAGCTGGGGTGGCTGCCGCTCATCGATATCACCGGCAGCCGGGTGGCATTTGATGCGCAGAAGCGGCGCAGTGACGAGCGTGAGATCGTGCAGTTCCTGCTGGCGGAGCCTGAGAATCCCGGATCGATCAGCGCGTCGCTGAATTCGGCCCGGGAGAATGCCCGCACGCTGCGCGATATCCTGCCCGATGAGGCGTGGGAAATCCTCAACGAGTTCTTCCAGGAGTTCACCGCGGAGCTGCCCACCGGCCTGAACCGGCGCACCCGCTACAACTTTCTGAAACGGATCGTGCTCGCATCCCAGACCCTCGCGGGCGTCCTGGATGGCACCATGAGCCGCACCGACGCCTACACCTTCATGATGCTGGGCCGGAACCTCGAACGTGCGGACATGACCAGCCGCATCGTGGACGTGCGCTCGGCGCAGATCCTGCCGGCGGACGCCTCCGACTTGGGTCCCTTCCATACCATTCAGTGGATCAGCGTGCTGCGCTCATTGTCAGGCCAGCACATGTACCGGCAGACCCGCCGCGCCCGGGTCAGCCGGGTCGAGTCCCTGGATTTCGCCCTGCGCGATGCGGAGTTTCCGCGCTCCTGCATGTTCTGCCTGCGCCAGATCGAGCTGGGCCTGCGCACCCTGTCGCGCAGCGCCGGGGTGCTGGACACGCTCGCCGGTGCCCATCGTTTTCTCGCGCAGGTCAATTTCGCCGATGTCGATCAGGCAGGCCTGCACCAGCTGATCGATCACCTGCAGGTCTACCTCAATGGCGTCCATGCCAGCCTGGCCCAGGCTTACTTCCCCGCCTTGCCCGGCAACGCCCGTCGCCCCCTGCAGCAGTCACAGGAGGGTGGCAGCACGCTGCCGCTGTTCGCCGATGCGCCCTAGAATGCCGCGCTGACTTGTGCGGCGACCGCCTCGGGCGTCAGGTCGGTCACACAGATACTGCGGTCGGCGGCCTTCAGCGGGCCATACAGGGCCGGATCGGTGGCCTGAAACAAGCCCATGGTGGGCGTCTCGGTGGTGCTGGCCAGATGCATGGGACCGGCATCGGCCGAGACGAACAGCCGCAGGTTGGCGATGGCCGCGGTCAGTTGCCGCTGCGCGCCCAGGTGCAGCGTCGCAAATCCCGGCACGGTGGGCGCGGCGGCGGCGGCCGGCAGGAATTCCAGCGCAACCACTTCCGGATGCAGCGCCAACAATGCCTGCCAGAATCTCGCCCACCAGGACGGCGCCAGGGCCTTGAGCCCCGTGGCGTGCCCGAAATAGCCGACCACCGGTCGGTCCGCGGCGCCGGCCGGATTCGCGGCCGCCACGGCGGCGACAATGGCCGCATGCCCGGCGGCCCGCTCCTCCGGTCGCAGCGGTAGCCACAGCCGCAGCGCGGCGGGGTCCCAGGCCGCCCCCAGCACCGTTGCGATCAGGTAGGCCGGTTGCCGGCCCTGGTGCATGGTGGCGGCGGGCAGCGGGATCGCATGCGTGAGTGCCGCCCACTGCGAGGGCAGACTGAAGCCGAGACGGAACCGGGCGTGCGCCAGGGACAGGATCAGGCGGCCGCTGGTGGAGAACGGCGTGGGATCGATCGCCAGGTCATAGCGCGTGGCGCGCAACTGGCGCAGCGCGCGCAAGTACTGCGGAATCAGTCGCGCGCCCTTGTGCGGAAAGAGAATCACCTGCCGCACGCCCGGCATGCCGGCGAGCAGGGCGGGCGCATGCGGATACGACAGCGCCAGATCGATGTGCGCCTCGGGCAGCAGGGCGTGCAGGCGCTCGATCATGGGCGTCAGGAACAGGGTGTTGCCCAGACGCCCGTTGATGCGGCCGATGAGGACCGAGCGGATCTCGCGCCCGTCCAGCCGCATCGCCGTGTGCCGGCGGCCGATCAGCCGCTGCAGCACCAGACCCAGCCGGTACCGCAGCTGCCCGCGCAGCTCGCGCAGCCGGCCGCGGATCAGTGCCCCAAGCGGCGGCACGGCAGCCTAAGACCTCAGTGCGCCTGTGGTTCCTGACCCGGCTTCGGATCCGACAGCGGGAAGGTCTGCGCGCCGCCGCCGGCGGCCGGGGCCGGGGCCGGGGCCGGCCCCGGCGCTACGGTGCTGGTTGGGGCCGGCGGCGGTGTGACCGCGGCCGAGCCGGTGCTGCGGGCCACCGTATCAAGATACCGCCGGGCGATATCGCTGTTGGTGTGCACGCTGCCGCCGATGATGTCGTACGCATTCACCACGCCCTTGTCGTAGAAGCGTGCATCCGCGTCGTTGTCGATGGTCAGCGCGCTGCCGTCCAGGGCAACCCCTGCGAACAGGCCGCGGCTGCGCGAGTAGGAGTACACCTCGGCCGAAAGCGTGGGGTCGGTGCCCGCCGAGGCGGTGCGCCCGACCGGACCTGCCGCCACCGAGGCATCCGCACCCAGCGTCAACTGGCCGCTGGCGATGCGATCAATGCTGCGCTTGGTGGTGAAGACGAGAATGACATCCGTGGAGGTGACGCCCCACTGAAAGCCGAAGCTGCCGCCGGTCAGGTTGACGAAGATGGGATCGCTGAAGTGTCCGCTGGGATCGCGCGCCACCAGCACGCCATTGCCGCGACGGCCGCCGAAGAAAAACGCGATCTTGGTGACATCCGGCACCACGGCGATGCCATAGGCGCGTTCCAGCAGGCGTGTCGGCACGAACTGGTCCGGTGAGCCCAAGGCATCGTTCAGGACCTGGCTTGCGGTCAGCAGACGGGCCTCCTCGCGGCCCTGGGCCTGCACTGCCACGCTGGCGAATACCAGGGTGAGAGCGGCCAGCAGACCAGTCAAATGAGCGAACAGCCCGGTGCGATTGCGCATGCGTAGGATCCTTGAGTTGAACTGTGCCAAGCTTACTCCAGCCGGGCATACAGTTGGATAGACGTTTTGAACCTACACGCAATCTTTGAGTCCAAACTCCTGCGCAGTCTCGGCTGCTTTTCCGGGCTGCTCGCAGTGCTGCTGATCGCGCCCGCCGGGACACCGGCTCACGCCGAGTGGCTGTATCGGGATGCGCCCATCATGGGGACGCGCTGCGATGTGGAGCTGTGGACCGAGGACCACCAGAAGGGCGAGGCGGCGATTTCCGCGGTGTTTGATGAAATGCGCCGCATCGACAACGAGTTCAGCACCTTCAAACCTGAGAGTGAGGTGTCCCGCGTCAATGCCGCCGCCTCCCAGGCGCCCATGCGCATTTCCAAGGAACTGTTCGATCTCATCGCGACCTCGATCGACTATTCGAAGCTCACCCGCGGCACCTTCGATATCACCTATGCCAGCGTTGGGTACATGTACAACTACCCCGAGCGTATTCGTCCCAGCGACGCGCAGATCGCTGCGGCGCTCCCGGAAAGCAACTACCGGCACATTCACCTGGATGCTGCAGCCCAGACGGTGTTCTTCGACCATGCCGGCGTGCGCATCGATTTTGGCGGCATCGGCAAGGGCTACGCTGTGGATCGCGGGATCGCGGTGCTGCAGGGCCTGGGGGTCACCAAGGCGATGGTCAATGCCGGCGGGGATTCACGGATCATCGGCGACCGTTTCGGCAAGCCCTGGATCATCGGGATCAAGGATCCGGATGATGGCACCCGCACCATCCTGCGCATGCCGCTCACGGACACGGCCTTCTCCACGTCCGGCGACTATGAACGCTTCTTCGACGAAGGCGGCGTGCGCTACCACCACATCCTGGATCCGAGGACCGGCAAATCACCGCATGTCGTGCGCAGCGTCACCATCATCGGGCCGTACGCCACGCGCACCGATGCGCTGACCAAGAGCGTGTTTGTGATGGGCGTGAAGGAGGGCATCGCCTTCATCAATACTCTGCCCGACATCGATGTCGTGGCCGTCACGCCGGATCGCAAGATCTGGTATTCGAAGGGGCTGGAGAACCCGGCCGGCCCGAAGTGATCGTCAGTACCACACCGACAGGAACAGCTGCATCACATTGAGCTGCACTTTGTAGAGCGGCTCGGTACCCGCCACCACGCCTTTGCTGGGATCGATCAGCAGCGCGTCACGGAAGTCCTTGTAATCGAAGAAGAAGTGATCGAAGCGGATATTGGCGGTGCTCTTCGAGAGAAAGGGCGCATAGGGCATTTTGAACTGGTAGGAGGCGCCGGCGCCGACGGTCAGGCTATCGAAGGAGGACAGCTCGCGATTGCGCGACATGAAGTTCTGCTGGTTGGCCGAGGCGAACAGATCGCTGTAGAAGTCCGCATGCGACTGGACGTAGAAGCGGAAACTGGTGTCGAAGGTCCAGCTGCGCCAGGGCTGGGAGTAGCCCAGCTGCGCCGTATGCGCGCGGATATGCCAGGTGTCCTCGAAGTACCGGTACTGCAGGTCAAGCGCGGCCCGCCAGGGCAGGAAGTACTTGTAGTCCAGGCCGAGCGCGTTGCTGGTGCGGGTGCTGGGGTCGATTTCCGCTGCGAGGCTCGCGCCGCCTGAAGGGTCCGCATACATCACGGAACGATACGGATTGCTCAGCCAGCCCTGATCCGTGATCACTTCCAGGTCCGCCGCGATGAGGGAGTTGCGGGTCAGGATTTGCGTCAGGCCCACCCCATAGGAGCGCTCGTCCATGTCCTTCTTGCCGAAGCCGGGGTCATGGACTTTCTCGACGCAGGGGTAGTTGAGCGCCTTGTCGTCGATGAGGCATTCCATCTTGAAGACGTCATTCCAGGTGCGCCGGTAGGTCATGCTGATGGTGGTCAGATCCCCGAACATGCTCTGGCTGATGCCGAAATTGCCGGTGTTGGAGCGGTAGTCGGGCTCGTAGCTGTGCGTGACGCCCAAGGTGTAGGTGGTCTTGCCGTACAGGAACTCGCCCGTCAAGCCATCCTGGGTGCGCTTCTCGCGGTAGGGACTCGCGCCCGAGGTGCGCACGTCTATCGACGCGCCGGAGACGATGTCCTCCAGATGGCTGTACGACAGTGATACGTGGTCGCCGACTTTCTTGCGCACCAGGAACGACAGACCGTTGATATCCTGGCCACCCCCCGAGTAATGGCTCGCCTGGGCGTCGGCCCGGTCCTCCGGCAACACATCGGTGCGGCTGGCGACGCCGTACAGGCCGGACACGAGCGCGAGGGCCGCCGGGGCCAGCCAGCGCCCCGCACGCCCGGTTGACGGCTTCAATTGCATCCGCAGCCGCCACCCGCGGCGCCATTGCCGCCGCGCGCCGCATTGCGGACTTCAAACACGTGATCCATGTAGGCCGAGGAGATCGGATTGCGGTCGAAGGCCATGATCGGATCGGCCAACCGCTCGCGCTCATAGGGCTTCACCCACGGCTCGAGCGGTGAACAGGCACACAGCTGCAGGTACAGTCCCACGGCTGCGATCAGTCCGACCATGCGACGCGCGATGCTCATGATCACTCCCGGAGCAGGCTGCGGATCTGGTCCATGTACAGGTTCTCATCGCCGGTCTTGTAGCTGACATGCATCAGCCGCACATTGCCCTTGCGGTCGATGAATACCGTGGTGGGCATGCCCTGTACATTATAGAGACTGCTGACCTGGCTCTTGGCATCGAACACCACCGGGAAGGTGACCGGCGTCTGCTTCAGGAAATTCTCGGCGTCCTTCTGCTCCGGTTCGACATTCACGCTCAGCAGCGTGAAGCCCAAGGGCTTGTACTTCTTGTAGATGCTGTCCAGCAGTGGCATTTCCTGCCGACACGGGACGCACCAGCTCGCCCAGAAGTTGATCATGACCACCTGGCCCTTGTACTGGGACAGATTGATGGTCGAGCCGCCGCGGGCCGGCAGGCTGAAGGTCGGCGCGGGCGGATCACCGGCGGCATTGGCCGCTGCGGCCAGGATCACCGTCGTCAGGGTCACCAGGCCAAGTCTTGTCCATCGCGTGAGCATGTTGCTGCACTCCTAAAAGAAGACGGTCAGACCCAGATGGGCCTCAAGATTGCTGGCGAGCTTGTTTACACCCAACAGGTCCGAGTTGAACACCCGGTCCTCGACCGCGACATGGACTGCGAGCCAGTCCGTTGGCAGGACTTTATAGCCGGCCCCGAAGTTGCCGGTGAACTTGGAATCACCGCCAAAATCCACGGACCCGACACCCGCCAGGATGTAAAAAGAGCTCGTCATGGCGCGGTTGCGACCGATGAAAACCTCGCCAGGAAGGAAGTTGTAGCCTACTGACATGTCGTAGTACTTGAACCATCTCTCATTGTCGGTAAGCAGCGAGATATTGCTCAAGGTTTCGAAGCTGGTGCGCCCCGCCTTGGAGCGGCCGGCCTCGACCTGAAGGAAGAAGTCCTCGGTGACGTGGTAGGCGATCTGCGCGCCGAAGACCCGGTGGGCCCCGAAATCCTCGATATTCAAGGTGCCCAGGTAACCGCCCAGTTCGATGTCCTGGGACTTGATCCGGGGGACTTTGATCTTGCGCCGCTCCACCTCCGGTTCGATGACCCGGGGCGGTGTGCTCTCGTCCGTGGCGGTCCGGTCGGTAGTGGCGCCGTCATCCGCCGGCGCCGCCGGGGGTGGGGCGTCATGGCCAAACAGATGACGCAGCGTCGCGCACCCCGACAGGCTGCCCATGAGCCCCAGCAGCAGTGTCAGAAGAAGAATGCGAAGCCGAATTTCCATTCGTCCACCTGCTGGTTTTGGTTGCGGTTGGTGAAGATGATGTGTTCTTTGTATTCGCCACGCAGAAAGAAGCGTCGCGTCAGGTAGTAGCGCAGCCCGCCGCCCACATAGGCGGATTGCTCGGTGCGGTCATCGGGCTGCACCAGCGTCGCCTTGGGCTCGATGCGCACCACCCCGGTCCCCAGCATCACGAACGGGGCCAGTCGGGCCTGCGGATAGAAGATATGGGCCAGTCCCAGATCGAGCGTGGTGCCATCCGAAGCCCGGCCCAGGAATTGGCCGACCGACACCTCGCCGGAGAGGTTGGGGTTGGCGAACACGGCGCCGTACAGCGATATGGCCGAGGCGCCGCCATAGTCTCCATAAAAGAAGGCGCCGACCTCGAAGCGGTGGGAAGTGAAGGCGTTCAGGTCGCCCACGTCATAGTGAAAGTGCGTGCCATCGGCCAGCACCGTCTGCTCCATGTCATGCGCCGAGGCCCAGCCTTCCACGCCGCTGGCGGTGCGCACCTTGAACCAGTCCGTATAGCGCTTCAGGACATCCACGCTGGCATCCCGATCGACCACGTTGAAGACCGGATAGCCCCGTCCCGGCCCCGTGTGCAACTCCAGGTAGGGCGTGCGGATGAACACCTGCAGATAGTTCGCCGCGGCCTGGGCCGGGCGTGCGCCGAGCCCCAACCACAGCAGGGCGAGCAGGCCCGCGAGTGCACAGGAAAACCGCGCGCAGCGCAGCACCGCGGCCGTACGCCTGGCCGGAGCCTGGGCGGCGCTCGCATCAGACATGGGATGACCCGAGCCCGTGACCGTCAATCGAGGGGTGCGGCCGGATCGAATGGATTGTTGAAATACTGAGCCCCTATGTCCAGCCACTCGGAAATCACCCGCAGTTCCGCCGGGCTCAGATAGCCCGCATGCGTGCCTCCGGTCGCGAATTCCCTGAAGAACTGCGTCGACGCACCGGCGCTGCCGGCAACCATTGGCGGCCCGATGCTTACCGGTACCTGCGTCGGCAGACCCGTGGTCGGATCGATGGGTCCAGGGACCAGCACGTCTGTCAGCACGCCCATCATAATGGTCTGTTCGTTATGGGCAAACAGCAGTCTTTGATACGACACCGGCTGCAGGGGCTGTTCATTGGAGGCGGTGGTGGTGAGATCCAGCTGGGTCACCCCGGCCGGGACCTGCGGCGCGTTGGCCGCACTGGTGGGACTATGGCACAGCGTGCAGGCGCCT
>Ga0210400_10004496_pt1 | contig 12065 bp, 7 predicted proteins | sample IncBWH26MmetaG_FD_155456 | JGI IMG/M metagenome (GOLD analysis project Ga0210400, IMG submission 155456) | Forest soil microbial communities from Barre Woods Harvard Forest LTER site, Petersham, Massachusetts, United States - Inc-BW-H-26-M | ecosystem: Environmental > Terrestrial > Soil >...
CGAGTAACTGGCTTGGGTGATTGGAGCGATGCCGTGGAGCAGCACAGCGCTGATCTTCTGAAAATCTTTTTGCCAATCGTTGCTGAGGTTGTCAGCAAGTCCGGTGACAAAATGCTGAAATGCATCCATTTCGGGCGCGGAAAAGTGACTTTGCGAGATGCCGGCGGCGTCGCGCGTTACCCACACCGCGGCCACGCCTTCAGCTCCGGCCCAGAACTCGATGAGCGCGGTCTGGGGATCGAGCCGCGACTGTATGGAGCGGAGCGTGAGCGCGTCTGGCGAAAGCTGGCCGCCAAAAAATTTGTCTTGAAAGACGCGAGCGCGGCTACGCTCCATGAATTCGAAAGCCGCAGCAGCGTCGTTGCGTTCCAGCAAAAGTTTGATCAGCGCGTCGTAAACATCGCGCTTATCGGCCAGGAAGTCCGACTTCAACCGCGAGAGCTGCAATTGCGAACGCAAACTTTCAATCCGTCGAATGGCATCACGGAATTTCGCTTCCGCAATCTCGCGATCGCCGTTCTTCAGCACAATCTTGCCCAAAGCGTTTACCGCTTTCCACTGTTCTTCGACGGTGCCGAGTTGCTCCGCGGCCGCGAGCGCGGCGGTGAATTCCTTTTCCGCTTCCGGCAATTTGTCCATGCGGTAAAGCGTTTCTCCACGATAGAGCAATGCCTGCATGGCTTCACGCTGGTTCTTGGTTTTCTCTGCCAGCGCGCGCACCCGATCAAACGTTTTCAGCGCATCCTGCAACCGTCCCAGATCCAGAGCCAGAAGAATGCCGCTGTTCTTCAACACTCCGAGTTCGCCATCAATATCTTTCTCTTTCGCGTAATACTCATCCGCATAGCCGTAAAAAAGCAGCGCCTGTTTCGGATCGCCGAGGCGGCGGTAAAGGGCCCCCATATTTGCGTCCATGTGGCCGACATCGCGCGGTGTCAGGTCTTTGTTGGGATGGGCCAGAATGTCGGTGTAAATCTTGATGGCGCGCTGGTCGTTGCCGAGTCGTTGATAAAGCGTTGCCAGGTTCAACAATGTGAACTGCCGCCACGTCGCGGTCCACGGTTCGGTTCCCGATTTTTCCACGTATTTGAGCGCCGACTCATAGGTGCGCAGGGCTTCAGAATATTTTGCCTGGTAGTAATAGACGATGCCGAGATTATTCAGGATCAGCACAGCCGTTTGAGCATTCCCGGTTTCCGCCGTAAGCTTCAATCCCAGATCGAGTTCCGCAGCCGCCTCCACGTAATTCCCAGCGTTGGAGAGAGCGAGGCCCGCGTCATCATGGGCCAGCGCTTCACAGTTTTTGTCATGCATCTTCTGGCAGGCAGCGACGCTCTCCCGGGAAAATTCCACCGCGTGGGCATATTCACCAGACATAGTTGCGATGTCGCTCAGGTTATTCAGCGTGTCAACCAGTTCCTGGCTTGGCTCCCGCACGCGCAACGGCGGCAGCACCGACTCATAGATTCTTCGCGCTTCATCGGAAGAGGCGGCATCGCGCAGCGACTTAGCCTTGTCAATCTGCGCCTTGAACTGCGCGGCGGTCGACGGCTGGCTAATGGCGCCAATTGAGGCAAACAGTAACAGCGTCAGCAGGAGGACAAGAATGATGGTTTTCTTTGGCACGATGTTTAGCAGAAGTATATGTGAAGATTGCCGCAGAAAGTCATGCCCCAGGCAGATGAAATACTTCTGCAAGCCGCTCAGTGAAAATCGTGTGATTGCATCTCTGCCGCTGTTACCTTCAGCGGCATGATTTTTTGCGCTTTCAGATGCACAATCCCATCCTGGTTCTGGACCACTCCCTTCACCTTGAGAAAACGTTCATGCAGCACCACCAGCGGATCGCTGCTGTAAAGGTCCGGCATAACAATAATGTTGGAGTTTCCGGTTTCATCCTCCAGCGTGATGAAGATCAGCCCCTTGGCGGTTCCCGGACGCTGCCGTGTGATCACGCTGCCTGCCACTACTGCCTGCTTTCCGTGCGGCGACTCTCTCAACTCTGCGGCGGAAAGAATTCCCATGCGCCGCAACGCGCTCCGCTGATACGCCATCGGATGCGGTCCCACCGTCATCCCTGTTCCGTGATAATCCGCCACCAGCCGCTCTTCCACTTCCATCTTATGCAGCGGAGAAGACGTGTCGGCCTCCACTACATTTTCCAGCAGCGGTCCGACCTTGCGCGCGGCCTTTTCGATCTGCCACAGTGCATCCCGCCGATGCAGTTCAGTATTGGGGTTCATGTGATTCAGCGCGCCGATCCTCGCCAGCATCGCCAGATTGGCCCGGCTCAACTGCGGTACCCGCAAAGCCAGGTCTTCTGTTGACGCAAACGGCCGCCGCTTTCGTTCTTGCACTAAAGCCTCCGCCGCTGCCAGTTGCAGGCCACGGACGTAGCGCAGGCCAATCCGCAGCACCGGCTTGCCGCGACTGCCTTCCCGATCGTCCTCTTTTTTCCCTTCTAACGTGCAATTCCATTCTGAACAGCTCACGTCAATCGGCCTGACTTTCAGCCCGTGCCTCTGCGCATCTTTCACCAGGGTTGCCGCCGAATAGAAGCCCATGGGCTGGTTGTTCAAGAGCGCCGCCGTGAACGCCGCCAGATATCGTACTTTCAGAAACGCGCTGGCATAGGCAATCAGCGCAAAGCTGGCCGAGTGCGATTCTGGAAATCCATACAGAGCAAACGAGCTGATAAATTTCACAATGTCGTCCTGCGCTTTCGGCGTGACCCCGTTCTGTGTCATCCCTGCGCGCAGCTTCACTTCAATTTCTTTCATCCGCTTTTCTGACCGTTTGTGTCCCAGCGCGCGGCGCAGATCTTCCGCTTCGCCGCCGGTAAAGTTGGCGCAGATCATCGCCATCTTCAAAAGCTGTTCCTGAAACAACGGCACGCCCAGCGTTCTCTTCAGCACGGGCTCGAGTGAAGGATGGGGATAGCTCACCTCCTCCTTCCCTTGCCTGCGCCGCAGATATGGGCTGGTCATCTGCCCGGTGATCGGCCCCGGACGAATCAGCGCCACCTGCGTCACCAGGTCATAAAACTTTTTGGGATTATTGCGCGGCAGTGACGACATCTGCGCCCGGCTCTCAATCTGGAACATGCCAATCGTGTCTGCCCGGGTGATCACGTCATAAATGTCGGGACAATCCTGCGGCAGGTGCGCCAGATCCACCTCTTCGTGATAGTGGTCCTGAATCAGGCCAATCGAATCCTTCAACACTGCCATCATTCCCAGCCCTAACAGATCGACCTTGATAATCTTCAGATCCGCGCAGTCATCTTTGTCCCACTGCACCACCACGCGTCCCGGCATGGTGGCCGGCTCCAGCGGGACTACTGAATCAAGCTGCCCCTGGCAAACTACCATTCCGCCGGAATGCTGGCTCAAATGCCGTGGCAGATCCTGTACGCGCACGCACAAGTCCAGGTATTTGGAAATGCGGTCCTGCGTCAGATCCAGCCCGGCATTGGTGAAGTGCCGGTCAAACGTATCCTCTGGCCCGCGCCACTCCCAGCCGCCCACCAGCCCGGAGAGTTTGTTCAGCGTCTCCGTATCGAATCCAAAAACTTTTCCCACCTCGCGCGCCGCCAGCCGTCCTCTATAGGTACAGACGTTCGCTGTCATCGCGGCGCCCAGTTCGCCATAGCGTTTGTAAACGTACTGGATAGCTTTCTCCCGCTCGTCGCCGCTGGGCAGGTCCAGATCGATGTCCGGCCATTCGCCGCGCTCTTCTGACAGGAACCGCTCAAACAGCAAGTCCATCCCTATCGGATCAACAGCGGTAATCCCCAGCGAATAACACACCGCGCTGTTCGCCGCCGACCCTCTTCCCTGCACCAGGATCCCGTTCTCGCGACAAAAGCGCACGATGTCCCATACGATCAAAAAATATCCCGCCAGTTTCAGCTTGCCAATCAACGCCAGCTCTTTCTCCATCTGCCGGCTTACTTTTTCTGTTACCGGCTTGTATCGATCGGCAGCGCCCTTCATGGTCTGCGCCCGCAGAAAATCAATTTCCTGTCCGCCATCCGGCACGGGATAGCGGGGGAACTGGTAGCCCAGGTTTTCCAGTGAAAATTCAAGGCGCTGTGAAAGTTCAACCGTGTTGGCAATGGCTTCCGGCAGATCGCCGAACAGGCGCGTCATCTGTTCCGGCGTGCGCAACCGGCGCTCAGAGTTGCGGCACAGCAGCCGTCCCGCCGTCACCAGTTGCCGCTTGTTCTTGATGCAGGTAAAGACGTCCAGAATCTCACGGTCCGCGGCCGTGGCGTGGCAAACGCCGTTGGTGGCCACGATCGGCAGCTTCAATTCGCGCGCCAGCTCCACCGCTGCGTGATTGCGGACCTCCTGCTCACGCTCCAAGTGGCGCTGCAACTCCACATAGATATTGTTCGGTCCAAAAATCACTGCCAGCTTTTCCAGCAGCTTCCGGCCAGCCTGTATTCCTCCCTGTTCCAGCGCTCTGGCCAGCGGGCCGCTTTCATCGCCGGTAAGGCAGATCGTTCCCGCCGCATGCTCTTCCAGTTCTTCCAGCGTTGCCCACGATGCAGCATGCTTCGGAACGCGCAGCTTTGTTTTCGTCAACAACCGGCAAAGGTTCTGGTAACCGGTCTGCGATTCGCACAGGAGTGGATAAAAAACCGTGCTGTTTTCTTGTGCGCCAGCATTTTCCTCCGCAACCGAAATTTCCACCCCCACATGGGCCTTCATGCCGATCTTTTTCGCGCTCATATGAAATCGCGGTGACCCGTAAAATCCATTGCGGTCCAGCAACCCCATCGCCGGCATATTCATGGCCGCGCCGATATTGGTCAGCGCCTCCGGAACGGACGCTCCCTCCAAAAATGAAAATGCTGACCGGGTGTGTAACTCTACGTATTTCATGAAAGCGGGCTGTTGGCTCTTGGTTCTTAACTAGCTTTCCCTTAGTGTTCCTTCGTGTCCTTTGCGGTTGAAAGAGGGCTTTTTCCCATCACGGCGATGGCGGCGATCACGCGCGATCTCAGCGATTCCCATTATAGCGAATAAATAACGAAAGCACCTACAAAAATACTCGAATCCTGTATCATCCCTCTTTACCGAGGAGAAACCATGCCGCACAAAACTGTTGTCGTCCTGTTGCTGACCCTTTCGATCGCTTTGCTCGCCCAAACCAAGAAGCCCGCAAAAGGCGCCGACAAGAAGGCTGACGGCCCCACTCCAGTTACCGGCAAACCAACCACCACAGCCAGCGGTCTGGAATACTGGGACATCAAGAAAGGCAGCGGCAAACTGGCGGAGAAAGGCAAGAAAGTCAGCGTGCACTACACTGGCTGGCTAACGGATGGCAAAGAATTTGACAGCTCACGCGACGCGGGCGAGCCCATTCAATTCGATCTGGGCGCCGGCCAGGTCATCAAAGGCTGGGATGAAGGGATCGCGGGGATGAAGGTCGGCGGCAAGAGGCAGTTACGGATCCCTCCAGCGCTTGGATATGGAGCGCGCGGCGCCGGTTCTGCCATTCCTCCCAACGCCACTCTGGTTTTCGACGTGGAACTGATGGGAGTGAAGTAAGAAAGCGGCTTTCGGCTCTTGGCTTTTGATTTTCGATTTTTGGCTAATTGCTAATTGCCAGCTGCTGCCTTGGCTGACTCCTGAGTGCTACTTGATCAAAAACCAGAAGAACAGCAGGTTGGAAATAAACATGCCAGTTACGGCGCAGCCCAGCCAGAAGTTCTCAAAGCGGCTATTGGTGGTGCGCATGATCCTGGAATTATTGGAAAGCAGCAGAATGTAGGCAAAGATCGGCACCAGCACTACTCCTGCAAGGGCCTGGGACCAATAAAGCACGTGCACGGTATGGACGCCAAAAAAGTCGATCACGACGGCCAGAAAGACAGTCGCTGAGATCATCACAAAAAACAGCCGTGCGTTCCACGGCTCCATGGACAGACCTGACCGCCAGCCCGCGGCTTCCGCCACGCTGAAGCACAGTGACGCCACCAGGATCGGCAGCGCAATCATGCCTGAAGCGATAATGCCCAGTGCAAACAGCACCGGTCCGATAAAGCCAAACGATCCCAGAGCTTCAGACGCTGTTCGAGTGGTCATGTTCGAGGGATCGGCGACGTGCATGTGCGAAGCCACTACCATGGCCGAGAGTGAAATCAGGCAGGCAACAAATGTTCCCGCGTGCGATTCCGTCACGTGCGCTTTGGCCAATCCTTCGGGCAGCCCGCGCTTGGAACTGGTCTGCCATACGATCACGTCGGGCGTTAGCAGCGATCCAAATACCGCCACTACGCCCATCATGTATCCCGAGTTCACCTGCATGCGCGGCAGCAACACGTCCTTGGCCAGTGCGGTAAAGGAATCGGTAACGCGGTACGCCGCCAGCACGTAAGCGATCAGAATCAGGCAAAGCCCGCCCAGCACTTTGGTGGTCTTCTGGTAGTCGCCGATGATTAGCACGTACCAGACGGTAAATCCCACAATGGCCAGGAAAAACAGCCGCGGAGACATGGTGAGAAGAGAGAAGCTGTCGCTAACAGCCACGATGTCGCCCACGATCATGGCCATATTCACCACAACGATCAGCAAAGCGATCAAAAGGGCCATCTTGCGCCCGTAGTGCTCGCGGATCAGTTCAACCAGTCCTTTCTTGGTTTCCTGCCCGATGCGCGACGACACGGCGAATACGCTGAACAGAACGGGTACGCACAGCACCACCACCCAGCCCAGTGACACGCCAAAGCTCGCGCCTGCCACCGTGGCGGTCAGGACTGCCGCCGGATCAAGATCGGCGGCTCCGGCGATGATGCCCGGCATGGTCCGCGCGGCCTTATGTAAAAGCGAAGACTTCGGATTTTCAGGAGCAGTTTTCTGCGCCAGATGAAGGGCTTCCATTTTAATCCATTCACTTAGAAGCAGATGCAGCTCTGCTAGTTGGAAGCCTTAGGAAAGTAAGGTTACGTGAAAAGCGCCCTCGAGTCAGCCGTTTCCCAAAATGGAGCGCCCTTTTGGGCCGACGCACGCTGCTTGCTGCCTTATTCGGTCCTGAATTAAAGCGGCGCCCACCCCTGACACTCCTCGGCAGTCGGTGGCCTCAACATGGGTCCGCCCGAACGCGACCTGATGACCGCGTCCGACACGGAACAAAAAGAGCGCCGGCCCGTATTGAAATTTATCGGTGTAGCGGCAATCACATATTCGGCGCAGGCATTTTCAGTGCCCTGCTGCTGTTCCCCGAAATGCGGCGCCGCGCAATTTGAACTGATGGTGTATTTGTAAGCGCCTTTCTGGCACCACACGCCGGAGGTGCAGCTCGCGCTGCCTAGTTGGCGATCCAGAAGGCAGGCGTGTTCAGCGCTGCCTCCGCTGTTGCAATCGCCGCCCAGAGTCGCCAGATCGCGCGCATACCCCTGCTCGGGATAGGTCGTCGAATATGTCACCTGCGTGGTGTTGATGGTGCGCACAGTGCTTGCGGCCGCTGATTCGTTGGCTGAAATTCTGGCGCGTAACAGATTGGGAATGACAATGGCCGCAATGAGCGGGATGAACAGAAGGCTGACGTATCCCAATATCAATCCAGTTAAAGCCATCCCTTCGCCTTTCAGTCGGCCCATGCTTTTCTTGATCTTCGAGAGTGAAATGTGTCCCAGAATAATGGCGGGAATTCCTGTGAAAATATTCAAGCATAAAGCGATTGAAGCGATTCCCAGGACCATGCTCGCCACCGCGCTCCCGTCCGTCTGTGACGGCTGGTACCGCTGATACTGCTGGGATTGCGTAGGATACTGGGATGTATTTTGGGCAGGCGCGGCCGGAACGTTCAGCCAAGCCGATGTTGCAGAGGGATTGGGTACGCTCGCCTGTAGCGGCGGGGGTGGGGGCGCAGGCGCCGTTTGCACTGGTGTAGCGCATTGCGGACAGACCGTGGAATCCTCGGGCATGGAAGCCCCGCACTTGAAGCAAAACATTCACACCTCACTTGGCTTCCGCCCGTTCTTTTTCAGTTGTTCGGGTTCCGCAGTCGAAAAATACTTCATTCACATCAAAAAGGCAATCAGCTTTGCAATGCGGGAACCATCCTTGTCAGCGCTTCCACTGCTGGCCAGGTTTTAAGCAAAGTGTTTGAGCGCTGCCTCTGCCGCAAAGTATCCGCACATCCCATGGACACCCGGCGCCGGTGGCGTAGACGAAGAGCACAGGAAGACGCCGTCCAGAGCCGTGCGATACAGGCTGGCCGTCGGACGCAGGAACAACTGGCTCAGATAAGCCGCTCCGCCGCTGATGTCACCACCAATCAGATTAGGGTTGTGCCGCTCCATCTCTGCAGGGCCCATCACCGAGCGCGCCGCAATGCAATCCCGAAAACCCGGCGCAAATCGTTCTACTTGTTTTTCAATCGCCTCGGTCACGTTACCGCTGAAGCCGTTCGGCACATGGCAATAGCCCCACGCCGTGTGCTTCCCCGCCGGGGCGCGCGATCCGTCAAACAAACTGGCCTGGGTAAACAACACGTAAGGACGGTCAGAAACTTTTCCCTTCCACGGCTGCCGTTCCGACTCGCAGATCTCTTCCAGCGTACCGCCCAGGTGGACCGTCCCGGCTTGCGCGCATTCAGCCGCGCGCCACGGCACCGGCTGATGCAGCGCCCAATCCAGCTTGTAAACACCCGGGCCATACTTGAAGCGCTCCAGGTTTCGCCGGTAAAAACCCGGCAGCTTTGCGCCTGCCATGCGGATCAACTGCCGCGGGGTCACGTCCAGCAGGATCGCTCGCGCCGGCGGCAATTGCTCCAGCGATTCCACATAACAATTGGTCATCACCCGGCCGTCCAGCGACTCAAGGTATTTGATCAATGCTGCGGTAAGCTGCTGCGAGCCCCCGCGCGCAAACGGCCAGCCAGCGGCGTGGCCGGCGACGGCCAGCACCAGCGCTACTGCGGACGTGGTGAGTTTTTCCAGCGGCAAGATCGAGTGCGCCGCCAACCCGGCAAACAAAGCACGTCCCCGCTCGGTCTTGAAATATGAATGCGCCAGTGACGTTGCCGGCCGAATCGCGCGCAAACCAAATCGCGCAAAGAATAATGGATGCTTTGGAATTCCCGGTGGCGCAAATGCATCCTGCAAGAGGTCCTGCCAGCGCGCCACCAAATCTCCCATCAACCGGCGATAGCCGTCGCCATCCGCGCCCAGAGAGCGTGCGGTTTCATCCACTGAGTGGTGGAGCATCACTGCCGTACCATCATCCAGCGGGTGAGCCAGCGGTGCGGGTGGAAACACCCACTCCAATCCGTGTTTGTCGAGCGGTAACTCGCGCAAGAACGGCGAGCAAACAACCATGGCATATACGGAAGAACAAATATCGTGGACAAAATCGGGCAGCGTCAGTTCCGCCGATCGCATGCCTCCGCCGGGAGTGCTCGCGCCTTCCAGCACCACCACCCGTTTGCCGGCCTGTGCCAGACGAATTGCTGCGGCGAGCCCGTTGGGCCCCGAGCCCACAACGATGGCATCGCACTCTGGCACTTCCAGCTTCGCTCGTTGGTCTGGCACAGAGGTAAGGATAAATCATGGATTCGGCGGGAATCGCCTAAACAGAATGCGCACATGGAGGCGTTACTGAAGATGGCGGGCTTCGATTTTCGCGCGCTACCGCTTCACTCTTAATTTCCGCGTGACCGACTTTCCGTCGCGGGTGGCCTGCACCATCACAGCGCCGCGATTCAGCACATCTTCGGTCAGCGCGATCGAAAGAGCCGCTGACCCAGAATCGTCGGCCACGCCGCGCGCCAACTCAAGGCCGTCCGAGGCAATCACGCCGCGCACCACCACCTCCGCACCGGGCGCCGGCTTGCCTGAATCGAACACCTGGAAACTTACAGGAATATCAGGCGCGTCGCCTGCCGCCGCGGGCGCTTTCCACTGTAAGGAAAGCCCTGAGCCGCCGATGTCCTGTACGTCGGCTCCATTGCCCAGCACGGAATTCATCTGCCCTTGCTGAATGGCATCGATGACAGCCTTGTGCTGGGTCTTCAATAGCTCGTGCATCGCTTCGGTGGAGAAACCGGGATGAGATATCTCATGAGCGTAAGAAAACGCCTGCTTGCCCACGCATTGGCCTTTTACAAATACCATGGTCTGCAACAATAGGTCGTTTTGCCGCGCTTCGCTTTGCACGTGGTACACCACGTCAGCCAGCTTTACGTCCGTATTGAACCCGAAAATCGTCATAGAGAACCAGAGGAAATCCCACGTAAACAACAGCATTGGACCATGTGCACCCAGCGCTCGCCAACCACCGATTAAAAATCACTAACTCCATTCAAAGTCAAGGCCTTGACACTCCCGCGAATGGAAATTACATTCGAGTGTTTGGCAGTTGCGGTTGCTCTTTCTGTACAGGCCTCTCATGCCGGAGAACAGTTACTTCGCTCATTATATTCCGTTGCTGTTTCAGGTGATCGTTGCCATAGCCCTGGCCACGGTCATGGTCACTCTTTCTCACCTGCTGGGCAAGCGTAAGTGGAGTCGCGCCAAGAACACCGCTTATGAATGCGGCATTGAACCTACCGGTGACGCGCAGCAGCGCTTCAGCGTCAAGTTCTACCTGGTCGGCATGCTGTTCATCTTGTTTGACGTGGAAGTCGTCTTCCTTTATCCCTGGGCCATCATTGCCCGCGAACTCAAGATGTTCGGCTTCTGGGAAATGATGATTTATATCGGCCTGGTGCTGGTCGGCTTCTTCTATATATGGAAGAAAGGCATCCTGGACTGGAACACGCCTGAAGGGAGTGGTAAATAATGCCACTCGCGCCCGCAATAACTGACATGGAACAACTGAAAGACCGCCCTTTTGTGGCCGATTTGCTGGCCTGGCGGGCAGCCGCCGTTGAAGGCGCCCGCTTTGATCGCGACGAGCTTACGATCTACGTCGCTCGCGAAGCCATCCGCGAAGCTTGTTCCCACCTGAAAGCCCGGGGATTGACTGACTTTATGTCTGACCTTACCTGCGCCGATTTTTACCCCCGCGAACCGCGCTTTGAAATCGCTTATCACCTGCTTTCCATGAAGCGCAAAGAGCGTATACGGCTGAAGGTCCGCTTATCTGGCGACGAGCCTTCTGTGGAATCCATCGTTTCCGTCTGGCCGTCAGTCAATTTCTTTGAACGCGAGATATTCGATCTCTTTGGTATCCGTTTCATGGGTCATCCGTATCTGCGCCGCATCATGATGCCGGAAGACTGGGAAGGCCATCCTCTGCGCAAGGACTATCCGGTGGAGGGCTATCGTTAATGGGGCACTTGAACTCCAACCCGGTACTCGACGCTACTGAAGACAAAACAATGATCCTGAATATGGGTCCGCAGCACCCGTCAACGCACGGCGTGTTGCGTCTGCTGCTGGAGATTGATGGCGAAACCATCGTCCGCATGATGCCGGACATCGGCTTTCTCCACACCGGAATTGAAAAGACCTGCGAAGCCAAGTTTTACCAGCAGATCGTTCCGCTCACGGACCGCATCGATTACCTCTGCCCCATGGTCAACAACCTGTGCTACGTGATGGCCGTGGAGAAGCTGCTGGGAATGGAGATCCCGCCGCGCGCGCAATGGATGCGCGTGATGCTGGCCGAACTCCAGCGCATCAGTTCCCATCTGGTCTGGCTGGGCACGCATGCCCTGGACCTTGGCGCCATGTCGGTCTTCCTGTATTGCTTTCGCGAGCGCGAAGACCTGCTCCGAATTTACGAGATGGTCAGCGGCCAGCGCATGATGACATCGTACTTCCGCATCGGCGGGCTGGCGCTCGATCCTCCGCTCGGGTTCTTCGAGAAAGTAAAGAAATTCCTCGATCGATTTTCCGAGAAGGTCGACGAGTACGAGAACCTGCTCACGGGCAATCGTATCTTCATCGATCGTTTGAAGAATGTCGCAAAAATCACTGGTGAAGATGCCGTTGCCATCGGCTTGACCGGCCCATCTCTGCGCGCCAGCGGCGTTGATTTCGATCTCCGCCGTGACATGCCGTACTGCGGTTACGAAAACTTCAAATTCAAGGTGCCAGTGGCAAAAGA
>Ga0210400_10004498_pt1 | contig 12063 bp, 8 predicted proteins | sample IncBWH26MmetaG_FD_155456 | JGI IMG/M metagenome (GOLD analysis project Ga0210400, IMG submission 155456) | Forest soil microbial communities from Barre Woods Harvard Forest LTER site, Petersham, Massachusetts, United States - Inc-BW-H-26-M | ecosystem: Environmental > Terrestrial > Soil >...
CTTGATGCATGCACTGATTACGCTCACTCGCTGCAGTTCCTTCTGACTCAACGTGAATGTCTCCTGTCTCATGGGGTGACATTTTCACGTTGCCGTTAAGGGGTGACAGAATTATGGAGCTAAGACAAAGGGCCAATGCGGGGTCGCATCGCAAGGCAAACGCACGTAAAATAGAGGGATACCCTTAGATCGGTAAAGCGGCTGAAGGGTGTCCCCAAACGAGGAACTGAGTGCGAGACCTGAAACAATCGGAAAAGGCGCTGAGGGAGTTGCTGGCGGAACGAATCCTGGTGCTGGATGGCGCCATGGGTACGATGCTGCAACAACGGGACTTAACGGCGGCCGATTTTGGAGGGGCAGCGTTGGAAGGCTGCAACGAAAACCTCGTGCGGACCCGTCCGGACGTGGTGCTGGACATCCACCGCAAGTATTTTGAGGCTGGGGCGGACATCGTTGAAACGAACAGCTTCGGAGGCACGCCCCTGGTGCTGGCTGAGTATGGCCTGCAGGAGAACGCACTGGAACTGAATAAGCGGGCGGCGGCGCTGGCGAGACAGGCAGCGGAGGAATTTTCGACCCAGGGCAAAGCGCGATTTGTGGCCGGGTCCATGGGACCGACGACGAAGGCGATTACGGTGACCGGCGGGGTCACGTTCGAAGGGTTGCAGGATTCTTACTATGTGCAGGCGAAGGGGCTAATCGAGGGCGGGAGCGATCTGCTTCTGGTGGAAACGTGCCAGGACACGCGAAACATCAAGGCCGCAATCCTGGCGATGCAAAAGCTTTCGACAGAAATCGGGATGAACATTCCGTTCGTCGTTTCCGTGACGATCGAGCCGATGGGGTCGATGTTGGCGGGACAGACGGTCGAGGCGATGTGGGCGTCGCTGCGGCATGCGCACCCGCTGGCGTTTGGGATGAACTGCGCTACTGGGCCGGAGTTCATGACCGACCATATCCGGACTCTGAGCACGATCACCGGGGAGTTTGTGTCGTGCTATCCCAACGCCGGCCTACCGGATGAAGAAGGCAAGTACCTGGAGACGCCATCCTCGCTGGCGACACAGCTGGAAAAGTTCGTAAATCACGGATGGCTGAATCTGGTGGGCGGGTGCTGCGGGACAACCGAAAAGCACATCCGGGCGATTGCGCAGATGGTGGAGGGAAAAAGGCCGCGCGTGCGGCCGACGGAAGCGCACCGCGCGGTGTATTCGGGAATCGAGACGATTGAAGCCGATGATTCGACGCGGCCGCTGCTGGTGGGTGAGCGGACGAACGTGATCGGGTCTCGCCTTTTCAAGAACCTGGTGGCGGAAGAAAAATGGGAAGAGGCGACGGAAATCGCGCGGCGGCAAGTGAAGGGCGGGGCGCACATCGTGGACGTATGCTTGCAAAGCACGGAGCGCGATGAGAGGAAGGATATCGAGCCGTTCTACGAGAAGCTGATCCGGAAGATCAAGGCTCCGGTGATGATCGACACGACGGATCCGACTGCAGTGGCGCTCGCACTGACATATTGCCAGGGCAAAGCGATCATCAATTCCATCAATCTGGAGGATGGAGAAGAGAAATTCGAGAAGGTAGTGCCGATTGCGCATGATTTCGGCGCAGCGATTGTGGTGGGATGCATTGACGAAGACCCGCTGCAGGCGCAGGCGTTCACGCGGGAGAGAAAACGCGAGATCGCGAAGCGGTCGTATGAGCTGCTGACGACAAAATACGGGATGGCTGCAGAAGATATTATTTTTGACCCGCTGGTGTTTCCGTGTGCGACGGGCGACGAGAACTACATTGGCGGAGCAGTGGAAACGATGGAAGGGATCCGGCTGATCAAGGAGGCGCTGCCGGATACGCGGACGATTCTGGGGATTTCGAACGTTTCGTTCGGACTGCCGGCGGGCGCGCGCGAGGTGGTGAATTCGGTTTTCCTGTACTACTGCACGAAGGCCGGGCTGGATCTGGCGATCGTGAATGCGGAGAAGCTGGAGCGGTTCGCATCGATTCCTGAGCATGAGCGGCGGCTGGCGGAGAATCTGCTGTTTCAGCACAAGCCGAAGGATCTGCCTGCAGACCATCCACGCTCCGAACTTTTGAGCGATGTGCCCGAGGACTGGCGACAACAGAGTAAGGAACAGAAGGCGGCGATCAATCAATATCACATCGCGGCGATCACAGAACATTTCCGCACGACGAAGAAGAAAGAAAAAACTGCAGGGGAAGTATTGCCGCTGGACGAGCGGCTGGGCAATTACATCATTGAGGGAACGCGCGACGGCTTGATCGCGGACCTGGAGCTGAAACGGGCGGAGGGAGCGCCACCGCTGGACATCATTAACGGGCCGCTGATGACGGGAATGGCGGAAGTGGGAAGGCTATTCAACGCCAACGAATTGATCGTGGCGGAGGTGCTGCAGTCCGCCGAAGCGATGAAGGCGGCTGTGAGTCATCTAGAACAGTTCATGGAGAAGGCCGACACGGCGAAGCGCGGCAAAGTGGTGCTGGCGACCGTGAAGGGTGACGTGCACGACATCGGGAAAAACCTGGTGGAAATTATTTTGAAGAACAACGGGTTTGACGTGGTGAATCTGGGAATCAAGGTACCGCCGGATGAATTGATCAAGGCGTTCCAGGCGCATAAGCCGGATGCGATCGGGCTCTCCGGCCTGCTGGTGAAGAGCGCGCAACAGATGATTATTACTGCAAGCGACTTGAAGGATGCGGGGATCGACGTGCCGTTGTTGGTGGGAGGCGCAGCGCTGAGCGCGAAATTTACGGAGCAGAAGATTGCGCCGAGTTACCAGAGCGCGGTGTGTTACGCGAAGGATGCCATGACCGGCTTGCGCCTGATGAACGAGCTGATGGATCCGGCGACGCGTGCGCGGGTGATCAGCGAACACACGAGTTCCGGCAACGGCGTGAGTGTGGCGACCACCGTGAAGATTGTGGAGAAACCGGCGGTTAAGCATTCTCCGAAGGTGCGGCGAGATTTGGCGATTCCGGAAGTAGCAACACTCGAGCGCAAGGTGCGCCTAGTGCCCGACCTGCACGAGCTGTGGAGCTATATCAGTCCGTTCATGCTCTATGGGCGTCACATGGGTTATCGCGGGGACTTCGAAAAGCATCTGGCGGCGCGCGAAGCGAAAGCGGTCGAGTTGTACAACGAAATGGAAGAGGTAAAGAACGAAGCCGCGGGATTCATGAAGGTGCGCGCAGTCTGGCAATTCTTTGAGGCGGAGGCGGAGGGCGAGACGCTGCACCTCTTCGCGCCCGGCGCAAAAGAGCCGCTGCTGGCGTGGAAATTCAAGAGACAGAAGACCGGCGACCAGCTTTGCCTGAGTGATTATGTGCTGGAGCCCAAGGACGGAAAACGCGACCACGTGGCAGTGTTTGTGGTCACAGCGGGCGAAGGAATCCGCGAGCGCGCCGAGAAGGCCAAGCACGACGGGTACTACTTCAAGTCGCACGGACTGCAAGCGCTGGCGATTGAAAGCGCGGAGGCTTGCGCGGAATGGCTGCACCGGAGAATCCGCGAGGATTGGGGCTTCCCGGACCCTCCGGAGTTGACGATGGCGCAGCGATTCACTTCGCGTTATCGCGGGAAGAGATACAGTTTCGGCTATCCGGCATGCCCCGACCTGGAAGATCAGGCGGGCATCTGGAAGATTCTGCGTCCGGAAGAGATTGGCGTGCAGCTGACGGAAGGATTCATGATGGACCCAGAGGCGAGCGTGAGCGCGCTGGCATTTCACCACCCGGATTGCACGTATTTCAGCGTGGGAGAGAGCCCGGACGGAGTCTAAGACAGCCAATGGCCAGGCGATAGGAAGATCGCTGGCAATTCCGCAACGAAAATACATTTTCAGCTCTCAAGTCGGGTATACTTGCGCGAATTTGGTGGGCACGAACGAGCAGCCAGAAATAAATTGATCGGGGCGTGACCGAACGTCACGGAAAACGGATGAACCCAGGCTCACCGAAGCTCTCTATCGTCATTCCATCCTTTAACGAAGAGAAACGCTTACCGGCGACGCTGGAGCGAATCGCGGCTTATATAAATGCGTCCGGGCAAAAGACGGAAGTGATTGTGGTAGACGACGGTTCAGCGGATGGCACTGTTCGTGTGGCCGAATCATTCCGGGGGAAAATCGAAGATATCAGGGTGGTTTCGAACGGGCAGAATCGGGGGAAGGGGTACAGCGTTCGCCATGGTTCCCTGGAGGCGCGCGGCGAGATTGTTCTGTTTACGGATGCGGATCTTTCCGCTCCCATTGAGGAAGCGGACAAGTTACTTGCGAAAATGGACGAGTACGACGTGGCAATCGGCTCGCGGGCGATGAACCGGAAACTGATCGAGGTGCACGAGTCCAAATTCCGGGAACTTGCGGGAATTATCTTCAACAGGATCGTCCGAATAATTCTGTGGTTGCCATTCGTGGACACGCAATGCGGATTCAAGGCGTTCCGGCGGGAGAAGTGCAAAATCATTTTTGAGCAGCAGACCATCGAACGATTTGGATTTGATCCGGAACTGCTCTATCTTGCGCGGCACCACGGGCTGCGAACCGTCGAAGTTGCGGTGCGGTGGGCGCACTCACCGGCGACCAAGGTGAATATGTGGAGAGACAGCGTGCAGATGTTTCTGGACGTGGTGATTATCCGTTGGAATGCGCTGCAGGGGCGCTACCGGACTGCTCGCACCTGAGGATGCGCCATTCAGTTACTTGCGGTCGCGGCCGGTGCCTGGGCCGACTCTGAAGCGCGAGAGAGCCTCGCCGAGGTTCTGCAGGAACACTTCCGAATTATAGACATCCGAATCGATCTTGGCTGCGCCGTTCGGGGCAATGGGTTCGACCTCATCGAGTTGAAACTCGTGCGCAACTTCTTCCACAATTTTGGGCTGGATTGGCCGCTGCTGCTCGACAAAGCCGTTCACCAGGGAATGTTCGCACAAAAGATTGACCACGCGCGGAATTCCCAGGGAATAAACATGGACCGCCTCGATCGTCTTGGGGCTGAAGATCGGGTCTCCGGAAGCGCCCGCGATCCGGAGGCGTTCGGCGATGTATTCCCCGGTCTGTTCTTCCGAGAGCGGGGTGGTCCGGCAACGGAGCATGATGCGCTGGCGGAGTTGACGAAGTTGCGGAAGCTTGAGCTTTTCTTCGAGCTCCGGCTGTCCGGAGAGGACGATCTGCAAAAGCTTTTCGGTGGAGGTTTCCAAGTTGGTGAGAAGCCGGATTTCCTCCAGAACGGGGTAAGTCAGGTTCTGAGCTTCATCAATGATCAGGACGACGGTTTCGCCGTCACGATAGCGTTCCAAGAGCCAGTGATTCAGCTTGAGAAGCTGTTGACTCTTGGATTTGGACTCACACTGGATATCGAATTCCGCCAGAATGAAATCGAAGAGTTGGCTGGAATTCATCCTGGAATTGAAGAGGAAAGCGGTGCGCGCGCGGCGATGATGCAACCAGTCCAGAAGGCGGTTGATCAGGGTGGTCTTGCCGGTGCCAACTTCACCTGTAAGGGTGATGAAGCCTTTGCGGGTCTGAATGCCGTACATCAAGCCAGTCAGCGCTTCCTCAATCTGCTTCGTTAGGAAAAGAAAGCGAGGATCGGGGTTAACGTTGAACGGGTTTTCTTTCAGGCCGTAAAAGCTTTTGTACATTATAACTCTCGTTCCCTTTCGAACTACCATTTCAGCCGCGGTACGTTTCAATGCAACTTACGGCAAAATGAACGGGCGCGTGTGCCACTGAAAATTGATAGTGACGTATTGGTACGTCTGGTTGGATGTGCAGGCAACGCCCACGCAACCACCCTGACCGTAGTCCGTAAGGTCAGCGTTATAGGCGATGGCGAACGTCCCATTCCTGCCCGCAGGACGATTGAAGCCGCCGCCAACTGTCCAGGTATTGTAGCTCTGTAAAGTCCCCGGCAAACTGATGGTGAGAGGCGTGGTGTGAGCGAACCCCGCGTTGAGTTGCCCACTCCAAATGCGAGTGAGCTTGTGGTTGGCACTGAAATTGAGTTGGTCGCCCGCGGCCCCGGTGAGCACTCCACTGCCCCCGGAAATGCCATGGCTGTAAGAGGCAGTCAAGGAGCCGTTCTGCTTCGCATAGGAAAGCGAACTGCCCACGTTGACGCCGTACATCAAGGAGTTTCCCGTCGTGGTGATACGCGAGGTAGTGAAATCGGGACCAACATAGAGTTGGAGGGCTAAGGAGCCCGTAAGTTTGCGGCTGTATGCAAAATTGACTGAGTGGTCGCCGTTCGCTTGCGGTTGGCCCGAATAGTGGTACGAGGAGAAACGGTAGAATGCGCCGATGGAGTCCTTGGCGCTAAGCGTGTAATTGTAGCCAATGGTCCCTGTGGTAGTCTGATTGTTGACGTTGCCAGCATCCACAAAGTCCAGGAGACCGTAGGAACCACTCATGGTGATGGAGCCTCGCGGCGAGGTCGTATACGTCAGTTGCACCACTCCAGCATTGCTATAGCGGGGGCCGAGAGCGGAATAAATACTTTGGCTGGGAACATAATTGCTGCCGAGTCCCGGAATAACGGGCCCGACGGTTCCCCCGACTCCCGGAGCGCCAAGGCCGGTGCCGCTGCCGAATCCCAAAGAGGTTTGGGGCAAATAAGAAAACTGGTCGTTCAACTGAATTAACCAGCGATTCCACTGAAATGTCTGAGAGATAGAGAGTTGCTGAGAGTAACCGTTTCCCTGCGTGCTGTCCGAGGAAATGAAACCTCCTGCGGAGTAATTCACGGCAAGCTGAGACTCCCGCCAGACTTTCAAAACGCTGAGATTCCCCATGAAATAGTTGTTTGCCACCCAGCCGGAATTCTGCGGCTGATTGTAGCCGTTAGATTGGAAGGATCCTGACCACTGAATGCCGGGCGCCCAATAGCTGTGCCGTGTTTCGGGCATGCCGAGCGTCGGAGTCAGAATGCCGGTCAGCGGGGTATTGTCCGGCCGCAGATTCAGATTGTTGTCGTCGGGCTGATTTTGCAGGTCGCCCGGGGTCGCCAGGGGTATCGGAGTGGAGGTTCCCGCAGGTTTTGGCTTGTCTTCCGTCGGGGGTTGCGGCTCGTCTTGTGCGCGCAAGGCTGCGCTTCCGCCAAAAAGCAGGATGGCGAGGGTGAAGCCGGCGAGAATGGATTTGCGCGTAGTTATAAGCACATTCGAACCTCAGGGAACTACGATGACATCGCCGGGCTGGAGAAGAATATTCTGCTCGGCAAGGTTTCCCTTAACCACTTCTTTGTAATTAAACGGATGCTTCACCTGTTTTCCGTTTTCCGTTCGAAGCACATAAATATTCTTGACCTTGGCAAACTGCGTGAAACCACCGGCGCTGGACAACGCCTGCAGAACGGTCATGTTCGGCAAGAGCGGGATGGCGCCGACGTGGGTTACTTCTCCAGTGATGTAGACACGGCGGCTGTTGATTTCGGTGACCGTTACGGTCACTTGGGGACTGGTCAGGTATTTCGAGAGGTTTTCGCGGAGCGAACCGGCAAGCTGCATGGCTGTGAGTCCGGCAGCCTGGACATCATTTAGCAACGGCAGGGAAACCTTGCCATCGGGGCGGACAGGAATGGTGCGGGAAATGTCGGGCTCTTTCCAGACGTCTATCCGGAGGACGTCCTGAGGGCCGATCTTGTAATCGGCGTCGACCGCCGCCGACGTTACTGCGGAGGGCTTTTGAGAGGTGTCGGGTTGCTGGGCGGGTGGAGTCTGCGCGCAGGCCAACGGAACGCAGAGCAACACGGCAGCCAGCGAAGTATGTCGAATTCGAGCGATCATTGATCCTCCCTCAACTCTCATGCTTCCCGTTGGAAATCCCAATCTGTTTAATCTTGTAGAGCAGCGATTTGTAGCTGATCTGCAGTTCGCGCGCAGCCCGCTTGCGATTCCACCGCGTGCGCTCGAGAGCCCGCATGATCAGTGCGCGTTCCGCTTTCTTGGAAGCGGTACGCGCCGCAACCTTCAAGGAGCCGCCCAGCGAACTTTCCGGTGCGGCATAGTTCGCAATGCTCGCAATCTGCAGATCGTTGAGGGCAATCTGAACGTCGCCAAAAACCACGAGTTTCCGCGCCAGATTTTCCAGTTCACGAATGTTCCCCGGCCAATGATACGCCGACATGGTCTGAATGGCTTTATCGTTGATTGGCGGCGCGACTTTCTTGAGCAGCACCGAATGTTTATTGACGAAATAATCCATCAGAGCCGGGATGTCATCTTTCCGTTCGCGGAGAGGTGGAAGGCGCAGGCACACGCCGTTGAGACGGAAATACAGTTCGCGGCGGAAATGGCCGGCTTCGACCTCCGACTCAAGACTCGCGGCGGTAGAGGAGATGAAACGAACCGAAGGCTCCTCGTTTGAATCGAGGCTCTCCCCGTCGGGGAGATGGGAAAGCAATTCCCGCTGACTCGCCGAATCCATCTCCTGAACGTTATCCAGATAAAATGTTCCATAAGAATCAGTTTGAGGGCCGGCGTGTCTGGATTTCCGCGGATGGCCAAAAAGATCGGCGGGATCGAAGGAGGCACAATTGATCTTCTTGAGGCGAGACTCACCCTTGAAAGAAAGCCGATGGATCAGTCTTGCATAGGCATCCTTGCCCGTGCCGCTTTCTCCCACAATCAGAACGGGGATATCAGTCCGCGCAATCTCGCCCGCCATGTCATTCAGGGTTTGCATGGTTGCGCCAAGCCCAGAGACGAAACCGGGAAGCAGGGGCTCTTGGATGATGGTGGCGTCGTTTTGGTTCATGGCAAAAGCCGAGATTCGCCCAACCGAGAAAACAGTTATCTCTCGCCGCAGTTCGGACCAACTGGGTAAGAATGCAACTGGGCTTCCAGCAGGTGGAGATTTCGGATCAGCGCGGAAACCAACAATCTGTTCATAATCATACACTTACGGCGATGTCGGTGCCGGGCCCCTTGCTCCGGATTCCAGCAGAGTCCGCAAGGAGTTCCACATAGTGGCAATTTGTTACCTCTGTTTCCATTAATCGTCCCAGAGCGTTTTCGGGGGGCTCGCATTGCACAGATAACAAAATGGTTATTTGCGGAACGACCTGGAATCAGTGTTGCCTTTCACTATGCCCACCGGAAGATGGGATTTTGGTGCTATTGGCAGGTCATTCAGCTGTGAGTGGTCCGAAAAGCGGCGCCATTCTCAAGAGACTTGGCGGTAACCGCTTCGATTCGGCCAGATCGCGAAGTTACGACGAAGAAAGCGCCGTGGGGAACGGTCAGTTTGATTTGTTGCGGGGATTGAGGGGATGCGCCTGAGCGAACTCTTATTGATTCCCTTCCCGAATTCCCTGGCCTGGCTGTTTACACATGTGACGAGCCTCCTGGGATTCTCATTCAGAACTTCGGAACAAAAGACGGCCTTTTGCGAAGCAGTTTACTTGGGCGGGATCCCAAACTGGGGTATACCCGGACTGGGCCCGGTGATTTCGGCAGCAGAAAAGTTGGTTAAGCCGAAATCGCTGTTGTTAGCTATGGTTCCTTTTTGATTGTAAAACCCAATGCCCGGACTGCCTCTGGAGTAGGTGCTATCCGTCGCTTGAATAATTGGGACTCCATTGACGTAGCTGGTGAGCGTATTTCCAACCACAGTTGCCGCGATCACATCTCCGTTATGGAGGCCGGGACCCATAGCGTCATCCAGGAGGGTGAAATTATTTAATCGACCGTTCCATCTGACGATTTGCGCGTGTCGTGATCCGTCCGCCGTACATTGAAAGTAAAACTCGTAGCCGGTGATGCTGTGCGCGGTCACGGTAGTGCGAAGACGAATTTGCACTTCCTCAAATATGGCGCTGTTCTGATTGACGGTGCGGACCGTCGCCTGGGCCATTTGGTTTGAGGCCCATGTGCCTTCAAGAACGGCGGTTGAATCGTTATAGGGTGGACCTCCGGATACGACAGTACCAAAAGCAAGTCCGGGTGAAGTCTGCACATTGCCCCAATCGAGTCCGACAGTCCCTCCGTTGACCCAGTTCCCCTGTTCAGAAATCGGATTCTCGGTGAGCGGGAAATTGGTGCTATATGACTTTTGCGTATGAGGTTTGATCGAAGGCGTGGCGGGATTTGCGATTGGATTTCCGCCCGGTGATGAATTGCAACCAACCGCCAGAAGGACTATGCACAGCAAGCCGGATGCAAGTAGGAAGGAGCGAACGGGGAACCTCAAGCAAACTCCTCTCCGGAAAATTTGTTGGCGAATTCTTAGGCTCGCCGGAGCGCGAAACGATACACCCATCAGAAAGGATGGCCTTGTTTCGGCTTGGTACGGCGCCAAACCGCTTGCTGATATTTCCTTGCAGCCACTCCGCTCCAGACTCTCTGCCTGCTCAAAGGGCTAGCTTGAGGCTCCCAAGGCTCAGTCGACCGTGCTGCAACTCCTCAGTTCCCCGCGCTCAGAGCACCGCCACTGAACGTCAGGATCTTTACCGTCGGTCCACCAAACACCGAATCCGCTATCCCCGGCTGCCCGCTCGTGTATGTCGAGTCGCTGTAGGTCAGCATCAGCGTCCCGTTAAAATAAATCCGGTGCACGTTCCCTTGCGACTCCAGCCGCAACCGCCGCGGCGCCGTCCCCACGTTCACATCCGCCGACGCCAGAAATGGGAAGTTCAACGAACCGTTGTCATCCGCCCGGTAGAGACGCACTTGTCCGGCATACGCAATCGCCAGATAACCGCTCCCGTTCCCCGCGCTCTGCACCCGGGTCAGCACGGCTGGCCAACTCGCTGAACCCGGATCCTGATCGTAGGTAATCTCCGCATACTGGTCGGCACCAACCACCGGAGTGACCAGGCGTGCAGCGCTGAAGGTGTTCGTCGAATACACCCCGTTGTTCTTGTGCAGGCTGGTCCACGACCCGGGCGTGTCCCACATGCCGTTCTCAAACAGCGGGTCTTCTACCCCCGTGAAACCGCTCGTCGCCGCGCCGCCTCCGCCCGTGGTCCCCGCCGCAACCGTGAAGCTGATGGCAAAATCGTCGGTGTTGGCGTTGCCTGAGGAGTCCTGACAGCGTACGTAGTAGTTGTAACTGCTGCCGTTGGTCAACCCCGTCACCGTCGTCGTGTGCGTCGTCCCACCCGTGCTGCTGAACGTGTTCGCCATCGATGCGTACGCCACGCCTGCCGTTGTGGAGTACTTGCACGTCGCACCTTCGTTCGTGACCAACCCCAGGTTCGCCTGCGTCACCCCCGCCGCCAATGTCCCCGATGGCTGCCCGCTCGTTCGCACCGGTGCCGTCGTGTCCGTCGCGCTCAGAGCACCGCCACTGAACGTCAGGATCTTCACCGTCGGTCCACCAAACACCGAATCCGCTATCCCCGGCTGCCCGCTCGTGTATGTCGAGTCGCTGTAGGTCAGCATCAGCGTCCCGTTAAAATAAATCCGGTGCACGTTCCCTTGCGACTCCAGCCGCAACCGCCGCGGCGCCGTCCCCACGTTCACATCCGCCGACGCCAGAAATGGGAAGTTCAACGAACCGTTGTCATCCGCCCGGTAGAGACGCACTTGTCCGGCATACGCAATCGCCAGATAACCGCTCCCGTTCCCCGCGCTCTGCACCCGGGTCAGCACGGCTGGCCAACTCGCTGAACCCGGATCCTGATCGTAGGTAATCTCCGCATACTGGTCGGCACCAACCACCGGAGTGACCAGGCGTGCAGCGCTGAAGGTGTTCGTCGAATACACCCCGTTGTTCTTGTGCAGGCTGGTCCACGACCCGGGCGTGTCCCACATGCCGTTCTCAAACAGCGGGTCTTCTACCCCCGTGAAACCGCTCGTCGCCGCGCCGCCTCCGCCCGTGGTCCCCGCCGCAACCGTGAAGCTGATGGCAAAATCGTCGGTGTTGGCGTTGCCTGAGGAGTCCTGACAGCGTACGTAGTAGTTGTAACTGCTGCCGTTGGTCAACCCCGTCACCGTCGTCGTGTGCGTCGTCCCACCCGTGCTGCTGAACGTGTTCGCCATCGATGCGTACGCCACGCCTGCCGTTGTGGAGTACTTGCACGTCGCACCTTCGTTCGTGACCA
>Ga0210400_10004499_pt1 | contig 12062 bp, 8 predicted proteins | sample IncBWH26MmetaG_FD_155456 | JGI IMG/M metagenome (GOLD analysis project Ga0210400, IMG submission 155456) | Forest soil microbial communities from Barre Woods Harvard Forest LTER site, Petersham, Massachusetts, United States - Inc-BW-H-26-M | ecosystem: Environmental > Terrestrial > Soil >...
GCGCGCCCGCGAAGCCACCGGCCTTACGGAGAAGAATCTCACCTTCACCGATGACGGCCTGCTGCACATGATCCGCCATTACACACACGAGGCGGGCGTGCGCAACCTGGAACGCGAAATCCAGAATATTGCCCGCAAGATGGCTCGCCGCGTGGTCGCCGACGGCGCGGAAACTTCCGTCGAGATCAAACCCGCAAACACGAACGAGTACCTCGGCGTGCTGAAGTTCCGCGAATTCGGGCTGGAAAAGCAGAGCGAAATCGGCCTGGCCACCGGCCTCGCCTGGACGGAAGTCGGCGGCTCCGTACTCGCCGTCGAAGCCACCACCATGGAAGGCAAGGGCCGCCTCACTCCGACCGGGAAACTCGGCGAAGTGATGCAGGAATCGGCGCAAGCCGCGATGAGCTACGTCCGCTCTCGCACCGCCGCCCTCGGCTTGGAAAAAGACTTTTACCGTACGCTCGACATTCACGTGCACGTGCCCGAAGGCGCGATCCCCAAGGACGGCCCTTCGGCCGGCATCACGATTGCCACTTCCCTTGTCAGCGCGCTTACAAAGAATCCGGTTCGCCACGAAGTGGCCATGACCGGCGAAATCACCCTGCGCGGGAAAGTTCTCCCGATCGGCGGCGTCAAGGAGAAGCTCCTGGCCGCCCATCGAATGGGCTTGCGTACCATCATCCTTCCGAAGGATAATGAGAAGGACCTAGCGGAAATCCCCCAGGAGATTCTCTCCAGCCTGAAGATGCACTTCGTGGAAACCATGGATGAGGTTTTGCAGGTTGCACTGGAGCGGCCGATCGTGCCGCTTGTAAGCACTGGGGTTGCGCCTGTCGCGGAGCCGTTTACCACCGGCGCGGATAAAGACACGAGTTTGACAAACTAAGCAGCTCAATTCGGGAGCAGTCTGCACCTGCGGCCTGCAAGTTTTTCCCGCATCGAGAGGCTTCTGGTTGCAGATAGTTTGGTTGCCCGCCTTGGCGAAAAGGTCTTTTTCGCCGGAAGGTACACCACCACGCAGTCCAGTCCCGGGTCGAAGTCGGTCAAGGAACAATCAACCAAAACTTAAAGTTAGGATATATGGCAAAAGAAACGAGTACAGAAGGAAACAATCAAATCAGTATCAGCCTGGCTGAGCTGAAAGAAAAAAACATCACCGACCTGGCGAAAATCGCAAAGGAATTGAACATTCCCGGCGCCAGCGGAATGCGCAAGCAGGAGCTGATCTTCCAGATCCTCCGCGCGCAAACGGAGAAAAGCGGCCTGATCTTTTCGGAAGGCGTCCTCGAATGCCTGCCCGACGGCTTCGGATTCCTCCGCGCTCCGGAATACAACTATCTCCCCGGCCCCGACGACATCTACGTCTCGCCTTCGCAGATTCGCAAGTTTGACCTGCGCACGGGCGACACCGTCTCCGGCCAGGTGCGTCCTCCCAAGGACGGCGAGCGCTACTTTGCGCTGATCAAAGTGGAAGCCGTCAACTTCGAGGATCCCGAGGTCGCGCGGAACAAAATCTTCTTCGATAACCTGACGCCGCTCTATCCCCAGGGCCGCCTGAAGATGGAAACCAACAAGGACAATCTCACCGGCCGCGTCCTTGATCTGCTCTGCCCCATCGGCAAAGGCCAGCGCGGTTTGATTAACGCTCCCCCGCGCACCGGTAAGACCATGATGCTGCAGTCCGTCGCCAATTCCATCACCGTCAATCACCCCGAAGTCGCGCTCATCGTTCTTCTCATCGACGAGCGCCCGGAGGAAGTCACCGACATGCAGCGCACGGTGAAGGGCGAAGTGATCAGCTCCACGTTCGATGAGCCGCCCCAGCGCCACATTCAGGTGGCCGAAATGGTGCTCGAAAAGGCCAAGCGCCTGGTGGAGCACAAGCGCGACGTCGTCGTGCTGCTCGACTCCATTACGCGTCTCGCGCGCGCCTATAACGCTGTGACGCCGCCATCCGGCAAGGTTCTCTCCGGCGGTATTGACGCCAACGCCTTGCAGCGCCCGCGCCGTTTTTTTGCCGCCGCCCGCAACGTGGAAGAAGGCGGATCGCTCACCATCATCGCCACCGCGTTGATTGACACCGGCAGCCGCATGGACGACGTGATTTTTGAAGAGTTCAAGGGCACCGGCAACATGGAAATTTATCTCGACCGCCGGCTCGCCGATAAGCGCGTCTTCCCGGCCATCGATATTCAGCGCTCCGGCACGCGTAAGGACGAACTGCTGTTGCCGCCCGACGAGTTAAGCCGCGTCTGGGTGCTGCGCAAGGTTTTGAGTCCGCTTTCGACCGTTGAGGCGATGGAATTGTTGCTCAGCCGCCTGTCGAAGTCCAAGGCCAACGCGGAATTTTTGAACTCGATGTCTGCCCCGGCCTGAGGATCGTCAGTCCCCCCACGGCACCCCACCCGCTGGCCGTGTTCTGGCCACCGTCCCCGTGGTTCTAAAAAGATACGGCTCGCCGCGGCGGGCCACGGTGCCTGTATGCATGAAAAATTCATCGCCCGCCAGCCGATTTTTGACAAGCGGCTGCGGGTATATGCCTACGAACTGCTTTTCCGCGGCGGCCCGCAGAATTTCTTCCAGGCGCGCAATCATGCCTCTTCCAGCGTCATCGCCGATTCGCTGACCCTGTTTGACCTGCAGAATCTCACCGGCCACGCCCGCGCATTCATCAACGTGGATGAACTCGCGCTTCGCCTCGGCGCTCCCCGGTTGCTTCCGGCCAACCGAATCGTCGTCGAAATTCTCGAAAGCGTGAAGCCCACCGACGAAATCGTCGGCATCTGCCGGGAACTCCGCCAGGATGGCTATTCCCTGGCTCTCGACGATTTTCTTGGTGAGCCTGCGCTTCAGCCGCTGGTCGAGCTCGCTGACTATCTGAAAGTGGATTTCACGCTGCTCGATGCGGATGGCCGCAAACGCGTGGCCGAAAAATATCTTGGCAACGGCCTCTCTTTGTTGGCGGAAAAAGTGGAAACCCAAAGCGATCTCGACGAAGCGCGCAATCTGGGATACTGCTACTTCCAGGGCTACTTCTTCTGCAAGCCCTCGATGCTCGAGACCCGCGATATTCCCGGCAACAAGCTCATTCAACTTCAACTCCTAAGCGCCGTCGCCGCTCAAGACCTCGACTACGCCGCCATCGAAAACCTGCTCAAGCAGGAGCCCTCCCTGCTCTACCGCCTGCTTCGCTATCTCAATTCACCCGCGCTAGGCTTGCGCGCCGAAATCACAAGCATCCGCCATGCCATCACTCTGCTTGGCGATCGGGAATTCCGCCGCTGGGTCTCCATTTTTGCCGTAATCGCCATGAGTTCCGGCAAGCCCCCTGAACTGATCCACACTGCCCTTACCCGGGCTTATTTCTGCGAGGACTTTTCCGCGCCGGCCGGTTTCCGCGGAAAAAGCGACATCCTGTTTCTGATGGGACTCCTCTCCGTCTCCGACGCGTTGCTCGACAAGCCCATCAAGGAAGTCCTGGAAACCTTGCCGATCGATCCCGAAGTAAAGGCTGCGCTCTGCGGGGGCGAGAACCGTTATCGCGATCTCTACGAAGTCCTTCTCGCACTCGAGCGAGCAGAGTGGCCCAAACTCACCACCTTCACCGAACGCCTCGGCTGCCCCGAAGACAACGTCCCCGACTCCTACCAGTCCGCGCTCCAAAAAGCCACCGCCGTCAGCTTGTAGCTCTGGCCTTCAGGCCTGAGGGTTTCCATAACGTCACCTCAAATCTAAACGTCAACGCACCAGATTGCAGTTTTATCTCTTTGGATATTTCAGGCTGTGGCTTTTTCCCGCTCCCGCGCCAGCATTACGATCAGCCGCGCGGTCTCTTCAATACCCATCGCCGTGTTATCCACCAGCACGGCATCCTTCGCTCGAACCAGCGGCGAAACTTTCCGTTCGCGGTCCCGTTTGTCGCGCTCGCGCACTTCCTCCATCACTTGCCCGACCGAGACTTTCTCGCCTTTTTCCTGGTGCTCCATCCAGCGACGCTGCGCCCGCGTTACTACCGACGCCTCCAGAAAAATCTTCAGCTCCGCGTTTGGAAACACCACGGTGCCGATGTCCCGCCCTTCCATCACCACGCCGCCGCCCGCGCCGGCCTTTTGCTGCTCGGCGACCAGCACCTGGCGCACGCCCGCAATCGTCGCCAGCCGCGAAGCCGCCTGCGCCACATCTCCCGTGCGGATTTCCTGCGTCACTTCGCGGCCGTCCAGAAACACCCGGTTCTTCAGGCCCGCCGCTTCCTGCTCCGCTGTCGGCGGCTTCAATTCAATGTGCGTTTCGCGCACCAGGTTTTCCAGTCGAGTTTCGTCCTCGATAGGGAGTTTTCGTTCCAGCGCCTTCAGCGCCACCGCGCGGTACATCGCGCCGCTGTCCAGATAAACGTAGCCGAGCATCGCCGCCACGCGCCGCGCCACCGTACTTTTGCCCGATCCCGCCGGCCCATCAATTGCAATCGTCAGTCGCAATGCCATCCTAAGGTGAGTCGCTTCGCGCATTCTTGCAGCGAGTTATGGTGCGAATCCAGTTCGTTCTGGCTTCCTGATCGCTGTTATCTGATCGCTGCTATCGTTCTTACTGATTAACACTCCCGGCCCGGAACTCCCCCTTAAAACCCCATAATGTTGTAGCCACAATCCACGTATAGCGTCTCCCCGGTAATCCCAGATCCCCCCGCTGACAGCAAAAATGCCGCCGTGGCGCCCACCTCCGTCGGATCCACATTCCGCTTCAATGGAGCCCGCTCCGCATGCGATTTCAGCATTTCGCCCAATTGCGAAACCCCCCTCGCCGCCAGCGTCTTGATGGGTCCAGCGGAAATTGCATTCACCCGAATTCCTTTAGGCCCCAGGTCGTTCGCCAGGTAGCGCACCGTCGCTTCCAAGGCCGCTTTGGCCACGCCCATCACGTTATACTTCGGCACCACTTTTTCCGCGCCATAATAAGTCAGTGTCACGATCCCGCCGCCATTTGTCATCAATGTCGCCGCTGCCCGCGCCACTGCTATCAGGGAATACACGCTCACGTCATGGGCAATCCGGAATCCTTCGCGCGTCGTATTCAGGAACTCGCCCTTCATATCTTCCGCCGGAGCAAACGCCACGCTGTGCACCAATCCGTCCAAGACGCCGTATCGTGCCTTTAATTGCTCAAAAAGCTTCGCGATCTCCGCGTCCGAGGTCACGTCGCACATGAAACCGTCCGCGCCCGGCAAATCCGTGATCAAATCCTTCGCTTCCTGCTCCAGCCGCTCGTTCTGATACGTAATCGCCAACCGCCATCCCGCTTCATTCAGTTTCTGCGCGATCGCCCAAGCAATGCTTCGCTTGTTCGCCAGCCCGAATATCACCGCCGTCTTCTGTCCCTCGCCCACGTTTCCTCCTGAAACTAGTGTGCTAGCCTCTTGCTTCCTGATCGCTGCTATCTGATCGCTGTTATCCGTTCTGACTGATTACCGATTACTGATAACTGATTACTCAGAACAGTTCCCCTCGCACGTCACGCCTAGATCCTATGAAACGCGCGCTCGATTTCCCGCACGGAATACCGCAACACCACCGGCCTCCCGTGAGGACAGCTCATCGGGCAATCCGTTTTCGCCAGCGCGCCCAGCAGCCACTCCATCTTCGTCTGATCCAGCGGCATGTTCACTTTGATCGCCGCGTGACACGCCGTGGACGCCGCAATTTTCGCCTGCAAAGTATCAATCGAAATGGCCGCATTTTCCCGCTCGATTCCGTCGATAATCTCGGTCAATAGATGCTCCGCATCGTTCGCCGCCACACCCGCGGGCACCGCCTGAATCGCCACGCTCTTCGGCCCCATCGGCTCCACTTCAAATCCGTTCGCAGCCAACTCTGCTGCAATTTTTTCGTAAGTCACGATCTGCCGCGGCGAAAGTTCGAACACCAGCGGCATCAGCATGCGCTGCGCTTCCACTTTTCCCGCGCGCCGCGCCTCCAGGTGCTGTTCGAAGAGCACGCGCTCGTGCGCCACGTGCTGGTCCACGATCCAGAGGCCTTCGCCGTTCACCGCCACGATGAAGCTTGCGCTTACCTGGCCAAGCGGCTTCAAGTCCGCAATCTGCTCCGGACGCGGCAGGGTTGCCGGAACGTCCGCGCCTGCTCTCGAAAAGTTCTCCGCCCAGTTAGGCTCGCGGCCTTGCCCTGCAGGCAGCGCCCCCGGCGAATATCCGCCCGTAAACGAACTTCCCGGCTCGAATGGAAATCTTTGCGGCACGGGCTGTGCGGGCGCGGCCGCCAAATCGAATCCATTCCCCGCTGAGTAATCCGATCCTACGCCCGACCCGACTCCCAACTCCTCCATCAGAGGAATCATTGCGGGCGGCACGCCCGAATCCGGATTCGCCTCCGCCAATCCGCCCGCAAACGAAGCCGGTGGCGCCGCCGGATTTGGCGCCATCGCCGCTACGGCCGCCGTCGCGAAACTCGCAATCGGCCTCGCACCCATCAACGCCTGCCGGATCGCGTCGCGCGCAAAATCGTGCACAAACTGCGACCGCCGGAACCTCACCTCGATTTTCGCCGGGTGCACGTTCACGTCGACTTCGTCATAAGGCATTTCCAGAAACAGCAGCGTTGCCGGAAACACGGTGGGCGGTAGAATGTTCCGGTAAGCCTCATGAATCGCGTGCAGGATCAGCCGGTCGCGCACCAATCGGCGGTTCACGAACACGTAAATTCCATTGCGGTTCGGCCGCTGGATGTCCGGCCGCGACGTGAAGCCGCTCACCGTCAGCGTCGCCGCTTCTTCTCCCGCTTCCATCTCCGGCTCGGTGATGGCTGCGCGAAACGCCGCGGAAACACTGGGGATTTCCACCAGTTCGTCCAGCGCCTGCCGCCCGAACAGTTGGTATACGCGGTCCGCCAGCTTCTCCGTCGGCGGACAATTCACAATTTCCTGCGTCGGCGTCGTCAGCGTGAACTGTTTCGTGGGATTCGCCAGCGCGTAGTGCGTGACGAGCGAGGCAATATGGCCGAGTTCTGTCGTGTCCGACTTCAAAAACTTTCGCCGCGCCGGCACGCAATAAAATAAATCCGCCACGCTCACTGTTGTCCCGGTTGGCAATCCGGCTGGCTTCACACCCACCAATTTTCCGCCGGCAAATTCCACGCGCGTCCCTTCCGCCTCGTTCGCGTCGCGCGTTTCCAGAAGCAACCGTGAAACAGACGCGATCGAGGGCAGTGCCTCCCCGCGGAATCCCAATGTTGAAATGGTGGTCAAATCGTCCGCCGAGCGCAGCTTGCTCGTCGCGTGCCGTTCGAACGCCAGCAGCGCGTCGTCGTGCATCATCCCGTGGCCGTCGTCAATCACGCGGATCATGCGCTTGCCGCCCATCTCCGTTTCAATCCGCACGAAGTTCGCGCCCGCATCCAGCGCATTCTCCAGCAACTCCTTCACCACCGAAGCGGGCCGCTCCACCACCTCCCCGGCCGCAATCCGGTTCGCCACCGCCTCCGCCAATATGCGTATCCTAGACATCCACCCTCAATCCGCTTCCCCTCTTCTCTGCGTCCTCAGCGTCTCTGCGTTAACCTCTCTTCTCTTTTTTGTTCTTTGGCCTTTACTTCCCCACCTCACTGCTCTTCTTCTTTACTTGAATCCCCAGTTGTTCCAGCTGCGCCTGATCCACATCGCTCGGCGATTCCGCCATCAAGTCCACCGCCGCTGTCGTTTTCGCAAATGCGATCACTTCGCGAATCGACTTCTCGCCCGCCAGTAGCATCACTACGCGGTCAATGCCGAGCGCAATTCCGCCGTGCGGAGGCGTCCCGTACGTCAGCGCATCCAGGAAGAATCCGAATCTCCGCCGCAACTGCTCTTCGCTCAAGCCCAGCGCCTTGAACAGCCGCTCCTGAATATCCTGGCGGTGAATTCGAATGCTACCCGACCCCAGCTCCACGCCATTCAGCACCAGGTCGTAGCCTTTCGAGCGCACTTCCCATGGCGCCGTTTCCAGCTTCTCCAAATCCTCATCCACAATTCCCGTAAACGGATGCTGCGCGCTCACCCAAGTCTTGTCGGACTCGCTCCATTCAAACAGCGGAAATCCCGTCAGCCACAGGAATTTCCACTGCGTCTTGTCGATCACGCCCAGTGCGTCGCCCAACTGCAGCCGCAACTGCCCTGCAACCAGCGCCGCGGCTTCCGTTCCCTTGATCTCTTCCTTCGCCGAAACCGCAACGACCAGGTCACCTGTTTTCGAGCCGCAAGCCTCGGCGAGCTTCTTCACATTTTCCGCGCCGATCAACTTCTCCACTGTCGACGTCGTTCCCTCCGCCGCCAGCTTCACGAAGTATGCCCCGCGCGCGCCATGCGATTTGGCCTTCTCCGTCAGCTCATCCAGTTGCTTCCGCGAATACCCCGCCGCCCCCGGCGCGGCAAACGCAAACACGCTACCGCCGATCTGCAACTTCTCTTTCGCTTCCTTCGGGAAGCAGTCGGTTACCTCATGCAGCTCCATCCCAAACCGCATGTCCGGCTTGTCGCTGCCATACTTCCTGATCGCATCCTTATAGAGCATGTGCGGAAATGGCGCCTTCGCTTCCACTCCGGCGACTTGGCAAGCCCGCACCATCACGTTTTCAATTACGTTAAAAATATCTTCCTGCCGGGGAAAAGACATCTCCAGGTCCAATTGCGTGAACTCCGGCTGACGGTCCGCGCGCAAATCCTCGTCGCGGAAGCACTTCACGATCTGGAAATAGCGGTCCAGCCCGCCGATCATCAGGATCTGCTTGAAAATCTGCGGTGATTGCGGCAACGCGTAAAACTGCCCATTATGCACGCGGCTCGGCACCAGGTAATCGCGCGCGCCCTCCGGCGTCGACCGCGTCAGCATCGGCGTCTCCACCTCGATGAATCCCATCTCGTCCATCGTTTTGCGGATTTCCAGAATAATTTTGTGCCGTAGCGCCAGGTTGCGGTGCGGCTTAGGCCGCCGCAAATCCAGATAGCGGAATCTCAGTCGCGTCTCTTCCGCCGCGTTGATTTCCTCTTCAATCGCAAATGGCGGGGTCTTCGCGTTGTTCAAAATGTGCAGTCGCGACGCGACTATTTCCACTTCGCCCGTAGGCAGCTCCGGGTTGGCCTTCCCGCGCAGCGTGACTTTCCCTTCCACCGCCACCACAAACTCGCTCCGCGCCTGCTCCGCCTTCGCGTGCGCTTCCGGTTGCGTCTCCTTGTTGAACACCACCTGCACGATCCCCGCGCGGTCGCGCACGTCCAGGAACAGCAAATTGCCCAGGTCGCGCCGCTTCGCCACCCAACCCATCACCGTGGCGTCGCGCCCCGCATCGGTCGCCCGCAGCGCCCCGCAATAATGTGTTCGCTTCAAATTTCCCAGAAAGTCCAGCACGTCCGCTCTCCTGTAGTCCGCCAAAAAACTAAAACCCTGTCATCCTGAGCCTATCCGACAAGGATAGGCGAAGGACCTCAACGTAATGTCAGCCGAGGCGTTCCATCATCTGAGATCCTCCGCGCACCCTCTTCGGGTGCGCTCAGGATGACAACGGTTTTCTGTTCCTCAGCAGCTGAAAAAACTCCGCCTCACTCATCTTCGCCTGCGAACCATCCGCCAGCGTCTTCACCGTCCACTGCCCCGTCGCAATCTCGTCGTCGCCCAAGATCAACGCATACCGCGCGCCCAACTTGTCCGCCTGCCCCAGCGCCTTCCCGAATTTCTGCTCCACCGGCGGCAACTCCACGCGAAATCCCGCTGCTCGCAATTTCTGCGCTGCACTTATCGCCGTGGCCTGTGCCTTTTCTCCCATCCACGCCACAAAAACGTCGCGCCCCTGCGCCGCGCCGCCCTTGCCCGCTTCCTGCAGAGACAAAATCAGCCGGTCCTCGCCAATCGCGAATCCAATTCCCTTCGTCGGCGGCCCGCCCAGCAATTCCACCAAGCCATCATACCGCCCGCCGCCGCACACCGCATTCTGCGAACCCAGCCCCTGCGCGGTGATTTCAAACGTCGTGCGCATGTAATAGTCCAGCCCGCGCACCAGCCGCCAATTCTCCGCATACGCCACGCCGCGCATTCCCAACTGCCGCTTCACTTCCGCGTACTGCCCCGCGCAATTCGCGCACAGATGATCCGCAATTTTCGGCAGCCCGGCGATGATTCCCTGCTCGCTCTCCAGTTTCGAATCGAGCACCCGCAGCGGATTCGTCTCAATCCGCCGCTGGCTGTCCGGGCCCAGCTTGTCTTTCACCTTCAGCAATTCCGCGCGCAGCAGTTCCACATACTTCGGCCGGCATTCCCGATCCCCAATCGAATTAATCTCCAGCTTCACGCCTTCAAGGCCCAACCGCGCGAAAAACGCCATCACCATCTCAATCACTTCCGCGTCCACCGTCGCGTCTTTCCCGATATTTTTTGCAGGATCCTGGTTCGGCGGCACCATCTCCAGCACTTCCGCCCCAACCTGGTAAAACTGCCGGTATCGCCCCTTCTGCGGCCGCTCCCGCCGAAACATCGGTCCGGTGTAATACAGCTTCACCGGCTGCGGCAGCGCGTGCATCCCATGCTCGATATACGCCCTGCACACCGAAGCCGTCGCCTCCGGCCGCAAACTCACCGAAGTTTCATCTCGATCCTCAAACGAGTACATCTCTTTCCCGACAACATCGGTATCCGCGCCAATCGATCGCGCAAACAATTCCGTCGGCTCAAAAATCGGCGGGCGTATCTCCCCAAATCCAAACGTGCCGAACACCTCGCGCGCGGTCTGCTCCACCCGGCTCCACAACTCCGTCTCCGGTGGAAGCAAATCGCGCGTGCCCTTGATTGCTTGAAATTTCTTTTTCTCAGCCATGAATCCCTGGAATGCCGCGTCCGCCTGTTCAGTCTTCCAACTTACTCCAATCAGTTTGCTCCCCGCGCTCCGCCGCTTCTTCGCGGTAAATCACGCTGTATCCAGCGTAGCGCTCCGCATACTTACCAATCGATTCGCAGTCCATATCCGTCAAGGCTCGTTTCACTTTGCCAGGCGAACCCATCACCAAACTTCCAGCCGGAATCACGGTTCGTTCGGTGATTAATGTGCCCGCCGCAATAATCGAGTTTTCGCCGATCACCGCGCCATTCAAAATGATGCAACCCATCCCGATCAAAACGTGCGAACGAATCGTGCACCCGTGCAGCGTCACCGAATGGCCGACGGTCACTTCGTCGCCCAATACCAGCGGATACTGATCCTTCATCACGTGCAGCACACAACCGTCCTGAATATTTGTGCGCTTCCCGATCCGGATGTGGTGCACGTCCCCGCGCACCACGCACATCGGCCACACGCTCGACTCTTCTCCGATCACCACGTCGCCAATCACCACCGCCGCCGGGTCAATATAAGCCGACGCAGCAATCTGCGGAAATTTGCCTTTATATGGACGGATATCCGGTGTGCGTATCAAGAGTTCGAATTTCCCGTAAGTGATTGCAGGACCACGAAATACACCGCCCCGCACGATTCGCCAGCAGGCAGCGAACACTTCAAGATAGCATCCGCTTCGCCCCGCTGACAAGAAAAGCGCCCGTGCCCCGCTCACCAAATCGTCTCGCGCTGGACGCCCGCCGCTCTTCGAATCATAATTTCCCCGTGGAAATTCTCTGTGCCCAATGCGATGCACCGATGAACTGCTTGGGCGAAGTCGGCTGCTGGTGCGGCGACCTGCCTCATGTGATCCCCATGCCCGCACCCGACGATCAATCCGCCGCCTGCCTCTGCCGCGTCTGCCTCCTCGAAAAAATAAAAGCCGCCGGCGCGTCCTCCGCCAGCGGCGTACTCCCCATCTCAAATTCTTCAGCTCCGCGCGGCTAGTTCGAATTTGTAGTGGCCGACCTTCAGGTCGGCCACCACAAATCTCCACTCAGTCTATCTCAACCGCAGGACCGGTCGACGTCGCGCCCACTTCCGCGAGCCGCGCCGTCACCGCTTTCGCCATGCGATACAAACTCTGTGCCGCGGGCGCAGACTCCCCCTGCGCCGCCACCGGACTCCCCGTGTCGCCGCCCAGCCGGATTCGGGGATCAA
>Ga0210400_10004500_pt1 | contig 12062 bp, 11 predicted proteins | sample IncBWH26MmetaG_FD_155456 | JGI IMG/M metagenome (GOLD analysis project Ga0210400, IMG submission 155456) | Forest soil microbial communities from Barre Woods Harvard Forest LTER site, Petersham, Massachusetts, United States - Inc-BW-H-26-M | ecosystem: Environmental > Terrestrial > Soil >...
GAAAGATGGCTCAAAGTGTAGTTGTTCTGGAAAACAATCCTGGAGTGGCCAGGTCCCTGGCCGGTGGACTCCGCTCCCACTTCCTTGTGCATGTAACCCGCTCCCGCGAAGAATTGCGGGACGACGTTGTGCGAACCAATCCTGAGGCCGTGGTGGTGAACCTCGAACATTGGGTGTTAGCCGATGTCGAGAGTCTGCATCGCGACTTTCCCGCGCTGCCCATCGTCTGTACTCACCGCGTTCCTGACGAGGATATGTGGATGGCCGCTCTGGAGGCGGGCGCCAGCGACGTCTGTCCGGCGGATGACGTGGCCAACGTGCTGACCTCGGTTCTACGCCATCTGGCGGTGTCGCGCCGAGCCGCGGCATAGAACCTTACTTAAATTTCATCCTGCAATAGTTGCGAGGACGCCTCACGGCGTCCTTATTTTTTGCACACCCCTCCAAGGAAGCCCGTCATTTCCCACATCCGCCGCCTTGTTATACTCACTCCTTCATGCTGAAGGAAACTCTCGAACAAGGGCAGCAACTCACCGACGCGGCTCTCGACCGGCTGATTCCGCTGGAGACGCAGCATCCGGAGTCGATCCACAAAGCCATGCGCCACAGCGTATTTGCCGGCGGCAAGCGCCTGCGGCCCGTGCTCTGCATGGAGGCCGGACGCATGGTCGCCGGGTCCTTGCCGGAGCGCATCGAGGAACTGGGCGCGGCGCTCGAAATGCTGCACACCTATTCGCTGATCCATGACGATCTGCCCGCGCTCGACAATGACGATCTGCGGCGGGGACGGCCCACGTGCCACAAGGCATTCGGCGAGGCCATCGCGATTCTAGCCGGAGATGCATTACAGACGCGGGCCTACGAAGTGCTGTCTCGGTTGAAGTGTCCGGCTGAAGCGCGGGTGAAGATCATCGAGGAGATTGCTCACGACACTGGAACCATCGACGGCATGATCGGCGGGCAGGTGGTGGATCTCGAGGCGGAACACCAGCGGCCAACAGCGGAGATGCTGGAGTACATTCATCGCTCGAAAACCGCCGCGCTGATTACGGCCAGCCTGGTGAGTGGCGGGCTTTATGCCGGAGCGAAGGAAAATCAGGTAGCGAAGCTGCGGGCGTTTGGATTGGCAATTGGTCTGGCTTTTCAGATCGTGGACGACGTGCTCGACGTGACCCAGACGTCGGAACAACTGGGTAAGACAGCCGGCAAAGATACCGCTTCAGAAAAAGTCACGTATCCGGCGTTGTTTGGGGTTGAGGCGTCCTTGACCCGGGCGGATGCGCTGGTGAACGACGCCTTCGCTGAATTGGAGAGCTTCGGCGAGCATGCGGAGCCGCTGAAGGAAGTGGCGCGTTTTCTGGTGGAGCGGAAGAAGTAAACAGCATTTAGCAATTGGCACCTAGCACTTAGTCAGGCCTGCTCGAGGTGGAAGCCCTCGGCAACCCCAACGCAGCCAAATGCTAAATGCCAAGTACTAATTGCTGATGACCGCTGGCCGGCTCTGTGGTAATAAATAAGTACGGCGATGGAGTTCGCCGCAACCGCCTGCTGCATCTGGCTGATGACTCCTACAGAATCGAATCCCGTTTTGTAGGAGCGACCTCGTGAAAGACTTTCTCGCCATATCCGTCGCCGCCATTGTCGGCGCCAACCTGCGGTTTCTGCTGAGCCGCCTCGCCGCCCGCGAGTTGGGCACGACCTTCCCTTACGGAACGCTCGCCATCAACATTGTGGGCAGCTTCATCGTGGGCTTCTTCGTTATCTGGACTACCGAGCGCGTGCTGATCGATCCCCGCTGGCGGTTGCTGGTTGTGGTGGGTTTTTGCGGATCGTTCACCACTTTTTCCAGCTACGCCTTTGAGACCTTGGCGTACTTTGAGCACGGCCAGTGGGGGCTGATGCTGACCAACGTCCTCAGCAATAACCTGCTGTGCCTGGGCGGCGCGCTGGGCGGGATCGCGCTGGCGCGGGCGCTCTGAAACCGACGGAACCGAGACTCTGATGCACTCTCCTCCTGATCGCGAGTAAAATGCCTCAAGCCATGGCCGTCCAAGTCACCATCTATCTGAACGAAGCCGACCAGTGGCATCACCGGCCGCTGCACATGGAGATTCTCAACTATCTGCGGAAGGAAAATGCCTACGCTGCCATCGCGATGCACGCCGTGGCCGGATTTCTGGGCCGCCATCGCGTGGAGACGGCGCATCTGGTCGAGGCCGGAGGCAAACTGCCCGTGATCATTATTTTCGTCGACACCGACGAACACGTGAACCGCGTACTACCCACGCTGAAGGAAATGGCGGCGCACCGGCTGATCGTCCGTGAGAACGTCGTGCTCGAGCAAGGAAATCTCGACTGATGTCTTCCTCCCCAGTAAATCCAGCTTTGGACGGAAAATCCCTCGACGTCCTCGCCATCGCGGCGCACCGCGACGACGTGGAGCAAACCTGCGGCGGCACGCTGCTCAAGGCGGCACAGCGCGGGCAGCGCACCGGCATCCTCGACCTGACCCAGGGCGAGATGGGGACGCGCGGCACAGCCGACGACCGCGCCCGCGAGGCGGCCGACGCAGCGAAGATTCTGGGCGTGAGTTGGAGGCGAGCACTAGACATTCCGGATGGCCGCGTAGAGAACACGTGGGAGAACCGGCTGAAAGTTGCGAGCGTGATCCGCGAGACGCGGCCGAGGGTAATCATTCTGCCGTACTGGAAGGGGCGGCATCCGGATCATTACACCGCTTCGGTGCTGGGATACGAAGCTTGTTTCTTGGCAGGGCTAGCGAAGCTGGATCCGCGGAAAGCTCTCAGCTCTCAGCCGTCAGCTGTCAGTGAAACCGCTTCGGATGCGGGCGCTAGCCCCTCGCGCGCTCCACACCGGCCGTTCAAGATTCTTTACGCTACGCTTTATTACGATGTGCGGCCCACGTTTGTAGTCGACATCGGGGAGCAGTTCGAAAGGAAGTTTGCCTCGATCCTGGCGTACAAATCACAATTCAGCGATCAGCAGGCGGGAAAAGATATTTTTCCGGCGCACGACGAGATTCGCACTCGCGTCGATGCCATGGCGCGGTTTTATGGCATGCTCGCCGGCGTGACCCACGGTGAACCGTTTCTGCAGAAAGAAGTCGGACTGGTCGACGATCTGCTGGCGATTCCAGTCAAATCCATTTAGCATTGTTCGACTCAACCACTCTCGGAGGAGAACCGCACATATGTCCCGTTTTGTTTTCGCTTTCATCACTGCGCTGGCAACGGCGGCCGCAGCCGCCGCTCAAACACCGGCACCGGCAGCAACCTGGCAGATCGATCCCAATCACACTGCGCCCCAATTTTCCGTGCGGCATCTTGGCGTTTCCACAGTGCGAGGCGCATTTTCGAAGGTGAGCGGCTCGGCACAGTATGATCCGGCCGATCCCTCGAAGACATCTCTCGACGCGACCATCGACGCCAGTACGGTGGATACGCGGGTGGAAGCGCGCAACAACGATTTGCGCAGTCCGCACTTTTTCGATGTGGCGAAATATCCGACCATCACTTTTCGTTCGAAGAGTGCGAAAGTGGCCGGGCCGGGAAAGTTGCTGATCACCGGCGACCTCACGATCCACGGCGTGACCAAAGAAGTCGTGCTCGACGTAGACGGGCCCTCGGCGCCAATCAAGGATCCGATGGGCAAGGGCCAGCGCATGGGCGCGTCGGCAAGCACGAAAATTACGCGTCAGGATTTTGGCATCAATGGAGCTCCGGGAGTCGTGGGAGACGAAGTCACAATCACCATTGACGTGGAATTGACCCAGCCCCCGGCGAAATAGCCGGAGACGTGGTTGAGAGCTGCCTCTTAGAATTCACTTCTGCCCAGGAGTCAGACATGACAAGGATCTTTCCATTGGTCGCGACCTCGGTCGTGGCAGCAATGCTGGCTCTATCGGGATGCGGCGGAAGTTCCGCCCCGCCGCCCACTGCCACAGTCACGATTTCGCCGCACCAGGGTGCCGTCGCTGCGACCACCCAGACCCTGCAGTTCAACGCCACGGTCACCGGAAACGTCAGCGACCTCACGGTGGCGTGGAGCGTAGACGGCACCGCCTCAGGCGACGCGAGCGTTGGAACGATCAGCGGCACCGGACTGTACACACCACCGGCCACAGGCGGAACCCACACCATCACCGCAACCAGCGTGGCTCTGTCGACGGCCTCGGCTTCGGCGACTGTGGCCGTCACCGATCTGCCGGGCGTGTTCACGTATCACAACGACGTGTCGAGGGATGGAGTAAACGCGCAGGAGTATGCGCTGACTTCCTCGACTGTGTCGACAGCGACCTTTGGTAAGCTCTTCTCATGTCCGGTGGACGGTGCGGTCTACGCGCAGCCGCTGTGGGTGCCAGGCGTCAGCATCGGCGGAACCGTCCACAACGTGATCTACGTGGCGACGCAGCATGACAGCGTGTTCGCCTTCGACGCCGACGCCAATCCGTGCGTGCAGCTCTGGCAGGCGAAGCTGCTCGACACGGCGCACCGCGGCACGCCCGGAGAAGGTCCGATCGTGTGGCAGGACGTGGGCTATTGTTATGGCGACGTTTATCCCGAAGTTGGAGTTACGGGGACTCCAGTGATCGATCCGTCGAGCGGCACGATCTACATGGTGAGTGCGTCGGAGATTCCGGGAGCGCAGTCGGGCAATTGTTCGCTGCCCGCAGGAAGCTACTTCCACCGCCTGCACGCTCTGGACATCACCAACGGAAATGAAAAGTTCAATGGGCCGGTAACGATTGCCGCTCAGGTGGTGGGAACTGGGGATGGGTCTTCCGGCGGCATGGTGACCTTCAACTCGCAGTTGCAGCACAACCGGTCGGGGCTGGCACTGTCGGGCGACGGAACCGTCTACGTGGCGTTTGCCGCGCACGAGGATGCAACTCCGTATCACGGCTGGTTGTTCGGATACACGGCCTCCGATCTGTCGCAGACGCCGAGCGTTTTCAATACTACGCCGAACGGAGTCAACGGAGCCGACGGCGGCATCTGGGGCGGCGGCGGCGCTCCCGCAGTGGACAGTGGAAACGACGTATACGTCGCCACCGGAAACGGAATATTTGACGAGAGTTCGGGGTTTTCGATGGAGAACGACTACGGCGACAGCGTTCTCCGTCTCAGTGCCACTCCAGGCTCGACGCCCAACGGCGTGAACTTGCAATTGAACAGTTGGTTTACGGCCGGCGATCAGGCGTCCGACGCGGCAGACGATGCCGACCTCGGCTCGGGCGCGCCGGTACTTCTCCCCGATCAGACGGTGGGACCACCACATTTGCTGGTTCAGCTTGGCAAAGACGGCTTCGTGTATCTGATCAACCGCGACGGCATGGGTCAATATCAGCAAAACAGCGACAGCCAGATCCAACAATCTTTCCAGGTGGTTAGTGGATTCTGGGGGACGCCGGCGTTTTGGCAAAACAACCTCTACTTTGCAGGCGCATATGCGGGCGCAACCGATTCCCTGAAGCAAGTATCCTTCAACGCAACCACCGGGCTGTTCAACCTCAATCCAACCATTGCTTCGCGCTCGGGTGAACGCTTTGGCTTCCCCGGCGTTTCGCCATCGGTGTCGTCGCAGGGGTCGAACAACGGAATCGTGTGGGCCGTTGACGCCGGACTGTATGGCTACGCCAGCCCGAATGCCGCCGGAGGAATCAACTGCTATGTGTCGCCCGTGCCTGCGCCCTGCACCGGCCCGGCCGTCCTCCACGCCTATAGCGCGACCAATCTGGCCAACGAATATTGGAACAGCGCCGCGGCCTCCGGCAATCGCGATCAGGCGGGAAACGCGGTGAAGTTTGTGCCGCCGACCATCGCCAACGGCAAGGTCTACGTGAGCACGCGAAGCGAAGTCGACGTTTACGGGCTGCTGCCCAACTAGAGTGTTCGCTATTTCTTGACCGCGACCGCGAGCCCGTCGCGAATGGGCAGAATGGTCGTGAAGAACTCTTTCGCGTCGTAGAGTTTGCGATTGAACTCGAGAATGGCCTTGGTCCTCGCATCAGTGGGATTCTTTTCCGCGACCCGCCCGCTCCACAGCACATTGTCGGTAATGAACAATCCGCCCTGGCGCAAGCGCGGCGCTACCAGGCGCAGCACGCGCGGGTAGTCTTCCTTGTCGACGTCGTTGAAGATGATGTCGAACTCCTGCTTCTGTTCCGAGAGGAATTCCAGCGCGTCACCGGTGTGCAGCGAGATGCGGTTCGACACTCCGGCGCGCTTGAAGTAGCCGCGGGCCCGTTCCGCGTTCTTCGAATCGCCGTCAGTATAGATCACCCGTCCCTTGTCGCCCACTGCCTGTGCCCACCAGATCGTCGAATATCCAATGGCCGAACCGAGTTCGAACACCGTATGGGCGTTGATCATCATCGCCAATTGCTGCAGGACGCGGGCCACCGCCGGACCCACGATGGGCACGTTGTGCGCCGTGGCATAGTCCTCCATCTCGGCCAGCACTTCGTCGCGCTTCGGCAGCATTGAATAAAGGTAGTCATCGACCGGCCCGGCGGTGGTGAAGTTGTAGTGCCGCCAACTGGCGGCGGAATCTTTTTTCTTGGCTTGAGTCACTCGCTTCCCTTTCGAAATGAAGATCTTCTTACGGCTGCCGCTCGGGAGTCTCAACGCGAAGAGTGGAGCGGCCGAGCCTCGTGAGTTTGACGCCTTTCAGATTCATGAATGCTCAATCCGTTATTCGATGTATTTTCAGAGCTTGCGTTCTGCTTTTCCCTGCGGTCTCAGCGGCAGTTCTTTGCGGACTCAGCGCTTAAAAGCTGTTCGCTGCAGAGACCGCAGCGAAACTCGACCGATTCAAATCCGATGTGCCGTAATCGGCCCACCTAGTTTAATATGAAACGCCATGGCAGAACTCAAGGTGCTGATTTCGCGGCAGGACATTGCCAAGCGCATCGCCGAACTGGGCGAGCAGATCACGAAAGATTACGCGGGGCAATCCGTGATTTTTGTGGGCGTGCTGAAAGGCGCGGCGATTTTTCTGGCCGACTTGGCGCGGCAGGTGCAGCTCGACTCCACCTTCGACTTCATTGGGGTTTCGAGTTACGGCAATCGTCCCAGCCCGGCCAACGAATTGAAGAGCGGGTGGGATTCGACCGGCGAAGTCCGCCTGCTGAAAGACGTGGATCAGACCATTAAGGATAAGAACATCATCCTGGTGGAAGACATTCTCGATACTGGCCTGACCATGACGTATCTCAAGAAAATGTTGCTGGCGCGTCAGCCTCGGTCGTTGAAAGTTGCGGCGCTGCTCGACAAGCCGTCGCGACGCAAGCTTCCGCTGGAAGGCGACTATGTCGGATTCAAAATTCCCGACGAATTTGTGGTCGGCTTCGGCCTCGACTACGCGGAGAAGTACCGCAATCTCGCCGACGTTTGCATCGTGCCGAGGGAGTAGCGGCCTCGACAGTGGTGGGCGCTGTCCATCCCCCTTGGGAACAGGAATGCGGCTGTTATCATAAGAACGTAATCATAAGAACGTTTTCACCAAGAAAGCTTTCACCAAACACAATGGGTTCTGTACTTTCCAAACCGGATCGACTGCCGGTCGAGGCGCTGTTGCTCGACGTGGCCGACGTGCTCGCCACCTCGCTCGATCTGGATACGACTCTGCGCCGTGTCGCCGAGGTGGTCCGCAAGGTCATCGACTACGAAATTTTCGCGATTCTGCTGCTCAACGAAAAGACGCAGGAGCTGCGCTTCCGTTTTCAGGTGGGCTATCCCCCGGAGTTTGCCGAGCGCAGCCGGATTAAAGTCGGCGAGGGAGTCACCGGGCAAGCGGCACAATTACGCCAGGCCGTTCTGATTGACGATGTGAACCAGGACCCTCGCTATATCGAGGGGGTTCCGAACGTGCACTCGGAACTGGCCATCCCGCTGATCACCAAGAACCGCGTCATCGGCGTAATTGATATTGAAGCGCGGGAACCCGGCTATTTTAATGAAGAGCATGTGCGGTTGCTCACGCTGGTGGCGTCGCGCATGGCGGCCGGCATTGAGAATGCCCAACTCTATACGCGGACTACCAAGCAGGCGCGCATTCTGCTGCTGCTCAACGAAATCGCGCGGGAGCTGACCTCGATCCTGAATCTGGATGAGTTGCTCGGCCGCATCGCCGAACTGGTGCGGCGGTTGATCGATTACCAGATGTTCAGCATTCTTCTGCTGGATTCCGAGGGCGAGAAGCTGCAGCACCGGTTCTCTCTGCGGTTCAATGAAAACATTCATCTGAAGCATGAGATTCCGCTGGGGCGTGGACTGGTGGGCGCCGCAGCCGAGAGCAAGCAGGCTGTGCTGGTGCCCGACGTCACGAAGGATCCGCGCTACGTCGAGGCCAATCCGGAGACGCGATCGGAAATGGTCGTGCCGCTGATCTACAAGGACAAAGTGATCGGCGTGCTCGATCTGGAGCATACTCGCCGCGGATTTTTCACCGAAGAGCACCAGCGGACCATGACGACTCTGGCGGCGCAAATCGCGATTGCCCTGGAGAACGCGCGGCTGTACGAAGAAATCGAGCGCCAAGAGCGGCGTCTGGAACGCGATCTGGCGTTGGCCCGCGAACTGCAAGGGCGACTGCTGCCGCAGACCAGTCCGAAACTCGCGCACCTCGAGGTGGCCGCGAAGTTTGTTCCGGCGCGCGCCATCGGTGGCGATTTGTACGACTTCATCCCTTATTCGATGTCGCGGCTGGGCATTGTCATCGGCGACGTCAGCGGAAAAGGCGCACCGGCCGCGATCTATGCCGCGCTGGTGAGCGGAATTATCCGGTCGCACGCTCCCATAGAGCCGGGATCGGCGGAGATGCTCTCCGCGGTGAATCTGTCGTTGGCCGAGCGGCGGATCGAGGCCCAGTTCGTCTCCATCATTTACGCGGTCTGGGACGATGAGCATCGCACCCTGACCGTCGCAAACTCCGGACTTCCCCGCCCCATTTTTGTGCACGGCGGCAAGAATGAAGTCATCGAAGCAACCGGCTTGCCCCTCGGCCTGTTCGACGAAGCCGACTACGACGAATTCAAGTTCCACATGAAGCCGGGAGATATGTTCGTCTTTTTCAGCGACGGAATTCTCGACGCGCGCAACCGCAAGGGAGAGCTTTTCGGGCGGGGCCGAGTTGAGAAAATAGTTTCCGAATGTGCGGGCAAGTCGGCAAACTGCGTCGTGGACTCGCTCTTCAAGGCAGCGGCCGAACACTCGGCTGGCGTGGAAGCTTTCGACGATCAGACTGTGGTCGCCATCAAGGTGCCCGGCGCCACCTCGCACTCCCACAAAAAGAAATGACTCCGCGCCGTCAGAGCCCGGCAGCGCGTCCCCCAGGATTCGTCTATCACGCGACGAAGCGCGGCCTGCTGCGCCGGGACGGACCGCTGGCTCTGCACTGCGAGGACGTGCCCTTGCAAAAATTGGCGGAGCAATACGGCACCCCGATCTATGTCTATTCGGCGGCCATGATCCGTGGGCGCTATGAGGCGTTTGACGCGGCGTTTCGCGGCCAGCCGCATACCATCTGCTATTCGGTCAAAGCGAATTCGAACCTGACTATTCTGCGCATGCTGGCTCGCAAGGGCTGCGGTTTCGATGTCGTTTCCGGCGGCGAACTGGAGCGCGTCCTCGCCGCCGATCGCAAGGCCGCGAAGAAGGTCGTGTTCTCCGGAGTGGGCAAGACGCGCGAGGAACTTTTCGCGGCGTTGAAAGCCGGGATCATGCTCTTCAACATCGAGAGCGAGTCGGAACTATGGGCACTCGCGGAGTGCGCCGGGGGTCTGCACAAGACGGCGCCGGTGGCGCTGCGGGTGAATCCGGATGTCGCTGCCGAAACGCATCCTTACATTTCTACTGGCCTGCGCAAACATAAATTCGGAGTGCCGATCGGCAAAGCTCGCGCGCTCTATGCGGAGGCTTCAAGCGCACGGTATCTGCAGGTGCGTGGGGTTAGTGTTCATATCGGGTCGCAGATTACCGATGTCGCTCCGTTCGGCGAGGCCATAGCGCGGGTGGCTGATCTGGTGCGCGAACTACGCGCCGACGGACACCGCATCGACTACATCGACGCAGGTGGAGGGCTTGGCATTGCTTATGAAAAGCCGAACGCGCTCGAATTTTCTGCCGGGGCGGCGGAGTATGCGCGGGCGCTCGCCGCGCCCTTGCGTGGTTTAGATGTGCGGCTGCTTCTGGAGCCGGGGCGCTCGATCATCGGCCCCGCGGGCGTGTTGGTCACATCCGTGATCTATCGCAAGGAAAATGACGGCAAGCGATTTCTGGTGGTGGATGCCGCTATGAATGACTTGATCCGGCCCGCGCTGTACGGCGCTTATCACGAGATCGTTCCCGTCGTGCTGGGCGCTGGTTCGGTGGCGAAGTCTGAGGTCACGAGAAACGAAATAACCGATATCGTCGGCCCGGTCTGCGAGACCGGAGATTTTTTCGCCCGCGACCGCGAGTTGCCGGTGGTCGATGAAGGAAGCCTGCTGGCGATTCTGGATACCGGGGCTTACGGCATGGTGCTGGCCTCGAATTACAACACTCGTACGCGCCCGGCGGAAGTTCTGGTCAGCGGCAAGTCGGCTAAGGTGATCCGGCGGCGCGAGAAGGTTTCGGATTTGCTGCGCGCGGAATTGTAAGGATGACGTGGTAGTGGGGCACTTGAAACATCGCGATGAAGACTAAGGCTACTGTCGCGCTTATACTCCTCTTCTTCAGCGTCGCTCACGCCGACCCGAGGTCGGCCACAGGAACGTATCGCAACGCCGCCCTCGGGTACTCGATCAAGATTCCGTCAGGATTGAGAGGCGAAACAGGTGATCAGGCTGGACCTGAGCGGGGCCTAGGAGTGCCATTGCCTTCGGGCGGCACTATGTCAGTTTACGGCGAGCCTAACAGCCTCGAATTGAAGAGTCCCGCCGAGGGCATTCGATGGGCTCTCGATAAAAGGAAGTGCAGTTCCGACCGGCAGCAGGAGATCTCACGCGCACGCGTGGGAAAGATGATCGGGGCGAAAGGAAAGCTGGTTTGCGATGACCGAGTGCTTGAAGTGTTGCTGGTGTTTCGCACTGCTGGCGGACCTATTTATTGGGTGACTCTTCAGACGGACACTAGCCATGAAGCTGCGGATGACGCCGTCTTCAATGACTTCGCCGCCAGCTTCAAACTGATCCACTGGCGGTAGAATCCCGACCGAGAGGCCATCCCTCACTCAGCTTTGCCGTCCCCCCACTTGAGCTTGGTACGCAGCACGTGGAAAAAATCCGTGCCGACGCAAAACAGGTTCACGTGATGCTCGGAGCGGCGGCAGCGCACGCGGTCGCCGTCGCTCAGGTCGAGGCCGGGCTGTCCGTCGAGACTCAGGTAGGCGACTTCTTCCTCGCTGCGCAGCAGGATTTCAATTTCCACGGAATCCGGCACCACCAGCGGGCGGTGCGTCAAAGAATGCGGCGCGACCGGCGTGATCACAAAAGCATTCACCGTCGGCATAAGCACCGGGCCACCCGCCGACAAGGAATACGCGGTCGAACCGGTGGGTGTGGCCACAATCATGCCATAAGCCCGATAGCTCGCCACGAACGCCTTGTCGATGTACAGGTCGTAAGTGTTGAGGCGGGCGAGTGCAGTCTTGTTGACCACCGCGTCGTTGAAAACGAGATAGCTGCCGCGCACCGTCTCTCCGTTCCCTGGCTCTCCGCGCAGCAACTGGACTTGCATGAGCGAGCGATGCTCGACCGGGGCGCGTCCCGCGGCGATCGATTCGAGCATGGGGTAGAGCGACGGCAGCGGCACCTCAGTGAGAAATCCGAGCGACCCCAGGTTGACGCCAAGTAAGGGCACATCGACGGGTGCCGTCATTCTCGCGGCCGATAGTAAGGTACCGTCGCCGCCGAGGACCACGACCAGATCCAGAGCCTTCGACGCCATTTGCGACCGGGGCACGACTTCCTGACCGGCGGCATACTTGGCCGTTTCCAGATCGACAATCACTTTGTAGGCATGCTCCGCGAGCCAGGCGAAGAGCCCGGGAAGAACTTGCGC
>Ga0210400_10004501_pt1 | contig 12061 bp, 9 predicted proteins | sample IncBWH26MmetaG_FD_155456 | JGI IMG/M metagenome (GOLD analysis project Ga0210400, IMG submission 155456) | Forest soil microbial communities from Barre Woods Harvard Forest LTER site, Petersham, Massachusetts, United States - Inc-BW-H-26-M | ecosystem: Environmental > Terrestrial > Soil >...
TTCACCGTATTCTGCGCCTGGATTGCGTTAGTGATATCAGTGACGGTGATACCCAGCTTGGCCAACTGGTCTGGCTTTACCCACATCCGCATCGCGTACTGACCAGCGCCGAAAATCTGGACGATACCGATGCCAGGGGAGCGCGTGAGCGGGTCATGGAGGTTGATATAACCGTAGTTCGACAGGAACTCTGCATCATAGGTGCCGTTAGGCGAGTACAGGCTGATTAACATCAGCGGGGACGTTACAGATTTCTGGACGGTGATCCCGAAATTAGTAACGTCCGGAGGGAGCTGGGAGGCGGCTTGCGTCTCGCGCATCTGGGTGAGAATCAGATCCTGGTTCGGATCCGTTTTCACGTCGAAGTCAACGATCATGGTCGTTTGACCGTTAGCTGTGGCGTTCAACGAATACATGTAGTTCATGTTGTCCACACCGCTCATCTGTTGTTCGATAGGGGTGGCAACGGATTGCTCAAGTGTCTGCGCGTCTGCGCCGACATAAGTCGCTTGTATCTGTACCTCCGGTGGGACGATATTCGGGAACTGCGCAACCGGAAGGGTTGCGATGGTCACCCCGCCGATGATCACTGTGAGAATCGCGATCACCATCGCCACGATGGGACGATTAATAAAGAACTTTGACATTGGGTTATCTTCCCTTCGCCTCGGCGCTCTGTGCGGAAAATGGCTGCGGGTTTACCCGCATGCCCGGACCGATCTTCTCCGTGCCTTCGGCGACTACGCGCTCACCCGGTTTCAAGCCATCGCTAATAATCCACATGGTGCCGACGCGGTCGCCGACCTTCACGTTGCGGACGCTCACTTTGTTCTCGCTGTCGAGCACTGCGACCTGATACCTGCCCTGTACTTCGCTGACCGCGCGCTGGGGGAGGAGCAGTGCGCCGCTTTGGATCCTGGTAATTGCGCGGACCTGCCCGTATCCTCCGGGACGTAGAATGTTTCCAGGATTGGGAAACAGCGCCGCGATCCGAATCGTACCCGTGTTCTGATCTACCTGCCGGTTCGCGAACTCGATCTTGCCCGGGTGCGCATACGGCGTACCGTCCGCCAGAATCAGCTCCATGGATAGACGTCTCGTCTCCGCCTCACGGCTCGCTAGGGTGGGAAATTGTCTGGTGAAGGCGAGGTATTCCTGTTCGCTGGGGGTGAAGTAGACTTTGATCGGGTCAACCGTCGAAACCGTGGTGATGGGTGAACTGCTGTTCGTGCTCACCAAATCGCCGACTTGGTTCTGTGCCAGGCCGGCAACACCGTCAATAGGTGAAATGACCCTGGTGAAATTGAGGTTGATCTGGGCAGTTTCGACAGCAGCTTCTGCAGCCTTAATCTGGGCCTTGGAGGTTTCCACGGTAGCCGTGTTGGCAAAGTTGGTCTGGACGGCGTTGTCCAGATCTTGCTGGGTAGCGGCTTGCTCTTTCGCGAGCGGGGTGTATCTCTCCACATCGAGCTGACTCTTCCGTTGATTCGCTTCGGCATTGACGAGCTGCGCTTTGGCCTGCGCTAATTGTGCCTTGGCCTGGTCTAGCGTTGCCTGAAACGGCCGCGGGTCAATCTGGAAGAGCAACTGCCCCTTCTTGACCGATGAACCTTCCTTATACTCTTGCCTGAGCAGATAGCCGGTCACCTGCGCCTTAACATTCGCGTTGACGAACCCGTCTAGCGTTCCGATCCATTGGCCGTAAATCGGAACATCCTTCTGCTCCACCTCGACGACCTCAACTATCGGTTGCGGATTCGCGGCCTTCGTGGACTTCGTGCAGCCCGCCATACTGATCAGCATCAGGCACAGCAAACACAAACTGCCGTGCCAGACAAACTTGTCTTTACCGAGGCTATTCATATTGATTTCCTCGTGTGTTGCCACGCCCTTTCCAGGGCGCGTTGGATGTCGGTGCGATCGAAGAGAGAGATACCGATGTCAATGCTCTTCCTGGCACCATCGATCGCCCTTATCAGTAGATTGACGCCGTCTTTAGGTTGAAGGATAAGTGTCACATTCACGCTTCCTTCTCCTCTGGATTCAAATTGTGTGATGCACACGAGTGGCCAAATGAGTGCAAGTCTTGATCCCGGGGCGGCATGTAACTCCCACGCCATTCAGCTGGAGGCTCTGGGAAATCGCGCCACGAAAAAGATTTCTGTCGGGACCTCTGTGTCGAAATGTCGACAAGAACCGCGTGTCGAAGTGTCGACATACTTGACACTTGGGCACCTCCAGTCGTCTGTCCAGTTGCCCTCACCTGCGTATCATCGTGAAATCCTCGGATCATGCGATATGTATGAAGCTCATACGAGCAGCAGCCCTGGAGGGGAATCGCCCATTGAGTGCATGTCAGCGGCGGTCCTCGTTTGTCAACCCGACACCATCGCGATATAATTTCAGCAATCACATCTGCGCAATCCAAGTGAGGTAAACCGTGGCGCAGCGGAACCGTTCACTGCCGACTCCCTACCCGTTATTCTGCCCTACGGCGTTGAAGTCGTATTCTCAATGCAGGCCTTTACCTCACTCACTGAATCGAGGTGGCATATGGCAACCCATGGCCTTTCCGTACAGTTTGACGGCGGGATTCTAGCCCGCCAGCGTCACATTTGCGCTTTTTTCAACAGCATCGACGAGGAGCACAGGGTGCTTCGCTCATTCATCAAAGATGGCTTCGAGCGGGGAGACAAAGCTTTCCATCTCGTCAATCCCGAGCTCCGGGAAGAGCATCTCAGGCGGCTTACCGAAGCAGGCATCAATGTGCAAGAGGCCCTGGACGCCGGCCAATTGGAGGTCAGGCCGTGGCAAGAAGCTCCGCTGAGCGGAGGCCGGTTTGACCAGGACACTTGGCTGGTGTCGTTCGAACAAGTGCTCCAGTCAGGGCCGGCAGCGGGGTACGCGCAGACAAGATTCTTGGCCCACATGGAATGGGCGCTCGTCGATTTACCCGGCGTCGAGGACCTCATCGAGTTCGAGACGCGAGTCAACTACGTAGTTCCCAAGTACGAGAACATCGTGATCTGCGCATACAATCTGTCGAAATTTAGCGCGAGCGTGGTGATGGATGCCCTGAGGACCCATCCAGTCGTGATTATCGGTGGATTACTGCAGGAGAACCCATTCTTCGTTCCTCCGGACCAGTTCCTCCTGGAGATACGGGAGCGGCGTTCGGCACAAGAGCGGAGGATGGCAAGCTAAATGCCCAAGAGATCTCGATTCTGATATGCCGCCAGATGGGGCACGCGGAGTCGCGCGACCGATTGCTGCCTGCCCGTGTCGAGAAGGAGAAAGAGGTTCGGAAGAAAATCGCGCTCTTCGAGAGGACTATCCGCGTCGATAAATCCCCTAAGGTGCAGTGTCACGGGCGCAGATGGAATAAAAGATTCGAGGTGCGGATGGCTTCGACGCAATTGTGAAATCTGAGCCCAATTGAGTGAGGCGTACATCTAGTATGCAATTGAGGTGAAGTATGGCAACCAATGGCCATTCCGTTAAGTTTGCCGGCGGCATTCTCGGCCGGCAACGTCACATTTGCGCTTTCTTTAACAGCATCGACGAGGAGCACAGAGTGCTTCGCTCGTTCATCAAAGATGGCTTTGAGCAAGGGGAAAAAGCTTTCCACGTCGTAGATCCCGAGCTCCGGGAACAACATCTCAAGCGACTCTCGGAAGCAGGTATCAATGTGCAAGAGGCGGTGGAGACAGGCCAGCTGGAAGTGCGGCGCTGGCAGGACGCCTGCCTGCGCGGGGATCGGTTCGATCAGGACGCGATGTTGGCCTTGATTGAGGAGGTGCTCCAGTCCGGCCCAGGAGCCGGCTACCCGCTTACTAGGTTTCTCGCGCACATGGAATGGGCGCTGCTCGACAAACCAGGGGTGAATGACCTGCTGGAATACGAGACACGAATCAACTACCTGCTTCCCAAGTTCCAGGATCCCGTGATCTGTGTGTACGATCTGTCGAAATTTGCGTCAAGTGTGGTGATGGATGTTATGCGGACGCACCCGGTCGTAATTATCGGCGGGGTACTGCAGGAGAACCCGTTCTTCGTTCCACCGGACCAGTTCCTCCTCGAGATGCGGGAGCGACAGTCGGATGGCAGAAGCGCAAGAATGGCAAGCTAAAATACCCGTGGGTACTGATCCTGACATTGTACGGCTGCGAACCGCGCTTAGGGATCTAGTGGCATTGTCCACTGTCCCGGCGGCATGGGTAGGGAGAGAACCGCCTGCTATCGCCGACGGGCTTGCCGACGTGTTGGTCAGGTCGTTGCATCTCGACTTTGCTTTTGTGCGTCTGTGCGATCCGAACGGCGGGGGCGCAGTCGAAGTGACGCGGGGAAATGGATGGAGAGGATTTCCGGAATGGCTTTCACATCATCTCGCCGCCGTCGGACAGTTTTCGCGTAAGGAAATCATTCCCGACGCAGGCGCCGGCGTGGAGCCACGCCGAGGCATCGTCATCCCCATCGGTGTCAATGGCGATGGTGGACTGGTTGCTGCGGCGTGTAAGCGCACCGGCTTTCCCGACGAAATTGATCAGCTGCTGCTTTTGGTGGGTGCAAATCATGCGGCCACAGCATTTCAGAGCTCACGCCTCATGTACGAGCGCCGCCAGGCCGAGGAAGCGCTCCGCGAGAGTGAACACCGCTGGCGGAGTCTGACCGAGGCGTTGCCGCAGTTGGTCTGGGCCGCCAGGCCGGATGGCGAGTGTGACTACTTCAGCACTCAGTGGACAGAGTACACCGGGGTCCCGGAAAGCGAGCTGCTCGGCTGGCGCTGGATGGACGCGCTACACCCGGACGACCGCGAGCCTACCCGGCAATTCTGGACCGGTTCTGTGGCGGGGCACCGCCCGTATGACGTGGAATACCGCGTCCGCCGGCGGGACGGGGTGTATGGCTGGTTTAAAGCGCGCGGAGTGCCGATCCGAGACAGCCAGGGCGAGATCGTCAAATGGTTCGGGACCTGTACCGACATCACCGATTTGCGGCAGGCCGAGCAGGCGCTGCGTCAAAGTGAACAGGAGCTTCGCAAGGCACACAACGAACTCGAGCTGAAGGTGGCGGAAAGGACTGCCGATTTGCGGCGCAGCGAGGCCTATCTGGCTGAAGGGCAGAGGCTGACCCACTGCGGCAGTTTCGCGTGGAATGTTCACAGAGAGGGACTCTACTGGTCCGACGAAACCTATCGGATCTTTGAATGCGATGAGGCGACCGAACCCACACTGGAATTCATCCTGCAGCGAACGCATCCCGAAGACAAGGCCCTCGTCCGGCAGGTCAGCAATTGGGCACGGAACGAGAAAATGGATTTTCATTTTGAACATCGACTATTGATGCCCAACGGCTCAGTCAAACATGTCGAGGTTATGGCGCATGCGGTTGGAAAGGACGAATCGGACAATTTTGGATTTGTTGGCACGGTGCTGGATGTGACCGAACGCAAGCGGGCAGAAGAGGAGCGTGAGAGATTGCGCCAGGTAGAGGCTGATCTCGCGCATGTAACCCGGATGACCACCATGGGAGAGCTGACCGCCTCGCTGGCGCACGAGATCAAGCAGCCGATTGCTGCCGCCGTCACCGACGCCAAAACCTGCTTACGATGGCTTGCCCGCGATCAACCCGACACCGCAGGCGCGCGGGAGGCTGCATCGAGAACCGTCAAAGACGCAATGCGGGCGTCCGACATTATTAATCGCATCCACCTGCTGTTCAAGAAGGGCGAGCCGGAACGACAATCGGTTGACGTAAATGAAGTCATTCGAGAGATGATCGTCCTCTTGCGCAACGAGGCAATCCGATACTCTATTTCTATCCGCACCGAGCTTGCCGAGAATCTTCCCAAGGTCATGGCAGATCGTGTGCAGTTGCAGCAGGTCTTGATGAATCTCATGCTGAATGGCATCGATGCCATGAAGGACATGAGCCCGGCAGGCGAACTTACCATCCGGTCGGGGTGGGAGGATGGCCAGCTGCTGATCTCGGTCAGCGATACCGGCGTGGGGCTACCCCCGGAGCCGGATCAAATTTTTAATGCATTCTTCACCACCAAGCCTAAAGGCACCGGCATGGGATTGACAATCAGCCGTTCCATCGTGGAGTCGCATGGAGGCCGCTTGTGGGTCACTGCCAACTCTGGTAGAGGTGCAACTTTTCAATTCACTCTGCCCGGCGAAGTCGAGGTCCTTAGCCGAGGCGCGTAAATGAGCTTCGCAGACACGCTCTCACGTGTGTTGCCTTCAGAGCTGAGGGGAAAAATGAGGAACGATCAAGTCCGTTGGACGTCGAGGCCGACATCCTTTTAGCCGAGGCCGACATCCTTTTAACTGTTGCCGTCCCGCGAATAGAGAACCGTGCCACTTTCGCTTGTTGTGGACCCACATGAAAGCTTCCGCGAGCCGGTGTAAGGAGCGAGACATGCGCCCACTCGCCTTCCGGAGCTTCGGTGAAGCTCCGGCAATCCACGACATACCGATCCACGCCGCCGACGGCGCATTCCTCATACGCGTGAGGCATGCGGAGGACAACCCGATCGACTACAAAAGGAAGGCGATGTCATGCCGAATCTGACTGTGGTTATCCCAACTTCCCTCGCGAACATTCTGAACGATGCTGTTGTCACGCGCGGTAGTTCGCTTGATAGCGTTGTCACCGCAGCGTTAATCCGGTATTGTCAAACCGCTCGCCACCGTGCATATCAAATCTCGACATCCGCAGCGCTCGTGCAAGGAGTCTATGACGGGGCCGTGTCGTCACGAACTCTGCTCGCCAACGGCGACTTCGGCTTGGGAACTTTCGAACATCTCGACGGGGAAATGGTGGTGCTCGACGGAAACATCTATCAGGTCCGCGGAGACGGGAGCGTGCAGCGTCGGCAGGATGACTTCCAAGTTCCGTTTGCCGTCGTAAGTCAATTTCAGCCGGAAGAGACCTTCGATGTTCCTGCCGTCGGCAGCCTGGAGGATCTGGAGCGAGCCTGCGATCGTCACCGCGAATCCGACAATCTTTTTTATGCCTTGCGTGTGGACGGCGTTTTTGAGCGGATGCATACGCGCGCGATGAAGGGCACTAGCGAAGGGACCGGGCTCGCCGCTGCTGCCCAGACGGAGCCGGAATTCGACTTCGAAGATATCGGGGGCACTCTCGTCTGCATCTGGTCTCCGCTCTATTCCAGCTCCTTTAGCGTCCCAGGGTATCACTTCCACTTCATCTCAAACGACCGCACTAAGGGCGGTCACGTGCTCGGTTGCAGTGCGAAGGCATTGCGCGTCGGAATTCAGGTGCTTTGCGAGTACGACGTGCGTCTCCCAGAGGTCGGATCGTTCTTGAAGACCAATCTGACGGTGGACACGACAAAGGATCTCGAAAAAGCAGAGTAGTTGGTCCCGACAGGAGCACTGAGATGAAAGCGCAAACCACAAGGCAAGCAATGACAGGTTCGGATATCGTCGTGCGGATGCTTGAGGCGCGGGGCACAAAATATATTTTTGGAGTGCCTGGCGCAAAGATCGACAAAGTATTCGATACGTTGCTCGATTCCACGATTCAGACGGTGGTCTGCCGTCACGAGCAAAACGCAGCCTTCATCGCTGGAGGCATCGGACGCATGACTGGCAGGGCAGGAGTGGCGATTGCGACGTCAGGGCCAGGCGTTTCCAACCTGGCGACCGGATTGGCCACTGCTCATTCCGAAGGCGACCCACTCGTGGCGTTAGGGGGTGCTGCCTCGGTGGCCGATCGTCTCAAGTCCGTGCATCAGACTTTGGACTCGGTGAGTATGTTTAAGCCGATAACCAAATATGCCGCGGAGATAGATTCACCGGCTGCCACCGCCGAAGTGCTCTCGGCGGCATTTCGCGCCGCAGAATCGGCTCGGCCCGGCTCCGCGTTCGTCAGCCTCCCGATGGATGTAATGACGGGAGCGGCACAATGCAAGCCTATCGCTTTTAGTAGCTTCAGTGAGCAAGGGCGGGCTGCCGAGGCGTCCCTGCGCGAAGCGGCGCGTCTGATTAACTCTGCCAAGACCCCGGTTGTTTTTCTGGGGCTTATGGCCAGCAAGGCGAAGGCAGCCGATGGAATTCGGAGCTTTTTAAATGGATGCTCGCTGCCGGTCGTCGGAACATTTCAGGCCGCGGGAGCGATCACTCAGCAGCTCTTTCCCCTTTTTGCCGGTCGTGTGGGCCAGATAGCAAACCAGCCGGCGGACGAGGTGTTGAACACGGCAGATCTCGTGGTCACAATCGGTTACGACGCCGTCGAATACTGGCCGTCTCTCTGGAACAGGGACCGAGATCGAGCTATCGTGCACATTGACGTTGTGCCCGCGGAGGTCGAGAACGACTACATTCCAGCAGTTGAACTGATTGGAAGCATAGAAGAAACACTGGCGGCTTTGACACCGCTTTTGCGTCGGCCATCGATAGAAAGCTCTTCTAAGGCCCTCCTCTCTCGAATAGCTAAAGATCGAGAACTGATGATGGCCGAAGCGGCTACCTTGTCTGGGGTGCCGATCCATCCGTTACGGCTCATAGCGGAACTCCAGGACATCCTCACACCCGATGTGACCGTGTGCTCTGATATGGGCTCTTTCAGCATGTATCTGGCGCGCTACCTCTACAGTTTTCGCGCGCGTCAATTCCTCATCACGAACGGTCAACAAACACTTGGCGTTGCGTTGCCCTGGGCTATCGCGGCCACACTCGTACGTCCTCAGGAAAAGGTTCTCTCAATTTCAGGCGACGGCGGTTTCCTTTTCTCGGCAAACGAACTCGAGACCGCGGTTCGATTGAAGGCCCACCTCGTCCACATGATATGGATCGATGGCACATACGACATGGTGGCCGAGCAAGAACGCATCAAGTACAACCGCGTCTCCGGCGTTGATCTTGGGCCCGTTGACCCGGTCAAGTACGCGGAGGCATTCGGTGCCACGGGCCTCCGAATTGATCATCCAGACCAGATCACTACGACTCTGCGAAGAGCGTTCGACATTCCTGGTCCCGTGCTTGTCGGCGTTCACGTGGACTACCGACAGAATGCGAAGTTGTTCGAGCACGTGTACGAGGGCAGCATCCTGTAGCTGCGGCGAGGGCATTCGGTTGCGGACGGAGCATAGGTGCCATGGTTTGTGTTCGTCGTGTTCGTAAGCCGAGTATAAAAGCTCGCGGTTTGTCCCACGGTGAAAGGCCGGGTTTTTGTGAACGGACGAAGGTCGCTCACCGAAAGGGAAAATGGGGTCACGTAGCGACATTGATTTTGTCAGACAACCCAGTCAAGACCGAACTCCTCTTTCCTCAGAAAGCCGCATAGTATGCGCATTCATCCGGATTCTCGGTCAGATCCCAACATTAATAAGGAGGACTTATGTCACAAGGGCTTGGAACCCCGCTCAAGCCATTACCAACAACCGTCTTCGATGAAGTTGCATGAAAGCGTAAAGACGTTCTACCACTCGTGAGTTCGACTCCGTTCGGGACGGGGTCACGGCAAAACTTGGCCGCCAAACGACGGATAGGGAAAGGAAAAACAAGATGACGGACATTCGCAAGGAAACCGATAGCCTCGGCGAAGTAGATGTTGCTGCTGACAGGCTCTGGGGCGCGCAGACTCAGCGCTCGCTTGAGCACTTCAGCATCGGCAAGGACTTAATGCCACGCGAAATGATTAGCGCGTACGCCATTCTGAAGAAGGCGGCCGCCAATGCCAACTATGCCGGCAAGCGGCTCGACGACCGGGGTCACAAGCTGATCGTTCAAGTCTGTGACGAAATCGTCGCGGGCCAGCATCAAGACATGTTTCCCCTGCACGTATGGATGACGGGCAGCGGCACGCAATTCAACATGAACATGAACGAGGTAATTTCCAACCGCTGCTGCCAGCTTGCGGGCACGCCAATTGGCAGCAAGACACCTGTTCATCCTAACGACCATGTCAACATGTCGCAGTCCTCAAACGATTCTTTTCCCACCGCGATGAACATAGCGGCGGCCATGAATGTGAAAAAGCGACTGATACCGGCGGTGAAGGCGCTGCGCGATGCGATGGCGACGAAGGCCGGCGAGTGGCAGGAAATCGTCAAGATCGGCCGCACGCACATGCAAGATGCCACACCGATCACGCTCGGTGAAGAATGGTCGGGTTACGTGGGCATGCTTAGTGACAATCTCGAGCGTATAGAGGATGCACTGCGGGATGTGTATCGCCTCGCGCTTGGGGGAACAGCCGTGGGAACCGGCATCAATGCAGCTCCCGGATTCGGCGATGCGGCTGCTGCCGAGATTGCGAAGCTTACGAACCTGCCCTTCGTCAGCGCGCCGAACAAGTTCACTGTGCAGGGTGCTCACGATGCTCTGGTTCAGCTCTCCGGTACATTGCGCACTGTCGCAGTGTCGCTCTTCAAGATTGGCAACGACATCCGGCTGATGTCGTGCGGTCCGCGTGCCGGATTTGCCGAGCTGGTAATTCCAGCGAACGAGCCAGGCTCGTCGATCATGCCTGGCAAGGTAAATCCCACCCAGGCCGAGGCGCTGACCATGATCGCTGTGCAGGTGATGGCCAACGATGTGGCTGTGGGCTTCGGCGGCGCTGGCGGCTACCTGGAGATGAATGTGTACAAGCCTCTGATCATCTTCAACGTCACTCACTCCATCACGATCATGACCGACGGATGCACCAACTTTCGGAAGTTCCTGATCGAGGGGACCAAGCCGAATCAGAAGAAGATCAAGGAATACGTAGACCGCTCACTGATGCTGGTGACCGCGCTCTCGCCCGTCATTGGCTACGACAAATCGTCGAAGATTGCCCACTACGCGTTGGACAACGACCTTACGCTCAAGGAAGCCGCACTGAAGCTGGGATTCGTAACGGAAGACGAGTTTGATCGCGTCGTCGATCCGGCGAAGATGGTCCACCCGTACGTTGCAAAAGCCAGCTGAGGCAAGTAGCACTTTCTGCCAAAACGGCACGCGACTACAAGATTACCAAGACGAAGGAGAAGAAATATGATGACCAATAAGCGCGGAATCGAATTGCTCTGCGACCCATCACTTAACAAGTCAACCGCCTTCACTGACGCCGAAAAGCAGGCGCTCGGACTCGTGGGCCTCCTGCCCGAAGTCAGCGAGAATGAAGACCTGCAGTTACAACGAGTACTGCTCCAACTGGCCCAGAAGACCACGGATCTCGAACGTTACATTTACCTGATGAACTTACTCGATCATGATGAAACCCTCTTCTATCGCACTGTCATGTCGGACCCTGCGCGCTTCTTACCAATCGTCTATGACCCGACAATCGGTGAAGCTTGCCTCAGATTCGGGCACATCTATCGCGGCCCGCGCGGAATGTATCTCGGGATTACGCGCCGCGGCAAGGTCAAGGAGGTCTTGAAAAACTGGCCCCAAAAGGACGTTCGGTTCATCTGCGTCACGGATGGTGGGCGGATCTTGGGACTCGGGGACCTCGGAGCAAACGGAGCGGGCATCCCCATCGGCAAGCTGCAGTTGTACACTGCCTGCGCTGGGGTACCGCCGCAATACCTCCTCCCAATGTATCTCGATGCGGGCACCAACAACGAGCAGTATCTGGCTGATCCTTTGTACCTTGGGCTGCGCCGGGTACGTCCGTCGACTGAGGAACTGTATTCGTTCGTGGATGAGTTCGTCGAGGCGGTGCAGGAGGTATTCCCAAAGTGCTGCATTCACTTCGAGGACTGGACCGGTGTGGACGCGGTGCACCTGCTCCAGCGTTACCGGGACAAGTACTGCGTCTATAACGATGACGTGCAAGGTACGGCTGGGATCGTCCTTGCAGGGATGATCAATGCCGCTAAGATCAAGGGCACAAGGCTGAGCGATGAGAAGTACCTGTTCCTCGGAGCAGGCTCCGCCGGTATCGGTCTTGCCGGCCTGATTTGCTCGGCCATGGTTCAGGAAGGACTGAAACTGAAGGAAGCGCAGTCACGAGTTTACTTGTTCGATATCGATGGCCTGCTGGAGGACACCCGCAAGGACCTGGTCGACTTCCAGAAGCCGTATGCTCACCGGCACGCGCC
>Ga0210400_10004502_pt1 | contig 12061 bp, 11 predicted proteins | sample IncBWH26MmetaG_FD_155456 | JGI IMG/M metagenome (GOLD analysis project Ga0210400, IMG submission 155456) | Forest soil microbial communities from Barre Woods Harvard Forest LTER site, Petersham, Massachusetts, United States - Inc-BW-H-26-M | ecosystem: Environmental > Terrestrial > Soil >...
GACCTGGATTGGGCAAACTGACCCTCTTGCGGTCAATCAATTGCGTCGTGAAATGAGTCGCCGATCCTGTGTCTCTGACCGCCCCGCTGGTGCTGTGATATTCAGCTTTGTCACCCGCGTTCGCCGACGCATGTCATCAGCGGGATCCGTTTCGAACTTGACCAAGATGGTGCCGGGCACGATCTCCTTCACGATGCCGCACCATCCGAACGCCGTCCTGAAACTGAGTCGCCACCACCCCTTCAAAGCGACTGAAGATAGGTGGCGACTGCATCCATCTGAGTTCTGGTCAGATCCTTGATCACGCCATGCATGACGGGCGCAGTACGCAAGACGCTTTGAATGACCAGCAATTGTTTGAGCAGATAAGGGGAGTGCTGCCCGGCGAGGCGAGGAAAGGGGCCGATGCCCTCTCCTTTGGGGCCGTGGCAGGTCGCACAGGGCGGAACCTGCCGGGCGGGAATGCCCAGGGTATAGATACTCTTTCCTACTGCAATGAGCGCGGCACCTCCCGGCACGCCCGCGGCGGCCGGCAGGTTGGCGAAATGCTGCGCAAGCGCATCAATCTGCACATCATCGAGGCGCGCGGCCATGCCCCACATGTACGCCTGGGCGTCCGGGTCCGCGCGGGATTGGTCCTTGAAGGCATGCAGCTGAAGTGAAACGTACGGCGCTGATTGTGCCGCGAGATTGGGGAACGTGGGAGACACTGACTGGCCGTTGCCTCCATGACAGACCCCGCAGGTATAAAGCGTCTGCTTGAGGGTGGCCTCCTGGGCGGGGGTAAGGCTTGAATCCGCGCCTGCAACGCGCATCGCAGTTCCACTGCCAATTGCGGCGCAGACGATTATCCCGATGACAGCGGCCTTCCTCATGGGTACCTCAACCGTACAGGAGTTCGTGGGTCTTCAAAAATTCAACCAGACCAGCAAGTACATCGTGTTGTTATTCGAGGCGCTGCGTCCAGAGCCATCGTAGTTTGCCTTCAGGCCGTTGAATTTGTCATAGGCAACGTACTGCAGCTGAAGTTTTGTGTTCAGCCACGGCAGGTAGTTGATCTCGGCAATGTAACCGCTGGAATTGGGATTGTTTGTCGCGCTTCCTGTTACGGCCGCCACTGGATAAAGCAGCGTATCCGTGGAACCGGTGGTATTGAAGTACCCCAGTGAGCCGCCGATTTTGCGTTGGTAGCTGTACTCAGCACTAAGTTTCGAAGTCTTCAGCGCATTGTCTTTGTTTGCGGCAAACAAATCGATGACACTGGCATTTAGAGTCTGGTTCTCATGAATATAGGTCGCGAGCAGCGTGACCAGGTGGTCCTCGCCGATGAATTGGTACTGCGCATCGGCGGCGACATCGTTGAACTGGTCCGTAATCCCCTGCAATGGCATCCCATTTCCCGGGTGGATATCGGTTTTCAGTCCGTATGCGCCTATAGACAAGGAGTTGCGGTCCCATCGCTGCTCATATGCCACGCGCCAATACGGCGAGAGGCCATGCGCCACGTTGCTCTGCGTGCTGTCCAGCGGATGCGCGCCGCCCGCGATCGCGGCGGTATATGCAGTCAGTTCGGCGTACAGATGATCATCCAGCCATGCATAGACGCCCAGCCCGGCGACGCTTTGGCCCAAGCGGCCATCCACTTGCGTGGAGGCGATGGGGCCAGGGGCGACGCCGCTGCCTGAATACGGGAAGCCCCAGGCCGGTGTCGTGTTCCAGACGTCCTGAACCGTTGGATTGTTGTCCAGGGTGACCCCGAGGATCAGCGCGTGATTGTTGTCATTGGCCCCGCCAAACACCAGGTGGTGGGCATAGCGGATGTCGGTGTTGTCGAGGCCGAAATGGTCGGCCGCGCCGTCGTAGGTCAGCTGGACGAACGCCCCGGTCTCATTGGCCACCTTGCCTGCGTAGAAGAAGCTGACCTGCTGCGGAAACAGTACCTCACCGTCCTTGGCCAACGCACCGGACACCGCACTATCCGGCAGCGGCGTCCCGGTGTGCGTGTATGACACCTGAAGCATCAGGCTGACGGGCGGGAGGGAATTGAGTGACAGCGTTTGGGATCCGGAGGTATCGATCCCCGTGACCTGGGTGACATTGTCCAGAACATAGCCGTTCAGCTTGAATTCGCGGCCGAATGGGGTGAGCTCGGGAAAGACAGTGTGGCAGGCCGAGCAGGCCATGCCGGTCTGCCGGGCGAAACTCGGAACCGCCAGTGCCCTATGACTCAGCGCAAGTGCGAGCACCACGCCCAGCACCTGCATACGGTGGCGGCGGAACTTAACAGGCTGCATCGCGAACATCAGTAGCTCCCCGGTTGCCATTGCATGCGCCGACAGCAAGAAATTCCCAAACATTCACTTCTGATTGAATTTCCCTCCAGGCTCCCCCACTGAGTTTCGCCTGCTGGGCAGGAGCCGTTCTGTGCGGCGCCGTACAGACACCACCTGCGCGATGGCATTTTGTTCGGTGTGCCATGTCAGCTGCGTTCGATCCTCGGCCGCAGCCATGGCACAGTGCAAAGAGTGAGGACGCAATTTAGTGCGTCGACGATCCCACTCAGGTGCGCACAAAGGCTGACGTGACAGACTCAAAGCTGCGGTTCGGATGCGCCGGGTGCCCGGTACTCGGGCTGATCGGACTCTTGATTTCGAGCAACGTGCTCGGGGCGGAAATACCACGGACCTCGGTACAGTACGGTGAATACTTGGCGCGTGCCGGCGATTGCATCTCCTGTCATACGGCAATCGACAAACGACCTTATGCCGGAGGATACCGCCTTCAGACTCCATTCGGGTTCATGCTGGGGCCCAACATCACCCCGGACCCCGACACCGGGATTGGGAAATGGACGGCCGATGATTTCTATAGGGCGCTGCACGATGGCATCAATCGAGTCGGAAGTGACATGTATCCGACAATGCCATATGGCGCATACACTAAAGTGACGCGCGCGGACGCCGACGCCATTTATGACTATCTACGCACGGTCGCGCCGGTGAAGAGCCGCATCGATGTCAATCATCTGACTTTTCCATTCAATCAGCGCTGGACGATGGCGGGCTGGCGTGAGCTGTATTTCACTGCCGGAACTTTTGTACCGGACCCATCGAAGTCTCAGATCTGGAATCGCGGCGCCTATCTGGTCGAAGGTTTGGGGCATTGCCGTGATTGCCATTCGCCGCGCAACCGTCTCGGAGCGATCGACAAGACCAAAGACTACCAGGGCGCAGCCGTGGATGGCTGGTTCGCGCTGGATCTCTCTGAGAATATCGCTACGGGCCTCGGCGCTTGGAGTGTGGACGATGTCGCAACGTTCCTGAAAACCGGTGAGTTCCGTGGCAAGACGGTAGCGGTTGGACCGATGGCACTGGTCGTGCGCAACAGCTTGAGTTTTATGACCGACTCAGACTTGCACGCGATGGGCGTGTACTTGAAGAAGATTCCGACTGATTCAAGCCTGCGGAGCGGTCAGCAGAAACCCGACGCCGGGTGCAAATCTCTATGTCGAATATTGCGTAGGGTGCCACCAGTCGAGCGGCCGCGGGCTTCTCGGGATATTTCCGCCGCTGGTGGGAAATGGCGCCATCGTGGCCGACGATCCGGGCAACATAGTTAAGGTCATTCTGCTCGGAGTATCTGCGGCTAACGGACGTGTACCGATGCCGTCATTTGGCGCACAGATGACCAACGAGCAGATTGCTACGGTCGCAAACTATGTCAGGACAAACTGGGGCAATGGCGCCGCCGCGAATGCCACGGCAACCGTGGTGGCCACGCTGCGCCCGCGGGCGAACTGACGAGCGGCGCACCTTGAAGATGGATGGCTACTGCCGCTCGCCCGAGGCTCTCGCGCAAGGAATTTAGGTTTGCCGCGGTAGTGTCCGCGTTGAGCCAGCAACAAGTGGCTCTGCTCGGCCAACTGCGGTAAGAGTGGCAGGAACAACGATCGGCTGCGTGAAGCCTTACGCGTGGCATTCAACGACCCGAGCCGTCTGCTCTCGTTGGAGTCGTCAGGTGTGATCTGGAAGCCGGGGCCTCCAGATTTCTGTTCGCCAAATCCGGACTCCCGTAGCAATTCACCGCGCTGGACCTACTGTTTCTGTCGATGCCAACCCCCATCGGCCCGGTCGGTTGTGCCCGGAATAAATGAAGTCGAGGTGTTGGTGAAGGCGGATGGGCCTTGGAGCTGGCGTTTTCGAAGGACGGCGCTATCGAGAAGGCGTCGTGGGTCAAGCAAGCGTAAATGATCGAACGAAGCGGCAATGATTGGTCTGCTGGTACGGATCGGCGCCGTATGACTTGCAGTTCGACGTTGATGGAATAAGTCGTCCCCGCCGCGGCAATAGAGATGTCGGGAGGGTCGGCTCTGATCGGATATACCGATAACGCCATGCCAATTGGCTTTTGCGTTTGGCACCAGGAGTCATGCGCACTACGAAAACCAATCCCGCTTTGTAATGCCGAGCGCAGTTAGCCTCCGATGAAGATAAGCCCGCCCAATACCAAGCTCTATTGCCGCTCGACTGATGTTGCCACGGTTCTCCCGTAGTACGCCCAAGATGAACTTACGCTCCGCGTTGTCGCGGAACTCGCGCAGCGCCAGACCCCGCCCGGTCTCATCCTCGGTTCTCGCCGCCAATACCGAGTCCGGAACGTCTGATGTGGAGATGCGATCTGCGCCCAGTATCAGCATCCGCTCCATTACATTCTGCAGTTCGCGAATGTTCCCCGGCCAGCTGTAGGATTCCAGAAGTTCAAACACCTCTTGATCAATCGGCTTCTCGCGAAGATTATTTTTACGGCACGCCCGCGAAGCGAAATAACGGGCGAGTAGCGGTATATCCTCCCGCCGATCTCTTAGGCTCGGCACCTTGATCGGAACTACGTTTAACCTGTACAGAAGGTCATCACGAAATAACCCGGCGCTCACTTGCGCCGCGAGATCTTTGTGCGTTGCTGCCATGATGCGCACATCCACTTTCAAGCTCCGCTCCGAGCCGACCTTTTGGATCTCGCCGCTTTGCAGGACTCGAAGCAGCTTGGACTGCGCGGCCAACGAGAGGTCCGCAATCTCATCCAGGAAGAGCGTCCCGCGATGCGCGACCTCGAACATCCCCCGCTTCGGACCCGTGGCCCCCGTGAACGCCCCGCGCTCATGGCCGAAAAGCTCGCTTTCAAGTAGATTCTCCGGTATCGCGGAACAATTGACTTTCACGAGCGGAGCATCCTTCCGGCGACTGTGCGCATGAATCAGATTCGCGACCAGCTCTTTACCGGTGCCACTCTCTCCGGTGATAAGGACCGTGGCTTCGGAGTGCGCCACCTTGATCGCCGCGTCCACGACCCGCCGAATCGATGGCGCTTCGCCTACGAGCTCGCCAGGACCTCCGCGCTCTTCCGCACGCCGTAACCGATCCTCGAGTATCGCGAATTCCAGGCAGCGTCTTGTGGCGACGACGATTTTCTCAGCAGTAAAGGGCTTCTCCAGGAAGTCGAAAGCGCCTATTTTGACTGCTGCAGCGGCCTCCGTAAGGCTGGCATGGCCCGATATGAATATCGTCGGCACCGCCATTCCCTCTGCTTGCAGCTTACGAAACAATGCAATCCCGTCCATATCGCCGAGCTTAATGTCGAGGATCATCACATCGATGATTCCCTCCTGGAGCGCCCGCGCGGCCGCCGCTGCGTCATGCGCAGCAATCACCCGCATGCCCGCATCGCTGAGCGCAATATCGATCGATGTACGAATGTTCCTTTCGTCATCGACCACGAGGACCGTTTGCTTTGCCTGCTCTGACATTCAACGATCCCGAGGCAGCTCGATGAGGAAGCTCGGGCAACCATCCTGCTCCCGATAGGCAATCTCGCCCTGGTGTTCCACCACGATTTTCTTCACGATCGCCAATCCCAACCCCATGTTTTCTTGCGAATGTTGCTCGGATACGTAGGGGTCAAAGAGTCGGCGGGCGATGGCAGCCGGAACTGGCACCCCGTCATTGGAGATATTGATACTGACGCTGTGGGGTGTACACACTATGTGAATATCGAAATGAATCGTTCTACCGCGATTGGCTTCGGCGCCGTTTCCAACGATATTCATCAGGACCTGTCTGAACAAAGACGGATCCACGCGAACACGCGCCGCCCGTGCTTCGTGACGAGCTCTCACCGTAATTGCACAGTCCGGATACGTCGCCTTGACGGCCGGAAGGTGACTATTTATGACCTCGAATGCTTCCAATAGCGTGGGCGCCGGGTCTGGCAGGCGTGCGAACTCGCTGAATCGCGCAACCGTGCGTTTCAGGTGCGAAAGCTCCTCCGCCACGATTTGTTGCGTTTCATGCAGCTGTTTGGTGAATTGATCGGGCGACTTCTCTCGATAAGCTCGCTCAAGCGAGCTGATCATGACTTCAACGGGAGTCAATGGATTCTTTATTTCATGCGCCAGAATTCGCGCAAGCTCCTGCCACGAGGCCATCTGTTCCAGGTATCGGCTCCGCTCTCGCGTCGCGAGCAGCTCCGAAATAATGTGCCGGTAGGCGACTCTGATTCGCCGGCTCAAGGCGCTAGCAATCAGGACCGCGAGCAGGACCAACGCCGCAAGACCGATGCCAAAATAGACTCGAATGGGTCCTAGAATCTGTGCTTTCAGCCATTCCGGCTGTGCGTAGATATGTTGTAGTTTCTCAACTTCTTCGAAGCTCTTGCGATACGTCTCTTCGTCTTTCGGATCCAGCCGCTTGAGCGACTTGAGGCTCTCGCTCGCGATGTCCAGGCCTCGTTCGATGCGGCTATTGAAGCCCAGATTCAAGCTTGTCTGGACCGCGTCATCGAGGAAGTAAAAGGCGCCCAGCGGGGGCACGGTACTCATGACCAGGATTGCGCCGATCAGCAATGCTCGGACCTTATTCTCCGTCATGGATTATCTCCTTGACAGTAAAGGGCTTGGACTCGACTGTCTCCAGCCATGTCGCTGCCGGACCGACCCCGGAATAACCACGGAATATTCGGCTAAATAGAGAGTTAGGTGCAGGAGCTCCGGCAGGAGCTGTAACACCTGGTCCGAGTTCGCCTGGGGCACCCGCGTTCAGGGAGCCCACCGCGCCGGCATTCTCCGCGACCCATTTTTTCAGATTGTCCAAGCGTTCCTTATCGATGGGATTCAGCAATATTTGCGCTCGCAGCCGATAGCTTGCAGTAGCCGGGCGTTTCGCGACTCCGAAAACGTCGGGAATCAAGATTCTGGATAGGAAAGTCATCACCTGGTCGACGCTGCCGAAAGCCTCCCGGTACACTTTGAATGTGCCTGTAGTCTCGGTCACCGAATAGACCTCATCCCACAGGTCATAGCGGACCGCGACGAGCACGTCGGCTTGCGCCTCAACTTGTGCGTCTCGCAAGAGCTCTAAGTGAATCAATATATTGCTCGTGAGCCCGCTCTTAAGGTCCTGCGGGAGCCGGCTGGGAAAGATTACGCCGGATATGACCGTACGCAGACCGGCGGCGTCACCGCCGATTGCAAGTTGTGCGGACAGCACGGGTCGGCCACCCAGAACCGCGATACAGCACATCAGAGCTCTGAGCATTCTCACTGCAGAGTTCCACGGTGGGTTCTAGTGCTGCCGTAGATGTACAGGTCTACGATTCCAAACGCTTTCGTATCAAACCGAATACCAGCGCGTATTCCTACTCCTTGGGCGAGCTCCTGGTCGGTCGAATAGCCGAAGGACCACACGCCTGGTTCGACGTACCACCGAGCGTGCCGAACCTCCCCAACCGTGCCCGGCAGTGTTAAATCCTGTGCATACGCGACTCCCACGCTTGTGGGGTATTGCGCGTGCAACGTGAGGTAGCCGGCGCCAAGCGGCCAGGTGTATCGAAAGTCCGCCGCGACATTTCCGCAACCACTGACCGCCTCAGCATACTTGGCGTTGAGCGCGGACCCGCCGGTCGGGAAAAGCGGGTCATCGGCATTCCAACCCAGCGACACCGTTGGGCCTTCGCGGGCACTGGCCGAATTCGTAATCGACTGCTTGCCCTGCTGGATATTGCACGACACATAACTGACCGGACGATACTCGTAGCCCACGCTGACATAGGCGAATTGTCCCAGACGCCGTCCGACAGAAAGGCCCGTGGTCCACATGCGCTCCTGGAAGCCCTCATTTTCGGTGAAGGCATACTGAGCGTCCCGGTATGTCAGGTCGGCATCGAGGAAGAAGCGCGAGGAGTCGAACAGGGATGGATCGACGTACTGGATCCTGGAGTAAACGTCCTCTTGGGTGAGGCCGCCTGCGGGGACTCGTGTCTCAAAGTCGAAATTGAGCGTGCGGCCGGTCCCCAGCAAGTCGTAGTCGCTGAAGTGTGCGGAGTAGACCGCACTCTCGCTGTTGCCGATTACGCTTGCGCCCGCCGACGCTGCAGTAACCGCTGTTTTGGCCTCGACCACGGTGACAACGATCACGACGGCGTCGCGACGCGATCCTTTTTCGAGGTGGATGTCGACTGAGCTGAAGTTGCGTAGCCAGGACAGCCTCAGCTTCGCGTCTTCGATCTCTTCATCATCGAGGTGATCGCCCGCCTTTAGATAAAGGTAGCCGAGGATGAAGCGGCAGGATGTTGATACATTCCCCTCGCACCGCATCGATTCCACGGTAAGTGATGGGCGAAGTGGATCGCGTGCATAGACGGGCGCCTGAACGCAGAGAGCCGCCAGCAAAACGGCTACGGCGCAATCGCCCCACCACTTTCTGGACAACATCACGCCACAGCCCCATCCGCGTTAGACACCTAGGCTGCTTCCTGAATCGTATGAATAATTAGGATTCTGTGTTCGCACTTCGCAACGTTAGTTGGGCACTAGAATCCGTACGTAACGCCCAGCGAGATCAGTCCCAGTCCGGTCGCCATGGTGGTGTCTTGCGATTCTTGTTCAGCCTGTGTGGGCCTTGCGATGCGCTCATACTCGGCCCGAATGGCGTAGTGACCCATGTGAATTTGCATACCCGCGCCGAAGGCGAACCCGGTCCCAGAAGTCGTCCCCGATGTAGAGTAGTCAGAAAGTGGAGTGCAGATCCCCGTCGCTGTGTTTACGAGGCATTCGTTCGAAAAATCCCCTGCGAACTTGTAGCTTGATCGGTACACGGCGCCGCCAATCTTTGCGAAGAGGTCGAATTGACGATCAAATAAGGGAAGATAACCGACAATGAATGCGGCAGCCGCGATATCAAGGCTACTGGCGCGGGAAACGTCGCCGCTGGCCCCGAAGTTGCCGCGGCCAAAGTCGATCACCTCAAATTCGCCGCCAATGTAGGATCGCGGTCGTGCACCAATCAGGAGTTTTCCACCAATTGGGTGCGCATGCAGATAGCCGGCGCCAATCCGCGCGGCGTTGAAGAGCTCCTCGGATGATTTCCCAATTGCTCCGCCGGCGTAATAGGGGTCAATAATGGTATCGGCCTGCGCTTTGCCGCAAACGGTATATGCGAGTGCCAGCGATATGATCGCTAAGCCGCCGGCACTGATATGACATTCCTTGCTCACCATTTTCGAATCCTCTTTGTGCCTGCCGACTCCGTCTTCGCGCAGTCGGGCGCGAAATGCGCACAAACGTTGTTGCAATGATCATACCCAACGCGGTCACCATTGAGGCGATTTTATACGATGCTTTACAAGCAGTTATGGGTCCCTCTTGCGCGAGGGTGTCGACAAAAGTGGACAGTCGTCGCCTGCAGGGCGCACTGGCTTCGAGAAGAAAGGCGCGGCGTCAGACGATTCCAGCCGCAACCGCAGACTTTGGTTCGCGGGGAGGGAACACCGTATAACAACCGCGGAGTTGCCTAGTCGGTGTCGTTGGGCTTGTGCACGGGGAGCAATTCGTCAGCTTGCGCCAGGTCACGGTCGCGTACATCCGTTCATCCCCAGGAAATCCTATCAAGCCCGAACACACGGCAGACCCGGCAACGTTGCAGCACGGGCGCACCAACAGATCAGGCGCTGGTACATCCATGACGCGATTCCGAGACGGCGGTGACCCCGATCACCGGTATCTGCCGCCATGCATTGGCCAGCTGCGGCTGCGAACGCTGCGCCCGCAGCTTCATGTAAGCCGATGACCACAAGCGATGGTGCGTCGGTGATCGCTCTGTGGGTTCGCCATCGCACAGAGATCGAGCGAAAGGTTCACGACAATCAAACTGGTTTGATGCATCCATTTACTAACCAATCGATTGCTGAATCGATGAGAGTACCGACATGAAGACTTCGAGAAATGCGCCGATAATGATCGGCCCGGCGATCGCCGTTCTGGTCACCGCGCTGCTGGCAGGCTGCGGCGATGACGGCAGACCGTCGTCGGCCGCCCCGGCCAATTCGGACGCAGCTGGGGCCGCGCAGGCTGGCATGACAAACGCGGTCTGCAACGCATCGGGCTGCCCGACTCTAGGGACGGCTTCGGATTACGTGATATTGGCGCAAAGCGGGGTTTCAACCGTCCCAGCGTCTGCCGTTACCGGAAATATCGGATTGAGTCCCGCCGCGGCGACGTTCTTGACGGGCTGGTCACTGATTACCGAAGCCACGGATTCTTTTGACACTTCCGTTCAAGTGGTCGCACCGTCCAAGCTTTACGCGGCCGATATGAAGGGAGCGGCCACGAGCCCTGCCTTGACCACCGCGGTATCCGATATGCAAGCCGCCTATACGGCCGCTGCCGCCCTCGCTCCATCCGGAGGGGGGCTCGTTACTGCGTGTCCTGGATCCGCCGGCGCCATGAGCGACGTCAATGACGGCGGAGCACTTCTTGGCGGGGTCTACACTTGTGCGGTCAACGTCACGATACCGGGAAATCTTACCCTCACGGGCAGCGCATCGGAGGTCTGGGTCTTCCGGATCACCGGAACGCTTACCCAGGCTTCCGGCACGCAGGTACTGTTGACCGGGGGTGCGCTCCCGCAGAACGTCTTCTGGCAGGTCTCAGGAGCCGTGACGATTGGAACAACGGCAACCATGCAGGGCGTCGTCTTGGCGAAAACGAATATCGCGGTACAGACGGGTGCGACGGTGACCGGCAGGCTGCTGGCGCAGACAGCGGTCACTCTGGATACGGCTACCGTAAAAGCCCCTTGAACTTCAATTCGAACCGCGGCCCTGGTGCTTGGGAGTGAGGATCGTTAGGCAATTCCGGCCGTCTGGAACGGGGCGGAGGAATGCAAGCAGGTGCAAACTCTTCGCGAGCAAGACTGGAGGAGGAATTAGCGGCTAGAACGGCGATAAGTGCGCAGCGAACGAGTGCCAAAACGGCATTGAATCGGCGCTGAAAATCATTGCTCGGTGCCCGCAAAGGTGCCAGCGCCACTTCCTCCCCCGGGGGCGTTTGGCAGGTCCAGCATGCCGCTCGTGGTGGTGTTGACGACTGTGCCCGTAAAGGTCACATCAAAGCTGGGGCCAGAGACAGTCATATAGAGGTTCCCGGCGAGGTCGACTTGACCACTACAGAAGTTTGCGGCCGTGAGAAAGTTCGTCGGGGAGCTCGTAGCCGCTATCGTGACCGAGCAGGTGGCGATCTGATCTGCGACGCCGACCGGTCCCCCTGGAAGCAATATGAAGTAGAACGTGCCGGAATAGTTATTCGCGTAACTGTCGGTCGCTGAAACGGTCCCGCAGTAGGTCGGGTTAGTGTACGGCCCTGCCGGGCACGATGCGGCCGGTCCAGCCGAAACTGTTAGCCCGGTACTGCCGCTGACTAATGCCTGCCCTTCGGGCTGCAGCGATGCCGACACCGTCGGCGATCCGGCGGCAATGCCTGTCGCCAGCCCGGTTGCCGTAATGCTCGCTGGTCCGGCAGGTAAGGCGGACCAGGTGACCCAGGGACTGACGTCGACGCTGTTGCCGTTGCTGAACATACCCATGGCTCTGTACTGCAGCGTCCCCGGGACCGAGATCGTGGCGTTGGCGGGGCTGACATTGATCGAACTCAACGTAACGCCGCTGCCAGTACCCGTAAGCAAGGTTTGCGCAGGATACGTTTGACCGCCCACCGTGACCTGAGCCTGAATGG
>Ga0210400_10004504_pt1 | contig 12059 bp, 11 predicted proteins | sample IncBWH26MmetaG_FD_155456 | JGI IMG/M metagenome (GOLD analysis project Ga0210400, IMG submission 155456) | Forest soil microbial communities from Barre Woods Harvard Forest LTER site, Petersham, Massachusetts, United States - Inc-BW-H-26-M | ecosystem: Environmental > Terrestrial > Soil >...
GCAGTTGGCGAAAAAGGGAATCACGCTGGATATCACCGATCTCGACCGCGTTCCGTCTCACCTGCGGAAAGGGCATCGTGCGCTGGTCGCCGATGCGCTGGCTCTTCCGTTCCGTAACGACAGCTTCGACCTGGTAAGCTGCAGCCTTTTCGCGCATCATCTCGATCCTGAGAACTTAGCCCGGTTCGTGGACGAAGCCTCTCGCGTCAGCCGCTGTGCTGTCTTGATCAATGACTTGATCCGCCATCCGTTACACCTGGCGCTGGTGTTCGCGGGATTTCCCTTGATGCGCAGTCATGTCTCTCGCCTCGACGGAGTCGCCTCAGTGCGGAGAGCGTATGTCCCCGAAGAGGTGCGCCAGATTCTGACCAATGCAACGCGACCTGCCGAGAGTGTCGAAATCTCGACTCACTATCTGTTCCGCATGGGAATCATCATCTGGAAGGATCGTTCTTCGCGGAAGGCTGAGTTCCAGGCCCTCAGTACCTCAGCGGCCTAGCCGCCCACTCTTTGCTACTACTGGCGAACCTGTTCTTGTCAAGAAACGACAATGGCGCGACAACGAAACCAGGTAGCATGATTTCTCGAAATATCAAGCGATCACCTGTTCCGCATGCGTGTGACCGTCTCGAAGGGCGCAGCATACGAATGGAAGTACGCTTCCTCTGCCCTTATCTCAATTGCACCGCGACGGCCTCAGTAAGGCTCATAGGCTTTCCCAGTTCGTGAACCTCAATTGACCGACCGTGCTTCGCATACGCCGCGATGACGGTGGGCTGTGACCAGTCCAAGTCCCACCCGTTCTCGATTGCCACCAGATAGTAGGAACCTGGCACAACTCCGTAAAGGCTGAACGTGCCATCGAGGTCGCTCTGATCGCGACGAAAGAGATCGCGGTGGTTTTCGGGGTCCTTGGGAACCAGCACCACCATTGCACCGGCAAATCCCTGGCCGGCCTTCTTCACGACTCCCTCGACTTTGACGCTACCCGCAACGAGTGTCAGCGAGGCAGAGGCCGACGCGCCCGGCCCGAGAACGACACTATGCCCCGAAACGTCGGCTCCCTCGGCCGTCATCCGTGCAATGGAATATGGCTTGCGTGCTCCCCACACGAGAACGTCGTATCGCCCGGCGGGAACTTGATCGATCTCCGCTTCTCCCTTCGCATCGAGCATGCGATAGCCGTTCATACTTCTGCCCTTCGAGCGCAACCCAACCGAAAACCCCTTGGGAATGGAACTCTCTCCCGGTATTTGCACCGAAATTTTCAGGTTGCCTGCCGGTTCGGCGGTAGCGGAGTCGATCTGCTCGCCATCTTTGCTGAGATCGATTCCGTTCATCCGCACGGTTGTGCCTTGCCCTTGCAGCCAAAGGTTGTAGTGCCCAGCCGGAATACCGGTGATTTCAAACATGCCAGGCGAAACTTGAGATGCGCTGCTGGGCTGGATAAACGTCGCCCCCTCGAAGGCGGGTTGTTCCAATCGCGGAAACCCGAATCCGCGGTGCGTATCGCCCGGGACACGAAAGAGCAGGCGCAGGGCAGGAACCGGGTTCAAGTGAATGTCGATCTGCGCGCGTTCGCCGCCTTTCAACGAAATCGCCGCGGCGCTGTCGCAATCGGTCACATCTGGGTAGTAGGTAACCGGATAAGCGACATCCAGCGATCGATCAACAGTGGCTTTTTCCCGCGTACCAAATGTCGAGGGAGGATGCACCGCATACCAGGGAGTCGCACGTGCCGACAGAAAATATGTTCCTGGCATCAGCCCTGGCAGTTCATAGGTCCCCAGATCGTCGGTCTGGGCAGCGCTCCTCTCTTGTATCTGGTCCACGCCTTCCTGGTGATTGTCGTAGTACAGAGTAACGCTGGCATGTCGGACCGGTTCTCCGGCTTCGTCGAGCACTTTGCCCCAGATCACGGCATTGGATGCCAGCTTCAGCGCCAGCGCTTCGGTATCGAGTCCCGCTCCCGTGACGATTGCCGTCGAGAATGCATCGTGTTGATCGTACGAGGCGGTAATGAACCCGCGTTTCGCGCCGCTGAGCGAATACTTTCCCGCTGTAACGTTCTCAAACGCGAACCTGCCATCTTCCGCAGTGATAATCGATTCGAACTTCTGTGAGTCCTTCGCGTCTCGCAGTGTGACGCGCGCTCGATCGAGTGGATGCGCATCGGTCTTACTGACCACGGTTCCGGCGACTCTGTAGACTGCGGCAGCGTTAGCAGATCCTTGAGAATTTGTGGTTTGCGCCGCTGCGAATCCATGGGCGAGTAATGCACTGCATTCAGCGAGCACGAACGCACATCTCGAAATGGGGGAAATCGACATTGTTTGATCACTCGCTCGAAATCGTCTCTACCTGTACCGTGGTCTTCTGACCCGCTGTGAGATGTACGACGGGATCTTTCGACTCGTAGGCTTTCATCGCCTCGGCATCGCGATAAGCAAGATGCGGTTGCGCAGTGGAAAAAGCCAACACGCGGTAATCGCCCGGAGCCATCCTTGGAGAGGTGAATTCGCTGCCGCTCGAAGTTGTGATCTCTCTGAATTCTCCTGAACCCCCGGGCAACGGAACCAAGTATATCCAGACAGCCGCAGCCTCGGCGGATCCGTCGCCTGGCGCTGTCGCTGATTGCAGGGCAAGGGTTGCGACCGTTCCGTCAAGTTCGGCTACATCGTCGCGCACTCTGACTTCAATCGGTGTGGCTGTGCTTGAGTCAATCTTCAACGGCTGCCGCAGCAAATCTGTGGATCCCTGCGTCGCCGAAGCAATGTAGCCACGCGAAGTGTGCAGTCGCAGCCAATATCGCCCCGGAGAAAGATCTTCGATCACCAAACTATCGTCATTCGATCCGGTTGGCGGACGAATGGATCCGAATCGCGGTTGCTCTAAATCGTCTGCACTTTCAACCGTGGCTTGCAAGTAGGTTCGAGGACCGTGCAAGGAAAATGTGTGCTTCCCGTCATTCCAGCTTGCAGAAGTGTTCGAACTTGTGTCCGTAAATTCTTCTCTCACATCCAGCCTGACGGAACTTTTGGGAACCAGGGTAAGTGCAGGTCCATCGATTGCCGCTCCATTGACGCGAATGCTTACGCTGCCACTCACGGAGTTCTGGCCGAACGTTGAGGCCTCTACGACGTAAATACCACTCGGTAATAGCCCCACGATCGCCTGCTGAGCAGCGTTCTGGCCCAAGCGGTAACCCGGTCCGCGCTGGCCCTGAACGGAAATATTCCACCCGCCTCTAGTCTCGGCGCCTGCAACCGGAATCTTGACCGGGTAGTACGGCTGCCGCGCAAGGGAGATGTCGGCCTGAAATTCCTGCCCCGCGGTGAGTTCGATTGTCGATGCGGCGGAGAAGTCGGAACCGCCCGGATAGTACACCGGCGGAAACCCGTGTAGCTGAGAACCGGGAATATTGGTAAGGGGATCGTTGTCCATATACTCTTGCGTCACCAGTCGGTAGGAACCCGGCTCGAGTTCCGCAAAACGAAACTCTCCAGCAGAGTTCGCACGCACTGTCGATGACGGTATCCAACGTGGAAGCCCCTCGCGCACCTGGCGCGAAAAGAGTTGAACCATGACACCAAGAGGGGCATCACCGGAATCGAGAGTAATCCGTCCTTTGATGATCGCTTCGGGGATGAGGGTGATCGTAAGGTCATCGCCGGACGACGGCGCGACGTGTGCTCTCCCGTTGGGATCGTCCAGGAAACCCGGCTTGCGGGCATCGAACCAGTACGCACTCCCGTGTCTTGCGTAGGGCCACGGCCGTCCTGAATGACCACCGCTGAAAATCATTCCGCCACCAGCAGACCCGGATTCTGTAGAGGGAAGCGTGATTTCGAAGCGACCTTCTCCGTCCGTCAGAACCCCGGCGCGATCGTCCGAAGTAACGACCAGCGCACGCGGGATAGGGGCTTGGGTGACGGCGTTGATCACGGTCCCGCGCACAGTTTCGCTTTGCGGTTCGCTAGATCGTGCCGCCTGGCCGAGACTCTGCGTCGCGACTACAAGCATGGCGACGAAGCAGAGTGGCAGACTCCGGAGAAAGATTGGCTTGGCGATCCGAATGAACCTCATTTCGGGCCCTCGACTCTTTGCTTGGGTGCCAGAACCAGTACGCAATCAAATTACATTGGAACGTCTTACATGCACGAAACGTCAATCCCCACGGAAACGAAATCTGAGGCTCTAGCACTACCTGACAACCAGCACTTCTCTCACGTTGTCGCGGGCAAGGAAAAATTTGATGGAAGCGAAGTCGCGGAAGAGGGTTTCGATGTGGCGGTTATTGAAGACTCGCTGCAGGCGGAAGCCGTCAATAACGGCGGTGTGAATGGCTCCAGTGGGCCCCCGGCGCGCTTCGCGGCGCATGACGATGCGCTGCATCTCCAACGTGTCTTTGCCGACGATGTGGAAGCGGTAGCACGGAGAGTCCGGCCCGGCATCCTTGGTGTGGAAGAAAGCAAGCAACATTCCGCCAGGCTTCAGCACGGACCATAGACGCCCCATGACCGGACGCACCAGGCTCTCATCGAGATAGTCGGCTAAGTTCCAGCAGAGTACGACATCAAAGTGTGCAGCCGGATAGAGCAGGTTATCCGCCAAGAATTTGCGGCTATCCAGCGTCACACTGCCCTGCTCATCTTTGATGACAAGATGGGGCTCTGTCGAAGCCACCAGAAGGTCTTCGCTGTATATCTTGTGTGCGCGCCCAGTAAAGAAGGTGATGTTGGTAGGCGAGGTCGAGCCGAGATCGAGAACGCAGAGCGGCGTTTCGGACTCCCATAGACGCGCGAGTTCGCCAAGGCCGCTGGAGCGGCGCGTCAGTTTTTGCGGTCCTTGCGGGGTCTCCGCCTGTGAACCGCTCGATGAACCACGAAAAAGCTTCATGAAGTTCTGCGCCACCGTTGCCATCAGACCTACTCCGGTACGTCCGAGGCAGCGAGTGCTCTGGGACTTGAAATAACTTTTGCAACTAAAACTTTAACCTGCGATGCGCTCTGCAAGTAGTTACTTTCCTGCGGCCTTCTCGGCTTTGCCCGAAATATCGACCTTACCCTTCAGATAAGCGCCTTCTTCAATGGCGATGCGCTGCGTGCTGATGTCCCCCGTGACCACGGCGGACTTGCGTAATTCGACGCGGTCGCTCGCCTGCACGTTGCCCTCAAGCTTTCCCTGCACGACGACTCCCTTGGCTTCTACCGAAGCTTTCACCTGTCCATTCGGTCCCACGGTCAAACTGTGACTCTTCAGCGAGATACTGCCCTCTACTTGACCATCAACGTAAAGGTCTTCGCTACCTGACAACTCACCTTTGATGACCACGGATTTGCCAATCTGCGCCAAGTCTGCCGACAACGGAGCACTCATGGATGTTTCTCCTTTATAGGAAGCGGGTACTGCTTACCGGAATTCTGGGAAGGCAGGTTTACCGGGACGGCCGCCGCTGCATCGACTATACCCAACTCGCAGAGTGGGCGGCAAGCCAGCGCGAGCGGGCATCTGACTGGAAGGTGCATTAGAAGTTGCATCTGCAACCCCTTGCGGGCGATTGCTACACTAATTGTGCATGCTTGGCCGGAGAAACAAACTCGTGGTTTGCACAACGATCTGCTGGGTCGCACCTACCCTGTTTCGTGGCCAGGAGGGTCTGCCGCAGATTTCTCCCACTGACCTGGTGCGTCAAACGGTAGCCCGGGAAGTCGCCGCGGCCAATCAGCCTTCGCAAAAGCAGATGTTCCGATCCCGAAAACACACGCCTAAGGGATCACAGACCAGGCTTTACGTCGAAACCAAAGACGCCATGGCGGGGATGATGATTGCGATCAACGACCAGCCGCTCACTCCGCAGCAGCAACAATCTGAAATGGATCACCTGAACTGGCTGGCAGGCAATCCCGAACAACTGCGAAGGAAACAGGCGCGCGAGAAAGAAGATGCCGACCGCACGGTTCGCATCGTAAAAGCCCTGCCCGATGCCTTCCGCTACAAATACGCCGGCACCGAGGCCGGCGCCCCGGACTTGGGGAAGCCTGGTGACGAGCTTGTGAGATTGGAATTCACGCCCAACCGCGCCTACTCGGCGCCATCGAGAGAGGAGCAGGTGCTCGAGGGCATGCAGGGATACCTGCTGATCGATACCACCGCACATCGGATCGCGAGAATCGACGGCACTCTGTTTCGTGAAGTTTCGTTCGGGTGGGGTATCTTCGGTCACCTCGACAAAGGCGGGCACTTCCGCGTGCAGCAGGCGGACGTCGGCGACGGAGCCTGGGAGATCACCGCCATGAGCCTGGATATCACTGGGAAGATTCTCCTGTTCAAAAGCCTCAGCATGATCTCGGACGAGAAGCTCAGCGACTTTCATCCTGTGCCCGATGATCTGACCTTCGCCAAAGGCGTAGACATGCTGAGAATCGAGCAAGAGAAGCTGGCCCACAATCACGAACCCCAGGCCGCAGCCGAGAAGAAGGATCCGAGATAGTGTAGGGCGGACGCCTTCGTCCGCCCCGCCCCCTGAGCGAAGTGAAGGAGAGCGTGTAAACGCGTGGGGAGCCCGACATGATTGGGTCACCCGATTGGGTCACCCAACATGACTGAGTGGTGGCGGCTGCTCCATTGCGCGCTTCGCGCGCAACCCCGGACGAAGGCGTCCGGGGCTACATATTGCGAGGCTCAGGCCCGCAGCGTCTCTTTTCTTACCGTGAGCTTCTCGATCAAATCCGGCTTGACCCGGTAACCCGTTCCCACTTGGTCGGTGATGGCGATCATCCCTGCTGACGAAACTTCGATCTCCGGATCGACGATGTCTTCCTTCCAATAGCGCTTCGACGCGGATACGTCACCAGGCAAGCTGAAGTTCTGCACAGTCGAAAGGGCGATATTCTGCGACCTCCCGATGCCGGTTTCGAGCATGCCTCCGCACCATACGGGAATGTTGTGGGCGTGGCAGAGGTCGTGAATCTTCAGCGCTTCGGAGAATCCGCCCACGCGCCCCACTTTGATATTAATAATGCGGCAGGCGCCGGTTTCGACGGCAAAGGCGGCGCTGCGCACGCTCACAATCGATTCATCGAGGCAGATGGCGGTGCGCAATTCTTTCTGCAACCGCGCGTGATAGTAGATATCGTCGTTCCACAAGGGCTGCTCGATCATGAGCAGGTTGAACTGGTCGAACTTGCGCAGGTGCTCGACCTGATCCAGTGTGTAGGCAGAGTTCGCGTCGCAGCTCAGGGTGATATCAGCCCAGCGCGAGCGGATTCGTTCCAGCACGTTCAGATCCCATCCGGGCTTGACCTTGACCTTAATGCGGCGATAGCCCGCCCGGAGTTCAATCTGAATCTTCTCGAGCAATTGCTCGACTGAATCCTGAATTCCGATCGAAACGCCGCATGGGATTTCGCGGCGCGTTCCGCCGAGCAACTTCCAGAGAGGAACCTTCTTCTGGTTGGCCTCGGCGTCCCAAACAGCGTTTTCGAGGGCCGCTTTGGCCATGCGATGCGAGCGAACTCTGGCAAAGAGGGCTGGACATTCGCGCCCGGAATCGATCTTCTGCCCGAGCAGCGCCGGGATCAGATACTGGGTCAATGTAGGCCACGCGCTATCGACCCATTCGCTGCTGTAAAACGGATCTTCCCCAACCACACTCTCTCCCCAACCGTCGACGCCCTCGCTGTGCACCGTGACGAGAAGAATGCGGCGATGGTAGAGGCGATGGAAGCTCGTCTCGAAAAAATGGACGAGGGGCATGTGGATCTCGCGCAGCGTGATCGCTTCGATTTTCATGTTTCAAGGTTTCAGAGTTGCAAGGTCAAGGCGCAAGTTCACGCCGATCGTGAAATCAGTAAACCACGAAGGACACGAAGGTGCACAAAGGAATTCCTTCGTGTACCTTCGTGCCCTTTCTGGTTTCAGGGCTTGCGGAAGCCTCAAGATTCAGCCGCATACGACCACTTCTCATCCCAACGGCCCAGCAAAAATTTGCCATTGCCCTCTGCGTCCCGCTCATAGCCCAGAACGGCTAATCCGTGGCTGAAGGCGCGCAAAAACTGCTCGCGGTTGCGCTCCTGCACCTGCTGCGCCTTGGCGCGCGTCTCGGCAGCCGCTTTCCAGTCGTAAATTTGGGCGGGAACAGAAATTGAGGACTCGCCTTGGATGGCCGGGTTTTTCCCTTTTTCCAGTAACGTCTGCACACGTTTCGATTTCAGCCACCACTCCGCAATCAGCCGATCGCTGGGGAGCCCTCCTTGCAGTGGAGATGATGTGATGCCGTACTGGTTGATGTTATAGCGGCGCGCAACCGCGCCCAGCTTCTCGAGATTCAGATAGGCATTCTTGATTTCCAGAGGATCAAACGTCCACTCGATCAGCTCAATTCCGCGCGCCATCGCATCTTCCCGCTGCATCAGCTTCCGCCGTCGCCCGACGCCGCTGTTGCGATGATCTTTGCGTACAGCCAGCATGTGAGAGTGAAGATAGACGTGTCCTGTGCGCGTTCCGGGGACCGACAATGCAAACCCGACCATCAAGCCGCCGTCGAACGCGCCCATGACCTGGCCGCCTACTTTGTCGGCAACCACGAACATGCGCAACGGGACGAGTTCGGCGTCAGTGAAATTCCAGACATCCTTCTGCAAGGCGACGCACGCGCGGAACTCTTCGATCCCGTGACATCGCCGGAGTTCAACCGTCGGCGGGCTCACGCGCTCTTCTCCTCTGCGTCTCGTTCGTGAGCCTTGGCCTGTTGCCATAGCGATTCGAGTTCTTCCATGGGGGCATCATCGGCGGAGCGGCCCGATTCATGGAGTCGCGCCTCCATCCACTGAAAGCGTCGCCGAAACTTACGATTGGTCTTGCGCAGAGCAGACTCTGGATCGACGGAGAGGTACCGGGCGATGTTCACCAGGACGAAGAATAAATCGCCGACTTCTTCCTCCAAGCGTGCCTGCAACGCATCGGGGACCTCAGTGCGGCCCGAACCGGCAATGCCTCGTCCCTGCGGACGCGGCCCTGGTGCGGGAAAATCTTTCAGATGTTCGCGCAACTCCTCTGTTTCTTCGTGCAGCTTATCAAAGAGCCCCTCAACGTCGGGCCAGTCGAATCCAACCTGTGCCGCTCGCGAACTGAGCTTTTGCGCCTCGAGCAACGCAGGCATCTTCGACGAGACCCCCGCAAAGATCGAACGCTTCTCCGATTTTGCGCCGGCTTCCTCGCTTCCCTCTTTCTTCTTCCGCTCTTCGTGCTTCAAAGCTTCCCAATTGCGCTTCACCTCATCGGAGGTATCGGCCTTCACATCTCCAAACACGTGCGGATGCCGGTTGATCAGCTTGCTGGAAAGCCGGTCGAGGACATCATCAATCGAGAACGACGACTGTTCCTGCGCCATCTCGGCATAGAAGAGCACTTGCAGCAGCAGATCGCCAAGTTCCCCAGCGAGCTCGGGCCAGTCGCGATTATCGATCGCCTCCAGCACTTCGTAGGTCTCTTCCAGGGTGTAGGGCTTGATGGAATCGAAGGTCTGTTCCCGATCCCAGGGGCAGCCGCCCGGAGCCCTTAGACGTTCCATGATGGCGACCGCTCGTTCGAAACGCTCTCCTGTGGTGGGCATTCGGCAACCAATGTAAATGACAGCGGAGGCACGAAGCAACGCGCGCGAAATTCTGGGTAGTGAATCAGTTCGATGCCGAAATAGAAAAATCATTGACCACAAACGACACGAAGTATCACGAAGGGGGTTTGCGGGTGGGCGGTTCCTTCGTGTTACTTCGTGTCCTTCGTGGTAAGGATTCAGACTGAGCCATTATCGAATTCTGCTGCAAATCCAACCCACCGACGCGACGACGTTACTTTCGGTATCATTTCAGAGGTAGGTTTGGCGCCAGAGTCGAATGGACCATCGTTACTTTCATCTCCTTCTTGGGATGGCGCAAAATGAACACAGGTAAACGTGTCCTCCCGGCACAAGGAATTGCATGCCGCTCGCGAGACGTCTGTATCTGACGTAAATACATGACCTTAGCCATAAAACCTCGATCCTCGCTGGAAGGACAGCACTTTCAGGTGGTAGTCATCGGAGGCGGCATCAATGGAGTGGCTATCGCGCGCGAGTGTGCCCGCGCCGGCAAGCGCACTCTGTTGGTCGAGCAGAACGATTTCGCTTCGGGAGTGACCAGCCGGTCGACACGCATCATCCATGGCGGCCTCCGATACCTGGAGCATGGCGAACTTGATCTGGTGCGCGAATCGGTGCGCGAGCGTGAACGCCTGCTCCGCGAACGCTCTCACCTGGTACATCCCATACACTTCCTGTTTTTGCTGAACGAGAATAGCCAGCGCAGTGCCATGAAGGTTCGCGCTGGTCTCTGGCTCTATCAACGGATGGCCAAGAAGAGGTCCCCAGACCTGAGTGAGATGGAGATGGCTCGAGTGCAACGTGCGCTCGATGCCGGCCACCAGTGGCTGATGCTCAACTTCGAAGACGCCCAGTGCGAATTTCCCGAGCGCCTCGTGGCCGAGTGGATGCTGGAAGCCGCGTCAGCTGGCGCAGTCGTCCGCAATCATTGCGAAGTACTGGCCGTCGATATCGGTCAGGGACGCTCCCGCGGAGTGCTCTTACGCGACCGCACCACAGGAAAGGATCAACGGGTCGACGCCAGCTGGGTTATCAACTGCACGGGGCCGTGGGCGGACCGCATCTGCCAGCGCTCAACCGTGCGCACGAAGAAACCGATGATCGGTGGCGTGCGCGGATCGCACATCGTTCTGCCGAGATTCTCGGGAGCTCCCACCGCCGCGCTCTACACCGAAGCCGCCGACGGACGCCCGGTCTTTGTGCTGCCGTGGAACGAGCAGATTCTTGTTGGCACCACCGAAGTGCCGGATAGCGGTGATCCGGGAAAAACCTCGGCCTCTCAGCTGGAGATCGAATACTTGCTGCAAACCGCGGCTGGGCTGTTCCCCAAAGCAAAGCTCTCAGCGCATGACATCAAGTACGCCTTCGCGGGAATCCGGCCGCTGCCGAACTCTCCGGGTGACAAGCCGTCTGCTATGACGCGCCGTCATTTCCTGCATGACCACAAGGACGAAGGCGCCGCGCGCATGATCTCGGTGATCGGCGGAAAGCTCACGACCGCCGCTTCGCTTGCCCGCGAGTGTGCGCGCAAGATCGGGATCTCGGTCGAAGAACCCAAAGCGGTCACGATCGGCCCGGGCAGTTCGCTCGATCCGCTCCTCGATCAGCAAGTCATTGAAATCGCCCGCGCCGGCTCGGTCAGCGAAGAAACCGCCCGCGGGATGATGGAATGGCACGGTGAGCATGCCATGGATATCGCTCGCACGGCCCTGGTTGGCGCCGATCTTCGCGCGCCCATCTGTCCGCACACCTCCCACATCGTGGCGGAAGTCGTCGAAGCTTACCGCAACGAATACGCGGTCACTCTCGGCGACGTGCTGCTGAGACGCGTGCCCGTGGCACTGGGTGCGTGCTGGTCCGAATCCTGCAGCCGCGAAGCGGCCTTGCGTATTGGCGCAGTCATGGGATGGAAAGAGCAGGAGTTCGGAGCGAACCTGGAACAATTTGAAACCGAGCGCGCCGCCTTCCTGCAACGCCCCGCCCGCAGCGGATCTGCCCTGGAAGCGGCGGCGGATTAGTCGAACTCTGCTCTCAATTGATTTTGAAAGACATGAGGTTTAGCCCTTAGGGGCCGCGTCGTGGCTATTGAAAATTTTAAAGTGTTGCATCCTGCTCTGTACCCGGACTTGGCGCAGATGGGCGGGCTCTCGCCTGCACTCCAGCGGGTCTTTGATGAACTGTCCGCCGATCTCAGTCTAAAAACAGTTGAAGGTGTAGTCAGCCCCGGTTGGGCGTTCATCCGCGAGGGGTCGCGTCACTCGCAGGTCAGGCAGGCCACCCACCCGGCTGATCCTGCTTGAGAATGGCCGACTTTTCGGGACGGTTCGGTTTAGAGCCGACGAAGACCATTTGATCCTTAATGCTGTTTACAAAACGGTCGGCAGCACTTTCGCGCAGGAATGCTCTGTCGAAGTTGCCG
>Ga0210400_10004505_pt1 | contig 12057 bp, 13 predicted proteins | sample IncBWH26MmetaG_FD_155456 | JGI IMG/M metagenome (GOLD analysis project Ga0210400, IMG submission 155456) | Forest soil microbial communities from Barre Woods Harvard Forest LTER site, Petersham, Massachusetts, United States - Inc-BW-H-26-M | ecosystem: Environmental > Terrestrial > Soil >...
CTTCCAGGGCTTGAGCAATCAGGACAACTTCAACATCTTCGGCTTTCGGGTCAATCCCCCGGACCCAAATGGTGCCGTGGGACCGAACCATTATGTCGAGATGATCAATCTGGTCTTCGGCGTGTACTCCAAGACCGGCACGCTGCTGCTCGGACCGGTCGACACCGGGACGCTGTGGGCAGGCTTCGCCATCGCGGACTGCACCGATCCGTCCGGCGACCCGATCGTGCTCTACGACCAATTTGCCGATCGCTGGCTGCTGACCCAATTCACCACCCGCGGTCCGATTTACTACGACTGCGTCGCGATTTCGACGACCGGGGACCCGACCGGCAGCTACTACCGCTACGCTTTCTCCACTGACGCCAACTTCCCGGATTACCCCAAGTATGGGGTTTGGACGGATTCGTATGTCATCACGACCCGCGAGTTCGGGCCGACGATTGAGTACGGCATCGGTGTTTACGGGCTCGAGAAGAACAAGATGATCAACGGCCAGCCCGCGCGTAACGTGCACTTCTTCATCGATGGCAACATCCCTGAGCAGTTGCCCCTGGTGGGCGACGGCCTCCTGCCGGCCAACATCGATGGCAAGCAGAAGCCAATGACCGACACGGCGATCCCGCTGGTCGGCACCCAGGATGATGGAGGTGGTTACGGAGCGACCTTCGATGCCATCAATATTTGGGACCTCTTGGTCAAGTGGCGCTCAACTCCGGTAGCCACACTGGTCCTGAACACGCAGCTCCCAACGGCGGCTTTCGACTCGATCTACCCGTGCGGCGTCGTCCCCGGTTCGCTTCCGCCGAGCTCGCGAGACTGCCTGCCCGAGCCGGGAATCACCGATGGAAGCCGGTACCTTGACATCCTGTCCTACCGGCAGCGGCCCACTTGGCGCCTCGCTTATCGGAACTTCAAGGGTTACGAGGCGCTCGTCACTAACCAGTCCGTCGAGGCAACACCAGGCGTGGCCGGAGTGCGCTGGTACGAGATCCGGCGAACCGGCGCCTCCTACTCGCTCTTTCAGCAGGGTACCTACGCGCCCGGTGACGGAGTCCATCGCTGGATGGGCAGCATCGCCCAGGACCAGAAGGGCAACATGGCTCTCGGCTACAGTGTCGTCAATGGGGTGGATGTCTATCCGGGAATTCGCTACACCGGGCGGCTCGCCGGCGATGTACCGGGACAGATGACGCTCGGCGAAGCGACAATCATCGACGGCGCGGGCGTGCAGAGAACCACCAACTCGCGATGGGGCGACTACACCTCTATGAATGTCGATCCCACGGACGACTGTACGTTCTGGTACGTGAATGAGTACTACACACTAGCTGGCCAGCTTTCCAGTACAGCAGGTTGGCAAACCCGCATCGCCAGCTTTAAGTTCCCGAGCTGCTCGGCGAGCCAGTAGATACAGCACCGGCGACCTGACCATCCGGTCCGGGTGGACCGGGAGGAGCCAAGTCAACAGGACCGGCGCGGAGTTTCAGTTCTTCGTGCCGGCTCCCTTGACTGTGACCGCCAGTATGGCCGCAACAATCGAGCCGACAATACAAGAACCGATCAGTAGAGTCAGAGCGCTCAATAAGAGATCTCCGAGCAACTCAACACCACTTTCCAGCATTCGCGCGTCCCTCCAACTCTAGTGGCCTTTGCCCCCGAGATCGTGTATTCAAAGAATAGGCGCACAATAAACACGCAAGCCGTGGAGCCTGCATTCTGAAGAGCTCCCTGCTCTCCTGAACGCAAGCTCCCCGGCACGCTCAAAGAACCCAACGAGGCCGCAGTTGGAGATCGACATCCAAACTGCTTTTCAGCAACTACTGACCGGCCTGGTTCTGCTCAAAGACCAGCGCCTCTTTTTGACGACCGAAATCGATCTCTTTAAGCGTCGTCGTATCCGCGCTTGTTGCTTCAGTCACGATGGCGTTCTGTGTGACTTGGTCGTCATTCGTCTTCAAGGTTCCTGGCACCGTGACCACGGTCTTTCCGTTCTGCGAGAAACTCACTTCCACCGCAGGGCCGGTCCCTTGCCACTCCACCTTGTAGTCGCCAGCTGTTACTCGCGTGCCACCGACTTGCACGACATAAGGAATCTCAACCGAGTGTGACTTGTTTCGCGCCCATGCGCCGAGTGGGAATAGCAGAACCAAAGTCGAGAGAACCGCCAGGTACGGTAAATATTTCGTTTTCATCATTTTTCTCCTGATAGTTAGTATGTGAAGTAGTAGCTGTGAAGCCGATTCCACCATTTAGTTTCGTGGCGCCGTCGCAGGCCCTGCTCGCGAGTAGCCCTAGGGTCAGAACCGGAAAACGATTCCAGCCGATGGTTGCGCCGTGTGCGTCCAGCTGTCAGTGTGCAAGGCCGCGAGTCCGAAGTCCGGATTCTTGTACACAAAACCTCTGTACTCGGCACGGATAGAGAAGTGGTGCGTCAAGGCATAATCGGCGCCGGCGCCATACAGGAAAGCGCCTTTTGCCTGAGTGTCCGCCCCTGGCACAAATCCGCCACCACTGCTGGGAGGATGGAAGATCAGACTACCGCCCCCTGCGAGCGCGTAAGTACTGATCCTCCTGATGGGCAGTGGAAGGTTCACCACCAAATCGCCCGTGACTGCATGCACGTCAGAGCGGACTCTGGTTTCTCCGACACTACCAAAATATTTTTGAGTATTTCGGCCGAAACCATAATCCCCTTCCGCAGAGAGCCAGCGGTTGATGTGATAACGGTATCCCACCTGAAATCCACCGGTGTCTGAAGTAGTCCGTGAGATCCCGTTGCCGTTGGAATCCCTCGTGAAAAAGCCCGTGCCTTGCAGACTGATGTCCGAGCGGTTTTCCTGAGCCGTGGCGCCAAGAGTTAATAGCGTGACAAAACTTGCAAGCATAATCGCAATTCGTCGCAAAATGTGAATCCTCCGTTCTTGGATGTGTGCCTGCGATTCCAGCCGCGATGGTCCAGCGACACGAATCGCTTTTGCATTTAACACCGGCATTTGAGATGCCAGACTTGCGTTTGTCCTTGCATCGCCGTCAAACACTTAAGGAAACGAGGGTTTCGCAACGTGAGCAGAGGACTGCGCAAAATGAATTGTCGAGCGACTCAACGCACGGACTTCGACAGATGTCGATATTTCGACATCCAATGCGACGCTTTCTACCTCTTCAGCCTATTGCCGAGGATCGTGGCACTCCGTCGCGGCAAACTCCTCCGATCAATTGTCGAGCGCTTCGACACACCATTCGACATCTGACGAAGTCTGCGACATTTTTTCGAAGCGTTCTGCTTCTTCCTTACATCTGATCAAACATATCCACGGTCGGCAGCCGTTCCTCCGTCGCGGCGATAGCAATGGGTGGACACGTCTGTCGTAACTCACTGGCGTTCGCGCATCGCTATGAAGTTGATGCTGCGCGCGCGCCCAATTGGCTCGTGCAGCGATTGCGACACTGAACTTGGGGAGATTTGAAGAATGAGCTCTTCGCTGATGCCGGACCACTTATTCAACTCTCAGGAAGCGCCGAGCGAAAGACCGGAACTGCAGCGCGAGAGCGACCGGCTGAAGTTACTCCTGGACATAACGAATACCCTGGTCTCGAATTTGGAATGTCGCGATCTTCTTCGCACGGTCTCGGCAAGCATTCGGCAAGTCATGCGCTGCGACATCGTTGGCGTGTGGCTCCCGGATGCACAACAGATCCATTTGCGCCAACTTGCTATGGACTTCCCGGAGAGCAAGGGATTCGTGAAGGAGGGTTGGCATCTGCCGGTCGAAGGGACCGAGTTGGGTAGGGTGTTCAAGACTGGCGAGCCCCATATCGTACGAACAAGAGCCGGTTTCGTGAGTGATTGGTCAACTCCCATGGCTCATGCAGAGGCCCTTGAGTCTGGCTGCGCTCTGCCCCTGATCAGCCGAAACCGGACGGTCGGGGTTCTTACACTCGGCAGCCGGGTCGAGAACTCAGTCAGCCCGGAAGAGGTTGATTTCCTCATGCAAGCCGCGGGACAAGTGGCAATTGCCATCGAGAACGCCTTGGCCTATCGCGAGATCGCTGAATTGAAAGACAAGCTCGCGCAGGAAAAACTGTATTTGGAAGATGAGATCCGTGGCGAGATGGACTTTGAAGGAATAGTGGGGCAGAGTTCAGCTCTCCGCCATGTTTTGAATCTCGTCGAAACGGTGGCTCCCAGCGACTCGACGGTATTGCTTCTCGGTGAAACCGGCACGGGAAAGGAATTGATTGCGCGCGCGATCCATGAACGCAGCCGGCGTAAAGAGCGGACCTTTGTAAAGCTCAACTGCGCCGCGATTCCGACTGGGTTGCTCGAGAGCGAGCTTTTTGGACATGAACGAGGCGCCTTCACGGGCGCGATTGCACAGAAGATTGGCCGACTCGAACTGGCCGACCAGGGCTCGCTCTTCCTCGATGAGGTCGGGGATATTCCCGTCGAGATCCAGCCTAAATTGCTGCGCGCTTTGCAGGAACGTGAGTTTGAACGGCTGGGCAGCAACCGAACCAAGAAGGTCGACATACGGCTGGTAGCGGCCACCAATCGCGACCTGGAAAAAATGATGGAGAATCGCGAATTCCGCAGCGACTTGTACTATCGCCTGAACGTGTTCCCGATTCGCATCCCACCTCTCCGCGAACGCCCGGAGGACATTCCTCTGCTGGTCCGCTACTTCACCCAGAAGTACGGCCGCCTGATGAACAAGGAGATCGAATCTATTCCCGCCACAGCCCTGAGGAAGCTCTCGAGTTGGCATTGGCCGGGAAACATTCGTGAATTGGAAAATTTCATCGAGCGTTCGGTGATCCTTACCCCCGGTACAGCGCTGCAAGCTCCAATCGGTGAATTGTCCAACAACGGCAAGAACACTCCAATGCCTGGCACGCGCGAAGCTAATCAACGCGATGAGGCTGTCCGCGTCCTGAAAATCACAAACGGGCGAGTAGCAGGCCCCAACGGGGCTGCGGCACGCATGGGAATCAAACGCACGACCCTGATCTCGCGCATGAAGAAGCTCGGGATCGACCCGCGAAAAGTATCGTGACCTTCTAGCAAGCAGCCCTTCTGACTATGCCGGTTGGCGAGATGGAATCGAGAAGCGCAGCGGACGGCAGGTATCGGACCTTGCTCGAGGTCTCCGGTGCCATCGCCGCGCAGCCCAACTTGAAGGCTGTCCTGCAGAGTTTGCGCCGTTTGTTATCCAAGGTTGTCCCTTTCGACTCGATTGGCCTTTTGCTGTTGTCCGACAATGGAAACTCGGTCCAGCTCATAGCACTTGACCGAGGTCCGGAAGCTTATGAAGTTGAAATTGGCACCGAGGTGCCGCACGCGGGGACTGCCGTTGGACGAGCCATCGACGAACAAAAACCGATATACGTTCCTGACCAGCACACCGAGATTGCAAGGATTCCCCAACTGGCAACGAAAGTCAGGTTAGGCACTCCGCATAGCGCGTATATCTTTCCGGTCTCGACATCGGGGAAGAAACTCGGCGCTTTGGCATTTGGGATTGCGCAGGGAGACCAATTCAGCCCCGACGACGTCGAACTTATGACCTCCGTTTCATCGCATGTCGCGGTTGCTCTGGAGAGCGCGATTGCGACCGATGCCGCTGAGCGGTACCAGCGGCAGTTGGCACAAGAGCGCGATCGTCTTCAGCTGCTTCTCGAAATCAACAATCAGGTTGTAACCCAGTTGGACGTCAATGAGTTGTTCCGTTCCGCCTCGGCGTCGATTCGCAAATACTTTGCCAATGACTTCACCGGTTTCTGGCTCATCGATAAACAGTCCAATAAACTGGAACTTGTGGTTCTCGATTTCCCGGGCGGCAAGGGCTTTCTTGCCGACATTCCCGTCGCTGAACTCACCGACCAGGACCTGGAGAGGATGCGCACACGAAGGCCGGAGATCCGATCGCAGAAAGAGATCGAGAAGCTTCCACCGTCGGTTCTCGAACGGTTGAAGGCGGAATCGATCGCCACGTTGGCGGTTGCTCCCCTGGGGACCTCGAACGGACCGTTTGGCTTCATTTCCATGGGGAGCAAGCGCCCTGACAAGTTTGGACAAGAAGATCTCGACATCTTGTCCCAAATCAGCGCGCAGATTTCCCTGGCGTTGGACAATGCGCTCGCGTATGGACGGCTCAGCGCATCGAGGAATCGGCTGGAAGACGAGCGCTTATATCTCGAATCGGAAATCCGCGCGGAATACAACTTCGAGGATCTTGTGGGCAAGAGCCCCGCTCTCCGCAGAGTCCTCGACCAGGTCGAAATTGTCGCCCCGACAGGATCTACTGTTTTGCTGCGCGGCGAGACCGGCACTGGGAAGGAACTGATTGCACGTGCAATTCATAGCCACAGTCCAAGACGAGACCGGACGTTTGTACGGCTCAATTGCGCGGCCATTCCGTCCGGCCTAGTCGAAAGCGAACTCTTTGGACACGAAAAGGGCGCATTCACTGGCGCCTTGATGCAGAAGCGCGGCCGGTTCGAGCTTGCCGATCACGGCACACTGTTCCTGGATGAAATCGGAGACATTAGCCCAGAGTTACAGCCGAAGTTGCTGCGCGCGTTGCAGGAACAAGAGTTCGAACGGCTGGGCAGCAACAAGACTATCCACGTCGACGTTCGCCTGATCGCGGCGACGCATAGGGATCTGTCGCTGATGATTCGCAACAACCAATTCCGCGAAGATCTATTCTACAGGCTAAATGTTTTTCCGATTGAGATACCACCGCTTCGCGAGCGACGGGAGGATATCCCGCTCCTCGTTCACTATTTTGTTTCGCGGTTGTCGCGCCTGATGCAGAAGCGCATCAAGTCAATCCCCAAGCCTGGGATGGATGCATTGACCAATGCGCCATGGCCCGGCAACGTCCGGGAGTTGGAGAATTTCATCGAGCGCGCCGTCATCCTCACGCAGGGAGACGAGTTGAATGTCCCCATGGCGGAACTCAAGAAGTCGGCCGCTCGGAACGCCGTTCCGGTGTCGACCTTTCAGGAAGCGGAGCGCCAGGCGATCATCGATGCGTTGAAGGCGGCGTCGGGAAGAATCTCCGGCAGGGGAGCGGCTGCGGAACGTCTCGGGTTGAAGCGTACAACCCTTCAGAACAAAATGCGGCGACTCAATATCGCGAAAGCCGATTACTGAGGCCCGAACGCCAAGCGGCGTGATTTGAGGGCCGCCTTCCCCTTTGTGCCACCCCGAAAAATTGTCGACATTTCTGCTACTGCCCGTATGAGGGCACACAACTCGCCGCGGGTTCAGCGACCACGAGTGCAATCACCAAGTTACGTGGATCTTGTGTGGCACGCCATCTGCACTATCCGATGTGGCGGGTTAGAGTCTGCGAGAGGCCGCAAACAAGGAGTGATTATGCAAAACCTCGCAATAGTCTTCGATTTCCTCTTCGGGTGTCACCACAGCAACCTCAGCCGCGTGTTTACGATCAGGCGCCTGACTTATCGCGTGTGTTGCGACTGTGGAACGGCGTTCAAGTATTCACTCGAGACGATGTCCATCGAAAGCCGTCTTGTCCAACCGGAAGGGGAAAGACATGGCGGTCAGAAGCAATGGCAACTTGCGGCTTGAGGTGATTAATCCACGCTTCCGCATCGCTCGCCCCGCTTAAGTTATCTAATACAACATGACGAATGGATTGGCAGTATCTGTTCTGGATCTAGTCGGGATGCACGCCGGTGAGCCGGCAAGCAGTGCCATTGCCCGATCGGTGGACTTAGCCCAGCACGCAGAGCGTTTGGGCTATACCCGTTTTTGGCTGGCAGAACATCATTCAATCGAGGGGCTGGCATGCTCGGCGACGCCTGTGCTGATCGGCCATGTAGCGGCCGCCACGAAGACGATCCGCGTGGGCAGCGGCGGTGTCATGCTGCCCAACCACGCCCCGCTGGTGGTGGCAGAGCAATTCGGAACACTCGAAGCGTTGTATCCCGGACGAATCGATCTGGGCCTGGGGCGAGCTCCCGGGGGCGACTTCCAAACCATGCGGGCGCTGCGGAGAGATTTGCGCCAGTCCGGAGATGAATTCCCCGAACTATTGGAAGAGTTGCGCACCTATCTCGGTCCAACCAAGCCTGGGCAAACGGTGAAAGCCATACCTGGACAGGGAAGCAATGTGCCGATCACCCTTCTGGGTTCGAGCGGTTTCAGCGCCCAACTGGCTGCGGCACTGGGCCTGCCATTCGCGTTCGCGGCGCACTTCGCCCCTGAGTATCTGTACGCGGCCTCCCGCTTGTACCGCTCGAGTTTCCGCCCCGGCGGCGTGTTGCGCAGGCCCTACCTGATGGTGGCGGTGCCGGTGATTGCGGCGGAGACCGATGTTGCGGCCCACCGCTTGTTTACAACACCCCAGCAACGATTCCTGCGACTGATCCGCAACCAACCCGTGGAATTGTTGCCGCCGGTCGATTCGATGGAGGAGTTATGGCAGGACTCTGAACGGGCTGCGGTCGAGACCAGACTGAGCGCGGCCATAGTGGGATCGAATGCGACGGTGAAAGCGGGCCTGGAAAAGCTGGTTTCCGAAACAGCAGCTGATGAGGTCATCGTAGTGACGGACACCTACGATCATGCCGACCGCCTGCGATCCTATGAGCGAGTGGCCGTGGTTGCAAACGAGCTAGGCGTAGCGGCCTTGAACTAATGTTGGCCGCCTTCGCTTTTTGCCAACGCGTCGCTCTGCCCGTATTCAGGCGCCGCCCGCGATAGGGCATGACAGCCACTCGAATTACTTCCCTGGCGCTGGCGTCTCCAACAACTTACAGCCAAATTCAGTTGGCACGCCGGTTGCACTATAACGGGCGGCGGTGAGGTTGAACGGCTCGCCAATGGAAATTACTGATGCTGTCTGTCGATTGGAGATCACCAATGTTGCGAATCGAATTCCATGACGCTGCGAACACCGTAACCATGCGACTGGAAGGCCGGTTCGTCGGGCCATTCGCCAAGGACGCAAGGGAACTGGTAACACGTTGCAAGATTCCGCCCCGACTCGTCGTGAATCTATCCGAGGTAACGTTCGTCGATGCTGTCGGCGAAGAAGTATTGACTTGGTTGGGGCGAATTGGAGGGGAGTTCGTCGCTGAGAACTGCTACCCCCTCCACGTCTGCGAACGCTTGCATTTGCCGCTGGCGCGGAAACGCGTCGAAGCTCTTCCCCAGGCGATGTGATGCGTTCGCGGACGTTTTAGGACTCTGTTGATTTGGCGACTGATTTCGCGACGGACTGTGGCAATGCAAGTGGGCAAGAGGGCCATGCGAACCGAAGACAAGCAAGACGTAGATCGAGAGGAGGGGAGCCTGAATGCGGTTACCAGTGGTTTGGCGCGCGCTGGGTTACCGGAACCCATGGGACACCGCGACCCCTTGTACTTGTTTGCTTGCCATGTGGAATGGCATCTCCGGCAAAATCTTGGAGCTCATCAGGAACTCGTTGCCGCATTGGACGATTCCGACCGGGGAGTTCGCGCGATGGCAGAGATGATGCTTCACCGAAGTTCTCCCCGTCCGCGGAGGGAACGGCGCATGACGATTTTCCAAAAGTAGGAGGTGCGTCATGAAATGTTCGCATTCGACAGAGCGGGAACGACAAGAACCGTTGCGTGACAGCATGGCTTCGAGCCTTGCTTCGAACCAAGAGATCAAATCGGTTTTCGCTGAGCAGCGCGATTACTTGTACTGGATCTCGCTGGTGATTACTGGAGACGATGCCATCGCTGAGCAGGCCATCCTAAACGCAAACGAACTGTCCGCGAGCTGGAGCGGTGTGTTTCGCGACTGGCTAATCGAATGGGCGAACCACGTAACCGTGGGGGCAGCACTCAGAGCAGTCCACGATCTCATTTCCGAGTCGGCGAAGCGCTATGCCGGTTCCTCCCGTGAAACCTCTGACTACGATGTTCCTTCTGACGTTCTTTCCGGCGATCAGATCGCGTCCCTTCGTCAGGTAGATCCCCGAGACATCATCGCTGCACTCGACCCTCTGGCTCGTTCCGCGTTGGTGCTGCGGGGGATGCAACACGCTTCGATCGCCGATTGCGCGCTTCTGCTGGACGTGCCCCGCCAAATTGTTGCCGGCTCGTACCGCCAGGCTCTCCGATGGAACAGCGAACGCGTCGGTGTCGATTTGATGATGTCGGGTGGTATTTGGACGAACCTGACTCCGAATACTTGAGCGGCATTCGTGTAATTGAAAAGGAGAACGGGGCTTAATGTGACCGGACTGATTGCATTCATTGGCGTTTGTATCGTTGCGGTTTTTTTCATGCTGGCATTTTTGCGTGCTCTCTACAGAGAGGCAAAAAGGCCTCGGATTCGATTCAGTAGCATACGGGCGAGGACCTGTCTCACACCTGCTTCGATGAAGCACAGTTTGCCTCCCTTGGATCGTGCCGCGTAATTGTCCAGTTCGCGAACAGGTTCAGCCGTCCTCGGCGGCCTGATGTCGAATGTGGCGATCGTGACCAGTCGTCGCATAAGTTTGCGTCTTTATTATGTGCTTCCAACGTGAAGGTCGCTTGGGCATTGTTAAGTCTCGACAATTGTCGATTTTGATTCCGACATTTTTCGACACATCCATCGCCCGGCCTACCCGTAGACCAATAGATTCAAGACTTTGCTTAGGTGCCAAACAACATGGCTTTGGCAAGCGTGTTGCGCTGGCTGAGTTTCGAAATAGGTTTCATCACGAGAGCAACATGTTCAGGATTTCCACCATAGATACGCGGTCACAGCGCACGCTACTCCTCGAAGGCACCCTCATCGGATCCTGGGTCGGTGAGCTTCGCACAACCTGGAGAAGTGCATGCCAGGAGCTAGGCGGACGCAGACTGGTCGTCGACGTGAGCAACCTGACCGTCATCAGTCTCGAGGGCGAACACGCGATCCTCGATCTGATGAACGAAGGTGCAAAGTTTTCCCGCGGCGGCATTCTTACCAGGCACGTGCTGAAACAACTTGCGCGGAAGAAACAGCAGGAATCACCTCGGAGGTGAATATGCCGGAGGCAAAACGCATCACGGGCCCTACGCCGTACGCGAGCAGCGGTGATTTTCGTCGCATCTTCGACGAAGAAACCGTCAGTCTCTACCAGTTGTCGTTCCTGCTGACCGCGGATGGTGATAAAGCCGAGCAATGCTTTGTCTCCGGACTGGAGGATTCGCTGAACGGGAGCCGCGTTTTCAAGGAGTGGGCGCGTTCATGGGCTCGGCGCGCGATCATTCAGAATGCGGTGCGAGTCGTCAACCCGCGCCCAATGGAGCAAAACCCCTCTACAAGCTTTAACAGCAGTGGCAGAACGCTGTCAGAGGAGCAGGTAGAGATTGACGCAATTCTCGATCTCGCACCGTTCGAGCGCTTCGTCTATGTCATGTCGGTTCTCGAGCGCTATTCCGATCAGGATTGTTCCGTTCTCTTGGGCTACTCACGGCGGGACGTGATTGCGGCGCGAATTCACGCGTTGCAACATGTCGGAAGTGCTATGGAGCTTCGCGTTAAACAGTGGAGAGATGTCGTCTCGGGGAAGTCGGGATTGCATAACAACTGCCGTTCTGTTCACGAATTGCAACTCGCTTTACGTTTAGCAACTTCGGCGTAAACCAAAACGCCGTTTTAGAACGCCGTTTCAGAACGAGGATAGAAACGAACATGAAGTCGAGAACTAAACTGATTCTTCGATACAGACGCCTGGGTTTTCCTGCCGTGCTTCTATTGCTGCTCACCGCCACGGCTTGCGACAGAGGCAACGCCCATGCGGCCGCGTCGCCGCCGGTTCCCGAAGTTAGAGTTGCGACCGTCATCCAGCAAGACGTCCCCGTGTACAGCGAATGGGTGGCAACGTTGGACGGCTACGCGAACGCCGAGATCCGGCCCCAGGTCTCAGGCTACATAATTAAGCAAAACTACAAAGAGGGTTCGGTCGTCCGCAAAGGCCAGGTGCTGTTCGAAATAGATCCGCGACCCTTCAAGGCCGCCCTCGACCGCGCTAAGGGCGACCTTGCCCAGGCGCAAGCACAACTTGGTAAAAG
>Ga0210400_10004506_pt1 | contig 12055 bp, 11 predicted proteins | sample IncBWH26MmetaG_FD_155456 | JGI IMG/M metagenome (GOLD analysis project Ga0210400, IMG submission 155456) | Forest soil microbial communities from Barre Woods Harvard Forest LTER site, Petersham, Massachusetts, United States - Inc-BW-H-26-M | ecosystem: Environmental > Terrestrial > Soil >...
CAAAACCAAAAGGGGGCACGCATTGGAGTCTCCGACAAATCGCCGCGGAGACGCGACTGTCGAAATCGACGGTGCACCGCATCTGGCAGGCCTTTGGATTGGAGCCTCATCGGCAATGGCACTTCAAGTTCTCGACCGATCCATTTTTTTAGAAAAAGTACGGGATATTGTAGGGTTGTACTTGCATCCACCGGAAAATGCAGTGGTTTTGTGCGTGGATGAAAAGAGCCAGATTCAAGCTCTGGAACGAACGCAGCCGATGCTGCCGATGGGACTCGACTATGTCGAGGGCGTAACGCATGATTACCGGCGCCACGGGACGACGACGCTGTTTGCAGCGCTGGACACGGCCAAGGGCAAAGTGCTCACGCAATGCCGGCAGCGTCACCGGCACCAGGAATATCTGGATTTCCTAAGAGAGATCGATAAGAACATGCCGGAGACATTGGATGTGCACATCATCGTGGACAACTACGCCACGCACAAACATCCGCGAGTAAAGCGCTGGTTGGCAGCAAGGCCACGATTCCACGTGCACTTCACTCCCACCTATGCTTTGTGGCTAAATCAAGTGGAGATTTGGTTCAATCGAATTACGCAGCAGGCCATTCGCCGCGGGACGTTTCGCAGCGTCAAAGAACTGGTCGAGAAAATCGACCAATACGTTCAAACTTCCAACGACCACGCGCAGCCTTTTGTCTGGACGGCCACGGCGGATTCGATCTTCGCTAAAATCCAGCGACTATGTGAACGTATTTCCGGGACAGCACACTAGAACTGCGACTTACATGTTGAAACTGCCCAGAAGAGAGTGGGGTAGGCGGCACTGGCTGCCGCTCTTATTCAGAAGAGAAGTTCGCTTAGCAGACGGTGGCCCGATCGTTACCTTCACATTTGACGATTTTCCTCGCAGTGCTCAAGAGGCGGGGGGCGCGATTCTAAAGAGCTTCGGCTTGCGGGGAACGTTCTATGCATCTTACGGTCTGGCGGGCACTACGGATGCTTATTCTGGAGATCTCTTCTGCCTTGAAGACCTGCATCGGCTAGTCAACGGCGGGCACGAATTAGCAAGCCATACATTCCATCACGTCTCGGGTCGTGAGACTTCAACCGCTGCCTTTGTTAAGGATGTTCTGGATGGCCGCGCAACAATGCAGTCCATTCCCGGCCTGTTGGTCAGTGACAATTTTGCGTACCCGTTCGGCGCCGTTACCGCCGCGACGAAACGCGCGGTGGGCAGAACAATGCTGAGCTGCCGGAGTATTTTCCGGGGCGTCAACGGATCAGTTGTCGATCTCAATCTACTCCTAGCTAATCCTTTATATGGCGGCGTCGAACAACTTAGCACGATACGAAGACTGCTCGCCCGAGCCCAGGAACAAGGCGGCTGGTTGATCTTCTATACGCACGACGTCCAAGATCATCCCTCGCGGTACGGTTGCACTCCCGCTCTGCTAGAGTCAGCCGTGAAAGCGGCGCTTGAGATTTCAGCCAAAGTAATGACCGTGAGTCAGGTCCTTGCTGGCACTGTCCATTCGCAAGCGGTCGCAAACAGACCTACCGTTTCTTCCACTGTGTCACATTGAAAAGCGTGAAATAGAATTCACCTGCCAATATCTCCCTCATAAGCGTATAAGAGAGAAATGACCGTATATAAAATCGATCCGCTAAAGGATCCTCGGTGGGAAGAGCTTACAGCACGTCATCCTCGTGCGTCAGTGTTCCATTCAACTGGTTGGTTGCGTGCATTGCAGTTGACTTATGGATATGAGCTAGTCGCATACACCTTGTCACCTCCCAAATCCGAATTGGCCAATGCAGTGGTTTTTGCCAGGATTCAGAGCTGGGTGACTGGGCAAAGGCTCGTATCGTTGCCGTTTTCGGATCACTGCGAATTGTTAGTCGACTCCGATTCGGAGTCCACCGAAATCCTGGGCCACGCGTGCTGGGATGCTCGCAAGAACGATGCCGATTTTGTCGAGATTCGCCCGATAACATCCGGTGAAACGATTGGTTCCCAGTCCGGATTCGGAACAGGCAAGTCATTCATATTGCACCGCGTCGATCTTAGCCCAACACTGGATGTGTTACACCGCAGCTTCCATAAGGACTGTGTACAAAGAAAGATCCGCCGTGCCGAGAAGGAACAATTGCGGTATGAAGACGGGCGGTCTGAGAAGCTGTTACGAGAGTTTTTTGCGCTAATGCTCAAAACACGCCGCAAGCATCAGTTGCCGCCACAACCGGTTGCTTGGTTTCGGTGCCTGGCCGACTGCCTTGGCGATCAGCTCCAAATTCGGATGGCATTCAGTAGCGACACTGCCGTTGCCGCGATCCTCACCGTTGCACGGAAAGATACGCTGGTTTACAAGTACGGTTGTTCCGATGCTGAATTCAGCAATTTAGGTGGAACGCCGATGGTGTTCTGGAAGGCCATTCAGGCCGCAAAAAATGCGGGCCTGGGTTGTTTCGATTTAGGGCGTTCCGATCTAGACAATCCCGGGTTACTCGCTTTTAAAGATCACTGGGCAGGAAAGCGCACGACGCTCACATACTGGCGCCAGCCTGCTCCAAATCAGGATCAAACTTCGCGCTCAGAGTGGAGCCAACGACTCGCAGGGCAAATTTTCAAACGGACTCCGGACCGGCTACTGGAAATAGCCGGCAAGATCCTTTATCCGCACATAGGATAATGCTGTTCCGACAGTTTCTGGATCTGAATCGAGTAATGGGTTGACTTCGATGTGGACGGCAGTGCTGTTGCACAGTGAAGTGCAGAGGTAACGAATGAAGATATGTCACGTTGTCGGTGCAAGACCTAATTACATGAAAGTCGCGCCCGTCATTCGCGCTCTGCGACGGGGCTCCGGTGTAAAGCAGGTCTTGGTTCACACTGGCCAGCACTATGATTTCAACATGTCGGACGTGTTTTTTCAGCAGCTGGGTATGTCAGCGCCCGACGTCAATCTCAAAGTCGGGTCCGGCACTCACGCACGGCAAACTGCCGACATCATGGTCAGGTTTGAGCCCATCGTTTCGGACGAAAAACCCGACCTAGTGTTGGTCTATGGAGACGTGAATTCTACGGTCGGAGCCACCCTTGTCTGTGCCAAGTTGGGAGTTAAAGTCGGCCACGTCGAGGCTGGCCTACGATCTTTCGACCGTACCATGCCTGAAGAGATCAATCGGATCGTGACCGACCAGCTTGCTGATCTGCTGTTCACTCCCTCGAAGGACGGGAATGTAAATCTTGAACGCGAAGGAGTAGCGCCGGAGAAGGTTCACTTTGTGGGTAACGTCATGATCGATACACTAATCCAAATGTTGCCCAAAGCGAGCGAATACAGTATTCCTGAGCTCTCTCGGCACTACGCGCTCGTTACTCTTCATCGCCCGGCAAATGTCGACGACGTAAAATGGTTGAAGGGAATGCTTGAGACACTGACGGCTGTCAGCCGAGAGCTTACTGTTGTATTTCCGGTTCACCCGCGTACTCGCGAACGAATGTCAGAGTTGAGTTTTTCTCACAACGGGACTCTACGGCTGCTCGACCCGCTGCCCTATCTCGAGTTTCTTGCGTTACAGCGGCACGCCAGCGTAGTAATAACCGACTCCGGTGGCATACAGGAAGAGACAACTTTTCTGGGCGTACCTTGCCTAACAGTGCGAGAAAATACAGAAAGACCTATTACTGTCGAAATTGGCACCAATGAGATTGTCGGACGTAACTTAGACAATATCGCCATCGCGATTGAAAGGGTGCTCGATGGAAAGAGAAAACCGTGCGCAGTCCCTCCTTTATGGGACGGTCATGCGGGGGAGAGAATAGCAGATGTGATCCTCGGCAAAAGAAATATGCGCATCACCGACTCGGATCTGGCAATGCTCGAAAACGCTGGCGGCGCATTCGCGAGTCGGGACATTTCGAAAATTGACTGAAGCCCAACAAGGCAGCAAGTGGAGCGAACGGCTCCGATCAGACTGGAAGCTTTTATGAACTTACTTGTTTACGTTCTCATCACACCCGCGCGGAATGAAGCGGCGTTTATTGAACTCACAATCAAGTCTGTTATCGCTCAGGTTGTGCGTCCGCTTCGCTGGGTCATCGTCAGCGACGGTTCAACTGATGGAACAGACGACATTGTGCGCAAGTACATGCTAGAAAGTCCTTGGATCGAGTTAGTGCGTATGCCGGAGCGGCGCGAACGACATTTTGCCGGCAAAGTCGTGGCATTTAATGCAGGTTACGAGCACGTAAAAAACCTACCTTATCACGTAATCGGTAGTATGGACGCTGATGTGTCATTCGAAGCGGATTATTTCGCTTTTCTTCTGCAGAAGTTGGCATCAGATGAGCAACTTGGTCTCGTGGGAACTCCGTTCAGCGATCCGTCCCTCAGCTACGACTATCGCTTTGTTAGTATCGAGCACGTCTCCGGCGCATGCCAGTTATTCCGCCGTGAATGCTTGGAACAAATTGGGGGGTACGTCCCCGCCAAAGGCGGCGCGATCGACCGGATTGCGAATATAGCGGCGCGCATGAAGGGTTGGAAGACGCGGACTTTCAATGAAAAATCTTACCTGCATCACCGGGAGATCGGCAGAGCTCAGGACGGACGCCTGCGAGCTAACCTGAAAGATGGCGCCAAAGATTATGCAGTCGGAGCACACCCGGTATGGATGTTTTTCCGCGTAATATATCAAATGAGCAAACAGCCTTTCGTTATAGGCGCACTGGCACTTGGATGGGGGTACATGCAGGAGTATTTCCGAAGAACCAAACGGCCAGTTTCGGCTGAGCTAGTCCAGTTCACTCGCCAAGAACAAATGCGACGGCTAAAGCACTTTTTGACCGGACAATCCTCCCGCCCTCATTCTTCTACATAGAAGAATCTGCTTATGTTTCCACTTGAACCGACTATTTCGTCCCACAATTCGTGCCAAAACGAGGGATTTGTGCGTCCAAGTCAGACTATGCAGCCTCACATCTCCGTCTGCATTTGTACCTATAAGCGTGCGGACTATCTGAAGTATTTACTTACAAAGCTTTTGGAGCAGGACACCGGGGGACTGTTTACCTATTCGATTGTCATCGTTGATAACGACCGTCAACGCTCGGCCGAGCCGCTGGTCACAGCATTCCAAGAGAGATCTACGATCCATGTTCAATACCTAGTCGAATCACAACAAAGCATCTCATTGGCTCGAAATATGGCACTCAGGCATGCGCGAGGGGAGTTCATCGCGTTTATTGACGATGATGAATTTCCGTCGTCGACTTGGCTAAGAAGGCTTTTTTCGGAATGCACAGAACGCCACGTGGACGGAGTTCTCGGACCGGTCAAGCCGCAGTACGAATCCCAGGTACCGAACTGGGTTGTTGCTGGTGGTTTTTATGATCGCCAAAGTTATCCGACTGGTTTAGTAATCGACGGCAAAAAAGGGCGTACCGGCAACGTTCTGTTTAGAAGGGCGATTCTTGACGACGAGTCCGAGCCATTCCGGCCGGAATTCCGTACAGGCGAAGACCAGGACTTTTTCGGGCGCATGATCTCCCAAGGGCGTGTCTTCGTCTGGTGCGATGAAGCCGTAGCCTACGAGTGGGTGCCGCCACTGCGTTGCAAGCGGAGCTTTTTGCTAAAGCGCGCTCTGTTGCGAGGTGCAATGTGCGCCGGACTGCCGACGACTACCTTCAAAGACGTTCTTAAGTCGATCGCAGCGGTCGGCATTTACTTGGCCATCTTGCCCTTCCTTTTTGTGGTTAGCCAAGTGAGCTTCATGCGATATCTAGTAAGTCTGTGTGATCACCTCGGTAAACTAATGGGTCTGTTGAGAATCAATCTTGTTGCAGAGCAATACATCACCGAATAAGCATGTACCAACAAAAGGAATTCATCATCGACAATCGTGATCCTATTTTAGTGACGGGGGCAGCTGGCTTCATAGGATCCAAGGTCGTGAAGACGCTTCTGCGCCAAGGATTCAGCAACGTACGCTGTCTGGTTCGCTCCAAGCACCGGGCGCAAAAACTCGAAGCCTGTATGGATGTGCATCATCAGGGAGCAAATGTCGAGGTTTTGTACGGTAATCTTCTTTCTCCCGCAGATTGCAGCGCGGCAACGAAAGATGTTGCCGTGATTTACCACCTTGCTGCAGGAGCGGGCGAAAAGTCAGTACCAGATGCGTTTCTGAATTCGGTCGTTGCGACGCGGAACTTGCTTGCGGCAACACTGCAACAGAATTGCCTGAGGCGCTTTGTCAATATCAGCTCATTTGCAGTTTACGATGTCCGGCAGAAGCGCGGACGAGTCTTGGACGAGTCCTGTCCTGTAGAGCAACAACCGGCTGTGCTACGTGATGCCTACGAGTTCGCCAAGCTAAAGCAAGACGAACTTGTGTTTGAATACGCGAAAGAACATAAAATTCCCGTGGTAACCATTAGGCCTGGCTACGTCTATGGCCCTGGGAAGTCGGCGATTAGTGGCCGGGTGGGTATCACCACGTTTGGCCCTTTTCTACATTTGGGAGGAACCAATCCCATTCCCTTTACTTACGTGGACAACTGCGCTGATGCGATCGTCTTGGCGGGGTTGAAACCCGGAATTGAGGGCGAGGTTTTCAATGTCGTGGACGATGATCTCCCATCAAGTCGACAATTTTTAAAACTCTATAAGCGGAATGTTCGCCGCTTCAGATCCTTTTATGTGCCCCACTTGGCGAGTTACACATTCTGCTGGTTGTGGGAGCGATATTCGGCGTGGTCGGAACAACAACTGCCACCTGTTTTCAATCGCAAGAGGTGGTACACGTATTGGAAGAGAACGAGCTACAGCAACCGAAAGCTTAAAACCCTGTTGGGATGGTTGCCAGGAGTTTCTATGGCTGAAGGCTTAGCACGTTACTTTGAAAGCTGCCGTGCTGGAGAACAGGATGCTTAAGGTGGCGATTGTTGGTTGCGGCAAGATCGCGGATGATCATGCCTCGCAAATAAGGAGAATTCCGGATTGCCGCATTGTTGCCGCGTGCGACCGCGAGCCGATGATGGCTCGACAGCTCGGCGAAAGATTTGCCATAGGTCAATACTTCAGCGATGTTGCGGAAATGCTGAATGTCGCCAAGCCAGATGTTGTACATGTCACTACGCCGCCAGAATCGCACTTCGATATCGCCAACCTGATCCTGGAAAACAATTGCCACGTATACCTTGAAAAGCCATTTGCCTTGCGCGCAGAGGAGACCCTCAAGCTCATTGCGCTGGCCAACCAAAAAGCACTAAAGATTACGGCGGGTCATGATCTCCAATTCAGCCATGTGAGCCGGCGCATGCGCGAAGTCGTGAATGATGGCTTTCTGGGCGGATCGCCTCTTCATATCGAAAGCTATTACTGCTACGAATTGGGAGCCAACCCATACGCCGGTGCATTGCTGGGAGACAAGAGGCACTGGGTCCGGCGTTTGCCAGGGAAACTACTGCACAACATCATTAGTCACGGCATCGCGCACATCGCTGAATTCTTGACGGGTAACTCGCTAACCGTCATTGCACACGGGTTTACCAGTCCTCATCTCAGAAGAGCAGGGGAGACGAAGATCATCGATGAGTTGCGGGTCATCATCTCCGAGGAGGAACGTACGACCGCGTATTTCACGTTTTCCTCACAGATGCGGCCATCGGTGCATCAACTCCGCCTTTATGGAGCTAGGAATGGGCTCATTCTAGACCATGATAGTGAGATGCTCATCAAACTTCGCGGCACTAGGTATCCAAGCTATCTTGAAAAATTTATTCCTCCCGTGACGTTCGCACGCCAGTACCTTTTGAATATGACGGGAAATCTCGGGCGCTTTGCTCGAAATGATTTTCATGCGAAATCGGGTATGAAGTACCTGATCGAGTCGTTCTACCGTTCAATCGTCGAAGGGGGACCGGTTCCTATTCCGTATCAGGAGATCATTCTCACTGCGAAGATAATGGATTCAATCTTCTCTCAGCTTGAGACACAGAGTTTGCAATCCCAACCCGTATCCGAACAACAGCGGTCCACATTCAGTTACTCTTGAGTTGCTGATTTTACTTTACGCAAATTGAGCGCCAAATTTGAGTAGCACCGATTAGCGATCATCCGAAGAATGACGAATTGTTAAAAGGAGCTGCCTTAGAGTGCTTCGCGCAATTTCAGATTATTACCGAATTCCTGACGGTGCTATCACATTTTCGGAGAATACCGGCCCGAAGGCGGAGGCTGGATTTTTTGGATTTGACGGCGTTACGTGCTTTGGCCGGTCCCGTGTACCGGTGGCCTCGACGAACGCTGGGCCACTCTTGGACTGCAAGGCTACCGCTCGAACGGTTGGAAACGCTCTGAGTTTGGATTTTGATCCTGATGAATTGGCGGAGAACTTGCGCCATGAGCGGTACCTAAGCGTTGCCGGAAACAATGCGTTGCGAAATTTGCTACGTCGCGGTGCTCGAGCGGCTTATTACGCTGTGAGGCCGATGTTGCCTGTTCGAGTACGAAAGCACATTCAGAGACTGAAGGCTCATGGATGGGGCAAGGTCACATTCCCGCAATGGCATATAGATGCCAGCCTCGACACTTTCTTCGACCGCCTTCTCCTGATGGGGATGCAGTCGGCAGGCGTTGACCGCCTGCCGTTCATCTGGTTCTGGCCGAATGGCCATCAGGCAGCAGCAATTCTGACTCATGATGTTGAAACCGCCGCCGGGCGAGACTTCTGCACACGCCTGATGGACATCAGTCGCTCATATGGAATGGCCGGTTCTTTCCAAGTTGTGCCAGAGAGGCGCTACGAAGTACCGCAGGCATACTTGGATGAAATCCGGGAGCGAGGGTTTGAGGTCAACGTTCATGACTTCAACCATGATGGAGCGCTATTTCTCAAGAAGGACGAGTTTATCCGTCGCGCTGCCAAAATCAATGATTATGCAAAACGCTTCGGCGCGCTTGGCTTCCGCTCCGCTATTTTGTACAGGAATCTTGAGTGGTTCGGAGAGCTTGATTTTCTTTACGACATGTCAGTCCCGAACTCTGCCCCATTAGATCCACAGCCGGGCGGGTGCTGCACGGTGATGCCGTATTTCATCGGCGGCCTCGTCGAACTGCCATTGACGACGATACAGGATTACTCCCTTTTTCACATCCTTGGACGGTATGACATGGAGATATGGGAACAGCAGATCAAGTCTGTTATCGGCCATAACGGACTGCTGACGTTCTTAATTCATCCCGATTACATCATTGATAGCGGCCCCCAGGGCGCTTACCGCCGATTGCTGGAGCGGCTCGCCGGATGCGTCGCAGAGCACGATTTTTGGCTCCCGCTGCCACGGGAAATTGCACAGTGGTGGAAGCAACGCAACGAGATGAAACTCGTGAAGACTAGCGCAGGCTGGAAAGTAGTGGGGAACGGAGCTGAACGCGCCCGGGTGGCATGGGCTGTGGCAGAGCGGGATCACCTGATCTACTCACTTGATAGTATCTGTTGCGTAGACTAACGGCAACAAAGCTGGCGAGTTTTCTTGGGTATCGACAAGTCAACTCGCTGTCGAAACCTGCTTATCATTGCACCGTAGCTGTCAATTTTGAAGGTGGACTCACTTGCGTAACAGTGTTTCCTAGTAATGGATGCGGATAGGTATAAGGGGTATATCCAAAGAAAACATCCCCTGATGTTGTGGGTGGCCGTAGGTAGAAACAAGCCCCTCCTGAGCAGCCAGACGCTGCCCCAATCACGCGGGTTGGGACTGGAGCCTGTGAGGTTCCATCGACGTTCACGCACACTGGGCCGGACGGGTTGCTATCTGACTGGCAAGCCAGTGCCCCACTTCCGCGATCCCAGGTATTGTTCCACCAATAAATGTTATTGGGGTCGTGACCGGCAACGTGAGCACCGTTCGGATAGTTGATGAGTGTTGCTGGAGTGGATGTCCCAGCAGGGTCTTTAGTGATGAAAGCGTTGTCGTGATAAAGTCCGTTACCGCTACGAATATCAAAAATTTTTCCTTCGCAATTAAATCCGGTGAGGCCGCAGTTCTCAGTGATGGTGTTGTTGTAGACCTCATAGTATACCGCCCCGCAAGCCGGAGCGTCTCCTTCATCCGTTATCTCCTCGCTCCACCCTCCAATGATGTTATAGCGAATGACGACCATGCCGCCATACTGACTGTAGAAAGCGCCTTGTCCAGGTGAGGCGGGGGCAGCCGTCCAATTAATCTGATTGTCCTCGAAATAGATCAGGTTCCCAGTTCCGGCATAGCTCGTCTGGTGACCTAAAAAGTTGTGCCAAGACGTTCCTCCATTCGTTCCACCGGGGCAGGACGATCCATAAGTGTTATCGGTACTCATTTGGTTTTGGGCAAAATACGTCCGACCGTAGTTGATTAGGTAGGAATGGTCGATGACGCCGTGAATCTCTCCCGTGGCGGAAGAATCGTTGTTTGAGTAGAGAAACGAGTCACCCTTATTGCCTTTAACGTGGTCGATACGGAAAGACAGCACCGGACCCATAATAAGGATGGCCGATGAGTTAAAGCTAGAGTCATTCGACCGATTCAATACAAGTCCGCAAGTGCTTCCGTCTGTCTTGCAATTATCAGGACTTGCTCCATTGTTTCCACTGATGTGAACGAAATTGCTGCCAGTTCCCTTGACCGTAAAAAACGGCGGGCTGGTTGCGTTGCTGCTCGTAAGTGTAACGGTCTGCCCACTGGCTACTTGGATCGTCAGACCCTTTGAGATGGTGACCGTCGATGAGTAGGTAGCACTTCCTGCTGAAAGTGTGATTATGTCACCGTTGGATGCGCTGTTGACGCAACTCTGGACGCTCGCCTGATCTGGGGTGCTCGTCCAATTTGGGCTAGAGCCAGTGCACGCAGCTTTGGCCTCTAAGAGAGGCAGGAGCAAAGCCACTACAAGTACTACGATGTGGGAGCTTCTTATCATTGGAATGTTGCTATATGCCCTACTCCGGTTTCCGCCAGGGCCGCCGTTGCTGTGCCTTGATATGTCCCAGTACTTGTTACATTGCGCCATTCGCATCCAGTGTTCGATATAGTGGAAGCGCTCCAACTGAAATTTAGCCAACTGGCCCCAGCAACGGGATTTGATCCTGTATTTATCTCGGCCCAACCAAAACAGGAAATCAGAATTTCATTTGCTGTCGCCGTTGCCCCGGTCGTCCCCGTAATAAACGCTGTGGCTGTAGTGAACGTACCTCCTACCGGGTGCTGGTCGAGAGTCGGAGTCGCGGACGGAGTAATTGCGATAGCTTCACACGACCCTGCTCCGGTTGTTCCTCCTGCGCGGGTACAGGTTATCGTCAAGGTTACGGTAGTGCTAGCTATGGCCCTGAACATCTGCGCGATATAAGCAGACCCGTTAACATCAGGCCCCGCTATTGAGGAATACGTGTTCACGGCATCTGAAACGGTAAAGGTGTTCGAAGTGAAGTTGCTTCCGATTTCTATGATAATCAAATCACCCGAGGTAACGGCAAGGCTGCATGTTCCAGAGGCACCGCCGGTGGTATTGCCACATGCATTATGAAAAGTTCCTGATAATGTTCCGCCGCCCCCACCCGCAACGGCCCCCATTCGTGACGGTCCTCCCATTGTTGCAGGACCGCCTTGTGTGGAGGCTTGGATGATTAATAAGAGGCTGAGAAGAAGGCGGTTAATCATTGTTGCCTCGTCACAGTAAGGTTGAGTTCATACGTTCCGGTGCCAGAGGTGCAGGCCACATATCCCGTCGTAGCGTATTGAATGGCTGCGGCTCCAGTGGACCACACGTTCATGTCCCCAGTTGCCCAGTTCGCTGTGTTTCCAAGCGCCATTGTGCTTGCTAAGGTGATACCTCCATTTACAGATAACGGGATAGTCTGCGCGGCTTTTGCGCTTGCGTTATCTGTCCAAGAGATTTGTATTGGACCAATCGCTGCGGTCCCTGGAGTGGCGCAAGTGACGGTGGAATAGACAAGAGCTTCGATGTGATACATACCCGGTACGTTGCAGGCTCCAGCAGCAGCGGCGCAAAGC
>Ga0210400_10004507_pt1 | contig 12054 bp, 9 predicted proteins | sample IncBWH26MmetaG_FD_155456 | JGI IMG/M metagenome (GOLD analysis project Ga0210400, IMG submission 155456) | Forest soil microbial communities from Barre Woods Harvard Forest LTER site, Petersham, Massachusetts, United States - Inc-BW-H-26-M | ecosystem: Environmental > Terrestrial > Soil >...
ACCTTGCGAAGATACCTGTCGCGCGAAATTGTTTCGCAAACGAAGGTGTGTTCGTCCTGAAACCCGACAGCGGCTCGGCGCGCCAACGCTGGGCTCGGGAAAACTCCAAACACCGCCGAACCGCTACCCGCCAGCGAGGCTTCTGCAGCTCCTCGTTGAAGCAAAACCCTCTTGATTTGAGCTAGTCGAGGGTGACGCTGAAAAACCGGCCTCTCAAAGTCATTGGAAAGGCTGTTTCCCTGCGCGCCTGCCACAGCAGGCAAGCTCCAACATAGAGCACAGAACTCCCAAAGTTTAGGGGCAGCGCGGTTTTTTGTCAATGCAGGAGCCTTCAACCAGCGGTAGGCATCCGGCGTGGGCACATGAACATCGCTGGGGGAGACCACCAACAGGGCGAGTTTCGGGATGTCGGGCAACGGGTAGATTTCGTCGCCGCGACCGATGCCCAAGGCGCGGCCGCCGAAGAGGAAGAACGGTACGTCAGCGCCGAGGGAGGCGGCAATCTCCATCAGCCGCTGGGCAGGGATGGTGCGCCGGGTGAGCCGCAGGTATCCGAGCAGCGCTGCCGCGGCATCGCTGGAACCTCCGCCGAGGCCGCGCCCCGCCGGGATCTTCTTGTGCAGTTCGATCTCAACGCCGGAGCGAGTCTTCATCTCGCGCCGCAATGCATCTACGGCGGCGTAGACCAGATTTTTTTGGACCGGTTCGAGAGAAAGGGAATCGTTTCCCCTGACGGTGAGAGAAATACCGGAAGATTTGGACGCGCGCAGGCGCAACTCATCGTGCAGAGAAATGGTTTGAAAGATGGTGCGAAGTTCGTGATACGTATCGGGGCGCTTGCCAAGAATGTCCAGCCGGAGGTTGACTTTGGCGAACGCTGGGATTCGGATTTCGCGCATGCGGCTATTGCGGCTTTGCTTCTTGCGCGGACGATTTTTGGGCTACGCGATGCTTGCTCTGACCCAACTTTTTCTCGATCTCAGCAATTTTGTCGTTCTCAACATCGGCGGGCAGCGCATGACGCCATTCGGAGAGAGATTTTTCCCACTCAGCGGCGGCGAGTTCAGTGCGGCCGAGCTTGGCGTAAACGTCGCCAAGGTGCGAGTGGATGGTGGGATCGTGACTGTCACGCTCCACAGCCTTGTGCAGAGTGGCTTCGGCTTCCGTGAGCTTGTTCTGTTTGTAATAAATCCAGCCCATGCTGTCGAGGTAAGCGCCGTTGTAGGGTTCCTCTTTCAGAGCGCGCTGGACGAGGTCGGCGGCTTCGTCGAGGCGCTGACCTAGATCGCCGAGCATGTAACCATAATAATTTAGGACCGGACCGCTCTTGGGGTTGACGGCCAGGGCTTTCTTGAATTGGTCCTCGGCGCGGTCGAAGAATTTCTGGCGCTCGTAGATGGCGCCAAGAATAAACCAAACCATCTCGTTGTCGCGAGGGCGGCCGGGCAGGACTTCGGCGGCGTGCGCGGCTTGTTCCGCTTCTTTGTAGCGCTTGGCACGCTCATAGACTTGCGCGATGTTCAGGTACGTGTCGCGGTCGGCGTCGGAATTGGTTAACTGCGTGCGAAGCAGCTTCACAGCTTCGTCGGTCTGTTCGTTTTCGCCAAGCAGCAAAGCTTGACTGGCGCGAATGGCGGGGTCATTGGGATATTTGGCGAGCGCTTCTTTGCCCGCTTGCAACGCCTTCGGCAAATCCTTTGCCGAGCGATAGGCGTCCATGATGAGGAGGCGAGCGCGGCGGTCCTCTTCGTCGCCCAGATGGCCTAACTCGTTGAAGGTGAAGATGGCGGCCTGGTAGTTCTGGCGCTCTTTATAAAGCTGGCCGAGTTCCTGATACAGAATGGCGAGGGAGCGGCGGCGCGAAGGCAGGGCGGCGGATTGGCCCTTTACGCCCGCAATCGCGTCGGAAAGGACGCGGGTGGCGTCTTCGTAGCGGCCTTGCGCCTGGTACAACATGGCCTCGTTGTACATGACTTCAAGGCTGCCGGGGGCGTATTGGCGCGCCTTGAGGAGGCTCTCTTCGGCGTGATCGAGCTGATGCAGCTCCCGGTAGATTTGCGCGATGCGGAGATAGACATCGGCGTCATCGGGCATCAGATCGGCAATTTTTTGATAGACGACGAGCGCGTCGGAGAATTTTTCCTCGGACATCAAGGTTTGCCCGAGCCCACGCTGATGGCTCAATTCGGAAGGGTCTAGCTCGACGGCTTTGCGATAGGCCTGCTCGGCCTTGGGGAGATCTTTGGTTTGCGTGTACGCATCGCCGAGAAGGTCAAGAAGCGCAGCGGAAGGCGCGCGGCTGGTCATGCCTTCGAGCAGGGCGACGGCTTCAGCGGACTTGCCTTCGTCGAGAAGGAGCTGCGTGAGCTGCTCAACGGCGGGTTCGTTCTCGGGATCGTCCTTTAAGATGCCGCGCAGAACGGCTTCCGCCTGATCGTGCTCGTTGCGAAGGCGATAAAGGCGGGTGAGCCACAGGGCCGATTCAGTGTCGGACGGGTCCAGGCGGTAGATTTCTTTGTACTGTTCGATGGCCTTGCCGGCAACTTCGGACTGGCCGGCACCCCCGCTGAGATCGCCGAGGCTGCGCAGATAGATTCGGGCGAGGAGGCGGCGCGTGGGGACGTCGTTGGGGTCGCGTTTCAGGATGTCCTGGGCTTCCGCCACGGCGTCATGAATGCGCTGCGCTTTCCAATACATTTCGGCCAGGCGTTCGCCGATGACCGGGGACTTGGGGTCGAGAGCGTAGGCCTTTTTGTAAAAGTCGATGGCTTGGGAGGCGTATTCGGCCTTGCTGGTGTTCTCGTACTGCTGCTCGTAAATATGGCCCATGGTGTAGTCGAAGTAGGCGTCAGCGCGAGAGGGGGACGCCGCGATGGCCTGGGCTGAGCCGTTTCCCTGCGACGGAGAGCTGGCGTCGGCGGGTTTCGCGGGCGTTTGCGCGTGCGCTACAAATGTGGCTGCAGAGGCGAGGAGTGCGGAAAGAGTGAATCGGTAAAGTTTCATCGGTGCCCCGAAAACAAAAAGTATCCCATGCGACCCAAGCGCGGTCAAAAGCAAATTGGCGCGGTTTCCAGGGCCGAAGAGTCTGAAGAGATAGGATGCATGGGGAAAGGGGAGTGTTCCAAGGAGATTTTTGTGAGAGAAAAGGGGTTGCATTCATTCCATATTACTGCAATAATCGAAATATGAAGAAACCCGATCCGGCTCTGGTGACACGCAGCGCTTCGCGATTTTCCGCGCTAGGGGCGGAGCCGCGTTTGCAGATTTTGCGGTTGCTGCTGGCGGCGCATCCGGAGGGGATGGTTGTGGGAGACGTGCAGGAGGACATGGGCATACCGGCTTCGACGCTCTCGCACCATTTGGAAAAGCTCAAGCAGGTGGGATTGGTGAAGGTGCGGCGCGAAGGGACGTTCTTGTGGTACGCGGCGGATACGGATGCGCTGCGGGAAGTGCTGAATTTTCTGTATGAAGAATGCTGCACGCGGAGCCGCGCGGTGGCGCCGGAGGCAGTGGTCCAGATTTCGCGGTGAAATTTTCAAACAGTGGTTCGAGGCTTGGAACGCGCCGGCTAGGAGCCAGCGCTACCTGTCGCGAGATTGCTGCAGATTCGATGTGACTTAAGGAGAAGGCAGATGAGTGAGACGAACATTCAGGAAGTGGTGAAGCAGAAGTATGGCGAGGCGGCGAAGCAAGTGACAGCGGGCGGGACGGCATGTTGCGGGGGCGGAGGCGAGCTTAGCGGCTGCGATCCCATTACAAAGAATTTATATGACGAGGCGCAGAAGGCTGGGCTGCCCGCGCAGGCCGTAGCGGCTTCGCTGGGTTGCGGAAATCCAACCGCGTTGGCGAAATTGCAGGCCGGCGAAGTGGTGCTGGACCTGGGATCGGGCGGGGGCATCGACGTGCTGCTTTCGGCGAAGCGCGTGGGGCCGACCGGCAAAGCGTATGGGCTGGATATGACCGACGAGATGCTGGCGCTGGCGAGGGAAAATCAAAAGAAGGCGGGCGTGGAGAATGTGGAGTTTCTGAAGGGCGCAATCGAGAATATTCCACTGCCGGAAAATACGGTCGATGTGATCATTTCGAACTGCGTGATCAATCTTTCTGGAGACAAGGACCGCGTGCTGGCGGAGGCGTTTCGCGTGCTGAAGCCGGGCGGACGGCTGGCGATTTCGGACGTGGTGGTGCGCGGCGCGGTGCCCGCGGAGATTCGGCGGAGCATGGAATTGTGGGTTGGGTGCATCGCGGGGGCGCTGGAGGAAAAGGAGTATCAGGAGAAGCTGGCGCGCGCGGGATTCGAATCGATTGATGTGGAGGCTACGCGGGTTTACAAGGCCGAGGAGGCGCGCGAGTTTCTTTCGGCGGCAGGACTTGACGCGGATGTGGTGGGCCCCCAGATCGACGGAAAGTTTGTGAGCGCGTTTGTGCGGGCGGTGAAACCCGCAAGGAAGACGGCTTGCTGCGGGCCGAGCTGCTGCCAGTGATATTGCTGCTTGCTCTCAGGTCCGCGGCTGGTTAGTCGTTAGCGCGGTGCAAGTTGCGCGGGCTAGTGAAGGAAATGGCGCATGCCGGTGAAGACCATGGCGAGGCCGAGGCGATCGGCGGCGGCGATGACATCGTTGTCGCGGACGGAGCCGCCGGGCTGAATGAACGCGGTGGCGCCGGCTTTGGCGGCTTCTTCGACGCCGTCAGGGAACGGGAAGAAAGCGTCGGAGGCGACGACGCTGCCTTGCAGGGGCGATTGCGCTTTCATCACCGCGAGTTTGACGGAGTCGACGCGACTCATCTGGCCTGCGCCTACGCCGAGGGTGGCGCCGTCGCGCGCGAAGACGATGGCGTTGGACTTTACGTGTTTGCAGATTTTCCAGGCGAAGCGCATGGTGTGCATTTCTTCCGGCGAGGGAACGCGCTTCGTGACCGTGCGCAGCTCGGTGTCGCGAATTTCGCCGAGGTCGGCCTGCTGCACGAGCATGCCGCCTAGAATGCGCTTCAGCTGAAGTTCGCGCCCGGGCTCGAGACCGCCGGACGGCAATTCGAGAAGGCGAAGATTTTTCTTGGCGGCAAAAATGGATTTTGCCTTTTCGTCGAAGGCGGGCGCGGCGATGCATTCGACGAAGAGCTTGGCGACTTCTTCGGCGGTGGCCGCATCGACTGTGCGATTGAAAGCCAGGATGCCACCAAAGGCGGAGATGGGATCGCAAGCCAATGCTTTCAGGTACGCATCACGCAGAGTCTCTTGCTCGGCCGCGCCGCACGGGTTGTTGTGCTTCATGATGATGGCGGCGGGGCGGCTGAATTCGGCGGCGAGGCTGCGCGCGGCTTCCAGGTCGACGAGATTATTGTAGGAAAGCTCCTTGCCTTGCAGCTGCCTGGCGGCAGCGAGGCCTTCGGGTGGACGGCCGGCGGAGACGTAGAGCGCCGCGGCCTGGTGCGGATTTTCGCCGTAGCGAAGTTCCTGCTGGCGGCGAAGGGCGAGGTGCAGGCGCTCGGGCAAGATCGGTTTTTCGGTCAGCGCAACGTGATTGGCCGAAGCGGAAAGGCGCTCGAGTTCCGTGGTGATCATACCGTCGTAGCGGGAAGTAGCGGCGAAAACTTTGCGGGCTAGCTCGAGACGCGTTGCGAGCGATGTGTCTCGCGAAGCTTCCAACTCTTTCGCTACGCGAACGTAGTCGGCTGGGTCGGTTATCACCGTGACGCTTTCGAAATTTTTCGCGGCGGAGCGGAGCATGGTGGGGCCGCCGATATCGATGTTTTCGATGAGCTCCTCGGCGCTGAGATTGTTTTTTGCGGCGGTGGCTTCGAACGGGTAGAGATTGACGACCACTAAGTCGATGGGCGCGATGCCGTGTTCGGCGGCTTGCTTCTGATCTTCGGGGAGATTGCGGCGAAAGAGAAGGCCGCCGTGGACTTTGGGGTGCAGAGTCTTGACGCGGCCGCCGAGCATTTCCGGCCAGCCGGTGAACTCGGAAACATCGCGGACGGCGACGCCGGCTTCACGGAGGAGTTTTGCGGTGCCTCCGGTGGAGAGAATTTCGATTTGGAGAGCGGCGAGCTTCTTTGCAAAGTCGACGATCCCTGTTTTGTCGAAAACGCTGATGAGCGCGCGCTGCACAGCCATGTGCTGCCTCCGGAAAAGCACAATAGTGTAACGCGTTGGGGGAAAGAAGAAAGAGCAGGGCGAGAAACGCGGAAACGCAGGTGATTTTCGATCAGGCTTTTACGAGGGCTTTGAGCTTAACTTCGCCGTTGACGACTTCGACGACGTACTCCACTTCGCGGCAATTCTTTTGCTTCTGCAGTTCCTTGGTTTTTTTGCTTACGAATTGATTGAAGTTTTCGCGCGACTGCTTGATGCTGGCGCCGGTCTGCTGCATGGCTTGCTGAAAGGCCTGGTACAACTGGTCGACCTTGTCGGTTTCGCGCTCGGGTTCGGAGCAAACCATGCGGAAGGATGTTGGCTGAGGCGTGGCGGGCGTTGCCGCAGCAGCGGCTCTGGCGCGCTCGGCTTCGATCGCCTTGGCTGCGGCTCCGAAGTGGCGCTGCACTTTTCCTTCTTCGCGCTGCTGGACCTTTTTGCGAAAAATGTCTTTGTACTTCGCGTACGTTTGCGTCAGGTTGGTGTAGCGAAAACGCTGGCCGAACTTCATCTCGCCGGAGCGCTCGCCGTAGCGTTTGAGGAGCAGTTCGATGCGCCACTCGATTTCGGTGGGCGGACGCTTCCTGCCGCCGCCGAAATACTGGTCGTACTCGATTTTCAGTTGGCGAATGTCTTTTTCGAGTTGAGACAAATCTTCGTCGATCGTCGCCATAGCGGAGGCCCCCGGTGCTTCAATGCTAGGAGGAGAGGGCGAGGGCGTCAACAAAATGAGCGCGGGGAGCGACTGATTTAGCACGGTCTGGGTTTGCGAGCGGCGTTGCGGGCCGCAGAGCTGTGTGTTGAAATGGCGGCATGGAATCGCGGGCCAGACGCGCGCTTACGGCCGACCAGGCGGATTTGCTGCGACGGCTTCCCTCGGTGGACGAACTGCTGGGGCAGCCGCGGCTTGCCGCGCTCGCGCGGCGGGTGGACCGCGAGCTGCTGGTGGAAATAACGCGTACCGTTTTGGCTGATTTGCGAGGGAGGATCACCGGAGAGGGAACGACCACGGCGATTGCGCTGGACTCGTCCGCGCTGGAAGAGCGCATTGCTTCCATGGTGGAGCGGGTGTTGGCTTCTTCGCTGGAGCCGGTAATCAACGCAACCGGAGTGATTTTGCATACCAACCTGGGTCGCGCGCCGTTGTGCGGCTCGGCGGTCGAAGAAATTCGCCGCAGCGCGACAAGCTACAGCAACCTTGAATACGACCTGGAGGCGGGAGCTCGGGGTAAGCGCGACGTACACGTTGCGCAGTTGCTCGAGCGTTTGACCGGAGCAGAGGCCGCCATCGTGGTCAATAACTGCGCGGCCGCGGTGCTGCTGGTGCTCGCGGCGCTGGCTAAAGGCGGCGAGGTAATTGTGTCGCGAGGCGAGCTGATTGAAATCGGCGACGGCTTCCGCATCCCGGAAATCATGGTGCAAAGCGGCGCGGTGCTTCGCGAAGTCGGAACTACGAATCGCACGCGCATTGTCGATTACGAAAACGCGGTGAATGAGAATACGCGGCTGTTGCTGCGCGTGCATCCATCGAACTTCACGATCAGCGGTTTTGCGGAAAAGCCTTCGATGGACGAACTGGTGTCGCTCGGGCAGCGCGTTGGCTTGCCGTTGGTCGAGGATCTTGGCTCGGGCTGTCTCATTGATCTTTCCAGTGCGGGTATTACCGAGCCCACGGTTCGGCAGAGTGTGGACGCAGGAGTTTCGATCGTGGTGTTCAGCGGAGACAAGTTGCTCGGAGGTCCCCAGGCCGGCATTATTGCGGGGAAAAAGGAGTTGATCAGCCGCGTGCGCCGGCACCCGCTCTTCCGCGCCCTTCGTGTGGACAAGCTGACGACCGCGGCGCTGGCGGCCACTTTGGGGGCGTACCTGCGAGGGGCGGTGGACGAGATTCCCGCTTTGCGCATGATTCGCATGAGCGTTCAGGAGATCAAGCGGCGTGCGGAGAATTTTCTCCGGGAACTGACGCCAGAGCTGCCGTTGGGGGAAGTGGAGCTTGATATTGCGGATGGGAGTTCTTTGGCGGGCGGCGGCTCGACGCCCACGCAGTCTCTTCCCACGAAGCTCATACGCATCGCGAGCGCGCGATACTCGGCGAGTCAACTCGAGCAACGGCTGCGGCGGGCGCCTGCGGGTGTCTCTTTGATCGCGCGGGTGGAAGACGATCGGCTCATTCTTGATCTCCGCACGGTCTTTCCAGAGCAGGAGGTGGCTCTGCTCAAGACTCTTTCGGCCGCACTGCATTGAGTAGGGATCCTGTGCTCGCCTTCACTGTCCACAACCAGAAGCTCGTGAGAAAAGAAAAATCTCGGCCGAAGTTACGGCAGGGCTGGGCACTTGTCCGTGTGCGGATGGCTGGGATTTGCAATACCGATGTTGAGATTTTGCGCGGGTATCATGATTTTCGCGGCACGCCGGGGCACGAGTTTGTGGGTGAAGTCGCGGAGGTTCGCGGTGTTTCCGAACGAGAGCGGGCTCATTGGGTCGGACGCCGAGTTGTGGGTGAGATCAATGTGGCGTGTACGGCTTACGGTTATCGCCCGCTCTGCGCCTTCTGCCACCGGGGCCTGAAAACGCACTGCGCTCGCCGAACCGTGCTTGGCATTGTCGCGCACGACGGCGCGTTTGCGGAATACCTTGCGTTACCACTCGAAAATCTGCACGTAGTTCCTGATTCAGTCAGCGATGAGCAAGCGGTTTTTGTCGAGCCGCTTGCCGCTGCGTGCGAAATCCTCGATCAGATTGAGATCGAGAAATTCCGCGAAGCCGCGGTGCTGGGCGATGGCAAGCTCGCTCAGCTCGTTGCGCGCGTCTTAGAAACAAAGCTGCGGCATGTGACGATGTACGGCAAACACGAGAAGAAACTGGCTCTGGCGCGGCTCGGCGGGGCAAAGACGAAGCGCGTCCGCGGCAATGCCAATGATTTGAAACGCGTCGAGGAGAACTATGCATTGGTCGTGGAAGCCACCGGCTCGCCGAGCGGCTTAGTCCTCGCGCAGCACCTGACCGAACCCTGCGGCACGCTCGTTCTGAAATCCACGTTTCATGGCGCGGCGCCGGTGGAAACCTGGCCCATCGTGGTGAAGGAACTCACTGTGGTGGGTTCGCGCTGCGGTCCCTTCGCCAAAGCGCTCGCTCTCCTTCGCTCGGGCAAAGTGGATCCAACGCCGCTCATCACGCGCACGTTTCCTTTGGCCGAGGCAGAGGCCGCGATTCAATTCGCGCAAAAAAAGGGCGTCATGAAGGTACTGCTAAAGCCGTGATCCTTGCCTGACCCTGCGGATCGGTCTGCTCCTGAGATGCTAACCATGACGCCTCAAAGGCGGTTGATGCAGGAGGCAACGCAGGCGGCACCGAAGCCGTTGTCGATGTTCACGACGGTCACATTGGAGGCGCAGCTGTTGAGCATGCCGAGCAGGGCAGCGACCCCGCCGAAGCTGGCGCCGTAACCGGTGCTGGTTGGCACGGCGATCACCGGGACGCCCACGAGCCCGCCCACGACACTGGGGAGCGCGCCCTCCATCCCCGCGACGCAGATGATGACGCGAGCCGACGCAAGTTTTTCGCGATGTTCCAGCAGGCGGTGAATACCCGCAACGCCGACGTCGTACAACGGCTCTGCGCGATTGCCCATCATGCGCGCGGTGAGGAGCGCTTCTTCCGCCACGGGGATGTCGCTGGTTCCGGCTGAGACGACGAAAATCTGGCCCTTGCCGGTAATCTCCTGGCTGCGCTCGATGGTGATTACGCCGGAGAGCGCATGAAATTTCGCAACGCGTTTGGCTGAAGGATTTACGCGCCGCACAGCTTTAAAAATGGCGGCATTCGCGCGCGTGACAAGAATATTTTGCCGGCTGCCTTTCTGGCGCAGCATGGACTTAACAATTTCCGCGACTTGCTCGGGCGTCTTGCCTTTCCCGAAAACAACTTCGGCATATCCCTGGCGCAGCGAGCGATGATGATCCACTTTGGCAAATCCCAAATCCTCGAAGGGGAGATGCTTTAATCGGGCAACGGCGCGTTCGGGCGGCAGCGCACCGAGGCGCACGAGATCCAGTAGCTGGTGAAGTTCGCGTTCCTTCATGAATGTGTAGACGCCGCGATTCTAGGGCTGGCGTTCGCCCATTAGTTTTCGCAAAGGTTGATTGTCCGCGTAAACGCGCCACTCTGCAACGAGGCCGTCTCCATTTGGCCAGGAATCCAGTATAGCCTGCGATTCGCGCCGAGGGATGCGTGTTCTTGACTTGGCCGGGGGCGGCTGCGAGACTGAACAAACTCGGATAATATGCCGCGCGCACAAGGACAAATCATCACCGTAGGTGTGACTGGAGCCAGTGGCGCGCTTTTGGCGCAGAAGGCGCTCGCGCTTTTGGAAGACGATGCTCGTGTCGCACGCGTGCATTTGGTGGTGACCGAGACGGGGCAGCGGCTTTTTGGCGAGGAATTAGGGCTTTCTTCCGGCGATTTGAAGCAATTGCCCAGCCGGCTCCTGGGCCGCGCAACGAGCAAAATCGAGACTCTGCCTAACAAGGATGTCGGCGCTTCCATCGCCTCTGGCAGCTACGAAGTCGATTCTATGTTGGTGATTCCGTGCTCGATGGGCACACTCGCGGCCATCGCCAACGGGACGAGCGATGATTTGATTGCGCGGGCCGCTGACGTGATGCTCAAAGAAGGGCGCAAGTTGGTGCTATGCATTCGAGACACGCCGTTCAATCGCATTCACCTGGAAAATATGCTGCGGGCGCAGCAGGCTGGCGCGGTCATCATGCCGGTGGTCCCCGCGTTTTACGATCAGCCGAAAACGATAGACGATCTTGTGACGCAGTATACGTGCCGCGTGCTGGCGCAGATCGGATTGCCGCAAGAAAGAATGTATCGCTGGGTGGGGCATCCTTCATCGAAGGAAGCAAAGGCGTGAGCATCATTGTGAGTTCCGAGGGCTGATTTCTTTTTCTGCCGATGAAACAAAACCGCATTCGTACCGTGCTCGAGATGATCAAGTTCGAGCATTCCGTCTTTGCGCTGCCGTTCGCGCTGACTGGGGCGCTGCTGGCTGCGCGCGTTTCACGGCACGGCTGGCCGACGCTGCGGCAGGTTGCGTGGATCGTGGCGGCGATGGTGGCGGCACGCTCCGCGGCGATGACCATTAATCGCATTGTGGATCTACGCTACGACCGCGAAAATCCGCGTACGAGCAAGCGCGCACTGGCAACCGGCGAACTTTCCGTCTCGTTTGCTTGGGCGTTCACCATTGTCGCGGTGGGATTGTTTTTGGTCGCGGCTTGGCGGCTCAATCGACTGGCGCTGGAGTTGGCTCCAGTCGCGCTCGCCGTTCTGTTCTTCTACTCTTTCACGAAACGCTTCACGAACTGGTCGCATCTTTTTCTAGGTTTCGCGCTGGGGATTTCTCCCGCAGCCGCATGGATCGCCGTTACGGGCGGGCTCGATTTACGCATACTGATTCTCTGCGCGGCGGTGACCCTGTGGGTCGGCGGCTTTGACGTGCTGTACGCATGCCAGGATATCGATTACGACCGCAGCGCAGGATTGTTCTCGGTCCCAAAGCGATTCGGGATTGCGCGCGCGCTGTTGATCGCGCGCGCGATGCACGTCGGAGTAGTGGCGCTGCTCGCGTCGCTGGCCGCGAGCTTCGCGCTGCCGTGGCCGGCCTGGCTTGGCGTTGTGGTGGTCGCGGCGCTGCTTGCTTACGAGCATTCTCTTGTGAAAGCGGACGATCTGAGCAAGCTGGACGCTGCGTTTTTTGCCGTGAACGGTTATATTAGTTTGTTGTTTCTGCTGTTTTGGGGCGCCGCAGCGGCAGTTTGGCGTGTTTGAAAAGTTCGGATGCTTTGAAAAACGGGAAGAGCGCGGGATTGCGGTACTCTGGAAGCGCAAAGTAAATGTCTAAATTGACCATT
>Ga0210400_10004508_pt1 | contig 12053 bp, 12 predicted proteins | sample IncBWH26MmetaG_FD_155456 | JGI IMG/M metagenome (GOLD analysis project Ga0210400, IMG submission 155456) | Forest soil microbial communities from Barre Woods Harvard Forest LTER site, Petersham, Massachusetts, United States - Inc-BW-H-26-M | ecosystem: Environmental > Terrestrial > Soil >...
GCCGGACTGATTGAGCGTTTCAACGGTGCTCTGCGCGCGGGCGAGCCCCGGCTCTATGCGCCCGACATCAAGTTCAATCGCGCCATCGGAAAATGGGCGGGACAGAAGTTCCACGCCCAGACCGGCGAAGCGCTGGACGACCGCGTCTACGACGAGCATCTGAAAGACTACATGCCCTCGGTCGCGGATAAGAAGCTGCTGCTCGACATCATCAACAACGAAAAGAAATGGATTGCGGAAAAGACGGGAGCGCGCGACCCGCTCTCGACGATCGGAGAAGTGCGGAAGTCGGCGATCAACCTGTGATTTATTTTGTTTTGAAAGGGCGCGGCTTCCAGCCGCGCCGGAATGGGTGCAAGAACAGCGGCTTTAGCCGTTGAGGTTGAACGTAGGAAAGCTTAACGAATGCCAACTGCAGAAATGTCGTCAGCCCGCCTGACACTCGATCTTGCCCCCCCGATTGCTCGCGTCGTGCTGCACCACCCGCCGCTCAACGTAATCGACATTCCGATGATGGAAGAGTTATCGCGGTCCCTGGCCGAGATCGATGCTCGCGAGAATGTTTCCGTGATCATCCTGAGCGGGGACGGCAAAGCCTTTTCGGCGGGCGTGGATGTAGCCGCTCACACTCCAGAGAAAGTCGAGGAGATGCTGGCAAAGTTTCATATCGCAATCCGCGCGCTGGTTGCGACCAAGAAAGTCACCATCGCCGCGGTCCGCGGCCACTGTCTGGGCGGCGGCGCGGAATTGGCCATGATGTGCGACATGGTCTACACGACCGAATCGGCGCAATGGGGATTTCCCGAGATTAAGCTGGGGTGCTATCCGCCGGTGGCGTGTACCGCGCTGGCTGCGCTCGTCGGCCAGAAGCGCGCTGCGGAATTGATTCTGACGGGACGCGCGATCGGCGGTAAAGAGGCAGCCGAGATTGGTCTGGCCACTCGAGCCGTGCCCGATTCCCAACTGGCCGCGGTGGTCGAGGAGACAGTCGAACAGTTGCGCCAGCTGAGTCCGGTCGCCTTGGCCTTGGCCAAGAAGGCGTCCTATGCTTGGGATTCGATGCACTTCGACAAAGGCCTGGTCCGCGCTGAGCGAATTTATTTCGACGATCTAATGAAAACCGCGGACGCTCATGAGGGCATTCGCGCTTTCATGGAGAAGCGCAGGCCGAAGTGGACGGGGAAGTAAGCGACGGATGGATTACGAAATCACTCCCGAAGAAGTAAAGGCCAAGCTCGATGCGGCAGAATCATTCACGCTGCTCGATGTGCGCGAGCCGTGGGAGTTCGCGGCGGCCAAGATCGAAGGCGCCAAGCTGATTTCCATGGGCGATGTGCCCTCGCGAGCACATCAGGAACTCGATCCGGAGGATCACGTCGTAGTGGTTTGCCATCACGGTGTCCGCTCCATGAACGTAACCGTTTGGCTGCGCCAGCAGGGATTTGAGAAAGCGCAGTCGATGCGCGGCGGCATCGATGCCTGGTCGCGGCAGGTGGATGGAAACGTGCCGATGTACTGAAAAGACGCTCTTAGCCTTTGGCTCTTGGCTTTTAGCCAAACCGCTACGCCAACAGCCAAGAGCTAAGAGCCAAAAGCTCCGAAATGAAAAAAGAACTCGTAGAACTTCGCGTCAACGGCCGCGATCACGAGATCGCCATCGAGCCCAGCACTCTGCTGCTCGACGCGCTGCGACAGGAGCTGCAGCTCACGGGATCGAAACGGGGCTGCGACGATTCGTCCTGCGGCGCGTGTACGGTTCTGGTCGACGGCGTCGCCATGATGTCGTGCACGCTGCTCGCGGCCAGTTGCGAAGGCCAGGAGATCACCACGATCGAGGGCGTCAGCGAGCACGGCGCTCTCGCCGCGATCCAGAAAGCCTACGGAGACTGGGGCGGCGCGCAGTGTGGATACTGCACGCCGGGTTTCATGATGACGGTGAAATCGCTACTGGCGGAGAATCCTGATCCGTCCGAGGCCGATGTTCGCGCCGCGCTCAGCAGCAATCTCTGCCGTTGCACCGGCTACAGCCAGATGTACGAAGCAATCCGGGCCGCGATTGATGCCGAGCGTAAGGGCATGGCTGTGGCCGAATGAAGTGGCGACACAAACGACCGCAGGTTCCCGCTTTGCTCGGAATGACAGGCTGCTTGAAATAACACCATGAGTGATTTCTCCATAATCGGCAACCGCACCGCGATGATCGACGCGGCCGCCAAGACGACGGGCGCGGGCAAGTACACAGACGATCTCAGCGTGCCCGGCATGCTGGTCGGCAAGATTCTGCATTCGCCGTATCCGCACGCCCGCATCCGGCGCATCGACACCAGCCGCGCCGAAAAATGTGAGGGCGTAGTTGCGGTCGTCGTCGGCCAAGACGCACCCAACCCCTACGGCATTCTGCCTGTCGGTCACGACGAATACGCTCTGGCGCTCGACAAAGTGCGCTACGTCGGGGACAACGTCGCCTGTGTGGTTGCCGTTTCAGAATCGATCGCTGAGACGGCGCTCGAACTCATCGACGTTGAATACGAAGTGCTGCCCGCATACTTCGATCCCGAAGAATCGATGAAGGCCGTGACGGATCTCATACACGACTCCAAGCCGGGCAATCTGGAAAAGGATTACCACCACGTCTTCGGCGATCCCGACCAAGGTTTCGCGGGAGCCGATCAGATCGCCGAGGCGCGTTTCATCGCCAACGAAGTAACGCACGCGGCCATGGAACCGCATTCCACGCTTGCCTCGTTTGAGATTGATCCGCACACCGGCAAGCCGGGGCGCCTGACCGTCTGGTCGTCCACCCAGGTTCCGTACTACTTGCAGCACAAGTTATCGCTCGTGCTGGAAATGCCGATGGCACAGATTCGCGTGATCAAGCCGCTGGTCGGCGGCGGTTTCGGCGGCAAGAGTGAGGTCATCCCGCTCGAAATCATCGCAGCCATCGCCGCGCGGAAAGCCCAGGCTGCCGTCAAGATCACCTACACGCGCGAGGAAGTGTTCTGGGCGCATCGCGGGCGCCCGCGCACCATCATCGACCTCAAGACAGGCGTGAAAAAAGATGGCCGCATCACGGCCGTGAAAGCGCGCGTGGTGCAGGACGGCGGCGCTTACTGTTCGTACGGAGTGGTTACGATTCTGTACTCCGGCGCGCTGCTGGGGGCGCTCTACGACATCCCGAACATTCAGTATGACGGCTACCGCGTGCTCACCAACAAGCCCGCGTGCGGCGCCATGCGCGGGCATGGCACGGTGAACGTGCGCTTCGCCTTCGAATCGCAACTCGACGAACTCGCGCTGGCCATCGGAATGGACCCTGCGGAAATTCGACAACGCAATCTGCTGCAGCCACCCTGCATTACCGTGAACGGCCTGCGAGTGCAAAGCTACGGCCTGCCCGAGTGCATCGAAAAAACTGTCGATCGCTCCGGCTGGAAGCAACGCAAAGGCAAACTGCCCCGGGGACGCGGTCTCGGCATTGCTTGCAGCCATTACGTCAGCGGCGCAGCCAATTCGATTATTCGCTCCGACATGCCGCACTCTACCGTCAACATCAAGATCGACCGCGACGGCGGCGTGGTCGTCTATACCGGCGCGTCGGAAATCGGCCAAGGTTCCGACACCATGACGGCGCAGATCGCCGCCGAAGTGCTGGGGTGCTCGCTGCCACGCGTTCGAGTGATTGCCGCGGATACTGATCTTACTCCGATTGACATCGGTTCCTATTCCAGTCGCGTCACCTTCATGGCCGGCAATGCGACGCTGCGTGCCGCGAGTGAAGTGAAGAGGCTGATCGCCGCGGCAGCAGCGAAGAAAATGGGATGCGCTGCGGAAGACCTGATCTTTCGGAACGACCAGGTACTCCGGAAGAATGCGGCCGCATCGGTTGGAGAGTTGGCGGACAAGAGTGTCCGCACCACACAAGACGAGGCTTCGGTCAGCGGACGCGTCGAAGGCCAGATTCTTCGAGGATCACTCCAGCAGAAGCGCAAAGAAGAGGGCCCCAAAGAGAAGATGAGCTTCGAAGAGGCCGTTGTCGCGGCCATCGACTTTCACGGAGGGCTCACCGGCACGGGCTCCTATGCTCCTCCGCAAGAAGCGCGTGGCGGCAAACACAAAGGCGCGGGCGTTGGGCCCTCGCCCGCTTACTCGTACTCCGCGCAGGTTGCCGAGGTTAGCGTCGACGAAGAAACTGGCGAAGTTGTCGTCCACAAAGTTTGGGCCGCGCACGATTGCGGGCGCGCTCTGAATCCAGTTTCTGTGGAAGGTCAGATTATCGGCTCGGTTTGGATGGGCATGGGCCAAGCACTCACCGAAGAGATGGTGTGGAAAGACGGCATGCTGATGAATCCCGGGCTGCTCGAATATCGCAGTCCGTCCTCGGTCGAGTCTCCTGAGGTCGAGCCCATTATCGTGGAGAGCGTGGACCCCGAGGGTCCGTTCGGCGCGAAGGAATGTAGCGAAGGGTCGTTGGCCGCAACCATTCCGGCTATCGCCAACGCCATCTACGATGCGGTCGGCGTACGGCTGCGCGAGTCGCCGTTTACGCCGGAGAGAGTTCTGTCGGCGCTACGGGCGAAGAGGAATGCCAGGGCGCTGAACTTGACCGAAGGTGTTGACCCGACTTCTCCGACACGCTTCCGCGAACACGGCGGATCGCTGTGCTTCAAAGGTAAGGGCCCGGAACGCCACGCGCTCGATCCATCGCGGCGAGAAATGCCGTCCGCCGCGGGCGGTGCCGATTGAGCCTTACAAAGTTCAAACTGCTCCGGCCCAGAACTGTAGAAGACGCAATCGAGTCTCTCGCGGAACATTCGACGCGTGTAGGGCCTGGCAATTGGCTCGCGCCGGCTCAAACTCCCATCCGAATCATTGCCGGCGGCACCGATTTAATTCCATCGATGCGGCAGAAACTATTCGAGCCGGAGCACGTTCTCGATCTGCGCGGAATCGCAGCGCTGCGCGGCATCCGGCGGCAGCCCGACGGCGGCGTCGAAATCGGGGCCCTCACCACGCTCCGCGCCATCGAGCGCTCCGACTTTCTGCGCCAGCACTATGCGGTCCTCACCGAAGCAGCGGCGACCGTGGCATCGCCCGTACTGCGGAACATGGGCACCATCGGCGGTAACATCTGCCTCGACACGCGCTGCCTCTGGTACAACCAGTCGCTTACCTGGCGCAAGGGCTGCGGATTCTGTATCAAGAAAGACGGCGATCTCTGCCACGTCGCCCCCGGGGGAAGCAAGTGCTGGGCCGTATTTTCCGGCGACACGCCTCCCGCATTGCTCTGCCTGAACGCGGAAATCGAAATCGCCAGCGCCGCCGGAACCCGCCGCCTGCCGCTGCAAAACTTCTACACCGGCCTTGGAGATAACTATCGCTGCCTGCAGCCGGACGAACTAGTCACTCGCGTTTTTCTTCCGGCCTCGTCGGCGGGCTACCGCGGTGTCTACCGCAAACTGCGGGTCCGAGGATCGATCGATTACCCGCTCGCTGGCGTCGCAGTCGTGATGAAACGATCGAATGGCCACGTCGCCGACGCCCGTATCGGCATCACTGCGGTAAACCCCGCACCTCTTTTGGTAGTGGGGGCCGGCGAGATGCTCGCAGGAAAAGCCGTGGACGAAGCGCTCGCCGAGGCAGTCGGTGATTTGGCCGCAAGAATCGGAAAGCCGCTGACCACGTCCGCTCTGACCCCAGAATACCGCCGCGAGATGATTCGCGTCTTCACCAAGAGAGCAGTACTCGCGGCAGCGGCAAACTGATTCCTCTGATATTCTTCTGACTCGAAGCGAGCTACAAACACCTGCATGATCACCGACTGCCACATCCACATCCAGCCCATGGAGATGTTCAAGCCCCACGCGCTGGAGCTGATGAAACAGAAGCGGCCCAACTTCGACCAGATCGTCGAGTTCTGCCGCTCGCCCAAAGCCTTTCTCAAGTTCCTCGATGCCAGCGGCATCGACCGAGCCATGCTCATCAACTATGTGGCGCCGGAAGTAATCGGTTTTACCAGCGGAGTGAATCAGTTCGTTGCCGATTATGTGAAAGAAAATCCGCAGCGCCTGCTTTCCTGCGGCAGCCTGCATCCGCGGCACACCACCAACGTGCTGGCCGACGTGGAGCAGATTCTGCGCCTCGGCCTGCAGATGATCAAGATTCATCCCCCTCACCAATTGCTGTTCCCGAATGACTATCTAAACGGCGTAAAAGAACTGGAAATCATCTACCGGGCCGCGGAAGCCAACGGCGTGCCGGTCATGTTTCATACCGGAACCTCGATTTTTCCAGGCGCGCGCAACAAGTACGGAGATCCAATTTACGTCGACGATGTCGCCGTCGATTTCCCCAAGCTGAAAATTCTGCTGGCTCACGGCGGACGCCCGCTGTGGATGCAGACCGCATTCTTTCTGGTGCGGCGCCACCCCAACGTTTATCTGGACATCAGCGGCATCCCCCCGAAAACGCTGCTGAAATATTTCCCGCGCCTCGAAGAAATCGCCCACAAAACGCTGTTCGGCACGGACTGGCCCGGACCAGGCGTGCCTGACATGAAAAAGAATCTTGACGAGTTCCGCGCCCTGCCCTTGAGCCTGCCCATCCAGGATCAGATCCTGACCAAAACTGCGCTCACGATTTGGCCGGTGTGAGCACGGATTCAGGTGGGGGCGGTCGCCTTGGCCGCGCCACGTCTCTACGACTGGCAATGTAGAATAGAAGCGGGCTTCCATGCACCGCATCTACCTCGACAACAACGCCACCACCCCGGTCCTCCCTGAGGTCTTCGAGGCGATGCGCCCCTATTTCAGCGACCAGTTCGGCAACGCCTCCTCCATCCACCACCACGGCCAGCACACGCGGGCCGCGGTCGAAGATGCGCGCGAGTCGGTGGCAGCATTGCTCGGGTGTCGGGCCTCAGAAATCGTCTTCACCAGCGGCGGCACCGAAGCCGATAACCTCGCCATTGCGGGCATGGTTGGCGCAGGCGACCATGTGATCACCTCGAGCATCGAGCACCACGCGGTGTTGTTGGCCTGCAAGCATCTTGAAGAGACTGGTTGTGAAGTAACGGTTCTGCCCGTAGATGGCCGCAGTCTGGTCGATCCCGACGACGTGCGGCGCGCGCTCCGCCCCAACACGAAGCTGATCTCCGTGATGATGGCCAACAATGAGACTGGAGTTCTGCAGCCGGTGGAAGAAATTGGAAAAATCGCGGCCGAAGCCGGCGTCTGTTTTCACACCGACGCCGTTCAGTCTGCCGCCAAAGTCGCGATCGACGCGAAGCGAATCGGTTGCCACGCGCTGTCAATTTCCGGCCACAAGATTCATGCGCCGCAAGGCGTTGGCGCGCTTTACCTGAAGAAGGGAAGTCGCCTGCAGCCGCTGTTTTTCGGCGGACGCCACGAGCGCTCGCGCCGCGCCGGAACGGAAAACGTCCCGGGAATTGTCGGTCTGGGCAAGGCCGCTCAGCTGGCCAAGGCAGCCCTCGATCGCGGCGACGACCAGAGGATGGCCGCGATGCGCGACCGCCTGCAGCAGGGAATTCTCGCCCAGATCGAAGAGTCCGGCGTAAACGGCGACGGCGCACCGCGCGTGCCCAACACCACGAACCTTCACTTCGACCACATTGACGGCGAGGCGATGGTCATCGCGCTCGATCTCAAGGGCGTCGCGGTTTCGACCGGCGCAGCCTGTTCGTCCGGCGCAATCGAACCGTCGCACGTGCTGCTGGCCATGGGACTGCGCAGTGATCAAGCCCGAGCCAGCATCCGCTTCAGCCTGGGCAAGCAAACGGTAGAGGATGATATCGATATAGCGTTAGCGCTCGTCCCGGAAACAGTGGCAAGGCTGCGGGAGTTGTCGCCGTCATATCATCGGCAGGCAATTAGCAATTAGCACTGGGCTAAGAAACCCCGGGATAACCAGTGGATATAGCCTTGTGTGTATACAACCGTGGAAGAGCGGCGCTTCAGCGCCGCGTGCAACGAGCAAAATCGACGCGGACTTTAGCCCCCGTGAGCTGTAAGCTAGAAGCTAGGAGTTAGAAGCTGTCCACCGAAACCATTGCCGTAGCCATGTCCGGCGGAGTCGATTCTTCCACCGTCGCGGCCATGCTCCGCGCCGGCGGACACAACGTCATCGGCCTGACCATGCAGCTCTGGAACCAGCGCCGCCTCGCCGGCCGCGAGGGCATGCCGGAGTCCGTCCAAGGCCGCTGCTGCTCGCTCGACGACGTCTACGACGCCCGCCGCGTGGCCCAGCAGCTCAGCATCCCCTACTACGTGGTGAATCACGAGGAGCGTTTTGAGCGCGACGTGATTCGTCCGTTCGTCGAGGAGTACGTCTCCGGCCGCACGCCCATCCCCTGCAGCCTGTGCAACAATCATTTGAAGTTTGATCAATTGCTCATCGTCGCGCAGCAAATCGGCGCCGAGCGCGTGGCCACCGGACACTACGCCCGCGTAGCTTTTGACGAAACTCGCAACCGCTGGCTGCTCAAGCGCCCCGCCGACCACAGCAAGGATCAGACCTATTTTCTTTTCGGCCTCACGCAAGAGCAGTTGAGCCGCACCATCTTCCCGCTGGGAGACATGACCAAGCCCGAAGTCCGCGAACTCGCGCGCCAGCACGGACTCGCGCTCGCCGAAAAGCCCGACTCGCAGGAAATCTGCTTTGTCCCCGGCGGCGACTACAAGCGCTTCATCGATGCCTACCTTGCCGAGCAGGGAGAGGCCTTGCCTGACACCGCGGGCGACCTGGTCACCACGAGCGGCGAAGTCCTCGGCGAGCACGCCGGCATTCACAACTTCACCGTCGGCCAGCGCAAGGGACTCGGCGTAGCCACCGGCTCGCCGCTCTACGTCATCCAGATCAGCGGCGCGAATAAGCAGGTCATCGTCGGCGGAGAAGAGCATCTCTATTCGCGTACTTTGCGCACGCGTCGCGTGAACCTGATCGCCGTCGAAGATCTGCACGAGCCGATCCGGGTGACGGTCAAGATTCGCCATCGCCACGAGCCGGCGGCAGCCATCATCGAGCGTGTAGGCGACGACGAAATCCTCGCCACCTTCGACGAGTCCCAGCGCGCCATCACCCCTGGCCAGGCCGCGGTTTTCTACGCCGGTGATGTGGTAGTCGGCGGCGGCTGGATCGCGTAAACACCCAGATGAAAAGAACACGCGAGAAGATCATGGAGGAGCGCCACGCTCTCAAGGCGGAGCACGGACAACTGTTTGATGCCGTAGCCGCCATCCTGTTTCGCGAAGATCCAATCGGAATCGGTTTCGACGACGTGAATCCTGACGAGTACCATCCGGAGACGGGGACGATCTTGCCGCGGCTTAAGGCCTGTAAGTCTGCTGACGATGCGCTGGTCGTTGTCCATGAGGAATTCGTTCGCTGGTTTGACGCTCCGACCGCAGGTCCACGAGAACGCTACCAACAGATTGCTTCGGAGATCTGGGAGCTGTGGCAGCGACGGACGTCACGATAGCCACTCCGTTGTCATCCTGAGCGAAGCGAAGGACCTATGTAGTTCGCCGGCAGCATATCGACCGCGGGCAGGTTGCACAGGTCCTTCGCGGCAAAGAACGCCGCTCAGGATGACAAAACGCTTCGTCGGCAACAGCCCGCATATAATCCCGCGCATGGCCTCCGCAAGTCCTCCGCTCCCGCTTCCACACACCCCAACCACAACTCCACCGCCAACGTTCTGGTCTCGTCAATCCCTCTCGCTCAAGCAGGGAATCAAGACGGGCCTCGCCGGCATCATCACGTACGCCATCTATATCGGATTCCATCTGCCGCAAGGTTACTGGGCCGTGTTTACGGCGCTGGTGGTGACGCAGGTGACACTAGGCGCCTCGTGGAAGCCGGCGTTGTACCGCACCTTCGGCTCGACCTCGGGAGCGCTTGCGGCCATGCTGTTGTTCCTGATTGTCGGACCGGGAACGGTTCGCGTGGGCCTGATGTTGTTCGCACTGGCGACGCTGTTCGGCTTTCTCACGGTGCTGCATCCCAGCTTCAGCGCGGCGGGATTCACCGCCGCCATCGTGCTCGTATTAGGCCGGCTTGAGGGCACGCCATTGCACGTTGGCTGGCTGCGCGTTCTTTACACTCTGCTGGGGTCCGGGGTGGCGTTCGCCGTAGGCGCGCTCATCTGGCCGGTGCGCGCGCGTGAAGGCCTGCGCGGCAAGATCGCCAACATTCTCGACGGTGCTGGTGCTCTCTACCGCGCCATCACCGCCGCCGCTCTACAGGGAATCGACAACGAGCCGCAGGTTCGCGAACTCGACCGCCGCCTCCACGGCCTGCGCCGCGGCATCACCCAGCAGATGGACGAAGCCCGTGGCGAACTCTCGTTTTCGCGTTTCAATCAGGGGGAATATCAGGAGTTCGTGGACCAGGCGGACCAAGTTCGCCGCCGCCTCACGGCGATGGCCGAAGACAGTTCGCTCTATGTGCAAGCACAGCTGCAGCCCGGGATGGTGCCTTCGCTGCCGATGCTGGTCGAGCAAACGACCCACGCCTTCGCCGCGCTCGCGGACGCAGTTCGCAAACCCGGTGAGATTGTGAACCACGCTGAACTCGCCGCCGCCATCGGCGCGCTCGATGCTGACCTGGCCAGACTCCGCGAGCAGCGCGCCACCGCTCCCCTGTCGCTCGATCGCATGTTGCCCTTCTGGGCGCTGGTTTTCAATTTAAGGGAAGTGGCGCAGGAGTTGGATCAGCTGGCGTCAACGCTGCCGCGGTTGGTCTGAATTCCCACGTCTCGCAAAAGAGGCGAGACGTGGGGCATCCCAGATTTCTGATCCCAGATTTCGTAGTGCGTACAATTCGTGGAGAACCAGTCTGCTACGTCTTGCCGCCTCCATTCGAAATGTTGGTGAGAGAGACATTGTCAGCAACGTCTCTGCGGAGCGAATCCAGAAACGACCTGCCCGAATCTTTCAATTTCTGTTCCAGCCGCGCCGTGCAGTCGCAGTCTCCGCAGGCCCAGGGTTCAGCCCCGTTCTGGTCGCGGCATTCGCGCCGGTCGTGCGCATCCTGCACCCGCGTCAGATCGAAATATTGTTCCCAGTAGGGTTTCTCTTCCAGCAGAGGCGTCGGACAGTAACAGACTTCGACCCAGCGTGCAGTTTCGTCCGCACCGACCCGCGCTTCCTGCATGTTGCGCAGATATTCGCCTTCGGCCACCGATCCCTCGCCCAGCGTCCGCCGATCAATCGCCTCCAGCAGATCAGCCTCACGACCAGGTTTCACACGAGCCCGCACCAGATATCGCATGATTGCCTCTTACCCCACTGTAATCCCGCGTGCGCCAGCATTCCGGCAGAGACACGTCTGAACATAGAGGGAACCTGATTTGAAAGACGATCCGGAGAAGTAAGCAGCAACCGACACAACCTATGCTAGATAAACATCTCATCCTGCGGCACCGGACGCCGCTCTTCGCGGCTTCCGTTCTTGCGCCCGCGGCTGCCGAACAGGAAGTCCAGGCCCACCGTAATGCCCTGCATCAACCCAGAGAGTTGGCGGATCGGCGAGATCACCGTCTGGTGCACCATGTCGGAGGTTTGCTCTACTCGGTCCAGGGTCCGAGTCAAGAGTTCGTCGGCGCGAATGATTTGCAGGTGGCCGCGGTCGACCGCGTCTTTCACACTCGCATCCACACGCTGCACTTGATCGCGCAACACCGTAGTCGCGTCCTGCAGGTTGTCGGCGATCACTTGCAGCTTGGGGCTAATTTCCGTCAGCATGGCCTGTGCCTGCTCCACGGTCGGGAGCACCTTGGTTTTTACCTCAGCCGCCAGAGTCTCCATGCGTTCGCCACTTTTGCGCATGGCTAGATACATGGCCAGCAAGACGGCGGCCTGCAACATCACCGCCGCCCCGGTCATGAAGATAAACACAGGAGTGAGTTTGTCCATAAGAGCTTCCCCGGAAAGTTCGCCCCGGAAAGTGCCGCCCGGCAATCGAGTCCGGGCTCGAAAAGCCCAGCGCAGAGCCTACAAATTCTTGGGCGCGCCCGTCTCCGTCGTGGCTTCGTGATA
>Ga0210400_10004509_pt1 | contig 12051 bp, 13 predicted proteins | sample IncBWH26MmetaG_FD_155456 | JGI IMG/M metagenome (GOLD analysis project Ga0210400, IMG submission 155456) | Forest soil microbial communities from Barre Woods Harvard Forest LTER site, Petersham, Massachusetts, United States - Inc-BW-H-26-M | ecosystem: Environmental > Terrestrial > Soil >...
GGTGACGTAAATTCGATTGTGTAAAAACGAGAGGGTGTAAGTTGGCTTTGCCTAGCAAGCGAAAGCCTTTCCTGGAAAGGAGACTTACACCCGATGGCGAAGATAATCCCCATCACCGAGCATTACCAACATTTTTTGGCGGAGATGAAAGAAAGTTTTTGGGGCGATGTGTATGGCGAGACCAGGCTGGCGTGGAAGCGGCTGTTGGAGGCCGATTCCGAGCGCCAGCGCGATCGCTACGCGGTGCGCGAAGTCTACCAGCGGCGGTCGCACCGGCGGCAACCCTACCGCAATGGCTACTACGAGCGGGATTTCGTGACCCGACTGGGGACGATCCGGCTGCGTATTGCGCGCACCCGGGGGAAAAGTTTTCTGCCGCGTGCGCTAGAACCGTTTCAGCGGCGGGCCGAGGACGTGGCCATGCTGATCCGGGAGGCGTTTTTGCGCGGCATCTCGACGCGGCAAGTGGGCCGGGTGGTGGCCACGCTGACCGGCGAAGTGGTGAGTGCGCAGACGGTTTCGAAGCTGACTCGCGACCTGGACGAGGCGGTAAAACAGTTTCATCAGGCGCGGCTGAGCGACGATTACGCGTATTTGTTTTTGGACGGAGTGAGCCTGCGGGTGCGACGTCCGGCGGGACGCAAGCGGGTGCACATGCTGGTGGCCTACGGAGTGCGGCGCGACGGCACGCGCCATCTGCTGGCTTTTATGCGCAGCCAGGGCGAGAGCCAGGCCGACTGGGAAGGCTTGCTCGGCGATCTCTACCGGCGCGGGTTGGAAGGCCAGCAACTCGGCCTCATCGTCACCGACGGCTGCGCGGGTCTGGCGGCGGCCATTCCCACGGTTTATCCGCGAGTGCGGCATCAGCGCTGCTGGGTGCACAAGATGCGCAATATTCTGGAAAAAGTGCGGAAGCGCGACTACGACGAAGTGAAGGCCGGCGCCCAGGCGATCTATCTGGCCGAAAGCCGGGCCCATGCCGAGTCGGCCTTCCGCCGCTTCCGGGCCCGCTGGCTGCGGGAGTATGGGCCGATGGTGCGTCGCTTGCAGCGCGACCTCCCGGAACTGCTGTCGGTGTTCGCCTTTCCCCGGCATCTGTGGCGCAAGCTCCGCACCACCAACGTGATCGAGCGCTGCTTCGTTGAAGTGCGGCGCAGAACCCGCCCCATGGTGTGCTTTGTGAACGTAGAAAGCGTGGACCGAATCATCTACTCCATCTTCCAGAGATTTAACCTGGAATGGAAAACCCGCACCCTCTCGCTATTTACACAGGCAGCTTGACGTCACCAAAATGTGCCAGTGCTTGATCTCCCCTGGGTTCGGGTCTAATATTTGCGCGACTTCTTCCCCTCAGCAACTGAATAGCTCCCGTTCGCGCAGAGGTTGATGCGAGCGGCCGGCCCTTTTTCCCCCATTGCGAATTCTGTATCAATTCTGAAATCTTGCCAAAGGAGACTCTATGGCTGTAAAGAAACTGGAACGTGCCTTGCCTGACGCGCAAGCCGGCGTCGCCTTGAAATCGGACCCGACGCGGATTGATCCGCGCAAACTCAAACTTGGAAAAGGTATTGCGCGGCACGACCCGCGCACGCTGCTGCTGGCCTCCTACGTCACGCCGGCGCTTCCCGCGCCGCCCGCCAGTTTCGATCTCACGGCGAAAGTGGGGAGTACGTGGGGAATGATGGACAACGACCAGATCGGGGACTGCACCTGCGCCGCCGCCGGGCACCTGATCATGGAATGGACCGCGAACGCGGGCAAGAAAATGGTCACGCCCACCGACAAGCAGATCGTCACGGCGTATTCGGCCATCACGGGCTACAACCCGACGACCGGAGCCAACGACAATGGCGCGAATGAAGTCGACGTGCTGAATTACTGGCGGCAGACCGGCATCGCCGGACACAAGATCGGCGCCTACATGGCCCTTGAACCGGCCAACCACACTCACATTATGGATTCGGTCTACATCTTCGAAGGCTGCTACATCGGGGTGCAGTTGCCCATCAGCGCGCAGGCGCAGACCCAGAATCATCAGCCCTGGTCGGTGCCGCCGGGGGGCACCACTGGCGACGGCAAGCCAGGGTCGTGGGGAGGACACGCCATTCCAGTGGTTGCATACGACACGCGCGGTGTAACGGTTGTGACCTGGGGAGCACTACAAGTCATGACGTGGACCTTCTGGGAGGCGTACTGCGATGAAGCTTATGCGATCCTGAGCACCGACTACCTGGACGATAAGGAGCAGGCTCCGCAAGGATTCAACCTGCAGCAGTTGCAGGCGGACTTGGCCGACTTGAAGTAAGAACGAAGCGCGCTCGAACGAAAGGATTGGCGATGAAGAAAGCATTGCGAGCAAAGAGTACGAAGAGTACGAAGATTGCTAAGAGCACGAAGATTGGGAAGCGCAGCGCGGCGACGCTGCGCTTTGCTCATCCCTTTTTCACCACGACGCCGATCGCGCAGCGCACGCCCGTGCCCGGAGTCGGAACTTCGCTGATCGACCACATTCAGGGAAACCTGGAGCCGGTTCCGGCGGTTAAGGGAAACTCCGTCATGCAACTGGCCGACGTGATTGGCGCTCAGGCCAGCGCGGACATTCAAGCCTCGGGCTCGATCAGCTTTCACTCGGTGGGCGACACCGGCAAGGGCGCGAATTCTCCGCAGGACGACGTGGCCAATGCCATGGCGACCGATTTCAACATTGCGCAGCCGCACACCGCGTCGCCGTCATTTTTCTTTCACCTGGGCGATGTGATCTACGGACCGGGCAAGGATAACGCCTACCGCGGCGAGTTCTACGAGCCGTACGTGCATTATCCGGGCAAGATTATCGCCATCCCGGGCAATCACGATGGCGAAGTTTTTCCCAAGACGGATCCGAAGACGCTGGAAGCGTTCCAGTCGAATTTCTGCGCGGCTTCGCAAACCGTGCCACCGATTGCGGGAACCATTTTTCGCCAGACCATGAACCAGCCGGGAGTCTACTGGTGGCTGAACGCACCGTTCGTCGACATCGTGGGCCTGTACTCCAATGCCGCTGAGAATCCTGGATTTATTTCCGGCACCATTCCAGGGCAGGCGCAGAAGAATTGGCTCATCCAGACTTTGAAAACCATCGCTGCGGCGCGCAAGGCGGGGCCGCGCAAGGCGCTGGTGATGGCGACGCACCATCCGCCGTTTACTTCCGGTGGTCATTCGCCCAGCACCCTGATGCTGGCCGACATTGACGGCGCTTGCACGCAGGCGGCAATCATGCCCGACCTGTATTTATCCGGCCACGCTCACAGCTACCAGCGTTACACGCGGGAGCTGACGTTCGGCGGCAAGGCGCTGCAGATTCCCTACATCGTCGCGGGAACGGGCGGCATTAACGATCAGGCGATCATCGCGGGCAACGGCGTAAAAACCGGCGATCACATTTTTGTGAAGTCGCTGCAGGGATATGGCTATCTGCTGATCGGAGTCAAGGCGGGCGCGGGGGGCAATACCGCAACCCTGACGGCGACGATGTTCCAGGTGAATACGACCACCAAGCAGAAATCGCAGTACGACCAGGTCACGGTGAATCTGGCCACGAACACGGTGAACTAGAGACACACGTTCAACTGACACACATTCAACGAAGTCCGGCCGGTTTCACTTCGGATCAGCAAGGAGGCTTCCATGGGCGCTCTCACCATTGCGTTCGATACCACCATTGTGGGAGCGCTGGCGCTGCCGTGGGTGCTGCTGGTCATTCATCTGTTCTTTCTGAGTGGGGAGAGCAGCATCGAAGTCCTGTTCCGCTGGATCAGGAAACAAAATCAGCCTGCGGTTGTGAGTGTTCTTTTGTTTGCCATGGCGTACACGCTGGGCTCCGCGGTGTCGCGCACGGCGCAGGATTTTTTCAACGACAACGACCTGCACCTCAAGGTCGACGGCAGGCTGTTTCGCGACGGCGTGACCGAAAAACGCATCCTCACCAGCGTTTATTGCGACAGCAACAAGGCGAATCTTCTGCCTGCGGGAAAAGAAAACCCTGTGCTCGCGGACAAGATCAAAACCTTCCAGAAGGTCCCGGAGATGAAAGACTTGTGCACACAAGCATTGGGCTGGTCGGTGCCCCAGGAATCCGACTGGCAGGAGCGGAACAAGCAGGACCACAGCTTGAACGACGCGGCGGAAGATCTGTTCGGCCTGCAGGAAAACGCTTTAATGGACAAAGGCGGGGACTACACGGTGCGGCTCCGCCAACTGCACGACCAGGTGATGGTATTGCGGGGTGCGGCTTTCAACGGCTTCATCGCATTCTCGCTGTGCCTGTTCGGTTTGGGAGCGAAGTTCAGGCGCGACCATGCCGGCTCCTGGGTAGGTTGGGCTTTTGTGCCGATGCCGATGCTTTATCTGGTCGTGGGGTCGATCGCGGTGGGGCATCATTTCCTGGACCGGGTGCCCTCCGATCCGCCCTACATGGAATTTACCCTGTTGTTGTTGGCGGGAGCCGGGGCGTGGTTGCTGTGGAGGCCGCCGGCTCCGCTCGGCGCCGGGCAACCTCACGATGCGAAGGAAACTGCCGCCGGGAAAAAGACGCGAAGGAAACACCTGTGGCAGGAAGGGCATTGGATGCCGCTGGTCGTAGTCTCCGCGATTCTGAGCGCGGCCACGATTCTGGGATGGTGGTCCACAGAAGTGCTCTATGCCGAGCAGGTGATTTACTCGTACGACTCGTTGACCTCTGGCGCTCCGGGGAAGGCCGCGAACCAAGGGGTTCCCTAGGGTGGACAGGGGAGCTCTGACGATTGCGTTTGGAAATCACGATGCGGCGCTCAACGAGCACAGGCTAGCGATGGGGCGGGCCCTTGTAAACCACGAAGAGCCAAATGTAGAGCCCGCATGCGATCCCCAGAATCACCAGGCCGGCAACGACTGCGGCCGCGATTTCGAGTGCCCGCAAGGCTGACAAGGCGGGCCGCGGTTCGCGTGGCTGAATTCCCGCAGCCTGATTCTCCACAGGCTGGCTCACCGCCGCCTGATTTTCCGCGGCGGCCACCGCCACTGCGAACGGCTGACTCTGCAACCCACGCCATCTCCACGTGCCGACAGCCAGTGCCCATGCCATGCCCGAGACATTCCAAGTGAAGAGGGGCACAAGCGCCAGTGGAGCCCACAAGAATAACCAGAAAAATGTCAGCATGGTGAGGATGCAGATTGCGAAGGTCGCCGCAAACGGCACGATGACGTTCACGAGCCAGGTTCGAGCTTTCAGGTTCCAAAAGAAACGGATGAAGACGAGCGACCACAGTGAACTGACCGTCAAATAGACGAAACATAGTACGGACCAGGTAATCCACTCCTGCTCCACATTCGTGCCGCGTGTCGGCCCCGTCAGCCACTGGCTGAAACGATACTGAACCGCCCAGCTGAGCAGATAAAGCCAAAAGAAATTTTGGAAGAGACGCAACGCTCTTCCGGAGGAATCTGGTTCGGCCGCGCGGGCCGCTTGCAAGCGCAGTCCGCCCGCAGTCACGCCCACCCACATGGCGGAGAATCCACTCAGATACTTGAAGTAGCGTTGACAGTCTTTGACCAGATCGACGTGGAACGGATCGACGGGACGACTCGTGTCGAAGAGGGCTGGGCAAAGTCCGTGGCTCTCCGCGTAGCCTCGCACCGCATACCACCAGACAAAAGGAATCGCGGTGGCACACAGGCATCCGCACAACATAAACAGGGGGGCTCGCGACGGCAGGTAGAGATACAAGAAGTAAATGGCTCCGCCGATGCCCGCCAAGCCCATGACAAGATCCAGAACAGTTTGCGAAAAGGCGACCGATCGGAGGAGCGTCCAGGAGAATGAGACGGAGGGGTGGTGAGAAAAGAAATCAATGTGCTTCAGTTGCCAGCCGCTCCGCAGAAACAGGAAAAGGCCAACGATCCCGATAATCGCGGCGACCACAGCAATGAGGGAACGGGCTTCGCGGGTGGCCGCAGATTTCCGAGCACGCGTGTGATCTTCCGGACGGGCGAGCGCACGCACGACGGGAAGCGGGCGGACTTTCCGTTGAAAAATGCCTCCTGGCCCGGGCAGCAGAAAAACCAGGACGGGCGCGAGAATCGCCTGAAGGATCAGGCCGGCGTTTAGCAGAGAAATCGTGCGGTCGCAGGAATTTTGGAGCCAGTAAGATCCAGGCGCAGATTTGCTGTGGGTGACCTGCTCGATGGGAAACGCGAGTACCACTGAAACCGCTATCGCGATTCCGAGAAGCTGAAGAGCCTGTCGTCTTGGCGAGGCCAGCGGCGCATCCCGCATTGTGAAAGTTTACGCTTCCAATCCAACGTAGCAGATGCGGCCGATCAGGTAATCGGCAGGGGTCTTGCCGTCTTCCATGTCCAGGACTTCGAGGGGTGAGGACTGGTCATGGGGACGCAAGATTAGATGATTCCCCGCCACTTCGACGTATCGGACCGCGCAAGTATCGTTTTTCAGAACAGCGTACATATTGAATTCGCCTTTGCGATAAGGCTTGAGTGAGTTGTAATGGCGGTCTAGCAAGAGGGTTGCGCCGGGCAGGAGCCGTGGATGCATGGGGATGGCTTCCCGGGCATCGATCTTGATGAGGACGAAGCGCTGCCAGCTGGAACGGTCGCCATATGTTTCGGCTTTCAACTTGCTGAGAAAGTTTTTTTTGAACTTGAGGATTTCTTTTACGTGCATGCTGGGGATGAGCGACTGGGTGGCCGCGATGGAGGCATCGGTGAGCAGGACGTTTTCAAATTCGTCGGCGCTAGGAGGCAGGATGGTGGCGCGTTTGCTGACTTCGGCGGGATCGAGCAGATCGAGCACGGAAAGATGCTGGACGGAGAGGACGGTGTCCATGCCTTCGAGGCTGAGGCCGCGTTTGCGGTTGAGGAAATTGGAGATGTGGGCCTGCTTGAATCCGGTTTGCTGGGCGAGCCGGAGTCCGGTGAGTTCGCCTGCTTCGATGCGCTCCCAGAGTACTTTGCGGAGATTATCCTGCAGGATTTTGAACTTCATGGCCCGGAGTATAGCACTGGGGTATTGGGCGGCGCTAAGGGCGGAAGATTTCCACAGGCCGGGTTGGTCTATCCAACCTTGACTGAGAAAATTCACAGTTATAGGATCGCCGCATCCTAGAGGCCATCATGCTCTACGGTAGAAAGCAAATGACGAACCAGTCGGATAATTCGAATGAGGAAAAAAACTTCGGCGAGTTTCGCAGGAAGGTGAAGTCGGCGGAAGTGCTGTCGGCGTCAATGGAACACCTGCTGCTGTCGCTGGGGTTCACGGGACGAGTGAGCGTGGTGATGCAAAACGGACGCGTGCTCAAGTCGGGATACGAGGAAGGCTACTTCCACCAACGGCACGGCGGGCGGGCCGACGACAAGGGCGTACACAAAGTATAGGAGCGGAGGGAGACGGCGGCAAGAAAACTGATACGGGTATTCCCTAGAGATGCAGACAACTAAATAGCTCAGGCAGGTCTTCGTAATAGAAACGAGCCCTGCGTTCAGTTCCCGCACATTCGCGGGGATCTGGCGCGGGGCTTTTTTATTTTTGGCCAAGGTTTGAGCTGGCGTGCGTGAGCCTAAGGGCGCACGTAAGGGACGGAAAACATTCCACGTTTCAACAAATCGGGAGAGGTGATGAAAAAAGATCAGGAAGGCCAAGCAAACGGCGAAGTCGGAGTGGAATTGAAATACTGCGAACACTGCGGAAGCCTGTGGGTGCGGGTGAGGGGCGCGGGAAGGGTTTATTGCGACCGGTGCGAGCCCAAGGTGGCGGACTTGCCGGCTGCGAAGACGAAAGCGCGAAGACCCATCCTTCCGGTACGTCCGCCCACGGCGATCGAAGATATTGAACTTGAAATTCAAATTGAGGATGACGACTCGATGGATTTTGAAGCCATGGGAGGTGCGGCATGAGCTATGGGATTGGGATTGGAATGAGGATTGAGATCCTGGCCGAAGCGGAGAGGCCGGAAATTGGAGCGGGCGCCGGATTTCCGCGGCGGACGCGACGATTGGAAGAGACGCACCAGCTTCCGGTGCACTCGTTTCCGAAGACGGACGAGGCCGGGGAGGGAATGGCTGAAGCGGTTGACGATGCGAGGCTGCAACTGCTGCAGTCGGTGGAAGCGGATCGCGAGCGGGAGCGGCGAACCTACCGGGGGCGAACGGTCGCGATGTTGCGGCGCTACATGCGCTACTCGATCGAGACGGGAAGGATGCCCTCGTTGCTGGGGCGCGAAATTTTTCGCGCCAAAGTGACTTCCTACACGGTGGTTACGTTCGAGGACCGCGTCATCTTCGTGCATGACATGGAAAAATGCCTGGAACGGCTGGATGAGTTTTCGCGACAGCTGATTGCGCGGCATATTTTGCAAGAGCACGACCGCTGGGCCACGGCGAAGCTGTTGCACTGCAACGAGAAGACGGTGCGGCGATATACTCCTCTGGTTTTGGATTTACTGAGCGAAATATTGATCGAGGTGGGGCTGATGGAACGATTGATGTCGGTGCCGAGAAATTCTTGTCAAGAGGGTAAAAGCGATCCGATCCACGCAAGTGATAGTGATGATGGGGAATATAAAGTTTGAAAAATGTCCACTTTACCCTTAGCAATTTGATATTCTTGAAATAGAGGGTAAAAAAACTTCACGACCTTCGGAGAGCGCGCCTTAAGAGGCGCGCTCTCAGTGTTTTAGGACGAAGTTTGAGATATCCGAGACATCGGGATGAACTGACCATGAGCAGAACCGCGTCAGCAGATGAATAGGCCCATGAATTGGGATGCCGGAGCCCATGACTCGATTCTTGAAAAATCTTGTCAAGGGGGTAAATCGAGGCGAGTCGACGTAAGTGACTGTGCTGATGGGGAATATAAAGTTTGGAAAATGTCCACTTTACCCTTAGCAATTTGATATACTTGGTATAGAGAGTGAGGAAAGAGGGAACTCTCTGGTAGAGGGCGCGCCTTTCGGGTGCGCCCTTAGTGTTTTGGGGCGAACCTCTGAAGTTCAAGGGGATCCGAGCGGGGGCGATGACCAAGAAAAAGGCAAAGGGCAAGACAGCGGCGAAACCGGCCGCGAAGAAAAAGAACGCGGTGAAGGACAAGAAAGAACTCAATCCGGCAGAGATGCGAAGCGAACTGGCGGACATGGTGGGGTTGGCGGCGGTGCTCATGACCCAAGCGGTGATTGACGAAGGGAAGAAGGGACAACTGGCCACGGTGAAGTATTTGTTGGAGATGGCGCAGATCTATCCCTTGTCGACGGACGGAAGTCACGCCACGGAGAATGAAGACTCCCTGGCGAGAACTTTGCTCAACCGGTTGGACATTCCTGACGAACCGATCGCGCGGGATGAGGAAGATGCGCCGAAGGCGGCGACATCGACGGTGAAGGTCGTGGTGAAGGTGGTCGAGAAAACAGAGGGCGAGACCAAGGCGAAGAACTCTGGTTCGGAGACGGGCAACGAAAAAGAAAAAGATGATTCCGCGGTGGTGTAGAAGCATCGTGGGTGTGAATCGGTGACACGCTCTTCGGAGGGTCCCACGTCTCGCAAAAGATGCGAGACCCTTCGACAAGCTCAGGGCAAGCTATGAGGCAACCGGGGTCGGCAATACTGGCGTGAAATCAATCACGTAGAATTAGGCGGAGCGGTGCGACGAGAAGCGGCGGTGGCGGTTTGGGTGGGTCCGAAGACGAGGGTCGAGAGTCCCACCCTTCGCAAAGAACGCGAAGGATGGGCTACCCGGGCCGACCTGGCTGCGCTGGCGGCAGTCAGGCGGGCAAGATTGTCCGCGCGACTTAGGATGGGGATGGATATTACCTGGCTGGATGGGACGGGGGACGCGCGGATCGACCGGATTGCGGTCGGAGCCGCGATTTGGAACTCGTCCGACCGGATGAGGGAATTGAAAAAGATGGGGGTCACGCACATCGTCAACATGCAGATCGAGTGCGATGACACGGAGCTGGCGGAGGAGCACGGGATTGAGGTGTCGTGGAATCCGACTGAGGACGATTTCGAGTTGAAGCCGGCCGGATTGTTTGCGCCGGGCGTGGAGTTTGCGCTGGCGGCGCTGAAGCGCGCGGACGCGAAAGTATTCATTCATTGCGCGGCGGGAGTTCATCGGGCGCCGATGATGACGCTGGCGGTTTTGGGAGCGTTGGGAATGAAGCTGGACAAGGCGATGGAGTTGATTGAGACGAAGCGTCCGGTGGCGGATTTTGCCGAGGTGTATGTGCGGAGCGTGGAGGGGTTTTTGGCGCGAAGGCATGGGGAGTGACTTGGTCGGGCTTCGAGAAACAGCAGGTCCCTCCACTGCGCATGCCACTCCCTTCGGGAATGACATGCTCCGGTCGGGATGACAAATTTGTTTCTCCCATATGACAATCTGTTTCTCTTACTTTTTTCTGGAGCGTTTTCGTACGAAAGCTTGATGGGATGAGGAAGGGCAGCGGACACGGACGTCCGCTGCACAACGGGAATTGACGGAGGAGACGATTATCCGTTATGAGCGAAGAAACTCTTCTGGGTAGGCAGCGCAGTCGCGCCGGCGGCGAAAAGGCAGCGCCGGTGCAGTATACGGCAAGAGACTTCCAACTCGAAGTTCTCAGCAGGTTGGCTGAGATGCAGAGCGTGGCTGAGTCTTTGGATGAATCGTGGGACGTTAAGCTCGAGGCGGTCAAGGATCAGCGACTGGTGAAGTTCGACAGCCGGGCCCTGGTCGCGCTGATCGCGATTGCGCTTTCCATCACCGGCTATGTGATTCAGGAGGCGCGCAACACCGCGAGACAGGACAGCGAGATCGAGACGACTAAAACACGGGTGATGCATCTGGAGCAGATCGCGGCGACGAATACGGAAGCCCGGATACGGACCGAAGTCCAGCTGGTAGAACTGCGCGAGGGTCAGACTGAGATCAAGACTCTGATTCAGGCGCAAGCCGTGGCGAGCAAGAAGGTCGCTCCGCGACAGTAGGGCTCATTTCAGCAAACAAACTCAACCGCAGGTATAACGAACGCCTCCCCGTTCAAATTGAACGGGAAGGCGGAGATGGCGCGCGCGAATTTACTTCTAAACAAGGAGAACAATATGGATTTTCTGAGTCAGTTATTGCGAGGGATCGCGTTCGTCCCGGCGTTGGTGAACGGGATTGAGGGGTTGTTCGGCAGTAAATCGGGATCAGAGAAGAAGGATGCCGCGATGTCGTTTTTGGAGAGTGCTCTGGCCACCGTAGATGCGGTGGCGGCACGAGAGATTGTGGATCCTGAGAAATTTAAGAATGGGATCAGCATGGTGGTGGATGGCGTGGTGCAGTGTCTGAATGCCTCGGCATGGGCGAAGGGCGGGCAGCCTTCGGCGGCTAATGCGCCGAATAGTTAGAGGAGCGCGGTCAAAATCCCCACCCTGTCTCCGCAAAAACCGCGGAGACAAGGATGGGGCAACCCTTTGTTTTCTGACTTCGCGAACCTAGCCGACTTCTTCGCTCCAGGTTTCTAGATTCTTTTTCACCTGCGCCATGAACTGGTCGGCGACGGCGCCGTCGATGAGGCGGTGATCGTAGCCGAGGGTCAAGTGCACGACGGAGCGGATCGCGATGGAATCTGTGCCGTCTTTGTCGGTGATCACCATGGGCTGTTTGGTGATGCCGCCGACGCCCATGATGGCGGAGTTGGGCTGGTTGATGATGGGCAGGCCGAAGACGGCGCCGAACTGGCCGGGGTTGGTGACGGTGAAGGTTGAGCCTTCGACGTCCTCGGGCTTGAGTTTCTTGGTGCGGGCGCGTTCGCCGAGGTCGGTGATGCCGCGCTGCAGGCCAAGAAAATTCAGGTCGCCAGAATTTTTCAGGACGGGGACGATGAGTCCCCAGTCGAGGGCGACGGCGATGCCCATGTTGATCTGGCGGTGATAGCGGATGTTGTCACCTTCGAGGCTGGCGTTGATGATGGGCCACTGTTGCAGGGCCATGACGGCGGCGCGTACGAAGAAGGGCATGAAGGTGAGGCGGGCGCCGTGGCGTTGCTCGAATCCGGCTTTGTG
>Ga0210400_10004510_pt1 | contig 12051 bp, 11 predicted proteins | sample IncBWH26MmetaG_FD_155456 | JGI IMG/M metagenome (GOLD analysis project Ga0210400, IMG submission 155456) | Forest soil microbial communities from Barre Woods Harvard Forest LTER site, Petersham, Massachusetts, United States - Inc-BW-H-26-M | ecosystem: Environmental > Terrestrial > Soil >...
CTTGACGCCGAAGAAGGCCGGCGACCACAGCACGAGGTCGGCGAGCTTGCCATTTTCGACCGAGCCGATCAGCTTCGATACGCCATGGGCAATCGCGGGATTGATGGTGTATTTCGCGATGTAGCGTTTGACGCGGAAATTGTCGTTGTTACCGTTGTCCTGCGGCAGCGCACCGCGCTGCTTCTTCATCTTGTCCGCGGTCTGCCAGGTCCGGATGATGACTTCGCCAAGCCGGCCCATGGCCTGCGAATCCGAGGACATCATCGAGAGCGCGCCTAGATCGTGCAGGATGTCTTCGGCCGCGATGGTTTCCTTGCGGATGCGGCTTTCAGCGAAGGCCAGATCCTCGGCGATCGAGGGATCGAGATGGTGACACACCATCAGCATGTCGAGATGCTCGTCGATGGTGTTGCGGGTGAACGGGCGCGTCGGATTGGTCGAGGACGGCAGCACGTTCTTCAGGCCCGCGATCTTGATGATGTCAGGTGCGTGGCCGCCACCGGCGCCCTCGGTGTGAAACGCATGGATGGTGCGGCCCTTGAAGGCCTTGACGGTGTCCTCGACGAAACCCGATTCGTTGAGCGTGTCGGAATGAATCATGACCTGGACATCGTGATCGTCGGCCACGCTGAGGCAATTGTTGATCGCGGCGGGCGTAGTGCCCCAATCCTCGTGCAGCTTGAGCGCGCAGGCGCCGGCGTTGATCATCTCCACCAGCGAGGCCGGGCGCGAAGCGTTGCCCTTGCCGGAAATGCCGAGATTGACCGGAAACGCGTCGAACGACTGGATCATCCGCGCCGTGTGCCAGGGGCCGGGCGTGCAGGTCGTCGCATAGGTGCCGTGCGACGGCCCGGTGCCGCCGCCGAGCATCGAGGTGACGCCGGACATCAGCGCGTGCTCGATCTGCTGCGGACAGATGAAATGAATGTGGCTGTCGAACCCGCCGGCGGTGAGGATTTTCCCTTCGCCCGCGATGATATCGGTGCCGGGGCCGATTACGATGGTCACGCCGGGCTGGATATCCGGATTGCCGGCTTTGCCGATGGCGCTGATATAGCCTTCCTTGATGGCGACGTCGGCCTTCACGATCCCCCAGTGATCGACGATCAGCGCATTGGTGATGACGGTATCGGCCGCGCCCTGTCTGTTGGTGACCTGCGACTGGCCCATGCCGTCGCGGATCACCTTGCCGCCACCGAACTTCACCTCCTCGCCGTAGGTTGTGAAATCCTTCTCGACCTCGATGATGAGATCGGTGTCAGCCAGCCGCACCCGATCGCCGGTGGTGGGCCCGAACATGTCGGCATAGACGGAACGTTTGATTTTCACGGACATGATTTGGCCCCGACTGCTTTTAGCATGCTCACAGCTTCCCCATCACGTCGCCGCGGAAGCCGTAGACGACGCGCTTGCCGGCGAGCGCCACGAGTTGCACGTCGCGGGTTTGGCCCGGCTCGAACCGAACGGCGGTACCGGCCGCGATATCCAGCCGCATGCCGCGGGCCTTCTTGCGGTCGAACTTCAATGCCGGATTGGTCTCGAAGAAATGATAATGCGAGCCGACCTGGATCGGACGATCGCCCGTATTGGCGACGGTGATCGTCACCGTCTTGCGGCCGGCGTTGAGTTCGATCTCGCCGTCCTTGATGAAGAGTTCGCCGGGGATCATCTGGGCATTCCTACCTTATTGGCTCGTGGACGGTGACAAGCTTGGTGCCATCGGGAAACGTCGCCTCGACCTGGATGTCGTGGATCATTTCGGCGATGCCCGGCATCACCTCGGCGCGGGTCAGCACCTGGGCGCCGGCCTGCATCAGTTCGGCGACGGTGCGGCCATCGCGCGCGCCCTCGACGATGAAGTCTGAGATGATGGCGATGGCCTCCGGATGATTGAGTTTGACACCACGCTCCAGCCGCCGGCGCGCCACCATGGCCGCCATCGAAATCAGAAGCTTGTCTTTTTCGCGGGGAGACAGATTCATGCGGGCACTCTGATGACCGATCCAGTTGAGCTGCTTTAACCAGGCCTTCTTAGCTGAGCCGTCTTAGTTGAGCCAAAGCCGCGGCAACGCCGAGCCGCTGGCACGGCCAAGCACCGCCATCATATCGGCACGAAGCTTCGCCGCATCTTGGGCACAGAAGCGCGCCATTGCAAACCCATTCCAGCAGGAGATGCCGACCTCACCGCCGAAGGATTCGGAAAGCGCGCGAATCCGTTCTACCAGCGCCTCATCGCCCGGCACGATCAGCGCGGTACCGACGGCCACACCACCTTTTGCGACGGCCGGCTGCCTGAGTTTTTCGCCGATGTCACCGTCGAGCCTGACGGTTTCGGCGAACACCAGCCGGCCTCCGCACCGCAGGCGCCAGCGGTCGACGAATTGACCTGACAGCACGCGTTCCCCCATCGCGGATCGGCCAAACACCACGATTTCGCACAACAATAACGACGCGCTGTCCGCCAAATCGATCTCGATCCGGCGCGACACCTGCGCCCGGTCGAACAAAATGGTCTCTTGCGGAAGCCACGCCAAATGCGAACCCGCCGCGAGTTTCAAGGCGATATTGATTTGTGAGGGCACTCCCACGGCGCGGTAGACTTTTTCCGCGGCCGCCGTTGTCACCGCAAGGCGCGAGCCCTCGCCGGTCGCAATCTCGATGTCGAACCGGTCGCCGCCGGCGATGCCACCTGCGGTATTGACGAACACCGCCGAAAGGCCATCGGCCTCCGGCGAGGGAAAACGCACGCGCAGCGAGCCGGATTCATGAAGATGATGGCGCCGGGTGATGCCCTCGACCTGGTGCACGTCGAAGGCCACCGCGCCCTGGGCACGGTTGGCCGCGAAAATGGCGCTCGTGGTTTCCGTCCGCATCGTCCCCCCAAACGCTCCTCAAACCCGCGCGGCCTGCGCGGCGTCGCAATGCCCTACAGCGCCATCTGGCGGCTGACCTCGGCGGGATCGAGCTTGCTTCGATCGCAGGCGTATTTCACCGCGCCGCGGTCCATGACGGCGAAATTGTCGCCGAGCTCGCAGGCGAAGTCGAGATATTGTTCGACCAGCACGATCGCGATGGTGCCGAGGCTGCGCAGGTAGGTGATCGCGCGGCCGATGTCCTTGATGATCGAGGGCTGGATGCCCTCGGTCGGCTCGTCGAGCAGCAGCAGCTTTGGCCGCATCACCAGCGCCCGCCCGATCGCAAGCTGCTGTTGCTGACCGCCGGAAAGATCGCCGCCGCGGCGGCCAAGCATCGACTGCAGCACCGGAAACAGCGAAAATACATCATCCGGAATGTTGCGATCCTGGCGCTTCAACGGTCCGAAGCCGGTCTTGAGATTTTCCTCCACCGTCAGCAACGGAAAGATCTCACGGCCTTGCGGCACGATGCCGATACCGCGCCGCGCCCGCTCATACGGCTTGAGGCCGGAAATGTCTGTGCCGTCGAAGGTGATCGAGCCGCCAGCGATCGGATACTGGCCGACCATCGCGCGCAACAGACTGGTCTTGCCGACACCGTTGCGGCCGAGCACGCACGTCACCTTGCCCGCCTCGGCCGAGATCGAGACCCCGCGTAGCGCCTGCGCCGCGCCGTAATAGAGGCTGATATCCTTGACGTCGAGCATGTGGTCCTCATGAGGGCGGGTAGCGAATGGCGAATAGCGAATGGTTGGAAGAACTTTCCATTCGCGATTCGCTGCTCGCCATTCGCCGCCTACCTTCCCAAATACACTTCGATCACCCGTTCGTTCGACGAAACCTGATCGATGGTTCCCTCGGCCAGCACCGTGCCTTCATGCAGGCATGTCACCTTGACGCCGAGTTCGCGAACGAAGGTCATGTCGTGTTCGACAACCATGATCGTCTTCTCGCGATTGATTTCCTTCAACAGCTCAGCGGTCTGGTGGGTTTCGACATCGGTCATGCCGGCGACCGGCTCGTCGACCAGCAGCAATTTCGGATCCTGCGCCAATAACATTCCGATTTCGAGCCATTGCTTCTGGCCATGCGACAGGCTTCCGGCCAGCCGGTCACGCGCATCGGTCAGGCGAATGGTCTCCAGAACTTTCTCGATGCGGTCGGATTCGGCTCTGGTTTCCCGCCAGAACAGCGTTCCCTTGACGCGATGATCGACATTCAGCGCCAGCAGCAGGTTGTCCTCGATGGTCTGACTTTCGAACACCGTCGGCTTCTGGAATTTCCGGCCGATACCAAGTTCGGCAATCCTGGTTTCGTCGAGTCGGGTCAGGTCGGTAACGCCGTCGAACAGCACTTCGCCCTCATCCGGCTTGGTTTTACCGGTGATGATGTCCATCATCGTGGTCTTGCCGGCGCCGTTCGGGCCGATGATCGCGCGCATTTCGCCGGCTGCCAGCGTCAGCGACAGATTATTGATGGCGTGAAAACCATCGAACGAGACATGTACGCCGTCGAGGTAGAGCAGCGCGGACGTGGCACGGGAGTCCCTGACGTTCATCCGCCTACTCCGCCATTTTCGGTTCGCTGACGCCATCTTCGCGCGCGGCACTCTCGGCACTTGGCGACATGCGTTGCGCTTTCCACGGCTCCCACCATGCATTGAAGGTGCCGACAATTCCCTTCGGCAACAACAGCGTCACCAGGATGAACAACGCGCCCAGCATGAACAGCCAGTACGGCGCCAGCGGACCCGACGTGAATACGGTCTTGGCGTAGTTGACGACCACGGCGCCCAGCGCCGCGCCGATCAGCGTGCCACGACCGCCGACGGCGACCCAGATCACCGCCTCGATGGAGTTTCCCGGCGCGAATTCGCCGGGATTGATGATGCCGACCTGCGGCACGTAGAGCGCGCCGGCAACCCCGGCCATGCAGGCCGACAGCGTGAACACGAACAGCTTGTAGCTTTCGACGCGGTAGCCGAGAAATCGCGTGCGGGATTCGGCGTCGCGGATCGCGATCAGGACCTTGCCCAGCTTCGAGGTCACCACCGCGCGGCACAACAGGAAGCCGACGATCAGCGCGAGGCAGCTTAGCGCGAACAGCGCCGCGCGCGTGCTTTCCGCCTGGACATTGAAGCCGAGAATATCCTTGAAATCGGTGAGGCCGTTATTGCCGCCGAAGCCGAAATCATTGCGGAAAAACGCCAGCAACAACGCGTAGGTCATCGCCTGGGTGATGATCGAGAGATAGACGCCGGTAACGCGGGAGCGAAAGGCCAGCCAGCCGAAGCAGAACGCCAACAGGCCCGGAACCAGCAACACCATCAGCGCGGCAAACCAGAGCATGTCGAAGCCGTGCCAGTACCAGGGCAGTTTCGGATAGTTCAGGAACACCATGAAATCCGGCAGAACGGGGTTGCCGTAGACGCCGCGGCTACCGATCTGGCGCATCAGATACATCCCCATCGCGTAGCCGCCGAGCGCGAAGAACGCACCATGGCCGAGCGAGAGAATGCCGCAATAGCCCCAGATCAGATCGATGGAGAGGGCGAGAATCGCGTAGCAGACATATTTGCCGAACAGCGACATCAGATAGGTCGGCACCTGGAACAGGGAACCGTCCGGCAACAGCAGGTTCGACAGCGGGATCAGAACCCCAACCGCCGCCACCACCAGCAGGAACACGGTCGCGCTGCGATCCAGCGAGCGCGTGAGGACGTGCGGCATCATGCTTCGACCGCCCGTCCCTTCAGCGCAAACAGGCCGCGCGGGCGCTTCTGGATGAACAGGATGATGAGCACCAGAATGGCGATCTTGCCGAGCACGGCACCGGCGACCGGTTCGAGGAACTTGTTGGCGATGCCGAGCGTGAACGCGCCGACCAGCGTGCCCCACAGATTACCGACGCCGCCGAACACCACCACCATGAAGGAGTCGATGATATAGCTCTGGCCGAGATTGGGACTGACATTGTCGATCTGCGACAGGGCCACGCCGGCAATCCCGGCGATGCCCGAGCCAAGGCCGAATGTCAGCGCATCCACGCGCGAGGTCGCAATCCCCATCGAGGCCGCCATTCTGCGGTTTTGCGTCACCGCACGCATCTCAAGACCAAGGCTGGTGTATCGCAGCATCGCCAGCAGGATCGCGAACACCGCCATCGTGAAGCAGAGAATCCACAGCCGGTTATAAGTGATGGTGATCTGTCCGAGTTCGAACGCGCCGCTCATCCAGGTGGGATTGCCGACCTCACGGTTGGTGGGGCCGAACATGGTGCGCACCGCCTGTTGCAGGACCAGCGACAGGCCCCAGGTCGCTAGCAGGGTTTCCAGCGGCCGGCCGTAAAGAAAGCGGATGATGGTGCGCTCGATCAGGATGCCGATCGCGCCGGCGACGATGAACGCCAGTGGCACCGCCATCAGCAGCGAATAATCGAACAGCCCGGGATAACTGGTGCGGATGACCTCCTGCACCACGAAAGTGACGTAGGCCCCGATCATCACCATCTCGCCATGGGCCATGTTGATGACGCCCATCACGCCGAAGGTGATAGCCAGACCGATCGCCGCGAGCAGCAGAACCGAGCCGAGCGACAGGCCGTACCAGGCATTTTGTACCGCCGACCACAGCACCAGGTTGCTCTGGATCGCCGACGTCGCATTGGCCGCGGCGCGCACGATCGCCGGCGGCTGGTCTCCGGTCAGCCCGGTCAGCAGCGCCAGCGCTTCCTGATCGCCCCGCGCCTTGATGGTGGCAATGGCCTCGAGCTTCTCGGCATCGGTGGCATCCGCCTTGAACAGCAGGATCGCCGCGCGGGCCTCGCTGAATGCCAGCTTCGCGCCCTTGTTGGTTTCCTTCTGGAGCGCGCCGTCGATCACCGGCAGCATTGTCTCGTCGTGGGTCTTGAATACCGACTGCGCGGCCTGGATTCGCTTGGCGGGATCCGGCGACAGCAGGGTCAGGCCACCCAGCGCGGCCTCGACGGTGCGGCGCAGGCGGTTGTTGAGGCGCACCGCAGCGGCGCTATCGGGAATGCTGGCGACCGGCGCGCCGGTCGCGGCATCGATGATCTTGCCGTCGATCTGGGTAACATAAACTTTCTTGGTATCGGGATCGGCCATCAGTCGGCCGTCCTGGAGCGCGCTGATGATGGTGTACGCGAGCGGATTGCCACCGGTCGCGATCGCACCGATGGCTTCTTCGGTATCGGAAAATTCGTCGTTTGCGAACTTGCTGACCGCATCCTCGAACGGCCCCGCCAGCGCCGGCAATGCCGTCGCGACAATCAGCAAAATCGCGAAGGGGAGCGCGCGGAAGTTTCGAAGGACGTTGGTAAGCACTGGACGACCCCGGCAAAAGCAGAAGGAAGGCGGCGGATAGCGCCGCCTTCCTTGGTTTGTCTGGATTGGATCAGGTGCCCTGTCCACCGCATTTGTTGGTCTTGGTGTTGTAGTTGCCGCACTTCTTGCCGACCCAATCGCCGATCAGGTCCTTGGAATCCGGCAACTCCTTGGACCAGGCGTCGCCTGCCACCAGCCCCGGCGTCTTCCACACCACGTCGAACTGGCCATTGGCTTTGATTTCGCCAATGAATACCGGCTTGGTGATGTGATGGTTCGGAAGCAATTCCGACGTGCCGCCGGTAAGATTCGCTGTCTGGGTGCCGGGAAGCGCGTCGATCACCTTGTCTGCATCGACCGACTTCGCCTTTTCGACCGCCTTCACCCACATGTTAAAGCCGATATAGGTCGCTTCCATGGGATCGTTGGTCGTGCGCTTCGGGTTCTTGGTATAGGCCTGCCAGTCCTTGATGAACTTCTCGTTTGCCGGGGTCTTGATCGACTCGAAGTAGTTCCAGGCCGCGAGATGGCCGAGCAGCGGCTTGGTGTCGATGCCGGCGAGTTCTTCTTCACCCACCGAGAAAGCGACCACCGGAATCTCGGTCGCCTTGATGCCCTGGTTGCCGAGTTCCTTGTAGAAGGGGACGTTGGCGTCGCCGTTAATCGTCGAGACCACCGCGGTTTTCTTGCCGGCCGAGCCGAACTTCTTGATGTCGGCCACAATTGTCTGCCAATCGGAATGACCGAACGGCGTATAGTTGATCATGATGTCTTCCTGGGCAACGCCCTTCGACTTCAGATAGGCTTCGAGGATCTTGTTGGTGGTGCGCGGATAGACGTAGTCGGTGCCGGCCAGCACCCAGCGCTTCACCTTTTCGTCCTTCATCAGATAGTCGACGGCAGGAATTGCCTGCTGGTTCGGCGCCGCGCCGGTATAGAATACGTTGCGCTCGCTCTCCTCGCCCTCGTACTGCACGGGGTAGAACAGGATCGAGTTCAATTCCTTGAACACCGGCAGCACGGACTTGCGCGACACCGAGGTCCAGCAGCCGAACACCACGGAAACCTTGTCCTTGGTGATCAACTCACGGGCCTTTTCCGCGAACAGCGGCCAGTTCGACGCGGGATCGACGACCACAGCCTCGAGCTTCTTGCCGAGGATGCCACCCTTCTTGTTCTGCTCATCGATCATGAACAGGACGGTATCCTTCAGCGTGGTTTCGCTGATGGCCATGGTGCCCGAGAGCGAGTGAAGAACGCCAACCTTGATGGTGTCATCCGCCGCGCGGGCCGAAGTAAACGTGGCCAGGCCCATAACCAGGCCGGCGGTCGCCGCCAACAAGCGGCGACGGTTCAGAGACGTCGCTATATCGTGAGTTGATTGAGTAAGCATATGCTGTCATCTCCCTGACGCGAGCGTTTGAACGCTGCGAAACGGCCCCACGGCCGCCTGCGTCAATGGAATCGCAAGAAGCATGCCACGGTGCACCAACGGTATAACCATTTGGTTCCGTTGAAGAATTAAGCCTCGACGACGGCCGCAATTGCGTCATTGCCCAATGTTTAGGCTAAAAAAATGCACGCTTTGTCCGCAGAATGATTAATCAATAAGCAAATATCACGGCGTGTCTAAATTTGAGGCACTGATATTTGGCGCTACCGCACGCGCGCTCGCGCCCGATTTGGGCGCAAATGGAGCCTTTTGCGCCAGTTTTTAACCTCGTTCACAATTCACCTTGAAAGCGCCGCGTTCGTGTTCCATATGAGTGGGACGACCCCGGAATCATCGGGTCACTGCGAGCCGCGTGTTCTGAGCCCGTTTAACGGTTTCTGGCTTGCCCCTTCAGCTAACCAAAACCGACGCCCCAAACACGCGGGTGTCTCTAGACACCCCCTCGCGCGCTCCTGGCCGTTGACGCCGGGCGCCTGCCTTTCACACTGGAAAGAACCCATCTTTTGACATCGTTTCAGGATTTCGGCCTCGCCGATCCCATCTCGCGTGCGCTCAAAGAAGAGAATTATCTCACGCCCACGCCCATCCAGGCCCAAACTATCCCCCTCGCACTCACCGGCCGTGACGTTGTCGGCATTGCCCAGACCGGCACCGGCAAGACCGCGTCCTTTGCACTTCCGATCCTGCATCGCCTTCTGGAGAACCGGATCAAGCCGCAGCCCAAGACCTGCCGCGTGCTCGTGCTGAGCCCGACGCGTGAATTGTCGGGGCAGATTCTCGAGAGCTTCAATGCCTATGGGCGTCACATGCGCCTTACCTCGGCGCTGGCGATCGGCGGCGTGCCGATGGGACGCCAGGTCCGCTCGGTCATGCAGGGCGTTGAAGTCATGGTAGCCACGCCCGGTCGCCTGCTCGATCTCGTGCAGAGCAACGGATTGAAGCTAGGTCAGGTCGAGTTTCTCGTGCTTGACGAGGCCGACCGCATGCTCGACATGGGCTTTATCAACGATATCCGAAAAATCGTCGCTAAAATGCCGGTCAAGCGGCAGACCCTATTCTTCTCGGCGACGATGCCGAAGGATATCGCCGAACTGGCCGAACAGATGCTGCGCGACCCGGCCCGTGTGGCCGTGACGCCGGTAGCCTCGACGGTCGAGCGTATCGCCCAGCGCATCATCCAGGTCGACCATTCGGCCAAGCCCGCGTTACTGGCGCAGCTGTTGAAGCAGGAGCCGGTCAATCGCGCGCTGATCTTTACCCGCACCAAGCATGGCGCGGACAAGGTGGTGAAGGGCCTCGAGCGGGCCGGCATCAGCGCCGACGCCATTCATGGCAACAAGTCGCAGAACCACCGCGAACGGGTGCTGGCGGCTTTCCGCTCCGGCGAGATCCGCACCCTGGTCGCCACCGACATTGCCGCCCGCGGCATCGATGTCGATGGCATCAGTCATGTGGTGAATTTCGATCTTCCCAACATACCCGAGACCTATGTCCACCGCATCGGCCGTACCGCGCGCGCCGGCGCGGATGGTATCGCGATATCGCTCGTTGCCGGCGGCGAGGAGATGTCTTATCTGCGCGACATCGAAAAACTGATCCGCATCGCGTTGCCGCGAGAGGACCGCCGCACCCCCGGTCTCCGCGACGCGGCGCCTGCTGCGCCTTCGCAGCATCGCAGCGGTCGCCCCGTACCGCGCGGACACGCGGCGAGAGCAAATGAAGCCGCGCCCGGATCGAAAGGTCCTCGCCGCCGCCGCCGTCCCGGTGGTAATAATGGCGCTCCACCAACCAACCGGCATGAGGTCAGTCGGCACGAGCCACAGCGTCCGTCGCAAGCAAGCGGCAAGCCGGAAGGGATGCAGGGCGTCGCTTTTTTGCATCGCGAAAGCCGTCCGAATACCCGGCCCAATCGCACACAACGGCCACAACGGCCACAACGCTAACAGTCAATCGATCTGGAGATAACCATGGCTAAAGAAGAGCTGATCCAGTTCGAAGGACTGGTGACTGAAATCCTTCCCGATGCGCGTTACCGGGTGCAGCTGGATGCCGGACACGAGATCGTCGCCTACACCGCCGGCAAGATGAAAAAGAACCGGATCAAGACGCTGGCCGGCGACCGGGTGACAATCGAGATGTCGCCCTATGATCTGGAAAAGGGCCGGCTGATCTTCCGTCACAAGGACGAGCGTCCGGGTGGCGGAGCCCCGCGCGGCGCACCACCGCGCGGCCAGTTCCGCCGCAGGTAAGGACGCGCGAAGCCGCCCTGAAATCATGCACGACAAGATCGTATCGGCGCGCGGTGACAGCCTGCAACTGTAGCCCCGGGCGCCGATCAAAAAATCGTGTACCTCAGGATTGTTTTGGGGGCTGGTTTCGCATATCATAGACCATCGATTTTCGGCCGGACGACATTAGCTATCCACCGGTACAGCCGGTTTAGACGCTGACGACCCTTCCAAAAATTCGATCTCACCAGCCCATCGAAAGTGGGCTTCTACTATATATATATCTTGAGAAGGGACTACCCCCGTGAGCATGGGAACCGTGAAGTGGTTTAACGCGACCAAGGGCTTCGGCTTCATTCAACCCGATGATGGTGGCAACGACGTGTTCGTGCACATCAGCGCCGTCGAACGCGCCGGACTTGGAACACTGCGTGAAGGCCAGAAGATCAGCTACGAGATCGTAGCAGATCGTCGCTCTGGCAAGTCTTCGGCCGACAATCTGCGCGCCGCTGGCTAAGCGAACTTCGCTCGGTCAAGCTGCGCAAGCAGCGACTGCGAAATTCCATCCGCATCAAATAAAAAAGGCCGCGCTCGCTGCGCGGCCTTTTGCTGTTTGTTCCTGCAGACAGCGCGCGATCAGGAGATCGGACAGTTGGTGGCGGGGTTGGCGAAGGCCGGTAACAAAAAGCGGCCATGGATAGGACAGCTTCACGACAACGATGCTGCCGGGGCTTCATTGTCGAAAGCTTGCGGCCGGTCAAAACAAACTGTTTGCCGGCATTAGCCGGTCATTAACCAGCTTGGGAGCCTCTAGCCGCCGCCGCGCTTGCATAACGGGGTGCAGGCATAGACGTCACGGTCCTCGCCGCGAAACACGGTGATCAGGCTGTTGCCTCCGTCGACGCGCGGAGCGTCAGGCGCGTGGGCATCAAGCATGCTGCGCAACGCCAGCGAGATCGTACCGCTCTGGCGAGCCCGGGCGAGAATCTCGGCCTGCGCGGGTTTCAATTCAAGCGTCGCCGTCTTGCCAACAACCGAATTCTGGCCGTCCTTTTCCCGGGGCGCCTGATCGATGGCGAGGACGCGGATGTTGCTCAAAACGATTTCAGAGAT
>Ga0210400_10004511_pt1 | contig 12051 bp, 9 predicted proteins | sample IncBWH26MmetaG_FD_155456 | JGI IMG/M metagenome (GOLD analysis project Ga0210400, IMG submission 155456) | Forest soil microbial communities from Barre Woods Harvard Forest LTER site, Petersham, Massachusetts, United States - Inc-BW-H-26-M | ecosystem: Environmental > Terrestrial > Soil >...
AAGCCACCGAACTTTACCTCAAGCGCTGGAAGCCGAACGGCAGGCGGCTCGTTGCCATCAGCAATTCCGGCGCGGTCTGCGTCATGACGGCGGACGCGGCGACCGCCGTCGGCATGCCGATGGCCAAGCTGGCGGATGAAACCGACAAGAAGCTCAAGGGCATCCTGCCGAGTTTTGCGACCACGGCCAACCCGATCGACCTGACAGCTGCGCTGTTGTCCAATAGCCGGCTGTTCGGCGATATCCTGCCGGTGATTGCGGAAGACCCCGCGGCCGACGCCTTCCTGATCGGCGTCCCCGTCGCCGGCCCCGGCTACGACGTCGAGGCGTTCGCCCGTGACGCGGCGGCCTTCGGCAGGCAGACCGGCAAGCCGTTGGTGATCGCGGCGACACAGCGCAGTGTCGCCGATCAATTCGCGGCAGAAGGCTCGTCGGTGTTTCCGACCGAGACCGAGGCGGTCACGGCATTGCACCAGTTCCTGGCGCATCGCGAATTGATGGCGCGCACGCGCGCGCGCAAGGAGACCCTCGCCGGGACGGCTCAGTCCCACGTGCCGGCTTCTTCGGCCACCACGATGCTGAACGAAGCCGATAGCCTCGCGTTGCTGGCTGCGCGCGGCATTCCGGTGGTACCGCACCGGCTGTGCCGCTCGCGCGCCGAGGCTATCGCAGCCTTCGAGACCATCGGCGGCCCGGTCGTGGTCAAGGGATGTTCGGCCGATATCGCGCACAAGTCAGAACTTGGCTTGGTGAAGCTCGGCGTCAGGACTCGCGAGGAAGCCGGCGAGATCTGGGCGCAGATGGAAGAAATCATCCGCAGGCATGGCGCGCGGTTCGATGGCGTCATCATCGCGGCGATGGCCGGCGGCCGGCGCGAAATCATGATCGGCGCGCATCGCGATCCCGTGTTCGGTCCCGTGGTCGCGGTCGGCGATGGCGGCAAATATGTCGAGATTTTTCGCGATACCGCGCTGCTGCTCCCGCCGTTCTCGAAAGACGACGCCCGGGAGGCCCTCGGCAAATTAAGGATCGCGCCGTTGTTCGCGGGCGTGCGTGGCGAGCCGCCGATGGATGTCGATGCGCTCTGCGACGCCGTCGTCAGGATCGGCGAGTTGATGCTCGATCCCAAAGCCAGGGTGATGAGCCTCGACCTCAATCCGGTGCTGCTCGACAGCGCCGGCAAGGGTTGCGTCGTGGTGGATGCGGTGGTGTTTCAGGGATAGAAGTTGCGGGCGCGTAGCATCACCGAGAATAAAAAATAAAACTGGCGATGACGAGCATAGCCGTCACCGCCAGCGTTTGCGCAAGCACCTCCGAGGCCGCCCTTTTAGTGGCTTCCTTCATGCATTCTCCCTGGCGCATGATCCGCCAAAGTGTGAGCGGTTTGGCGACAAGATCATGCGTCTTTAATATCAATAACGCGCACGAGCGCGCGATTGGGCACCATCCATCGTGGCCTGCAAAGGCCCGACAACCGCTCTGTTTTCACTCGGAACACCCCACAACGAGTATTCGCTTTGACGAGTCCCCACTCAGCGAATATCGACTGTTCCACGGTCGAACAGCAATGCGGCGGCATTTGGGCTCACATGGAGCCGGTTTATGCGCGCGCGATGGAATTTTGGAAGCGATGTTCCGGCGCGGGTGCGTGAACGGGACGCGTGGCCGCTGTTGATCCGTTGTCGTCGGCTGGATACTCTTTCTTAGGAAATCTGCCGTTCGACAAGGCAGAATGATCACTCCGGAAACCCAAGGTGAATGATGGCCCGTATCGATTATTGCGATACTTCGAAATCGAACGAACGCACCCGCGAGATCCTGGACAAGAACCGCAACGCCAATATTTTTCGCATGATGGCGCATTCGCCGAGCCATTTTGAGCAATATTGCCGCCTCGGCGGCGCGATCCGCCACCGCGGTGAACTGGATCCGGTGGTGCGGGAGCTCGCGATCACGCGAACGGGAATCCTGTGCGAGGCGCCCTATGAAATCGTCGCGCACAAACGGATCGGCAAAAATGTCGGAGTTACCGACGAGCAAAACGCGGCGCTGGAGGACTGGAAGTCCGCGAACTGCTTTAACGAGGTGCAACGCGCGGCGCTGGCCTTTACCGACGAGGTCGTTGCGATGCGCCGCCCGACCGACGCGACCTTCAATGCTATCGCGGAAAAGCTGACGCCGGCGGCGCTGATCGAATTGCAGCTCGCCGTCGGTTTTTACATCATGACGTCGAAATTCCTGGAAACCTTCGGCATCGACATGCAGCCGGTGTCGGAAGTGATCTGAACGTCCGATCGTTAGTCAGTTCGCTGTCAGCAAATTCAGCCTGGCGTTGGCTGCGATCAGCCGGTCGGCGAGCAATTGCGCCAGATTGCGCATGATACGTTCGCCGGTCCGCGGATGCTCTTCCCGAAAACGCTGAAAATCTCGCAACGGGATCTCGAGGGCGGTGACGGAATTGTCGGCCAGCACGTCGGCGGAGCGGTTATTCTCAAACAGCGCCATTTCTCCGAACGTCATGCCGGCAGTGATGGTCGCGAGCCGGACGCCGTCGGGCAGCCTGACGTGGACGACGCCGCGCTTAAGAAAAAACAGCGAGATGGCGGGTTCCGCCCTCGCGATGATCCGCTGTCCCGGTTGATAAGTCCTGATCGTGCCCAGTGCGGCGATCCGCATCAATTCGTCCGCGCTCAAGCCGGCCAGCAGCGGCTGCTCGGCAAGCTCGGTAACCTCGACGGAGTCGATGGTGCCGCCGTGACGGTAAACGATCTGGTCCTCGGCCCATTCGATGGCGTCGTCGAGCAGATGGAAGTTGCGCAGATTGGAAACGCCCTTGACCCATTCGCCGAGTGGTTCCCATTCCGCCGATGAACGTTTGATGCCTGAGATGATCGCCGTCACGTTGAACGCAGCCAGCTCGCGAAAAACTTCGGCGAGCAGGCGGGCGCCGGCGCGGGTCATTGCCGCGACCCGGCGCAGGTCGAAAATGATGAATTGGGGGCGGGGCCTCGCCGCAAGCTGGCGCGAAACATAGTCGACATTGGCAAAGGTCAGGGTGCCCACCAGTTCGATGATGCGCACGTCCTGATGATGGGCGGCAAGGATTTTCTGCTCGTGCGGGCGCCGGCTGCGCCGAGATGCGCTTTTTCCGATGTTGTAGTCGGCGATGATGCTGTTGCGGGCATCGTCGCTGCGGTTGAGCATATGCAGGTCGTAGTGCTGCGACAGTGCCTCGCAGACCTTGATGCCGCGCACGCTGTTGCCGTGGCTGTCGAGCCGGGGCGAGTAGCTGCCGAGCCCGAGCCGCGCCGGCAGCGCGGCCAGGATGCCGCCGCCGACGCCGCTCTTGGCGGGAATGCCGACGCGATAGATCCATTCGCCGGCATAGTCATACATGCCGGAGCTGGTCATGACCGAGAGCGCGCGCGAGATGGCGTAGGGCGTCAGGACCTGCTCGCCGGTGACCGGATTGATGCCGCGATTGGCCAGCGTCGCCGCCATGATCGCGATGTCCCGCGCCGTTACCAGCACCGAGCATTGCCGGAAGTAGACTTCCAGAACTGCGCCGACGTCGTCCTTGATGACCGTGGAGTTGCGCAGGAGATAGCCGATCGCGCGGTTGCGGTCGCCGGTTGCGCTTTCTGAAGCATAGACCGCCTCGTCGATGCCGAGTTCGCGCCCGGCGAACCGGCCGAGCGCGTGGCGGATATAGTCGACGGCGCTGTCCCCCTTGGCCTGGCGAATAAGCCCGGAGCAGGCGATGGCGCCGGCGTTGACCATCGGATTGAAGGGATGATTGTCGGCATTCAGGCGGATCGAATTGAAGGGATCGCCGGACGGCTCAACGCCGATTTCGCTTTCCACGCGCGCCGCGCCAAGCGTGTCGAGCGCCAGCGCGAACACGAAAGGCTTCGACATCGACTGGATGGTGAAGGGAATGCGGGTGTCGCCGACCTCGTAGACATGACCGTCGATGGTGGCGAGGCTGATGCCGAAATGAGTGGGATCGGCCTTGCCCAGTTCGGGAATATAGTCGGCAACGCTGCCGCCATTCTCCGCGGCGAAATCCGCATGGCAGGCGGTGAGGAACCGCAGCAAAGGCGACTTGGCGGCGGCCCAGTCTTCGGCCTTCTGAAAAGGCGCCGAGCGCGAGCTATTCATATCGATTCCTGTCATGCGGGTGGGTGCGCGTGCTGACTCTACGTCGCCTCCGCGAGCGCCGAAACCTGTCCGGTGACGCTTTATAGGGCAGGTCGCATAGGTGCTACGCGTTCAGGTCGCGAGGATGACCAGGACCTGTCCTTCGGCAACCACGTCATCGAGGCTGACCAGGATCGATTTAAGTGTCCCCGCCGCCGGGGCGGCGACAGGAATTTCCATTTTCATCGCTTCGACGAAGGCAATGTCGTCGCCTTCGCCGACGCTCGCACCGACAGCGACGGGAAGCGCGCAGACGCGTCCCGCGACTTCGGTCACGATCTTGATGTCCGGCATCTACCTCTCCGGGACAGCCGCTGCGCGCGATCGAAATGCGCGCATATTCAGGGACGGGCGCCCCGGCTTCCAGTTGTGGCCGCAGATTGCCTGAGGTAGCTTGTTCTGCAAGTGGAATTATATTCCATCTGGCGGAAAATAACAGGTACTGCATGGGACGACGTTCGGAGCGGCTCAGTAAACAGGGAATGCTCGCCGGCGATCTTGCAGGTGAGGGCGACGTCATTCAGGTTGTGTCGCGCGCCTTCGACGTCTTGCGCTGCTTTGAGGGGCATGAGGCGCGGCTCGGCAATCTGGAAATTTCCAGTCGTTGCGGACTGCCGCGATCGACGGTCTCGCGCCTGACCCACACGCTGACCCGGATGGGCCAACTCGTCTATCTGCCGCGCGACCAGAAATACCGGATCGGGCCTAGCGCGGTTGCGATGAGCACCTCGATGATGCGCGGGCTGCAATTGCGCAACCTGATCCGGCTGCGGTTGCAGGATGTCGCGGAGCAATTGCCTGGCACGGTGGGGTTCGTCATCCCGGATCGTTTTCATCTGGTTTATCTTGAGTTTGCCCGGGCCGCCAACGCGCTCGGCCTGCATGAAAGCACCGGCAGCCGGATCGCGATGGCGAGTACCGCGGCAGGTCATGCCTATACGGCCGCGCTCGAGGAAGATGTCGGCGACGCCCTGCTGGCCGAAATGGAACGCGAAATTCCTGATGGCGCCAAACTGCTGCGGCCGCGCATCGAGAACAACCGCCGCTTCTTGCGCGAGCACGGCTATGTCGTCGCCTGCGGTCTGTGGAGCCCGCACATCAACGGCCTCGCCGTGCCGCTGTGGTCGCCGCAATATCAGACCTTTGTGGTGGTCACGATCGGTCTGCTCTCGGCGATGTATGACGAGAAGCGGCTGCACAGGGACGTCGCGCCAAGGCTTCTGGAGTTGGGCGTCACGATCGGCAGCCTGCTCGAGGGCGCCGAGGGCGATATCTTCAGCGGTCGGTTGGAAAGGAAAGCGCTGCCGGTACCAACGCATAACAATAATAAGACCATCACGACGGAGGATACGGATGAACTGGAAGCCGGAACTCGACGACCTCGCCCGGCGCGAAGCGTTCGCGCGCGAGATGGGAGGCGTTGACAAGGTCAAGCGGCAACGCGACCAGGGCCGGCTCACCGTTCGCGAGCGCATCGACAAACTGGTCGATCAACAAAGCTTCCACGAGGTCGGTGCGATTTCGGGAATCGCCGAATATGACGCCAATGGCGAACTCACAAATCTGACTCCGGCCAATTGCGTGTTCGGCCGCGGCAAGATCGCCGGCCGGCCGGTGGTCGTGGTCGGCGACGATTTCACGGTGCGCGGCGGATCCGCCGATGCCTCGATCTCGGCCAAGCCGCTGATGGCCGAAGAGATGGCGCATGACTTCCGCCTGCCGATCATCCGTGTGATCGAAGGCTCCGGCGGCGGCGGCTCGGTGAAAACCATCGAAACCAAGGGCGCGGCCAATCTGCCGGGCGGGATCGGTGGCACCCGCTGGTACGCGTATACGACGGCGAACATGGCCCGCGTGCCGGTGGTGGGCCTCGGCCTTGGTTCGGTGGCGGGCCTCGGCGCGGCTCGACTGGCGGCCAGCCATTATTCCGTGATGACCAAAAGCTCGGCGATGTTCGTCGCCGGGCCTCCGGTCGTGAAACGTCTTGGCCAGGATCTGACCAAGCAGGAACTCGGCGGCGCCGATATCCAGACCCGCGCCGGTGGCGTCGATCATGCAGTCGATACCGAGGAGGAAGCGTTCGACTGCGCCCGGCGTTTCCTGTCTTATCTGCCGTCGTCGGTCTACGAGTTGCCGCCGACCGTCCCTTGCGACGACGATCCGGAGCGCGCGGAGGAGTCGCTGATGAAGGCGGTGCCGCGGAACCGCCGCCAGGTCTACAAGATGCGCCCGATCATCGAGGCGGTCGTCGACAAGGGATCGTTCTTCGAGATGGGCGCTAATTTCGGCCGCTCGATCATCGCGGGGTTGGCGCGGCTGGAAGGCCGCGCGGTGCTGCTGCTGGCCAGCGATTCCTTTCACTACGGCGGATCGTGGACTGCGGAAGCATGTCAAAAGGTGGTGCGTTGGGTCGACTTCGCCGAAACCTTCCATCTTCCGGTGGTCTATCTGATGGATTGTCCGGGCTTCATGATCGGGCTCGAGGCCGAGAAGGCGGCGACCATTCGTCATGGCGTACGCGCGATGGCCGCGGTCAACCAGACCACCGTTCCCTGGTGCACCATCATCGTGCGCAATTCCTTCGGCGTTGCGGGTGTCGTGCATCAGCCGGCGGACCGGTTTTCGTTGCGTTACGCGTGGCCATCGGCCTATTGGGGTTCGCTGCCGCTGGAAGGCGGTATCGAGGCGGCCTATCGCGCCGATATCGATGCCGCGGACGATCCGAAAGCCAAGCTGAAGGAGATCGAGGATCGCCTCAACAAGCTGCGCTCGCCGTTCCGCTCGGCGGAGAAATTCTGGGTCGAGGAGATCATCGACCCGCGCAAGACACGTTCGCTGTTGTGTGAATTCGCGCGGCTGGCCGAGCCGATCCGCACGCCGGGCCCATCGAACAACATGACGATCAGGCCGTGATCACCGGTTCCTCATGGTGAGGAGGCGCGATTGCGCCGTCTCGAACCATGAGAGCCCGATCCCACTCATCCTTCGAGACGCGCGCAAGTGCGCGCTCCTCCAGCGATGAGCGCGATAGCGCTCACGCAGGGATGAGGAGTACGTCCTCACGCCGTCACTGCCTTCGGCGGCCGCGAGATCGCCAGCGTCAGCGAAGCCGCGATGATGCACAGCGCCCCGGCGGCGAAGAACGCCGGCAGGTAACTCAACAGCACCGTTCGCGACAGGCCGGCGCCGAAGGCCGCGACACCGGCGCCCAGTTGATGGCCAGCGAAAATCCAGCCGAACACCAGATTGGCGCGTTCCGGCCCGAACCGCTGTGCGGTCAGCCGCACGGTCGGCGGCACCGTGGCGATCCAGTCGAGGCCATAGAACATCGCAAACAGCGAGAGGCCGTAAAACGAGAAATCGCTGAACGGCAGGAACAACAGCGACAGGCCGCGCAGCCCGTAATACCAGAATAGCAGCCAGCGATTGTCGTAACGATCCGAGAGCCATCCCGATCCGATGGTGCCGAAGAAATCGAAGATGCCCATCGCGGCGAGCAGGCTCGCGGCCTGAACCTGCGGAATGCCGAAATCGAGGCACATCGGGATCAGATGCACCTGGATCAGGCCGTTGGTGCTGGCGCCGCAGATGAAGAACGTGGCGAACAGGATCCAGAATACCCGGGTCCTGGCGGAATCGCGCAGCGCGCCGAGCGCGGCCGCCATGATCGGCGCAGTGTTGGGAGGCGGCAACGGCAGCGGCTGTGTGCCCTCGTCGCCGAATGGCCGCAGCCCGACATCGCTCGGACGATCGCGCATCACCAGCAGCACCGCGAAAGCGGCGGCACCGAGCATCACGCACATCAGCGCCAGCGCCACCCGCCAGCCCATCCGTTCGGTGAGGCTCGCCAGCAGCGGCAGGAAAACCAATTGCCCGGTCGCCGCGCTGGCGGTGAGGATTCCGATCACCAGGCCACGCCGTGCCGCGAACCAGCGCGCGGCCACGGTCGCGCCCAGCACAAGCGCCGTCATCCCGGTGCCGATGCCGACCACGACGCCCCACAACAGCATCAATTGCCAGAGCTGGGTCATCGCCAGCGAGATCACCAGCGCCGAGACCACGGTCAGCAGCGCTGCCAGCGTCACATTGCGCAGGCCGTAGCGGTTCAGCAGCGCCGCGGCGAACGGCGCCATCAATCCGAACAGGACGAAGCGGATCGACAGCGCCGAGGAAATCTGTGCGGTGGTCCAGCCGAATTCCTTTTGCAGCGGCACGATGAAGACGCCGGGCGCGCCGACCGCGCCGGCACTGATCAGCGCGGTGAGAAATGTCACGCCGACCATCACCCAGCCGTAGTGGATATTGCGGCGGGCGAGGGCGGCCGACAGCCAGTTCGAGATCATTGAGCCTCTGAAAATTTACTTGGAAGTTTGCGCGGCAGATTTGCAGGATGTGCGACGCATCCTAGCGTAGTGGCGGGGCGACCTAAATGCCGTACTTCCCTCGTTTTAGGACAACGCCATAACGCTCTTAACGCTAGTGTACAATGCGTTCCACCGCGATGGCGGTCGCTTCGCCGCCGCCGATGCAGAGCGCCGCAACGCCACGTTTCAGATTGTTGGCCTCAAGTGCGTGAAGCAGCGTGACGATCAGGCGGGCGCCGGTGGCGCCGATGGGATGGCCGAGAGCACAGGCGCCGCCGTTGATGTTGAGCTTCTCGCGGGGGATCCCGAGATCGCGTTGCGCCGCCATGGCCACCACCGCGAACGCCTCGTTGATCTCGAACAGGTCGACATCGCCAACACCCCAGCCGAGCTTGTCGAGCAGCTTGCGGATCGCCGGGATCGGCGCAGTGGTGAACCATTGTGGTTCCTGGCTGTGGGTGGCGTGACCCCTGATCTCGGCCAGGGCCGGCAGACCATCGCGGTCTGCAAGCGAACGTTTTGTCAATATCAGCGCCGCGGCGCCGTCGGCATTCGCCGAGGAGGCGGCCGGCGTGATGGTGCCATCGGCGCGGAACGCGGGCTTCAATCCGGGAATTTTGGCGGGATCGACCTTCAGCGGAATTTCGTCGTTGCCGATCGCGCGCGGACCGGCCTTTTCCTTGACGGTAATCGGAACGATTTCAGCCTTGAACACGCCGCCTTCGACCGCCTTGCGCGCGCGGGTCAGCGTTTCCATCGCATAGGCGTCCTGGTCGGCCCGGGTAAACTGATAAGCCTCCGCCGTGGCTTCGCCGAAGTCTCCCATCGAACGGCCTACTTCATAGGCGTCCTCGAGGCCGTCCATCATCATGTGGTCGATGATCCTGTCATGACCGGCGCGATAGCCGCCGCGCGCCTTGGCCAGCAGATAGGGGGCGTTGGTCATGCTCTCCATGCCGCCCGACACCACGATCCCGGCAGAGCCGCCATTGATGATGTCATGCGCCAGCATGGTGGCCTTCATTCCGGAGCCGCAGACCTTGTTGATGGTGGTGGCACCCGTCGCATCCGGCAGCCCGGCGCCCCGCGCCGCCTGCCGCGCCGGCGCCTGACCCTGTCCGGCCGGCAGCACGCAGCCCATGAATACTTCGTCGATTCGCTCCGGCGCGAGTTTAGCCCGCTCGAGCGCCGCGGCGATCACGTGGGAACCAAGCTTGTGGGCGCTGAAGGGCGAAAGATCGCCCATAAATTTACCCAGCGGCGTGCGGGCGGCTGAGACGATGACAACCGGATCGGAAGCTGTGGCCATGACCAGGGTTCCTCGATATGCTCGGCGGAATGCATTTGAATGATATACATCATATGATGCGCGGCGGGATTTGCAACGGCGCCGCGGGATAAATTGTCCGGGACGTGGCGTCAGCGTTTGCGGTCGATAAAGCCCTGCATCAGCCGCTGCGGCTCGCCGGTCAGAAACGAGCGGCCGAATACGCCGATGCTGAGGTCGACGGATTCTTTCAGCGGCAGTTCTTCCCATTGCCGGATCAGGTCTTTCTGCGCACGCAAGGCTTCCGGCGCGCATTCCAGCAGTGCGGCCACGGTCTTTTCGACCGCGGCGTCAAGACCGCCTTCCGGGGCGACTACATCGATCAATCCCCAGGCCAGTGCGGTGGGGGCGTCGATATTCTCGGCGGTCATCAGCAGCCAGCGGGCGCGGCCCCAGCCGATCAGCCGCGGCAGCAAAGCGGCATGGATGACGCTGGGAATACCGACCCTGACCTCGGGCATGCCGAATTTGGCATTGTGCGCGGCGATGCGAAAGTCGCAGGCGGCAGCGAACTCGAGCCCGCCGCCGAGGCACCAGCCGGGCATCCGGGCGACCACCGGCCCCGGAAAGGTACGCACGGCGTCGCAGAGATCGCGAAGGCCCGAGATGAATCGCTCGGCGGAGGCCTGATCGAGCCTGGCCATTTCCTTGATGTCGGCGCCGCCTATCATGCTCTTTTCGCTCTCGCCGGCGATCACGAGCACGCGGATATCGCGGTCCGCCGCGAGCGTCTCCAGCCCCTCGCGCACGGCGTTGATCACGGCCGATCCGAGGATATTGAGCGAGCCGGCATTGCAGATCGTCAGGTGGACGACGCCGCGCGGGTCGCGGTCGACGCCGCAAAAGGGATTGAGCATCTGCATAAAGAGCCTCCTCAATCTGTTTTTTGCTTTACGAAAGGTTGCACCACTTCCCGGATAAAACCTCGGCCTTGTCAAGGCCCGTGGAAAATGCGATTCCCCGATAGGGACACGCAAACGAAATAAAAAGCAGCTTTCCGCGACGGCGGATGTTATTATATGACTTCAAACATCTTATGGGACTGCCGATGCGATACTCCAGGGAACACAAGCTCGAGACCCACGCGCGGATCGTGAAGAAGGCCTCGGTCCGGCTTCGCGAGAAGGGTGCGCACGGCATCGGCGTCGCCGACCTGATGAAGGACGCCGGATTGACCCATGGCGGATTCTACGCCCATTTCGATTCCAGGGAAGCGCTTGTCATCGAGGCGTTTGCGCATGCCATGGACCGGTCGACGGAGCGCTGGCGCAAACTGACGGAACAGGCCCCGCCGGAGAAACGCCTTGCCACCATCGTAAATTCCTATCTGACGGCGACTCATCGCGACGATCCCGGCCACGGCTGTGCGGTACCGACGCTGGGCGCCGAAATCGCCCGCGAAAGCCCGAAAACCCGAAGGGCGTTTGCGGCCAAGCTGGAGCAGATGATCGATATGCTCGCCGCCCAGATTCCGGACGTCCCGCGCAAGGCCGCGCGCAAGCAGGCGACGGCAACCATTGCGACCATGATGGGGACGCTGGTGCTGGCGCGCATCGCCGGCAGCGGCGAGTTTTCCGACGAGATTCTCGGTGCCGGGCGCGAGGCCGTGCTGGCGCGGGCGGCGGCGCCGGCGCCAAAGCCGAAGAAATCCGGCTCCAGAAAGGCTGCCACGTCGGCGCCACAATAAGTTGAACTCGCCGCGTGCGGATTCGACGTTGGTCGTAGAGTTCCGGAATTGCTGCAAAGTCCATATTTTCGCAAATCCGCTGCGCGCTGAAACACCTTTCCAAACGCTGCAAAGCCTGCAAGATGCTGTTAAAATCGGCACTTGCTCAGCCCTTGGAGGAACGCATGCGTACAATCGGACATTTTATCGGCGGCCGTGAGGTCAAGGGCACTTCGGGCAGGTTCGCGGACGTGTTTGAACCGATGACCGGCGAGGTCCAGGCGAAGGTTGCACTCGCCTCCAAGGCTGAACTGCGCGCTGCGGTCGAAAACGCCAAGGCGGCGCAGCCGGAGTGGGGCGCGACCAATCCGCAGCGCCGCGCCCGCGTGATGATGAAGTTCCTTGAACTGGCGCAGCGCGATTACGACAAACTCGCCGATCTCCTGGCGCGCGAGCATGGCAAGACCGTTCCCGACGCGCGGGGCGACATTCAG
>Ga0210400_10004512_pt1 | contig 12050 bp, 10 predicted proteins | sample IncBWH26MmetaG_FD_155456 | JGI IMG/M metagenome (GOLD analysis project Ga0210400, IMG submission 155456) | Forest soil microbial communities from Barre Woods Harvard Forest LTER site, Petersham, Massachusetts, United States - Inc-BW-H-26-M | ecosystem: Environmental > Terrestrial > Soil >...
GTCTCGAGCGACTTGGCTTCCTCAACCGTGATGACGCCCTCGTTGCCGACCTTCTTCATGGCGTCGGAGAGGAACTTGCCGATTTCGGCGTCGCCATTGGCGGAGATGGTGGCGACCTGGGCGATTTCCTCGTTCGAGGTGACCTTCTTGGAGTTCTTGACGAGGTCGGCGACCACGGCTTCCACCGCCAGGTCGATACCGCGCTTCAGATCCATCGGGTTCATGCCGGCGGCAACCGACTTGGCACCTTCCCGGACGATCGCCGCGGCCAAAACGGTCGCGGTGGTGGTGCCGTCGCCGGCGGCGTCGGCCGCCTTGGAGGCGACTTCGCGCACCATCTGGGCGCCCATGTTATCGAACTTGTCGTCGAGCTCGATTTCCTTGGCGACGGTGACGCCGTCCTTGGTGATGCGGGGGGCGCCGAACGACTTGTCGAGCACGACGTTGCGGCCCTTCGGACCGAGCGTGACCTTCACCGCGTTGTTGAGAATTTCGACACCGCGCAGCATGCGATCGCGGGCATCGACGCCGAATTTGACTTCTTTGGCTGACATAATGATCTCCGTTTTCAACTGGTCAGATCCCAAGACCGCGCGACTGGGCCGTTTCTTGAGGGATGACATTTGGATGGGGGTCCCCGTCCTTCGAGAAGGCCGACTGCGCCGGCTTCTCAGGACAAGGCGAATCCCTGTCGAGCGCTTAGGCGGCCTTTTTCTTGGTGGCGGGAAGATCGGTGAGAACGCCCATGATGTCGCTCTCTTTCATGATCAGCAGTTCCTGACCGTCGAGCTTGACCTCGGTGCCCGACCATTTGCCGAACAGCACGCGGTCGCCGACCTTGAGGTCGATCGGGATCAGTTTGCCGGTTTCGTCACGGCCGCCCGGACCGACGGCGGTGATTTCGCCCTGGGAGGGCTTTTCCTTGGCACTGTCCGGAATGATGATGCCGCCAGATGTCTTTTCCTCGGCGTCGACGCGCTTGACCACAACGCGATCGTGAAGCGGACGGAATTTCATGCGATCCTCCTTGGTTCTGCAGTTATTTTCTGGGTTGGCAGTCGCAGTGAGCGAGTGCTAGCCGCATTTCACATAAGCCTGTGACACTGAGGCACAAGGGCTTCGGCCCACGATGTTCTGCCTGCAACTTGAGTTTCTCAAGGAGGAGCGCTTGCGGCGATTGCTAGCAGGCGAAGTAGCATGCTGCTAGTGCATTGATTACTATGACCAATTGAACGTTTTCGTTTTTGACGAGTTGAGAATTATGCAACTGTCTTAGTTAGACTGGAGGTTGGCATGGTCGAGAAAGATGCGGTTTCCAAGGATTTCAGGAAACAGGTCTTGGGCTACGGACTAACAACGGCGGAAATCGTGTATCGCCGTCCGGATCGTCATTGGTTGCTGCAAACTTACGTCTGGCAGGACTACGATATGTTTCCGAATTTCCCGGCGCTAAAGGATTTCCTCGCGTTCTGGGAAGCAAAGCTCGAAGGCCCGCTGTTTGCGGTCACTGTTGCGCACTCCAAACTGATCAAGCCTGCCGAACTACGCGCCGCAGACGGCGTCTTCCGGCTGCACTGATTCAACTGGAGCAATTGCGGCGGGAGCGCAAGAATCTCAAGATCCGATTCGCGCAACTGAGTAGAGCAAAAAGCAGGAAAACCCGGTGACCGCCGCCGAGCGTCTGATTGACAAAGCGCTTGCTCCCAAAAAGTGGGCAACTTAAGTCGGGCGATTGGGCTCGCGATCGTGCTTTCAGCTGATGTAAGCGCCGTGTTTTTGTGGTTACGGGCCATTTTCAAGCCAGTTGGCTAAGAAGTGAAGCCGCCAGGATTTGAGAGCGGTCGGCGATCCATACCGCGCGTCGTAGATGCGACGGGCGGCTCATTCTGCGGCGGCGACCGTTGGTTTTTTCGCGTCTGAGCCAGCGATACGAACTGTAGCGCCCGCTTCTATCGATTCTTGCGGATTGTCGATCAGCTTGTCGGTCAAGGACAGGCCGGAGTGAATCTCGACGTGGTCGCCGAGATCGCGGCCCAGCTTCACAGATTTTAGAACGACCTTGTTGTTGGCGTCGACTGCGGCCACGCGCATTCCATGTGTGCCGAAAATGAGCGCCGTGGACGGAATGCGCAACGTGCTGGAGTCGGAGGGAATGTGGAATTGTACTTCCGTGAAGGCACCGGGCCACAGCTTTCCGTCCGGATTATCGGCCTGCAGCTCGATCAGAGCGGTGCGGGAATTTTCCTCCAGCGCATTTGAGGTCGACGACAGCTCCGCCTCGAAAGTCTCCTGCTGGCCGGGCAGATGCAGCGTCGCCTTGATGCCGGGCTTGAGGTCGCCAAGGAACGCTTGCGGGACGTTCACAAAAATGCGCATGCGATGAATGTCGGCGACCTGATAGAGGGCCCTCCCCGACGTACCGCCGGCGTTGAGGAGATCGCCGATATTGACGTTGCGTGCCGTGACGACGCCGTCGAATGGCGCCTTGATCTGCTCGAAACCGGTAAGCTCCTGGAGCCGGTTGACCTCGGCCTGCTGGGCCGTCACATTGGCTTTGGCGACCGCCAACGCCGCGTTCCGCGAGGCCGCGTTCAAGCGATCGGTGTCGCCCTGTTCCAGGGTCGACCACCCCTGGGCGACGAGCCGGACGGTCCGCGCGTTAGTCGCCTGGCCGAGATCGGCGTTGGCCTGCGCCTGTTCGACGGCGGCATGCAATTGGACGAGCTGCGCCTTCGCCTGTTCAAGTTGCTGGTCGAGATCAGGCGCCGAAATCGTGACAAGCACGTCGCCCTTCTTCACATGCGCGCCGATATCGCTATGCCAGGCAGTCACGTAGCCGCTGGCGCGGGGGAACAGCGAGTTGATATTGAAGGCGCTGACGTTTCCCGGCAGAAGCAACGACTGTTCCGGCGGAGCAGGTTCAGCTTGAACGAGACGCACGGTCGAAACCGCTTGCTCTTCGGTCCAGGCTTTGACCTCCTGCTTGCTTTTGGCGCGATCGAGGATGCCGAACGCAGCCAGAGCGATCGCGCAAACCGCAACGAAGCCCAGCAAAAACAGGATCCGGCGTGGCCTGGCGGGGCGGCGGGCGGACGTTTCGGAAGACATGAGAGCTCCAGTCTAGGCGTGGGAAGGCGCTTGGGAAGGCGGATCGGCCGCCTCGGCGAGGCGTGGTTGGCGTCCATGGGCGATGCTGAACAACACCGGTACGAACACCAACGTCGCGAAAGTAGCAAAAAGCAGGCCACCGATGACGGCGCGACCGAGAGGCGAGTTCTGTCCGGGTTCGATCGCCATCGGCGCCATGCCGATGATCATGGCCAGCGCCGTCATGATCACGGGCCTGAATCGCGTGCCGCCCGCTTCCAGCGCTGCGGTCAGGGCGTCTTTGCCATCGGAGAGCCGCTCGCGTGCGAAACTGACGACCAGAATGCTGTTGGCCGTGGCGACGCCCATGCACATGATCGCGCCGGTGAGCGCGGGCACGGACAAGGTCGTAAAGGTAAGGAACAGCATCCAGACGATGCCGGCCAGAGCCGCCGGAAGCGCCATGATGATCACGAAAGGATCGATCCAGGACTGGAAATTGACCACGATCAGCAGGTAGATCAGGGTGATCGACATCGCCAAACCAATAAACAACTGCCTGTAAGCATCCGTCATGGTGCTTGCCTGTCCCCGAATCGCGACGGTCGAACCTCTGGGCAGGTCTGCGCGGGAATCATTAACGATTTTCTGCACCTCGGCGGCGACGCTGCCAAGATCCTGGCCCTGTGTCGTCGCATAGATGTTGACGACAGGCCTGATATCGTAGCGGGAAACGAGCGCGTTGAGCGGCTCGGGCGAGAAGGTGGCGAGCCCCCCCAGCAATTGGGTAGACTGAGCGGCAGTCAATGGCAGGTTTTTGAGTTCTCCGAGCGTATCGATGCCATACTGCGGCGTTTGGACGGAAACCGGATAGGACACTCCATTTGCCGGATTCAGCCAGTAGGTCGGCGCCGTCTGCGTGCTGCCCGACAGCGTCGCCTGAATGCTGGTAGCGGCATCGCCTTCCGTCAACCCGACGACCCCGGCGAGTTCGCGATTGAAATCGACTTTCAGCGCGGGGTTCTGGAATTGCTCCTGGATGCGGGGATCGGCGACGCCCGGAACGGAGCGGATCTTCCCAAGCAGCTTGTTCGCGAAAGCGCGGCTTGCGTTGAGGTCGGCGCCGGCAATCTGAACATCGAGCGGCGCGGGCGAGCCAAAATTGAGAATCTGGGTGACGATGTCAGCAGGAAGGAACGCGAAAGTCGTGCCGGGAAAAGCCGCCGGCAGCTTCTCGCGCAGCGTCTTCACGTAGGCGTCTGTGGCGACCTCTCCTTCATTCAAGGTGACAGATATGTCCGCATCGAAGACGCCGATCGTGCCGGAACTTCCATATGAAATATTGATGCCGCTGTTCGGCAAACCAATATTGTCGACGATGCTCGCGACCCGATCAGGCGGTATCAGCGCGCGGATTTTCTGTTCGACCTGATCGGTCAAGCGCGTCGTTTCCTCTATTCTCGTGCCGGTTGGTGCACGCATGTGAATTCTGATCGCGCCGGCATCGATCGCAGGGAAGAAATCCTGTCCCAGGAACGGAGCGAGGCCAAGAGACACCAAGGTTACGCAGAGGAAACCGCCCGCGAACCACAAACGATGATGCAGCGCCAGCTCCAGCAGGCCCAGATAGCCTTGCCGCAATCGTTCGAAATAATGTTCGAAGCCATGCTGGAATCGGGCGAAAAAGCCTTTCGGCGGTGGTTGGCCATCATCCGAACGAGTCGAATGGTGATGCTGGTTGCGCAGGAGAAAATGCGCCATGGTCGGCACCAGCGTGTAGGTCAAAATGTAAGAGGCGATCATCGCGAAGACGACCGCCATCGCCAATGGCCGGAACAGATAACCGGCGACCCCGCCAAGTGAAAGCAGCGGTACGAAAGCGATGCAGATGCAAAACAGCGCGATCGTCGCCGGGGCCATGATTTCCTGCGCGCCGTGGGTGATGGCCGTCAAAATGTCTTCGCCCTGCTCCTCCATGTGACGATTGATGTTTTCGATGGTGACCGTCGCATCGTCGACCAGAATACCGACCGCGAGCGCCAGACCGCCGAGCGTCATCACATTGATCGTCTGGCCAAGCGCCGAAAGCGCGATCAGCGAGCTAAGCACCGCCAGCGGTATCGAAACGGTGATGATGAAGGTCGAGCGCCAACTGCCGAGAAAGATCAGGATCATGAAGCCCGTCAGCGCGGCCGCAATAAGTCCTTCGCGAACGACTGCAGCAACGGAGGATCTGACGAAGCCCGACTGATCGGCGACATATTTGAGATCGACCCCGTCCGGAAGCGTAGCCTGAATGGCCGGCAAGCGCGCTTTTACGCCGGCGATGATGTCGAGGGTCGAGGCGGAGCCGATCTTCAGCACCGACATCAGCACGCCCTTGCGGCCATCCGACTGCACGACATTGGTCTGCGGTGGCGAACCGTTGTGGACATGGGCGACATCGCGCATGAAGACCACCACGCCGTTGACCACTTTAATCGGCAGATTATCGAAATCTTCAATGGCTTTTGGAGAATCGTTGAGGTCGATCGTGTATTCGTAGGAACCGATCTTCTCGGTGCCGACCGGCGTGATCAGGTTCTGCCGGGCGAGGGCGGCGCCGACGTCGGAGGCCGAGAGACCGTGGGCGCGCAGCGCGTTTTGGTCGAGGTCGATCTGCACCTGCCGGGCGGCGCCGCCGTAGGCGTTCGGCAACTGGACGCCTGCAATCGTCGCCAGCGCAGGCCGAATGAAATTCACGGCAAGATCGTTGAGCGCCGTCTGGGACAGGGTGTCGCTCGACAACGCCAGTTGGATGATCGGAACGCTTGAAGCGTCGTAAACCAGCAGGAACGGCGGGGTGATGCCGAGAGGAAGTTGCTTCAAGACGGTTTGAGATATCGATGTGACCTGCGCCTGGGCGGCGCTGATATTCACTGTCGGCTGGAAGAAGACTTTAACGACGCCGTAGCCAGGAAGCGACTGCGACTCGATATGCTCGATGTCATTGACGGTCGTCGATAGCGACCGTTCGTAGATCGCGACGACGCGGTTTGCCATATCGTCCGGCGGCAAGCCGGTATAGCTCCATATTACGGAAATGACCGGGATGTTAATATTCGGAAAAATATCGGTCGGCGTGCCAAGCATCGTGCGCACGCCAAAAATCGCGATCAAGATCGCCATGACGACGAAGGTGTAAGGACGCGCAAGAGCTAACCGAACGATAGCACTCATAAGTCAGAGCCCTGAATTTGAAGATCGCACCGTTCGACGCTAACGACGACACGTCGAAGCGCCCCGCCTGGCGTGGCCGCCGCAGCGGGTGGAGCAGCACGAACCGGCCCTGAATCTTCAGGCCCAACCCGCTTCCACTATACCGGCTCCCAAACAAAGTATACCCGGCTAAACGCAGGTGCGTGGTCGTTGAATTGCATTGACGGGACCCCTGCCGCTCGTGGTCGAGACTGTGTTTCAGCCACGAACGGCCCAACGATGATGGCGCACATCGCAGTCGGATTTTATTGGCCGATGCTTTGCAAAGCCATCGGAAGACGTGAACCCCTGGCCGGTCTGCGAATCACTGCCTGGCGATTCTGACTTTTTGTTCAACTCAAAGATGCAACGACCTGGAGATTTATTTCTGTGGATGCCATAGGGAAGTCCGACCTATCTGGCGGCCGGACTCAAGCTCGAAGGTGGCGAGTGTTTCACCGACTTGACATGGACCCGACAAAACCAATGGCCGGCCGGGGACCGGAAAACACTGCAGTGGCTACCATGCAGTGCATTTATTCTAGCGTCTCCAAGGCGAGTCACCAGAAAACGGGAGTTTTATGGAATTCGGCTTGCGACTTTCGCGAGCTTTCGCCGAAAAAGTTCGAAAATGGCGCAACTGGAGACTTTCAACAACTAGAAAAGCCCGCCATGGCGCAGATGGCGTTCGCCGAACACCACAGTTTGGCCGATCGCTTCAATCGTCGTCACGGCTTTCTCTTCGATCGAACCGACCGGCGTCTGGCAGGACCTGACGGCCTCTCCGCCCGCATGGACCGTCCAAGCGCCGCATTGCGCGATGCCGCACCCGAACAATCGCGAACCCTTCAATTTGCCGGGGGTATTTGTCTAAAGTGAATCACCCGTTCGATCCGAGCTTTACGGATTTGAGCACACATGACGAGGAAGCGTTAAGCTTATTTTTCCATGCCCCAGCGCTGGATAGTGCGATATTCGATGGCACGGAAGATCACGGATTCGACGAAAAGGCCGATCAAAATGACTGATAGGAGGCCAGCAAACACTCTCGCCGTGTCTAACTCCGAGCGCGCTTCATAGATGTACCACCCGAGGCCACCTGAGCGGGACGAGACGCCGAACACCAGTTCTGCTGCGATAAGCGTTCGCCAGGCAAAGGCCCAGCCGATCTTCAGCCCGGCCAGGATAGCTGGAAACGCTGCCGGGATCAGCAGGAGCGCCACATAGCGGATCCCGCTGAGTCCGCAGTTCTTGCCCGACAGCCTCAACGTCTCGGGCACCGAACGGAAGCCGCTCAGCGTGTTCAGCGCCACCGCCCACAACACCGAGTGAATGATGACGAATACTAGGGATGGCATGCCGAGCCCAAACCAGATCAAGGCTAGTGGCAGAACTGCGATGGCCGGCAGCGGGTTGAACATCGCGGTCAGCGTTGACAACAGATCCGCGCCGATGCGTGAGGAAACCGCAAGGGTGGTCAGGATGGCAGCCAATATGATTCCGCCGGCGTAGCCGATGAGTAACGGCTGCATGGAGGTTAATGTGCGATCGATCAGCTTTCCATCGAGCAGGTCTTGCAGCAATATTGAAAAGGTTTCGCTGAATCGCGGGAACAGTAGCGGGTTGTCGAGGAAGAGTGCGTATCCCTCCCAAAGCAGGAGGAAGCCGGCCAGGACGGCGAACCGACGAGCCGCGTCGTTGTTCACCAAACGCTCCCAGAACGGAAGCTTACGCTGAATGTCGCCGATGTCGCTTGCATCCACAAGATCGCATTCGAAATCTGCGCGTGGCAGAGGTACAAAAACGCCTGCGGCTCGATCTGTAGAATGATGGACTGTCATGGTATCATCCGTGCCGGGTCATCGCTGCCGTGCGAATTTCTTCGCCGCCGAACAGCAAGCTATGAATACGCTTCGACAGAGCGCCGAACTCCGCGCTATCGACGTCTTTGTAACCAAGAGCGCCCGCCTCCAGCTCCGCGCGCACCCGTCCCGGATGCGGCGAAAGGATGAGAATGCGGGAGCCAACCACGATCGCCTCCTCGATCGAGTGGGTAACGAACAGCACCGTGAAGTGCAATTGATCCCAAAGTGCGAGAAGCTCTTCCTGCATCCTGCGCCGCGTGAGGGCGTCCAGCGCAGCGAAGGGCTCATCCATCAAGAGAACGTCGGGCTCCATGGCCATGGCTCGGGCAATAGCCACCCGCATCTTCATTCCGCCGGAAAGAGTGTGTGGGTAGGCGTCCCTGAACTTGGTCAGACTGACCTTGTCGATCGCCGCGAGCGCACGGTCGCGGGCGTCCTCGCCCTTGAACTTCCCGGAGACGCGCATGGGGAACATCACGTTTTGCAGCACGGTCTTCCAGGGCATGAGCTGTTCAAACTCCTGGAACACCATCATGCGATCCGATCCCGGCCCGTGAACCTCGCGACCGTTTACGACGATGGAACCGGCGACCGGACGGATGAAGCCGCCGATGGCCTTGAGCAAGGTCGACTTGCCGCAGCCTGACGGCCCGAGGATGACATATCTGTCCCCCCGCTTTACCGTGCAACTGACCTTGTACGTCGCCGTGACGAGATGTTCCGGCGTCTTGTATTGCAGTGTCACGTCGCGGACGCGAACAAGCTCATGCGGACGGTCTTCCGACATCGTGACAAACTCCGGCTGCGTGTGAGATGTGACGCCGCGGGCGCTGAGCTACCCATCAATCGCCAGGCTGATCGTGAATATAAGAGAAGAAGAGGTCCTTCCAGCTACCCGGCGTCACTTTCAGCGTCCCGCTGCGCGCCATGAAGGTTGCATAGGTCATCATTTTTTGCGGCGTCAGCGTGAACTGAATACCGGGATCGTTTAGCAGGGACAGAACCTCGGCCTTCGACAGATTAGAGCCACCGCCGGCCGCCATAAACATTTCCGCCGCCTTGTCCTTGTTGTTCCTGATGAAGCTCTCGGCATCGCCGAGCGCCTTCACCAGGGCCTCGACCGCTTTTGGATTGCTTTGCTCCAGCTTGACCGTCGTGAAAAGCAGATTGAATGTGGACGGACCTCCCATCACATCCTCGGAAGTCAGGATGGTGTGGATACCCGGCTTCCCGGCTTCGATGTTCTGGTACGGCGGCCCGGTGAAATGCGCTGTAATTTCGGTCTTGCCGGCAAGCAGCATGTTCATGCCATCAGGATGCGGCAATGATACGGTAAGCGGATCGAGCTTGCCGTATTCCTTTTCGCCAAACGCTTTCGCCGCCGCCATCTGCAACAGAACAGCCTGACCCGACGTCTTCACAGCTGAAAGCGCGATGCGATCCTTGTCCGTGAAGTCGCGGATCGACTTGACATTGGGATCGCGCGTATTCAGCCAACTCGACTGGCTAAGCAGCGGCGCAATGCCGCGGACCTCGTTTTTGGTGCCCTTGGTACGCGCCCAAAAGATCAGGAAGCCGGGCGGCCCGTTGGTGACGACGTCGATGTTGCCCGAGATTAGCGCTTCGTTCACCGCCGTATTGTTTCCAAGGGTCACAAAGACCGGTTTCGTCGCAATCCCGAGTTCGGCAGCGCGCTTCTCATAGAATTTCTCGTTCTCCATGACGATGAGCGGCAAATAGGCCACGCCATACTGCTTCGCGATGCGCAGCTCGACAATATCGGCCCGCGCAGGCAATGACGCGAGGAAGCCCGGAGCACAGACGGCCAGAGCAAGGCCAAATCGAAGCTTCTCGAACATGCGATTTCCTCTGTTGTTTGAGTGGGGCCGACTGAATTTCCCCCTGAGCGCTAATCTGCATTTGGTCGCCAGCGGAGTTTTGCGACTCGAACGAGCATCCCGTTGCTACATGGAAAGCGGCCTCTTGTATTTTCCTGCGATCGTGTTCGGATCGATAACGCCGCCGGCCAGCATGGTGCTCCAGTAGGCGATGTCAGCGAAGTGGACAATGGTGTTTTCCAGACTCCGCACCAGGAGTTCGCCCTCCCCCGAATGAGCCGCGGCAATGTGGGCAACCTCCTCTGGCAAACCGGCGCTCAGGCAGATGTGGGCGCCATAAACCGAGTGGCGGAGAGAAGGCAGCCCGGTAGCGCGCGGCGTCTCGCGCCAACGCTTCTGGTTTTCCGGGTCGAATTCCCACGGCTTTCCGATGTCGTGACAAAGTCCGCCGGCAACGACGATGTCGCGCCGTACCGGGATGTCAGGGTTGGAGGCGATGATTTCGTCAGCCATGACGATGGCCAGGCGAGTGACGCCGCGAATGTGATCGGTCTGATCGCCACGCGTCAGCACCATGGAATTCGGATTGCCGGCAGGTTGGATTTCGCGAATCGATCGGAAGCTGCTGCGCGCCAGTGCGATGGCCCAGGCCTCGATCACCGTTTCGCGCAATTCCGGGTCTTTGATCTGAATGTATTCCGGCAACTCCTCGCGGACCTGCGCGCGAAGACTGTCGGTAATGGGCCTTCCATCGTTCTTCAATTCACTTCTCCTTGAGCAGCGATAGCGTCGATTTCGACGAGATAGCCATAGTGCAACTCCGCGACCGGAATAACCGAACGCGCAGGTCGCGCAGCGCCAAGCGCCTGCGCATAGACCGAATTGAACGCAGTCCAGTTTTCGACGCCGACGACATAAGCTGATAGTTTTAAAATCCGTTCGACGGAAGAGCCGGAGGCGGTGAGGACGGTTGCAAGATTGTCGATGGCGCGGCGGACCTGCGTTTCGAAGGGCGCGTCCGGGTCGTGGACTTGTCCGGGAACAACGGGAAGCTGACCGGAGACATAGACCAGCCCGCCATGCACGACCGCCAGCGCATAATGCCCGCCCGGTACCAAAGCGCCCGCCGCGGAAATGGCGCGGATCGGAGAGTTTGCGTCAGACATTACCAACCTCCGAACCGCGGCCAGCAGCCATGCACCGAGCCTTCCCGTACGAGGACATAAGCTTCGTGCTGGGCGGCGGTGGCGCAAGCATGATTGGGAAGGATCCGCACTTTGGCACCGACAGGCAACTCGAGCGTCGCCGCTACACTGCCCGGGCGCCTGGCTACAATTCCATGTTCCTGGTTGGCCTGAATGACGATCTGATCCGGATAGGGGCGCCCCTCGAGGTCACACACCACGCCATAGCCTTGATCGACCGCCTGCCCGGCCGTTCCTCTGTCTCGCGACATGGCCATCCAACCGGCATCGATAATTGTCCAACCGCGGTCGCGCTGGTGCCCGATCACCGTCGACAAAACCGAGAGTGCGATCTCGTCGATGGCGCAGTCGCCGACGCCGGCCTGGACCAGATCGAAAAACATGAATACGCCGGCGCGCACTTCGGTTACGCCCGAGTAATCGGGGCCATACAGCGCCGTCGGCGTCGAGCCGACGCTGACGACGGCGCATGGCAGCCCGTTTGCACGCAAAATCCCCGCAGCCGCCACAGCCGCTGCGCGCTCGCGCTCGGCATGAGCCTGGCATTCCACGATGCCGCGCGCGTTATAACTGTCGCCGGCGTGGGTGAGCACGCCCCTCAATTCGGCGCCTTCGTTCAGCATTTTGCCGATGGCAACGAGATTGCGTCGGTCATCCGGCAGCAACCCGGAACGATGTCCGTCGCAGTCGACCTCGATCAGCGCCGGGATGCGGATATCCGCCGCGCGCGAGGCATCGCACACGGCGCGCGCCTGCTCCGGCGAATCCAGGACCACTGCGATATCAACGCCGGCGCGACGCAGCCTCACGATGCGGCC
>Ga0210400_10004513_pt1 | contig 12050 bp, 11 predicted proteins | sample IncBWH26MmetaG_FD_155456 | JGI IMG/M metagenome (GOLD analysis project Ga0210400, IMG submission 155456) | Forest soil microbial communities from Barre Woods Harvard Forest LTER site, Petersham, Massachusetts, United States - Inc-BW-H-26-M | ecosystem: Environmental > Terrestrial > Soil >...
AGCCGATGGAATTCAAGCGTATTCACGTGAAGGGCATCGAGAAAATCGATCTCGCTCGCGAAATTCAGGATGATTCCAAGGCGGCCTTCGCGAAGATCATCGCCAGTTAGCGGCGGACGATCAAGAACAACAAACGCTGGTGCAAGCCAAGGAAATTGCAACGGGGAAATGAGATGGACGGCCGGGCGGTGGTTGGCGCCGCCGTCCCTGTCTGGGAGAGATGGTTATGTCGACAGCGTTGCGTATCGCGCACGGAGCCTTTGGCCGGGTCGCGCTTCTCGATATGGACTGGTCGCTGGTGCGCCACGCGCACCCGCATTGCCATGTGCTGTTGAAGGTCGAGGGCGCCGACACCCAGTTTGTCGTCGGCGACACGGTCTATCCGCTCACCAACCAGACCGCCGTGCTGGTCAACGGCTGGCAGCCGCATTCCTATGTCCATGACCCCGAACGGCCACGCACCGTCATTCTCGCACTTTATATCGAACCGGAATGGCTGATGGCGTTTCGGCCGGGCTGGGCGGCCAGCGGCGCGCCCGGATTCTTCAGCCATCCTTCCGGCGACGTGTCGCCGCGTATCCGCGGCCTCACAATGAATCTGACGGCCGATATGATGGCGCGTCCGGAGGCGCGGGGCGCTCATGAAGCGGCGCTGTCCGACCTGATGATCGCAGTGATCGAGCGCTTCACGCCGTGGCGAAGTTTTCCGGCGTCGATCCGGGAAATGAACGTTAGCTCGGGCGACTGGCGCATCCGCAAGATTGCGGCCTCGATGCGGGCCGAAACGCGACGGGGCGTAGCGCTGGATACCTTGGCGAAGGAAGCGGGCTTGTCGCGGTCGCACTTCTTCCGGCTGTTCGAATCCTCGATCGGCGTGCCCCCAAAAGTCTATCTGAACGTCGTGCGCATGGAGCAGGCGGTCGACGCGGTGCTGAACCAGTCGGCGAGCGTCTGCGACATCAGCAAGCAACTCGGCTTTGCCGAGCCGGCTCATTTCACGCGCTTCTTCCGCAATCATTCCGGTGTCAGCCCCCGCGAGTTCCGGAATATCTCGCGTCTGGCAAGCTGATACTGCGCTGCACACCGCGGAAAATGAGACGGGATGGTAAGTTTTGAGATTGGTTGATATGGCCGCCATGGGCGACGCCCCTAGATAAATTGTCCTGACGCATCCAAAATGCGCAGGAGGATTTTTCGGGATGGCGGAGGCCGCCAGCCAAGTTTTTGCCGGCAAAGAGGCATTGGCCAGCGAGGATTCAGGCTCGCCGTGGGTCGGCCAGTCGATTCCGCGCGTCGAGGATTCCGCGCTGTTGACCGGACGCGGCCGCTTCATGGACGATATTGGCGTTCATCCCGGCACGCTCCACGCCGCGATCCTCCGCTCGCCGCACGCGCAGGCGGATATCGTCTCCATTGATACCTCCGCTGCGAAGCGTGCCCAAGGCGTTGTCGCGGTGCTCGACGGCGCCGATATCAAGGCACTGACCACCAGTCTCGTGGTCGGCGTCAAGGCGCCGGTCGAGTGCTGGCCGATCGCGGTTGGGCGGGTGCGCTATGTTGGCGAACCCGTCGCCGTTGTCGTGGCAACCGATCGCTATCTGGCCGAAGACGCGGTCGATCTGATCGAGGTGCGGTATCAGCCGCGGCGCGCGGTGATCGATCCGCTCGCGGCGCTCAGCGCGGATGCGCCGGTTCTGCACGACGGCTTCAAGGGCAATGTCGCCAGCGACCGTACCTTTCGCTATGGCGATCCCGAGCAGGCCTTTGCGTCGGCGGCGCATCGGATCAGTCTCGGTATCAGCTATCCGCGCAATTCCTGTACGCCAATCGAGACCTATGGCCTGATCGCCGCCTACGACCCGGGCGAAGATGCTTACGATGTGCTCGCTAATTTCCAGGGGCCTTTCAGCATTCACGCGGTCTTGTCCCGCGCGCTGAAAGTCCCGGGCAATCGGCTGCGGCTGCGTACGCCGCCGGATTCCGGCGGCAGTTTTGGCGTCAAGCAGGGCATCTTCCCCTACATCGTGTTGATCGCCGCGGCCGCGCGCGCCGCCGGGCGTCCGGTCAAATGGATCGAGGACAGGCTCGAACATCTGACTGCCTCGGTTTCCGCCACCAACCGGGCCACGACACTGAGCGCCGCGGTGAGCGATGACGGCCGTATCCTCGCGCTCGACTGGGATCAGGTCGAGGATTGCGGCGCACATCTGCGCGCGCCCGAGCCGGCGACGCTGTATCGCATGCACGGTAATCTAAGCGGCGCCTACGACATCCGGCATCTCAGGGTTCGCAACCGTGTTGTCGTCACCAACAAGACGCCGACCGGGCTGAACCGTGGCTTCGGCGGTCCGCAGGTCTATTTCGCGCTTGAGCGGTTGGTGCAGCGCATCGCGGTCGAACTTGGCCTCGATCCACTCGATGTGATCACGCGCAATCTCGTTCCCGCCGATGCGTTTCCGTATCGCACCGCGAGCGGCGCGCTGCTTGATTCCGGAAATTACCAGGAGGCGATCAGGCGCGGCGTCGACGAGGGCAAGCTCGCGGAACTCAAATCGCGTCGTGACGCCGCGCGCGCCGAGGGGCGTCTGTACGGCATCGGCTTTACGGCGGTGGTCGAGCCCAGCGTATCCAATATGGGTTACATCACGACGGTGCTCACCCCGGCCGAGCGCCGCAAGGCAGGCCCGAAGAATGGCGCACAGGCCACGGCCACGGTCGCGATCGATCCGGTCGGCAGCGTGACCGTGCATGTCGCTTCGGTGCCGCAGGGGCAGGGCCATCGCACGGTGCTGTCCCAGGTGGTTGCTGATGTCTTCGGTCTGGCGCCCGGCGATGTCAGGGTCAACACCGAAATCGACACCGCCAAGGACGCCTGGTCGATCGCGTCGGGCAATTACGCCAGCCGTTTCGCACCGGCTGTCGCAGGCACCGCCAAGCTCGCTGCCGAGCGTATCGCGGGACGGCTGGCGCGTATCGCCGCGAGCCAGCTAAACACCGAAGCCGACGACATCATCTTCGCCGGCGGCCAGGTCAGATCGAAACGCAATCCCGACAATAAAGTATCGTTCTCGCGCGTCGCGGGGCTGAGCCACTGGTCGCCGGCGGCGTTGCCCGACGGCGTCGGGCAAACCATCCGCGAAACCGTGTTCTGGAGTCCGCCGGAACTCACCGCGCCCGACGATGATGACTACATCAACTCCTCACTCTGTCATGGCTTCATCTTCGATTTCTGCGGTGTCGAGGTCGACCGGGCCACGCTGCAGACGCGGATCGACCGCTATGTCACCATGCACGACTGCGGCACCATCCTGCATCCGGCGATGGTCGATGGACAGATTCGCGGCGGCTTCGCGCAGGCGGTCGGGGCGGCGCTCTACGAGGAATACGCCTATGGTCCCGACGGCAGTTTTCTGACCGGGACCTTTGCCGACTATCTGCTGCCGACAACGGTGGAGACACCGGATCCGTTCATTCTCCACATGCAGACGCCGTCACCCGTCACGCCGCTGGGCTCGAAGGGCGTGGGCGAGGGCAATTGCATGTCGACGCCGGTCTGTATCGCCAATGCCGTCGCCGACGCGCTTGGATTGAAAGACATCACGTTGCCGCTAGTGCCGGCCAAGCTCGCGCACGCCGTGCGCGGCGAAGAGCGTGCGGCACCGGCAGGCAGCCCGAGCGGAGACGTCAAGAAGCAAAGCGGCGATCGGCGCTTGCGCGGTGAAGGTGAAGCCAGCGTCAACGCGCCAGCCGAGCGCGTCTGGGCGATGCTGCTCGACCCCGAGACATTGCGGGCCGTGATTCCCGGCTGTCACAGCGTTGCGAAAATCTCGGATACGCATTTCCGCGCCGATGTGACAATCGGCATCGGTCCGGTCAAAGGACGCTATCGTGCCGACGTGAAATTAAGCGATCTCGATCCGCCACACGCGGTCACCCTCGGCGGCTCGGCCGAAGGCGCGCTCGGATTTGGCGGCGGCGAAGGACGCGTTACGCTGGTTCCAGCCAATAACGGCGGCACGTCGATTCGCTACGTCTACGAAGCCGCGATCGGCGGCAAGGTGGCGAGCATCGGCGGCCGGCTGCTCGACGGCGCCGCGCGGGTGATCATCGGCCAGTTCTTCGCCGCGCTGGCGCGCCAGGCGGGCGGTGGCGTAGCCGGTCCATCCCGTCCGTCGTTCATCTCGAAACTGCGTCGTCTTTTCGGTGGGCAACCATGAAGCCCGCCGCATTCGACTATCTCAGGGCCGAACATCTCGACGAAGCGCTCGATGCGCTCAAGGAGGAGGGCAGCGACGCCCGCATCATCGCGGGCGGGCAATCGCTGATGGCGATGCTCAACATGCGTCTCGCCAAGCCCAGGACGCTGATCGACATCATGCGGCTCCAGGATTTGGCGCGGATCGAGCGCAAGGGAAACACGATCACGATCGGAGCCGGCGTCCGCCAGGCGGCGCTGCTGGCCTGGCCGGATCTCCGCGCGCGCCTGCCGCTGGTGGCGTTGGCGTTGCCGTGGACCGGCCACGTGCAGACGCGGAGCAGGGCGACGGTCTGCGGATCGATCGCGCATGCCGATCCCAGTGCGGAGTTGCCGCTGGTGCTAAGGGCGATCGGCGGCGAGGTGCATCTGCGCAACGCCAAAAAGCGCCGGCGTGTCGCGGCAAAGGATTTTTTCGCCGGCATGATGGCGACGACGCGCGCCGACGACGAATTGATCGAAGCGGTGTCGCTTCCGGTGACCGGAATGCGCTGTGCGTTCCGTGAGGTGGCGCGCCGTCATGGCGATTTCGCCATCGTCGCCTGCGCCGCCGTGGCGACGGACACCGGCGTCCGTCTCGCCGTCGGCGGCGTCGCGGATATGCCGGCGACGCGCGATTTTCCACGCCTCGAAGGCGACGCGCTCGACGACGCCCTGAATGCCTTCGCCTGGGAGCTCGACGCCCGCGACGATGTCCATGCGACGGCGCGCTATCGCCGCGATCTGGTGCGCATGATCGGCCGCGATTTGGTGCGGGAGGTGCTGCAATGACCCGATTGCCGGCAGGGCGGCGACACGATGTCCGCTTCACGCTGAACGGCAAGGCCTGCGCCGGCGAGGCGGAGCCGCGCCTGCTGTTGACGGATTTCCTGCGGCACAAAATCGGAATGACCGGCACCCATGTCGGCTGTGAGCACGGCGTGTGCGGCGCCTGCACCGTCGACATCGACGGCCAGCCGGCGCGGGCCTGCCTCACGCTCGCGGTGCAGATCGACGGCTGTGAAATCCGGACGGTCGAAAGCCTCGCGCCGGCGGCGGGTCGTCTCGGTGTTTTGCAGGCGGCGTTCAAGCGTAATCACGCGCTTCAGTGCGGCTTCTGTACGGCCGGAATCCTGATGTCGCTTGATACTTTCCTGCGCACACACCCGCGTCCGGATGAGGAAAGCATCCGTGATGTGTTGAGCGGCCATCTGTGCCGGTGCACGGGGTATGGGCCGATCGTGCGCGCGGCGCTCGAAGCCGCGGCGGAATCGTCAGATGAAACCAGAGAGAAGACAGATGCTTGACCTTGGAACAAGCTTTGTCGCCAGCGTGGCGCGTGATCCCAACGCCCTGGCGATTGTCGATGACGGTATTCGCCTGACCTACGCCCAATGGTACGCCCGGATTTCATCGCTGGTGGCTTCGTTCGACCGCATCGGCCTGAAACCCGGTGATCATCTGGTCACGTTGCTTCAGAACTGCGAAGCCGCCGCCACGCTGCATTGGGCCTGTCAATTGGCGGGCATTGTGATCACCCCGATCAACTGGCGGGCTAAAGCGGACGAACTCGATTTCTGCCTTGAGGACTCCGAGTCCTGTGCCGTCGTGTATCAGGATGTTTCCGCGCACGCGGTCGCGCAGTCGAAACGCGCGCCCGTCTTGCCGCGCATCTATGTGGGTAGCGGCGATTCAGCCGGCGCCTTCCTGTTCGACCGCATGGTCGCGGAACTTGCAGCCGACGTGACGCCGCGCGTCAGTGCGCAAGCCTGGTCGATCATGCTCTACACCTCCGGCACCACATCGCGGCCGAAGGGCGTGCCGCGACGCCACCGCACCGAGCGGTCCGCCGGGATCGCGCATGTCGCGCAGAATCTATACCGGCGCGGCGAGCGGACGCTTGGCGTGATGCCGCTCTATCACACCATGGGGGTGCGCTCGCTGCTCGCGATGTCATTGATCGGGGGCACCTTCGTCTGCCTGCCGCGCTACGACACCGGCCGGGCGCTGGCGCTGATTGAGAGCGAAAAGATCACCAATCTCTATCTGGTGCCGACGCTCTATCATGATCTCGTGCATGCAAGGGAGTTCGCATCGACCGACGTTTCGAGCGTCCGAAAACTCGGTTTCGCCGGCGCTTCGATGACCGACGGGCTTCTGAAGACGCTGAACGAGGCGTTCCAGCCCGAGCTGTTCGTCAATCACTATGGCAGCTCGGAAATCTACACGTTCACCATCGACCAGAACGCGCCGGTCAAGCCCGGATCGGCCGGCAAAGCCGGCATCAATCAGCAAATAAAGGTCGTCCGGCTGAACGCCAGATCGGCGGCGGACGTTGTGTCTCCCGATGAGGAGGGTGAGATCGTCGCGCTGCTTGCCGGCGATGAATCCTTCGAGGGGTACTGGCGCCGCCCCGACGCGGACGCCAAGGCGCTGCGCGACGGCTGGTATTTCACCGGCGATACCGGCTGGGTCGACCGCGACGGCGATCTGTTCGTCACCGGCCGCGTCGACGACATGATCATTACCGGAGGCGAGAACGTCTCGCCTGTCGAGATCGAAAGCGCCCTTTCCCTGCACCCGGCCGTGCTCGAAGTCGCCGTCGTCGGCCTGGCCGACGAGAAGTGGGGCAAGGTCGTCACCGCGTTCGTAAAGCGCAAGGGGCCCGTCAGCGAACAGGAACTCGAACAATTCTGCCGCACGTCGGGTCTCGCGAACTTCAAGCGCCCGCGGCGCTTCGTGTTTGTCGATGCCTTGCCGAAATCTCCGGTCGGAAAACTGCTGCGCCGCCTGCTTGTCGCCGGCGACTACCAGCGTGAACACTCGCCGCCATCCAGCGCGGCCTGACAACAGCAAGAAAGGAAAAACAACATGCCCGCTCCCTACGGTTTTGAAGATCGCCGGTTGGCCAAGCTCGACGGGTTCCAGGTCGAAATCGATGAAGCGCATGAGCGCGCCGACATCATTCTCAACCGGCCGCCCTACAACGTCGTTTCGATGCCGCAGCGCGATCAGTTGCGGCTTGTGTTCGAGACGCTCGATGAGGACGCCCGCGTGCGGATCATCGTGGTCCGGTCGGTGGGCGAGCATTTTTCCAGCGGCGGCAATATCGGCGGCTTCATGGGAGCCTCCCCGGAGACGGTCTCCAAGCTGGCCTGGAATATCGCCTCGCCGACGCGCTGCGCCAAGCCGGTCATTGTCGCCAACCGCGGCTATTGCTTCGGAGTTGGCTTTGAACTGTCGCTGGCCTGCGATTTCCGGATCGCCTCGGAGACGACACTGTATGCGCTGCCGGAGCAGAAACTTGGTCAAATCCCGGGCTCGGGCGGTTCGGCGCGTTTGCAGAAGATGATCGGCATCACCCGCACCAAGGACATTGTGATGCGCTCCAAGCGCATTTCCGCCAAGCAGGCATTCGATTGGGGCATCGCGACCGAATGCGTGCCCGACGCCGAGCTTGAGAAGGTGACCGACAAGCTGGTTGACGAGCTTCGCACCTTCGCGCCGCTGGCGCAGCGCACCGCGAAGAAGCTCCTCAACGACACCGAAGACTCGACGCTGACGGTCGCGATCGAGCTGGAAGGCCATTGCTACAGCCGTCTGCGTCAATCGGAAGATTTCAAGGAGGGCGTCGAAGCCTTCAACGCCAAGCGCCCGCCGAAATTTGTCGGACGTTGAGGCAAATCATTTTGGGGCAAAACAGGAAGGAATGAAATGACCGTCGCGAATGTAGAGGGCGCCGGCACGGCGTCCTCCGCTGCCGGCCGGCAGATGAGGAATGCGATCATCGCGTCGGTATTGGGATGGTCGCTCGATTTGTTCGATCTGTTCATCCTGCTGTATGTGGCGCCGGTCGTCGGCGCGCTGTTCTTTCCCTCCAGCGTTCCCACATTGTCGCTGGCCGCGGTGTACGCGTCATTCGCGGTGACGCTTCTGATGCGTCCGGTCGGTTCGGCGATCTTCGGTCATTACGCCGATGTTCATGGCCGCAAGAACGCGATGTTCACGGCCATCATCGGCGTCGGTCTCAGTACCGCGGCCTTCGGTCTGCTGCCAACGATCGTCCAGGCCGGGTTCATCGCGCCGGTGCTGTTCCTGATCTTGCGTTTGGTTCAGGGCGTATTTGTCGGCGGCGTGGTCGCCTCGACCCATACCATCGGCACCGAATGGGCCGCGCCCAACCGGCGTGGGGCGATGTCCGGTCTGGTCGGCGGCGGCGGCGCCGGCATCGGGGCGTTGCTGGCGTCGTTCGTGTTCCTGGTCATGTCATCGATCTTTCCCGGCGATGCCTTCGCGGTATGGGGATGGCGATGCATGTTCTTCTCGGGGTTGCTGAGTTCGCTGCTCGGCTGGTTCATCTTCAATAATCTTGAGGAATCGCCGTTCTTCAAGGAGCAACAAAAGAGAAAGACCGCCGGCACGATCACGGCGACGCAGTCGCCAGTGAAGCTGCTGTTTTCGAGCCGCTATCGCAATGTCCTGCTGCTCAATCTGCTCATTACGTTCGGCGGCGGCGCCGGCTATTATCTGACGTCCGGTTATTTGCCGTCCTTTCTCAAGGTGGTGAACGCCGTTCCCAACAGCGTCTCGTCGCTGATCCTGATGGGCGCGAGCGTGGTTGCGCTGGTTTCGGCGGTCTTTTTCGGCGCGCTCAGCGACATGATCGGCCGCAAGAAGACGTTTCTTCTGGTCGGGGTCTGCATGCTGGTTCTGCTGCCGGTCTGCTATCTCGGCCTGGCCAGGACCACCGATACCACCGCCATCACGCTGTATGCGCTGGCGATTGCCTGTCTCGGCAATGCCGGCTACGCGCCGATTCTGATCTTTCTCAATGAGCGGTTTCCGACCGAGATCCGCGCCAGCGGCACCGGGTTGTCCTGGAATATCGGGTTCGCGCTTGGCGGCATGATGCCGACCTTCGTGTCACTCGCGAGCGCCGGTCCGGCACAGATCCCGATGTCCTTGTCGATCTTCGTGGCCGTGATCTTCGTGATCTACCTGATCGGTGCGCTCTTGATCCCCGAGACCAAGGGAGATTTCCGCTAAGCGCGGAAGCGGCGGCCGGTGGCCGCCGCAGTTTTTGTTTAAGTGCGATGAAAAAGCAGAATTGAAGCGATGAGCGATCCGTAGTTTGACGACATCATTATCGGTGGCGGGTCCGCCGGTTGCGTGCTGGCCAACCGTCTTTCGGCTGATGGCGATCGCCGCGTGCTGCTGATCGAAGCGGGGCAGGATACGCTTCCGGGAGCGGAGCCTGCCGAAATCCTCGACAGCTATCCGATGCCGCTATTCTTCGGCGATCGTTATGTCTGGCCCGGTCTGACCGCATCGACGGGAAAGGCAAAGGACGGGCAGGTCGCCTCGCGCGCCTACGAACAGGGTCGCGTGATGGGCGGCGGCTCCAGCATCAACGTGCAGTCGGCCAATCGCGGTTTGCCGCGCGACTATGACGAGTGGCGCGATCTCGGCGCCCGCGGCTGGGGCTGGGACGATGTGCTGCCGTATTTCCGCAAGCTGGAAACCGATCTCGATTTCGACGGCCCCTTGCACGGCAGCGATGGACCGATCCCGATCAGGCGCATTTCGCAACCGAACTGGCCGCCGTTCGGGACGGCCGTTGGCAAGGCCTTCGCGGCCAGCGGCGTGCCGTTCCGGCGTGATCAAAATGGCGAGTTCGAGGATGGAATCTTCCCGCCCGCTTTCTCGAACCGGAACGACCGCCGCGTGTCGGCCGCATCGGGCTATCTGGATGCGGCGACGCGCCAGCGCGGCAATCTGACGATCTGGACCGGCATGCAGGCCGAGGGTCTCGTCATGAACGGCCGCCGCGCCGATGGTGTTCGTATTGTCAGGGACGGCGCGAGCGTTTTCATCCGCGCCGGGCGTGTGATCGTGACGGCCGGAGCCATACTCTCTCCCGCCATATTGATGCGGGCCGGAATAGGTCCGGCCGCCGCCCTTCGCGCGCTTGGTATCGATGTCGTGCTCGACCGGCCCGGCGTCGGCCAAAACCTGCGCGATCATCCCGCGCTGACCTTTTGCCAGTTCCTGCCGCAGTCGCTGCGGTTGCCAGCCTCCCAGCGGCGGGCGAGTTTTGTTGCGCTACGCTATTCGTCTGCGTTGGACGGCTGCGACTGCTTCGACATGCATCTCACCGCGTCGGCCCGCGCCGGCTGGCACGCGCTCGGGGCGCGGCTTCGGCTTTATTTTCTCTGGTGCAACCGGCCTTATTCCACCGGGCGGCTTGCGCTGGCGTCTTCCGATCCGCGCCAATATCCGTCGGTCGACCTCAATTTGCTGGCGGATTCGCGCGATCTCGAGCGGATGATGGCAGCGGTGAGGATGCTGTTCGGGCTGGTCATTGATCCCGCGCTCAACGTGTTCGGCGTATGGCACCCGTCTGGCACCTGCCGGATGGGCGATCCCTCAGACTCCCACGCGGTGGTCGATCCCGGCGGCCGGGTGATCGGCAGCGAAAACCTCTATGTGGCCGATGCATCCGTGATGCCGCGCCTGCCTACCGCAAATACCAACATTCCGACCATGATGATCGCGGAAAAGCTCGGCGACGCCTTGCGCTCGCCTCGGAAATCCCCCTGAAGCCCGCCAAAATCGGCCGTAATCGTCAGATTGCAGTTTACAAGTCGGGGCCAACGCATTGGCTGGGGGCTTGATTCCAAATAGGGTTTGTGGAGCGAATCAACCCACAGAGGACGCAAAATGGCAGTACAGATGACGAAATCGCAGCTGATCGAGAAGATCGCTGTGGAGAACGAAATAGCAAAGAAGGACGTAAAGGGCGTGCTGGAGACGCTGGCGACCATCGGCTATAAGGAGCTGAAGAAAACCGGTGTGTTCCTGGTTCCTGGATTTGCCAAATTCGTCGTCATCAAGAAGCCCGCCACCAAGGCCCGTGCGGGCACGAATCCCTTCACGGGGGAGCCGATGACGTTCAAGGCCAAACCGGCTCGAAAGATCGTCCGGGCACGGCCGGTCAAGGCAGCCAAAGACGCGGTTTAAGCCTTAAAGGCCCCTTCGGGGGCCTTTTTGCTGCTCAGCGCGCCAGAGCGTTTTCGAGCGAAGTGCATCCGGTTCGCGTAAAGAAAACGCGCCAAACAAAACTGCGCTGGTTCTGGAGGTCATATGCCCGCCTACTATATCGGCGAACACAAGATCACCAACCCGGCGGTGTTTGAAGAGTACCTCGCGAAGGTCATGCCGATGCTCGAGCGCTTTGGTGGGCGCTACCTGACAAAGCGCGGCAGCCACGAAGTTCTCGAGGGCGACTGGCACCCCAATCGGGTGGTCATCGTTGAGTTTCCCGACAAGGCCTCGATCAGAAGCTGGTACGAGGCGCCGGAATACCGGCCGCTGATCGCTTTGCGCCAAAGCGCCGCGACCGACGTGATGATCATGCTGGAAGGCGTGTAAATTCATCTCAGGGCGTCACCGGCGTACCGGCCAGCGATATCTCCGCACTCCGCCAGCGCGAATCGCCAAGCAGGATTGCATGCGGCGTTTTCTGGCCGCGTTGCTTGGGATGCTGATCGGCTATCCGGTCCTTGCGGTCGCTGGCTATTTTCTCATCGGCGCGTTTTCGAACAACCATTTTGGCGGCACGTCGAAGCCAGCATGACCGCAGCCCTTGTCTTCGGCCCGGCTGGCGCGATCATTGGACTGATCGCCGGAAGCGTTGCCGGCAAATGAGCCGAGCGAGAAGGTATCAGCCGTTGAGTTGAAACCAAAGTAGCGTGCATCTGCCGACCATTTGTCGACTCGCCTGCCGGCCACGCCTGCCGGTGCTGGACGATCCGAC